>Ga0326727_10020688_pt1 | contig 13027 bp, 14 predicted proteins | sample MB2enrmetagenome_FD_207643 | JGI IMG/M metagenome (GOLD analysis project Ga0326727, IMG submission 207643) | Lab enriched peat soil microbial communities from McLean, Ithaca, NY, United States - MB29MY | ecosystem: Environmental > Terrestrial > Soil > Wetlands > Peat | place: USA: New York...
GGCCATCCACCAGCACCTGGCCCGCCAGGATCAGCGCCCGCGCCTTCTCGCGCGAGGGAGCCAGATTTCTGTCCACCAGAAGCTGGTCGATGCGCTGGCGCGGCTTCATGCCTGGCGGTGGACAATCAGGTCGGCCAGCTCGCGCAGCCGCTCCGCGCGCTCGTCGAACGGTTGCAGCGCGAGATGAGCAAAGCGCCGTTGTTCCTCGGCCATCTCGCGCGAGCGCTCCAGCCCGTACACCGCCGGGAAAGTGATCTTGTGCTGCTGCGCATCCTTGCCCGCGGTTTTGCCCAGCTTCTCCGACGGCTGCTCCACGTCGAGAATGTCGTCGACAATCTGAAACGCCAGCCCCACGTGTTCGCCGAACTTCGAGAGTGCCTCGAGCTGCGCTTCGTCCGCGCCCGCGTAGACTCCGCCCATGCGCAGACTCGCGCGCAGCAGAGCCCCCGTCTTGGCGCGATGGATCTGCTCCAGCAGGTGCGCCGTCGGCCGCTTCCCTTCCCCTTCCAGATCCCACACCTGACCGGCGATCATGCCATCCACCGTGCCCGACGCCACCGCCAGCTCCTCGGCCAGGCGCGCCCGCCGATCCGCATCCACCGGCAATTGCGCGAGCACCTGGAATGCCAGCGTCAGCAACGCGTCACCGGCGAGAATGGCCATGGCGTCGCCGAAGACCTTGTGGCACGTCGCGCGGCCGCGCCGCAAATCGTCGTTATCCAGCGCGGGCAGATCGTCGTGAATCAGCGAATAGGTGTGAATCAGCTCCAGCGAGCAGGCGGCCTCCTCGACACCCGGCGCGGCGTCGGAAACCGCATCCGCGGCGGCCATGCACAGGATCGGCCGAATGCGCTTGCCCCCCGCAAACAGGCTGTAGCGCATCGCCTTGTGAATCACTTCCGGCCCGCGATGTTCCGGCGGCACCAGCCGGTCCAGCGCCTCGTCGATCGCCCGCTGCCGCGCGGCAATGTACTGGTCCAGGGTCATGTGATGGAAGTTCCATTCTACCGAGTGGCCCGGGAGCGGTGTGTCCACAAAACCCCGCCGCCGAGCGTTTCCCGATTGAGAGTGATAATAATCCTGGCAAGTTTCCGTACGAGCTTCCAGGCGGGAAGGACTTCATGAACGATCGGCAGCAGGAGTACCAGCGGCTGATTGCGCCCATCGAAGATCGTATGATGCGCGCAGTATGGCGCGTTCTGCGAGATTCCGAGGACGCCGAGGACGCTTTCCAGGAGGCCCTGTTAACGGTCTGGAAGCAGTGGGATCGCATAGTTGTTCATCCGAATCCACACGCGTTGGTCCTGCAGATCTGCATTCACGCGGCGCACGATGTGCTTCGCCGCAAGCTGCGGCGCGGCAGACGACTGGAGGCGGCAGCCATCCCGGAGGACATCCCGGACCCTTCGGCTTCCGCGATTCAGACGATCTCCGACGCCGAACAGGACGCCGCCGTGCTTCGGGCCATCGGCAATCTGCCGAAGAACCAGGCTCGCGCGATTCTCCTGCACGCAGTCGAAGAAGTCCCCTACAAGGCCATCGCAGCGGCGATGAAATGCCGCGAATCGACGGTTCGCAAACATGTGGCGCGCGCTCGTACAAAGTTGCGGGTTCTGCTCTCCCATCTCATTCCCTCAGTTCCAAAGGAGGAACGAACCCATGCATGACGATGTGGACGAACTGATTCGCAGGAGAACCCAGGTGGAGATTCCGGCCGAAGTGGAAGACCGCCTGCGCCGCAGGCTGGCAGAGTTCCGCGTAAGGGTGGAGCAGCGGCCGCCGAGCCGCCTGCGCTCATTCGCGTATTCCCTGATGTCCCCGCCAGTTCTGCGGCCCGCTGCCATGACCGCCGTAGCTCTGGCAATCGTGGCTGCGGGCCTGATTCTGGTTCCGCGCGAGTCGCGCGCCAGTCAGGTTTTTGCCGCGGCTGCCAACGAGCTGAAAAGCGCTCAGTCGCTCCAATACACGGTTGTCCTGAATTCCGACCCTTACGTCGGCCTCGATTTCGCGTACCTCGCGCCCGGTTATCGCCGGGTCAACTTCTCGTGGGGCATGGAGGTCCGGACCGATGGCGCTACCGGCCGGCAGATTCTCCTGATGCACGGCATACACGCTTATCTCAATGAAACTGGAAAGACCGTCGAGAGCCAGTCGAATATCGACGACTTCTCCGCGCAGCTTCGTGCGCTGCCGGATCGCGCCGATGACGTGCTCGGCGAACAGTGGACCGGCCAGCAGAAACTGCTCGGTTATCGCTTGAGCAAAACACCACCAAACGGATCAATTCCTGGATTGAAGACGATGGACATCTGGATCGACTCGGCCACCCGCGAAGTCCATCACGTGGACATCACCGTTCAGGAAAAGGGGAAGCCCGAACATCAGATGCACATCCAGGACATCCGCGTCGGCGCCGCAGTGGATCGATCGCTGTTCGATCTGACGCCGCCCGCCGGCTACAGCGCGTTTGTGGTGCCGGGTGCAAAATCGACCACGGCTCCGGCGGCGCAAGCGCCATCAATGGAGGTTCCCGCCGCGATCAGTCAGACCGCTGAGGTGGCCGCCGTGGTGCTGCCTATGACCGGATCGTATGCGCAGACTGCTGCGGCGCTTGGCACGGTGTCAGACTGGCTGGACAAGAAGGGCGTGACGCCAACGGGACCGCCGCTGGGACGGTTCTGGTCGGACCAACACTGGGAGGCCGGCTATCCGGTGCCAGCGGGCACGCAAGCTGAGGCGCCCCTCAAAGTGGTCACGTTGCCGGCGGGGCTGAACGCCTCGGCAGTGGTCGGCGGCGCCTGGGGCAAAGACACGGAAGCACGCTGGGGCGCCTTCCTGAAGTCGGTGGTCGACCAGGGCTATGTCCCCGCGGGACCGGCTGTCGAGATCTGGTCCGGCGAAGACGGCAAACCCGAGACGCAATCCACCGGAATGCGCATACCGGTGGAAAAAGTGAAGTAAGCAGAGTGTCGGATTGGCCGGGGCGGGATCTGCCTCCCGCCCATGGCCTATCCCTTCTCGCCCTTGAACGGCTCGGCCTGGATTTTGTCGCCTTTGCGGATCAGAATCTCCACGCGCGACTCGGCCTCTTCGAGCTGCTTGCGGCAGGCCTCGCTGAGCTTCATCCCCTTCTCGAACAACTCCAGCGCACGCTCCAGCGGTAGTTCCCCGCTCTCCATCTCGCGCACGATGTTCTCGAGCTCCTGCAGACCGGCCTCGAAGGAGGGACCCGGTTTTGCTTCCTCTGGCACGGCAACCATTTTAGCCGGTGACAATGATCTCGTCGAAAGATCCGGCCTGATATCAGCGGGCTCGGTCGCGCCGACCGTCGTCCCCTTCCCGGCTCGTGCTTAGGTAGCGAAAGGAAGGATTCCGCCAGTGACGAAGATAGTCAAGCCGATGATCGACAGCCTCAACCCGCAGGGAAAAGCCGGGCGCCGTCCGATTGTGCGCCATTGCCCGCACTGCCACGCCGCGCTCAACGTCACGCAGATGAAAGTGCACCTGCCACAGTGCGAGCGCGACCATAAGAACGCGCTGCCCCAGCCGCCTCATCAGGAACCGCCGCCCCCGCCGCTGCCGACGGACCTTGAGAACCAGGAACTCTCCCGCGATCCGATCGAACGCACCCGCCAGCTCGACCAGCAGGAAGAGGATCGCATCGAGCGCACTATGGAAGAGTAAGCACCACTTTCCCGAACTGTTCCTTCTGCTCGAGGCGCCGGTGCGCCGCCTGAGCTTCGGCCAGGGGAAACGTGGTGTCGATCACCGGCCGCAGCTTACCCGCGAACACGACCTTCAGCACGCGATGCAGTTCGCCGAGCGTGCCCATGTACGTCCCCATCACCGTCTGCTGCTTACTGAAGAGGAAGCGCAGATCGAGTTTCACATCCGCACCGGTGGTGGCCCCGCAGGTCACCAGCCGGCCGCCCGCCGCGAGGCTTTGCATGCTGTGCTCCCACGTAGCGGCGCCCACGTGCTCCACCACGACATCGACGCCGCGTTTGCCGGTGATGCGTTTCACCTCCGCGGCGATGTCCTGCTGGTAGTGATCCACCACGTGGTCGGCGCCCAGTTCCGCGGCCTTCGCCATCTTCGCTTCGCCGCCGGCCGTGGCGATCACGCGGCAGTGGAACAGCTTGGCAATCTGAATCGCCGCCGACCCCACGCCGCTCGACGCGCCCAGCACCAGCACGTCCTCGCCGGCCTCCAGCTTCGCGCTCCCCCGCAACATGTGCCACGCCGTGAGGAACACCAGCGGAACCGCCGCCGCTTCGGTGAATGACAGCCCATCGGGAATGGGGATCACCGACCATTCCGGCGCGGGCATGTACTCGCGATAGCCGCCATCCACGAGGAACCCCAGCACCGAGAACTTCGCGCAGCGATTGTCGCGCCCGCTCAGACAGAACTCGCACTGCCGGCAACTGGTATCGGGCGCGAGCAGGACGCGCTGGCCCGGCTTGACGCGCCGGCACAACTCGCCCACCCGCACTACCTCGCCGGCGATGTCCGCACCCACGATGTGCGGCATGGCGAAGCGCAGTCCGGGGATTCCGGCCCGCACGAATAAATCGATGTGGTTCAGCGCGCACGCGCGCACGCGAATCAGCGCCTCATCGGCGCGAATCTCCGGCTCGGGCACGTCTTCGCAGCGCAGAACTTCGGGGCCGCCGTGCTCGTGGAAACGGACCGCCTTCATCCGTCGTTCATGGTAGCAGGCGCGGTCCCATCCGGCCGGCCAACGCCATTATCACCAGCCCTATTCCCACCAGCAGCAGTGTCACCGGCTCGGGAACCGGGTCTTCAACGTCGGCCGTGCCGATCGCGAAATTATCGAGAAGCACAGAAGTGCCGTTTGGCGATCCCGGTATGGACAAGGTCAGCCAGCCGATCGGCGCGTTGAACGTGAATCCGATGAACGACTCCTGCCCAGCGACTGTCGTGACCGGCACGACGGTCCCATCGCTGACCGTCAGGGTTACCGGCCCGGAGCCTCCGGCTGTCATTACGTCCAGCGCAATCGCAGTCACCACAGCGGGCAGAGTGGCTTTAATGGAGGGCTGATACGACGGCAGAAGAACACTCCAGCTCGAAAGGCTGGCGCCCGTTCCGAAGTTGAAGCCGCCCGGCGGCGTGGTCGGGTAGGCCGCGTCGATGATTTCCAGATCGTTGGACGAGCCCCAGAACCCCTGAAAGTTGACTCCCTCCGCATCGAGATAACCCGCGTTTTCTGCCGCGACGCCGCCCGATGGCGCTATCCCAGTGAACGTGTCCACGCCCAGCTCCGCCACCGCGGCCTGCCAGGCTGTCAGATTGTTGTACGTCTGGATGAGTGTGGTGGCCCGCGCCGTCTGCGACGCGAGCAGGATCATTGCAGTCAGTAGTGCCATTCGGGCGACGGATCGCATTTGATATCACTCCAAAGCGCGGGAGCCCCAATACGACACTTGTTGCTATCGGAAGCGTGACAGCGCGACGCTTCCGGTTTCTCCGCGGAATACTCTGAAGCCTTGTAGTGAATCGGGCGCTGGTCTTTCTCAGATTCGGAGCTGAGTGTTTTCGCGCAACCTGATGAATCTAATGGGATAATGACTGCTGCACGCTTCGGCGGTACTCACGCGCTTTGGCAAGGATTAGGCCCTCGTCGAGGGTGAGTGCGTGCGCATCGCCGACGATGGCCCGGCCGTTCACCATCACGTCGCGCACGTCGGACGCCTTCAGCGCATAGACGAGTTGCGAGTAGATGTTGTAGAGCGGCACGGCATGCGGCTGGTCGAGACGAATGACCACCATGTCGGCCAGCTTGCCGGGTTCGAGCGAGCCAAGATCGCGCTCGCGGCCGATGACGCGCGCGCCGTTAATGGTGGCCATGGCCAGCGCCTGCTCGGCGGGTACGTTGCGTGGGTCGCCGGTGGCGACTTTCTGCAGATCGGCGGCGAGGTTCATCTCTTCCATCATGTCGAAATCGTTGTTGCTGCCCGCCGGGCCGTCGGGGCCAAGACCGACGTTGATGCCGAGCGCCAGCATGCGCGTCAGCGGCGCAATTCCGCTGGCGAGTTTCATGTTGCTGGAAGGGCAGTGCGCCACGCCCACGTTGTCGCGCTTCAGAATGGCCATGTCGTTCTCATCCACCTGCACCGCGTGCGCGGCAACCGTGCGGCCATCGAACAGGCCGATGGAATGGAGCCAGGGGACCGCGCGCATTCCGTGCTCCTTCATGGTCTGATCGCTGTCGCGCGGCGTTTCGGAGAGATGAATCACCAGCGGGACCGAGTACTTGTTGGCGAGCGCGCGCGAGGCCCTGAGCGTCGCTTCGGAATTCGTGTACAACGCGTGCGGCGCGACGGCGGGGGTGACCAGCGAATCGTCGTGGTACCGCCGGATGTACTGCTCGGTCCACGCCAGTGAATCCCCCGGCGTCTTCGCATCGGGCACCGGGAAGCCGATAATGGTCTCACCGAGCACGCCGCGCATGCCCGCTTCCTTCGTGGCCTCGGCGACGCGGTCCTCGAAGTAGTACATGTCGGTGAAGGTGGTGGTGCCGCCGAGCATCATCTCCAGACACGCCAGGCGCGTGCCCCACAGCACGAAATCGGGCGTCACGTTGCGCGCCTCGGCGGGAAAGATGAACTTCTCCAGCCAGTCTTCGAGGACCATATCGTCGGCGATGCCGCGGAACAGCGACATGGCCGCGTGCGTGTGTGTGTTGATTAGGCCGGGGATGATGACCGCGTCGCCGCGATCGAGCCGATGGGCAGCGGTGAAACGGCGGTCGATGTTGGCCCGCGTGTCCACGGCGACGATGCGCGAGCCGCGAACCGCGACCGCGCCATCGTCCATGATGACGCGATGGTGCGCATCCATGGTGACCACATAGCGAGATGTCCAGACGACGTCGGCACGTTCCGCCGCATGCAGCAACCCGATACAGAGAAGTAGCGCACGCACTCCTGCGTGCAGTGTCGGCACTCGTGCCGACATCTTATTTGAAGAACGACGCATCGAATGGCCTCGGGAAAAGATCGCGCATCTGGAACACTTCTGTTTTTCCGCGCGGATTCACCAGCGTCACCTCCACGTCGCCGCAGAACTCCCAAAGGATCTGACGGCATGCTCCGCACGGTGGCGTCAGCGTGTCCGTATCGGCGGCCACCGCCACGCGCCGAAACTTCCGCGCCCCCTCGGAGATCGCCTTGAACACGGCCACCCGTTCGGCACACACGCTCAGCCCATAGGTGGCGTTCTCCACATTGCAGCCGGTGAAGATGCGGCCGCTCTCGTCTTCCAGCGCGGCGCCCACGCGGAATCCGGAAAACGGCGCCCACGCATTCTCGCGCGCCGCCAGCGCGGCTTCGATCAGCGTCACTTCTCCTCCAGCCGGGGCAACACCGCCCGCAGAAATCCGACGAACTTCTCGCGCACCTGGCGGCCCGCCTCCAGCACCTCTTCGTGACTCAGTTTCTCCGGCAGCACACCTGCCGCCATGTTGGTGACGCACGATATCGCCAGCACCCGCACATCCATGTGCCGCGCAACAATCGCTTCGGGCACCGTGGACATGCCCACCAGATCCGCGCCAATCGCCCGCAGGTAGTGAATCTCCGCCGGCGTTTCGTACGATGGCCCCAGCACCGCCGCGTACACGCCCTCGGGCATGCCGGGCGCAACCTCGCGCGCGATGGCGCGAAAGCCGGCGTCGTAGGCTTCGGTCATGTCGGGAAAGCGCGGGCCCGCGGCATCGTCGTTCGGTCCCACCAGCGGGTTCGATCCCTGCAGATTGATGTGATCGCGGATGAGCACGAGCGCACCCTTGTTGTAAGCGAGATTGATTCCGCCAGCGGCATTGGTGAGCACCAGCGCGCGAATGCCCAGCTTCGCCAGCACGCGCACGCCGAAGGTGACCTGCGCGGGCGTGTAGCCCTCATAGAGATGATTGCGGCCGGCCATGAGCGCCAGGGGTTGACCCGCCAGCGTGCCGACGATCAGCTTGCCGGCGTGCGCAATCACTGTGGATGGCGGCCAGCCGGGAATCAGCCCGTAAGGAATCTCGGTGCGGTCGTCGAGTTCGTTCGCGAAATCGCCCAGACCGCTGCCCAGCACCACGGCTACGCGCGGGCGAAGCTTCCATCGCGAGCTGAGGTACTCGAGCGCAGGCGCCCACGGTAAAGATGCGGAAAGCATTCTCTAAGAAGAGACGATAGCATCTTCGACGGGCCCGGCGGCCATGGGGATGGGCCGCGGTCTCGTTGGGCATTGGCTTTTTGTTTCTCTATGACAATCTACATATGGTACGAGGGCGAGGACCTGGAGTTTCCAATTATTTTCGCGGGGGAACGCCTATGCTGCGATAGTCTGTACCTCGGAGGCAAACGGAATGTCCCAGAGACCAATCGGACGGCGAACGGCCCTCGCACTCATGGGCGCCTCGGGCTATTGCTTGTACGCGCGACCGTCCGGGTTGACCGGCGGCGAGCACACGAACATTCCTGGCGGAGCGGATTTCAGTGGGCGTATCCCCGCAGCCGACGTGGCGCGCCTGCAACAAACGGAAGGGAAGACGGTGGAACAGATCATGACGGACCTTCTTCCTCTCGCACGAACCTTCTCCAGACCGCCGATCTCCGACTTTCACGTTGGGGCGGTGGTACGCAGCACGAATGGCGATCTGTTCGTGGGAGCGAACATCGAGATTCCGGGACAACCGCTGGGGTGCAGCGTTCATGCCGAGCAGGCGGCGTCTTCCCAGGCCTACATGTCCGGCGCTGCCGGGATTGACGCGGTAGCGGTCGGCGGCGCGCCGTGCGGGCACTGTCGGCAGTTCCTGAATGAAATGGCGCCGGACGGCAGTATTCGGGTGCTTGTGCCCGGGCGCGAGCCCATGCGACTGGAGTCGTTATTGCCTTATGCTTTTGGCCCCTCCGCACTTGGTTTCACGCGCGGCGCGTTGCCCGTCCGGAGCGTCAACATCGTATTGAAGGGAACGGCGGACGATTCTCTGACCAGAGCGGCACTGTCCGCCGCTTGTCGTTCTTATGCTCCGTACTCGAAGGCTCACTCCGGGGTGGCCGTTCGCCTGACAAATGGCGATGTTAATAGCGGCCCTTACATCGAGAATGTCGCATTCAACCCGAGCCTGTCCCCGCTTCAAGTGGCCTTGGTCTCGGTTGTGGTCTCGGGGAACGAGTTTCATCAGATAGAGGACGTCGCGCTTGTCGAGCTCGACACGGCTGTGATTAGCCAGGTGTCGATGACCGAGGCCGTGCTTCGTTCCGTGTGCCCGAAAGCCCGGCTGCGAAGGGTTGTGGGGCACGCGGACTTGTGACCGCCGACCTCGGCCCCCGGTGGTTACTCCACGCCGAGAAGATACAACCAGTCCTGAGCGGCGTGCAGGACACGAACGAGGGAAACGTCATCGGGTCGCGGCAGATAGGAGATCAGATACTTGTCGAACTCGCTGACCCTCCACTTGCGAACGCCGGCCAGTTTCGGATTGCGCGATGACAAGGCGGCTCCCATGACGCTCTGGTGAAAACTCGCGAGGAAGCGTTCCGCGGTATCGAGACCGGCGTTCTCAGCGAGGTACACGTTGTGCTCAATCATGTCCCGGCGCGCGCTGGCCCGCGTTTAGAGATCTTCGCCGCCATCAGGCGGTCTTCTTGTGGCGCTTAAGCTGCACAAGGGCCTGTTTACGGATCTCGTCGAGGTCTTTTCTGGTGAACCGGCTCTCCTTGCTTTCCAACCCTTCCAGCAAGAGCGATTCGAGCCGATGCTCAGCCCTGCGTTTCTCGTCTTCGCGAATCAGCTCGCGGATGTACTCGCTCACGCTGCTGTAACGTCCTTCGGCGATCTGGTTATCGACGAATTGCTTGAGCGGGGCGGGCAGAGAGACGTTCATCGTCTGCATGATTCAAGATTGGCATGAATGGCAAGTCATGTCAATTAATGCCATCCCAGGGCCAGGCCGTGACGCTGCCTGAAGAACCGATTCAACCGACGAAACCTCTTCACTACCAACCGTGGTCGCAGATACGACTTCCTGGTGGCGATTTCAGCAACTCCGGTGTAGGTTCATGGTATGACTTCGTGGAACAAATGAGGGTTGGCAGATCGTGCATGAAGAGTACCAAGAGGAGGGGGTTGACGGCGAGGGCTACGCCCGTGCGCGGACTCGCTACGATCTGAGGAGGTAGCGCCTCTACCGCAGCATGCCCGCGATGCACGCCGTCATGAAGTTGGCCATCGTGCCGGCCGCCACTGCGCGCAACCCGAGCCGCGCGAGGTCGTGCTTGCGGGTGGGGGCCAGCGCGCCGATGCCACCAATCTGAATGGCGATCGAGCTGAAGTTGGCGAAGCCGCACAGCGCGTAGGTGGCGATGATGAACGAGCGCGCGCGGTGCAGGCCCTCATGAAGTTCGCCATGGTGCCTGCAGCAACTGCAGCCGGAACAGCGCCCGGCAGCTTCAGTGCTACTGCGTGGGAGCCGACGGTCCTTGAATCGGCTTCAGACACAGGGACTCCTCTAAGTCCGATAACGCGCCTCTCACGTCCTCGCGTAAACTCTCGGCCTCCCGATGAATGTTATCAGCCCCAGCCCTGACATTCGTTACACACGTGTTTATGGTCTTGATCCGCGCCAGAGCGGTTCTGATTCTCTCGATCTGGGAGTGAACCGCTGGAATATCGGGTGTCGGCTGTACCGCGCGCTTCCGAGCCATGCCCCACTGAACCAGGAGGAAACGCACAGCCGTTGTCAGGTGCTCGTCCGTGCATGCTACCCAAGCGCCTCGATCACAGACTCCCTCAGCCCACTCGCCCAGTTCCTGAGCGAGGCCATCGCGGCTCTTGCTCAGATACAAAGCATAGCTGGCACCGCGCTCGGTCATCGCAGCCAGGAGGTCGCCCGATACGACCTTTCTCCCGTTGTGTGACTGTTGATCTCGGACCTCAACAACGACGAGGCACCTCGAGGAGTCGTCGGCAGGATCGGCGACCCTTATGGTGATGTCGCCTGGCTTATTATCCGGCCCGACATGGTCGATCTCGGCTCCCACTGGCCTCGCCCAGATCTGAAGGCGGCTTACGACCTCCTCTTCATACAGAGTCCCCTTTACGGTCGTTTGCGCCAACGCCTCGGCCGCTGCCCCCTGACCATGCACCTCGTTCGTCAAGGATTCCACCCGAGTCGCCAAGGGCTTCACGGCCTCAGCAACTACCTCTTTCACGGTCTTAGCGAGTGCCCCGTCGCAAGCAGTCACCTCCCTGACCTTCGCCGCTAGGGTCCCTTGGATGGAGTCGGTTCTGTTCGGGTCAAGTAGATCGCGGAGCGTGCGAAGAGCCCTGCCGAGCGTCGTGTTCTCATCGCTGGGATTAATCTCCCGAGAGAGGAGATCTCTCACGTCGTTTAACTTCTGTGTGGCACCTCTGGACACTTCGTCAACCAAGCTCCGGACCGGTGCTAAGACCTGACCGTCTCCCGTGCCGATCCGCGCCACCAGCGCTTTCTCGGTCTCGTCGGGGATCTTTTCGACGGTAGCCCGAACGGTGCAGATCAGCGACTCCACCTGCCGCCTGACGAACTCGAGATCTTGACCCGTGCGGGCGCGCTCAAGGCAAAAGACACCAACTTCGATCACTCGTGTCAGCGTCGCCTCGCGCTCCGCCTCGGGAACGCGCCGGAGGAAATCCGCCACGTCTTTCCTAGGGACCTCCAGATCAGCGATCCGAATGCCAGTGTCCGATAGTTCGATCCGTGCGTTGCCCATGTGCCTCTCCATCTAGTCGCCGCCCCGTAGCCACCTTGGTAGTCCCCGTTTACGCGCACCCGGCAGAGACGCGTTTTTCACTGGCGGGTGTAATGCGCCGGAAAGGAGCGGCATAACGTCCTCGATTTGATCTCAGTCCAGGACGCGAGTCAAGCGCCATAAAACGCCTTGAAACGAATCTTCCCTCGACGTTCGGAGTGATCTTCCCGGCTGGAAAAGGCACTTCAATTCCGGAACGTGTCTTGCGGCTCTGAGTAGTTTTGGCGGTACCCCTAGGATACGGGTGGTCACGCAGTTCGCTTGGGGCCCCCGTGGCCAGAGCGCAAACCCCGGCTCGCAGGTCCTACCCCCGGCTGGGGGCGAGGCAGCCAACGCGGCCGATCTACGATATAACAAAAGGCACATCGAGGAAAAAGTCTAATGCCCAGATTGCGGCAACCTCGTCCAGGAGAGCCGCTCCGCGTCAACGGCTTGGACGTTGGTTATTCACTGTGGCCCGCGCGAAAAACACGGCGATGGACACTCCAGCGCCGCCTCTACGTCAGGGACCCATGGGCCATTCTCTTTGAGGCGGTGTATCGATCCGACATACCCAAATCAAAGATCGACGAGGCCCTTGCGTACCTTGATCAAGCCGAGGACTATTTCAACGCAGGAAACCAGGGTCGCATTAACGTGAGACCTGTCCTGCTTTATTACTCGATGCTCAACCTCGCGAAGTGCTTGCTTATCGCGCGTAACCCATCACTCGCCATGGAGCAGGCACGCCATGGGCTTATAACGATCCCTCAAGGTAGGGCGATCCTCGGTGACCGCATTGCGATTAAGAACTCAGCGAAGTACGTCAATGTTTTCGGCGAGCTCGTGGCAGCGCTCGAAGGCAAGGGCCTTTCACTACGCGACGTCCAGGTCGGGCATATTCTGCCACAGATCCTCCCGGGGCACAGGCTCTGGAGCTATGCGTCACACAAGACCGAGCAATTCATTTCGGTGAGCGATATTCGATGTCTCGTCGATCACAATCAGCATCACGCGTGGTTAGTGGTTCTTCTCAACAAAGGAGAGGCCCACCATATCAGCAAAACCGTCGCCCGCCTGTTGTCAGGCGCCCACCTCCCCGGCAGCTGGAGCCAAGTGCGATCAGACGACGCTCAGTTAATTGCTCTAGAACAGGACCGCACGGCGACGTTCGATCAGCGTCCAATCGATTGTGTCCAACAACTGTTCCAGCGGCTTCGCCCAGCACTCTGGAGCGCAGTCAC
>Ga0326727_10020689_pt1 | contig 13026 bp, 15 predicted proteins | sample MB2enrmetagenome_FD_207643 | JGI IMG/M metagenome (GOLD analysis project Ga0326727, IMG submission 207643) | Lab enriched peat soil microbial communities from McLean, Ithaca, NY, United States - MB29MY | ecosystem: Environmental > Terrestrial > Soil > Wetlands > Peat | place: USA: New York...
CCAGATTCCGCGCGAAAATCTGACGCCGGTGGCGCATCCGGCGCGCGCCATTGTCTATCTATGCACGCCGGACGCGGATGACCTGGCCGGCGCGGAATTTTCATTGCGCGATGAAGCATTCCGTAAGCGGATCGGTCTGGCATGAGTGTCGCATATCTTGATCCACGCAGCGGCGCGACGTTCCCCATCGAGACGCCGCGCTGGTGCGGTGAGGGCCATGTGCCGCTGCTGCTGACCACACTGCCGGGGATCACGCGCACGCAGATCGACCGCAGCACGCGCAGCCTATGGCGTTATCGCGCGGCGCTGCCGATGCAGGTCGCCGATCCGATCACCATGGGCGAGGGCTGCACACCGCTGTTACCGCGCACGCTGCATGGCGCGGCTGCGTTGTTGAAATGCGAATGGTTCATGCCGACCGGTAGTTTCAAGGATCGTGGTGCGTCGGTGATGCTGTCGCTGCTGCGCGCGCAGGGCGTTCGCGCGGTGTTGGAGGACAGCTCCGGCAATGGTGGTGCGGCGATCGCCGCCTATGCTGCGGCCGGTGGGATGCACGCGACGATCATGGCGCCCGAGTCCACCAGTCCGGCGAAGACGGTGCAGATGCGCGCGCATGGCGCGGCAGTTGAATTGATCCCCGGCAACCGCCAGGCCACCGCCGATGCCGCCGTGGAACGATCGGCAAGCGTGTTCTACGCCAGCCACAACTGGCAGCCATTCTTCCTGCATGGCACGAAAACGCTGGCGTATGAACTGTGGGAAGACCTTGGTTTCCGCGCGCCCGACAACGTGGTCGTTCCATGCGGTGCCGGATCGAACGTGCTGGGCTGCGAGATCGGATTTGGCGAACTGCTGCGTGCCGGCGAGATCGAAACGATGCCACGCATTTTCGCGGCACAACCGGCGAATTGTGCGCCGATCGCGGCGACGTTTCTGGCAGGGTCGGCGACGCAGGTGGCGACGGAAATCAGCCCGACCATCGCCGAGGGCACCGCCATTGCGCAGCCGATCCGCTTGCCGGAAGTGCTGGGCACGCTGCGCGAGACGCGCGGCGGTGCGATAATGCTGACCGAGACGGAGATCGGTGCGGCGGTGCTGGATCTCGCGCGCATCGGCATTTATGTAGAACCCAGCAGCGCGCAGGTGGCCGCGGCGTTCGGGAAGCTGCTAGAGGCCGGCACGGTGCGGCCAGAGCAGACCACCGTGCTGGTACTGACAGGCAGTGGGCTGAAGGCGACGCCGCGCATCGCCGAGTTGCTGGGGGTTGCGTTGTGAACGGTCCCAGCATCGCCCTGCTCGGAATTTCCAGCGGTCGCCAGCTATGATTTGCCTGCCATCCCCTGGAAGCACATGCCGCGCCCGGTGCTGCCGATCAATGATGACGCGGCCTGGAGCCCAGCATGACGCTCGATGACCTGCCGACCCCGTGCCTGGTGCTCGATCGGACGATCCTGAAGCGGAACATCGCGATGATGGCGACCGCGTTGGCGCAGCACGACGTGCCGCTGCGGCCACACATGAAGACCGCCAAGTCGATCGATGTGGCACGGCTGGCGCTGGAGGGTCAGCCTGGCGGCATCACTGTGTCGACCCTTGCGGAGGCGGAATACTTCGCCGCGCATGATGTCGGCGACATACTTTACGCGGTCGGGATCGTTCCGCAGAAGCTCGACCAGGTCGCCAAGCTGAACGATGCGGGTGCGGACGTCATTGTGCTGACCGACGACATGGATGCCGCCGGCGCGATAGCCGGTCATCCGAAGCCGCCGCGCGCGCTGATCGAGATCGATACGGGGGAATCGCGTGGCGGCGTGGCGCCGGAGGACGACGCAATGCTGGCGATCGCCGACCGGCTGGGCGTGAACCTCGCCGGGGTCATGACTCATGCCGGGCACAGTTACGCCGGGCGCAGTGTCGCGGACATGGTCCGGATCGCGGAGGCGGAACGATCGGGGGTGGTGCGGGCGGCCGAGCGATTGCGGACGGCGGGGTTTCCGGCGCCGATCGTCTCGATGGGTAGCTCGCCCACCGCGCTGCACGGCGCGTCGTTCGAGGGCATCACCGAAGTTCGTGCTGGCGTCTACATGTTCGGCGATCTGTTCCAGGCGGAGATCTTTACCCACGCGATCGACGACATCGCGGTGACGGTGCTGACCAGCGTGATCGGGCGGCGGCCGGGGAAGCTGCTGGTCGACGCCGGCGGCCTGGCGTTGTCGAAGGACCGCAGCACGGAAGGGGCACCGAAGGGTTTCGGATTTGGCCTGGCGCTGGATCGGATGGGGCGACGGACGTTGGGGGATGCGATCGTTCGGCGTGCGTATCAGGAGCATGGGGTGGTGGAGCTGGATGCCCAACACAAGGTGGCGTTGCCGATCGGCGCGCGGTTGCGGATTGCGCCAAATCACACGTGCATGACGGCGGCGGCGCATGATCGGTACTATGTGGTTGATGGCGGGGAGGATGTGGTGGCGGTGTGGCCTCGGGTGAATGGGTGGTAACTGATGCTTACGCCCCTCCCCCCACCTTGGTCCGCTTTGCGGCCCAGCCCTCAAGGGGAGGGGGAGTAAGATTAGATTTTACGCCGTCACCTTCCGGAACACATCCAAAAATCGGTCGACGTCCGCCTCGTCATTGTACACATGCGGACTGATTCGCAGCCGTCCCAGGCGCGGGCTGACGAACACGTTCTCCGCCGCCAGCCGGTCCGGCAGATCCTTTGGCATGCCATCGGGGAAACTCAGGCTCAGCACATGCGGCGCACGCAGGTGCGCAGGCGAAACCGTTACGCCTGCGTTTGGTAAACCCTCGGCCAGATGCCGGGTGAGCATGGACAGACGCTCGGTGATGGCCTCGGTGCCCAACTCCGCCACCAGCTCCATGCCGATCGACGCCATCTCCAGGCTGATGAAGAAGTCGCGCTCGCCCATATCAAAGCGCCGTGCGTTCGCGACGTAGCCGGTGTCGCGCATGTAAGGTGACGCAGTCGAATCGATCGCCCGGCGGCCCGCGCCGGTCTGCTCCAGCGGCACGCCATCCTGCCAGCGTTTGGCGACGTACAGAAATGCACGGCCGTACGGCCCCAGCACCCATTTGTAAGTCGGGAACACGAGAAAATCGGGATCGAGCCGCCGCACGTCGATTGGCAGTATGCCGGCGTGATGCGTCGCATCGACCGCCAGCGCCGCACCCTGCCCTCGCACGGCGGTCGCGACGCGGTCCAGGTCAACCAGGCCGCCGTCGGACCAATGCACCGACGAGATCGACGCCACCGCCAGCTTCCGCGCGCCAGGCCGCGCGATCGCGGCAAGCACCGCGCGCGTCCAGTCACCGTCCTCCGGCCGCGGCACGGTTTCGACCTCGAAGCCTTGGACCGGCGCGCGGCCGAGCCATTCCAGAACGGGGGACGAATGGTCATCCTGCAGCACCAGCACCCGCTCGCCGCGCGCGACCGGCAGGATGCGTCCGGCGGTGGCGAAGCCGTAGCTGACGGAGGAGATCACTGCGACATCGTTCGGATCGGCGTCGATTAGCCGTGCGGCGGCAGCGCGCGCCCGCTCGGATTGCGCCTTTGCGCCCCCTTGCCAATCGGCCATGTCCCATGGGCGGCTCTTGCGCGCAGCGCCGCGTTCGCCGGCTTCCTGGACCGCGCGCGGCAGCGGGCCAAACGCGGCGGCATTGAGGTAGCAGATCTCGCGCGGGATATCGAACAATGCGCGTTGCGACGGCAGCATGGCCAATGATTCCTTATCCGAGTGCGGCGGCGAAGACCCGCACGTAGTTGCCGCCAATGATCTTGCCGGCATCCTGCTGGTTGAAGCCGACGTTCAGCAGTGCCGCGGTCAGCGCGGGCAGGGTTTCGTAACTATCGAATACGCTGGTCGTCGTGAGCCCCATCATATCGCTGCCTAGACCAACATGATCGACGCCGACCAGATCCGCCAGCCGCGCCATGCCGCGGGCCATCGCATCCACATCCTGATAGACCGAGGTTGGTGGCCAGACGCCGATCACACCGCCCGTTCCCGCGATCACCCGCGCATGATCGGCCGAGATCGTCCGGCTGCGTGGCCCTGGGTTGGCCGACAGCGAGGTGTGCGACAGCACCAGTGGCTTCGTGGCGACCGCGGCGGCGCGCTTCACCAGATCATAGGTGCCGTGCGCCACGTCCACCACCAGCCCGCGCTTGTTACAGCGCCGGATCACTTCGGCACCGACATTAGTCAAGCCGCCGTGCTCGGGTTCCTCGGTCTGGATGTCACCCAGCTCGTTCACCCGGTAATGCGTCAACTGCAAATGCCGAAGCTGCCATTTCTCATAGGCTTCGTCGACGCGATCGGGGCGGCCTTCCAGGAAGTCGCCGCCCTCCGCGGCGATGATGGCCGATGCGGTGCCGGCCCGCGCGGCGCGCAATGCCGCGGCGTTGGTGATGATCGCCAGCTTCTGGTCGCGGGCCAGCGCGTGCACGCGGGCGAAATTGAGCTGGCCATACTCGTAAAGCTCGCCGGGGTTGGGCGAGCGATAGGGGTGGATGCGGTGATCGGGATACACTTTGTGGCACGGCGCGTCTGAAACGATCGCGAAACATACCGCAGCCATGCCGCCGGAGCGCATCGGCTGTGCCACCTCGCGGAACGGGGCGGAGCCTTGCACGCGGGCGACGCCTATGATCGCGCCGGCGTGGCTGTGGATGTCGACGGCGGTGGTGGCGGCGATGGCCTGGCGGGCGGTTGCCTCATCGGCCTGCGCGGTGCCGGCGATGCAGAACAGCGGGCCGGCGGCGAGCACACCGCGGCGGGTGATGGCGCGCCAGCCCGGCGGGTCGAGTGTGCGTGCGTCGTGCAACTGGTAGCGCCATTCGGCGGGGTCATCGGTGCAGACTCGCAATGTCCCTGTCAGGCGCAATGCCTGCGGTTGGGGCGCAATCGGTGCCGTGGCGAAGACGGCGATGGCGTTGCGTGGATCGCGCGGGGGGCAGCCGGCGCAGCATGACGGTTCGGGGGACAGCAGGAATTCCGCGGCGCGTCCGGGCGCGGTCATCCAGCCCGCGATTTGGACGGTGGTGCCGTCGGCGCGGTCGGCTCGGTCGGTTCCCAGGTCAGGCCACCGAAGCTGCATCACCGGCATCCTCTCTTGTTCGCGCTCCGCAGGCGCGGGATGCTGAACGCCGAGGCGGGTTTGCACAAGCTCGGACCCGGATTGATACAGGAGGCAGCGCGCCATGGCCGACGTTACGATCTATCACAATCCGGCCTGCACGACCTCGCGCAAGGTGCTGGCGGCGATTCGCGAAACCGGAACGGAACCGCGCGTGATCGAGTACCTCAAGACGCCGCCGAGCCGGGCGGAGCTGAAACGGCTGCTCGGCGAAATGGGCATGACGCCGCGCGCGCTGCTGCGGCGGCGCGGCACGCCGTTTGACGAGCTGGGGCTCGGCGATCCGGGGAAGGACGACGAGGCGCTTATCGATGCGATGCTGGCACATCCGGTCCTGATCGAGCGGCCGATCGTGGTGACGGAACGTGGGGTGCGGCTGTGCCGGCCGGTGGAGAAGCTGGGGGAGATTTTGGGGTAGTGGGTCGCGCGGGGGCAAGATGCGGGCCGTGTTCGAAGCCAAACAATGCCGCGTTGTCAAGGCGTCCCTGGCGATCTCGACTAACTACCCGATCATCCGACAACCACACTGTCGATAACCCGGCGCATTGGTTCATAGTCACCATCGCGGAAGCCGCGGATTGATGCATCGATCCACGCGGCGGGATCAAGGCGTTCCAGGGTGACGCGAAATCCAGCGTGGTCGGCCAGGCACTCAAGGAACGCCCGCAGCGTGCGGCCGTTGCCATCACGAAAAGGGTGAATGGCATTGAGTTCACTGATGTGCTCGGCTGCTCGACCGACAAAATCCTCGCGTGAGCGTGAAGCGAGTATGCCGTCGGCCTGAAGAGACGCGAACCGCTGCGTCATCAGGTCGGCAATGTATGGCACCAAGCAGAACAAGTGGCCGCCCTTGGCGATGTTCACCGTTCTATAGTTACCAGCCCAATCGTATACGTCCTGAAATATATGTAGATGGAGCTGCCTGTAGCCGTCCTGGGTCAGCGGCATGTTCACGGACAGCGTTTCCAGCCGCGCCGCCGTCATGACACGCTCGAATGCCTCCAGTTCCACCTGGTTTCGGATGCCTTCCTTGTTTATCAGGATCGCCGTGCCCGAATAGACATAGGGGTCGAGCATTATTCGGCGGCGTGCGCCTTCCCCCGTCTCCGCGCGCGGGTGAATGCCAGCAAGCGATCCCGACGTTCATCCGGCGGCAACCGTTCACGATCGAACTGCGCAAACAAAGCCTCTTCCTCTGGCGTAAGGTGCATGCCCTCACACGCAAGGGAGGCGCGGACGGCGGGACGCCGGCGGCGTATCTCGGCGATGTCCGCGTCTGTAAGGCGGTCTGCCTCGTCCATGCTCAGCCTCCTCGCCAGCAATGCCCGCGGAGTCATGCTATCACAAAGCGAGCCGCGCCGCCCTCGTCAAGAATGCCAACCTCCGCCGCCAAAGCGGACCGTTACGCGCGGCTCGCCGTGCAGCACGTCGTGCGGGGCGAGAATCGCGACATAATGACTGATTCGGCGGCGCACACGAGCCAATTCAATCCCGCAGGCTCTCCCGCGCGGCCGTCGCCAACACATCCGCCCGCTCGTTCATCACGTCGCCGGCGTGGCCGCGCACCCAGCGCCATTCGATCTTGTGCGGCGCCGCGGCGGCCAGCAGGCGGCGCCACAGATCCATGTTGGCCACCGGATCGCCCGCCGCGTTGCGCCAGTTGCGGCGCACCCAGCCGGTGTGCCAACGGGTGATGCCGTTGCGGACATACTCGCTGTCGGTGTGCAGCACGACGGTGCACGGGCGCTTCAACGCCTCCAGCGCCGCCGCTGCCGCGGTCAGCTCCATACGGTTGTTGGTTGTCGCCGGCTCCGCCCCGGTCAGTTCGCGCTCGTGCGGACCGGTGCGCAGGATCGCCGCCCAGCCGCCGGGGCCGGGGTTGGGCTTGCAGCCGCCGTCGGTCCAGATCTCGACCACCGTCTTTGGAACGGCGTCCGCCTCAGATGCCATAGGCGTGCTCATCCGGCGCGGCCAAATGGAAACGCAGCCGGCGCAGATACTCGATCGGATCCTTCCGCGTGACCATCGCACCCGGCGGCGTGTTCACCCAATCATACAGCCGCGTCAGCAAAAACCGGATCGCGGCGCCCTGGCACAGCACCGGCAGCGCGGCCCGCTCGGCGGCGGACAGCGGGCGCTGCGCCGCATAGGCCGCCAGCATCGCGCGCGCCTTGGTGACGTTGAACGCGAAGTCCGGCTCGAAGCACCAGGCGTTCAGGCACACCGCAAGGTCGTAGACCAGCGTGTCGGTGGCGGCGAAGTAGAAATCGATCAGGCCCGACAGCCGCCCGTCCAGGAAGAACACGTTGTCAGGGAACAAATCGGCGTGGATGTGCCCGACCGGCAGGCCGGCGGGCCATGCCCGCAGGATCGCCGACAACGCATCATCCAATTCGACAGCCAGCCCGGGCGCGACCTCGTCGGCGCGCGGACGGGCGCGCTCGAACAGCGGGCGCCAGCCGTCGGGGCCCAGCGCGTTGCGGCGCGTCGGCGCGTAGTCCCGTCCGGCGAGGTGAATCGACGCCAAAGCGGCACCCACCGGCCCGCAATGCTCCGGGCGCACCCGGCGCGGCCAGACGCCCGGCAGGAATGTGGTGATCGCGGCGTGACGGCCGGCCAGCGTGCGCAATGCTGCCGCGTCGCGGGCGCGGACCGGCAGCGGGCAGGTGATGCCGCGGGTTGCCAGGTGCTCCATCAGGCCGAGGAACCAGGGCAGCTCGGCCGGGTCCACCCGCTTCTCGTACAGCGTGAGGATAAAATCGCCGCCGGTGGTGCGGAGCGAGAAATTGCTGTTCTCGACGCCCTCGGCGATGCCGCGGAAGGCGACGACGCTGCCGATGTCGTAGTCCGCCAGGAAGGCCGCCAGCGCCTCATCGCTGACCTCGGTGTAGACGGCCATCTGGGGGTCAGCGATCGGGCTGCATTGTTGATCCGGCGGGCACCGGGCACTATGGCGCCGCCATGTCGCGCCGGCAACGCTTCCCTGGGGGCTTTCGGTGGGGGCTTCCGGTGGGCGGCTTCCCATTGGGGTCCGCCTCTTGGGGGGCCTTCCCATCGGGGGCTTCCCCATCGGGTCGGCGCGTGCGATGGCCCGCTTGCCGCTCACGCCCAACTGCTCGTCACTAGCCGGAGCCACCGATGTCCCGCCTGCCGCTTCGCCCCGCCGCTGCCCTCCTGCTGCTCGGCCTGGTTCCCGTGCTGGATGGCTGCGGGCCGAAGAAAGACGAGTTTCCGCCGGTTTGCCCGCACGCCAGCTTCGTCTGGGACGCGGCCGATCTCAACCGTTACCGCGACGAATCGGCGACCGCCACCCAGGACGTCCGCGATTTGGTTCTGTCCGCGCGCCTGACGGGGCTTCCGGCCAAGTGCTCGCAAGGCGACACCGCCAAGCTGCTGAACGCCGAGGTCGGGGTCACGATTCAGTTCACCCGCGGCCCGGCCATGCAGGGCCGCACAGCCACGGTGCCGTTCTTCCTGGCAGTGACCGACGGTGGCCGGATCCTGGACAAGCACGTCTATGCGACGAGCGTCACATTTCCAGAGAACATCGACCAGGTCACCTGGTCGAGCGACCTTGTGCACATGGTGTTTCCGATCAGCCCGACAAAGACCGGCGCCGCCTACACGGTGCTGGCGGGCTTCCAGCTCACGCCCGACGAGCTCGCCGTCAATCGCCGCCGGGGTCCTCGCCAGCCCTGAGGGGCCGCCGCGCGCCACCTGCGCCCGCCAGGGTGGCCGATATCCGATATCCGGCAAAAGATACGAAATCGAATGCGCCGGTATTCCGCCGCGCAACACTCCCTTAACGGGCATGTGTTCTCTTGGCGTCGGATTTGGCACGGGAGCAGCCAGTGGTCGACAGCCGTCTCATCAATCGCAACGTCGTCGCGGCGCGCGGCCGGACCAGCATGCGCCTGGAGCCGGAGCTGTGGGACGCACTGCTCGAAATCTGCCTGCGAGAGGATCTGGACGCCAGCGAACTGGTGCGCCAGATCGAGGCCAAGGGCCATGCCGGTGGGCGAACCAGCGCGGTCCGGGTGCATGTCCTGACCTATTACCGGGAGGCCGCCACGGAGCACGGCCACCTCGCCTCAGGCCACGGGCTGAACATACGCCGCGCAGCGGCAGCGTAGGCGTCGCGTGACTTCACGGGGGCGGCAGGAAATGCACCTCGTGCAGTCCCGCGAGGCGAACCACTTCCGCCGGGTCGGGCACATTGTTGATTGCCAGGAATAAGTCCCACAGGCGGCGCGTTGGACTGACCCAGAACACGCAGGTCACGTCGTTTGCGGTGTTGTTGAAAATACCGTGCGGGATCGCCCGGGGCAGTCGGATCAGGTCGCCGCTGTCCGCGGTTGCCTGCTGTCCGTCCAGCATCAGATCGAACTGCCCGTTCAGCAGGTAGATGAACTCATCCTGAGTCGGGTGCACGTGCGGCGGCACGAATGTGCCGGGCGGGAACGTCGCGTGCCAGGCGAAACTGCTTTCGCTGACCTGCAGCGGCACGTAGGTCTGCCCCAGGATATTCCATACCTGGCCCGCCACGCTGGAGCCCTTGGTGGTGACGCCCGCGGTCATCGGCGGCGGCATGGTCATCGTTGTCCTCCTGTTGCCCGGACCCGCGGCGCGCGGGCGGTCAAGCGAATATCCGACGGCGGCGCAGCAGCACGAATAGCACGATCGCCGGTCCCACAATCAGGCGCCAGTGTTCAGTGATGCCGCTCGATACCTCTTCGATCAGAATGAACCCGACGGCGCCGAGCGCGGCTCCCTCCGGTGTCGCCGCACCGCCCAGGATCACCATGACCAGCAGTTCCCCGGAGTTGCGCCAGTCCATGAACGCCGGGCTGACGAATTCGCTGTGGACCCCGAGCAGCCATCCGGCCAACCCGCCCACGGCGCCGGCAATCGTGTAGGCAATCAGCCGCGCGCGCGTCACATCGATGCCGCAACCGATCGCCCGCGCCTCACTCTGCCGCGCCGCCGCCAACGCACGGCCGAACGGTGCGGCGGCGAGGCCTCGGAGCAGCAGCACCGCGCCGACCAGCAACGCCACCGCGATGGCATGGAACGCAATGTGGTTGGGCAGCACGCCGGTTCGCATCAGCAACGGCCGGTCGAGCGGCGCGCCGTCGTCGCCGCCAAATGCGGCCAACGCCCCCGCAACGAAATATGCCATCTGCGCGAAGGCGAGCGTAATCATGATGAACGTCACGCCGCGCGTCCGCAACGCCACGACGCCTGTCGCCAGGGCGAAACCGCCCGCGGCCAGCATCGCGACGGGCAGCGACACCAGCGCGTCGTCCAACCCGGCGGCGCCGAGGATCAGCGGCGCATAGGCTCCGATCCCGAGGAACGCCGCATGGCCAAAGCTGACCAAACCAGCCTGGCCCACAATGAGCTGCAACGACACCGCGGCCAGGGCGAAGATCGTTGCGGTGGTGGCAAGCGACAGCAGGTATTGATTGGCGAACCCACGCGCGGCCAGTGGCGACAGCACCAGCGCCGCAAGCGCGACGACGATCAACGCCCGCCGAATCAATGGACGCCCGTCACGGAGACCCATCAAGCGAGGCCCATCAAGTATTGGCCATCATGCGCGGCTTAACACGTGGCCCATCACGTCCGCCCGGACGCGGGCAGCAGGCCTTGAGGCCGGAACGCCAGCACGCCGGCCATCAGCAGGTAGATCAACATCGATGACAGCGCCGGACCCGCCTGGCGCGACGCCGACGACCCCAGCCCCGCGCGCAGCAGCTCGGCCAGCACAAACCGTCCGAACGTGTCTGTCAGTCCCACCAACAGCGCGCCGATGAACGCCCCGCGCACCGATCCGGTGCCGCCAAGAACAATAACGACGAACGCCAGGATCAATACTGATCCGCCCATCGAGGGCTCGACCGACACCAGCGGCGCTGCCATCGCACCCGCGAACCCGGCGAGCATGGCGCCGAATGCCAGCACCCACGCGAACAAAAGCCGCGTATTCACACCCAATGCGTCCAGCATCGTCGCGTCGGACGCGCCGGCGCGCAACCGCACACCCGAGCGCGTGTGCTCGATCAGCGCCCAAAGCAGGACCGCCACGGCCAGCCCGGCGCCCAACAGGAACAGGCGATACACCGGATAGGTCAGCTCCGCGGTCAGCGACACGGTGCCGGACAGCAACGCCGGCACCGGCAACGACAGCGGCGCAGCCCCCCAGATCGTCTTGGCGCCCTCCTCCAGCAGCAGGATCAGGCCGTAGGTCGCCAACACCTGGTCGAGATGGCTGCGCGCCAGCAACCTGCCCAGCACCAGCCGCTCCAGCACGGCGCCGATCGCGAGCGCGCCAACCGTGGCGAGAACCAGACCGAGTGCGAAACTACCGGTCCATGCAGCGAAGGTAACCGCCAGGTAAGCGCCGAGCATGTATTGCGTGCCATGCGCCAGGTTGACCAGATCGAGCACGCCGAACACCAATGTCAGTCCGGCAGCGATCAGAAACAGCAATACCCCGAGTTGCAGCCCGTTCAATGCCTCGACCAGCAGCAGCGCGCCCGACATCGGCGGCGAAGCCTCAATGCAGCGGACACTCCTTGGCGAAGCTGTCGGCGTAATCGGTGAAAACCTTCTGTACGATCTGCGTCTCATACAGGCCGTCCGGTCGCTTCGCCGCCTTTACCAGATAGAAATCCTGCACCGGGTAGCCGTTGTTGTTGAACCGGAACGCCCCACGTGGCGAGGCGAAATCCGCCAGCCGCATCGCCGCGCGCAGCTTGTCCTTGTCCGCCACCGACCCACCCGTATGGCGCAGCGCCGCATCGATCGCCTGGGCGGCGTCGTAGCCCTGCATGGCATACGAGCCCGGAACGGTGTGATAGGCCGCCAGATAACCATCGACAAAAATCTTGTTCGCCGCATTGGCCATGTCCGGCGCCCATGTCGACCCGCCGAACAACCCCAGCGCGGCATCCTGCTCGGCCGGCAACGTCGACTCATCGACGGTGAACGCCGAGAGGAACGGGATTTTTTCGGCAAGGCCGGACTGGCGGAACTGCTTGACCAGCGCAATGCCCAGCCCACCCGGCATGAACGCGAAAATAACGTCCGGCTTCGCCGCCGCGATGCGCGCCAGATCGGCCTGGAAATCAAGCTGGGTCAGCGGAACGAAATCCTCCTCGACGATCTCGCCCTTGAACATGCTCTTGAAGCCGGCCACCGCATCCTTGCCGGCCTGGTAGTTCGGCGCCATCAGGAACGCGCGCTTGTAGCCCTTGTCCTGCGCCACCTTGCCCAGCACCGCGTGCACCTGGTTGTTCTCGTAACTGGTGACAAAGAAATCCGGACTGCATGCCTTGCCGGCAAACACCGACGCGCCGGCATTCGGACTGATCAGCATGGTGCCGGACTCGGTCACCGGCTTGAAAATCGCGCCCAATACATTGGAGAAAATCGGCCCGACAACGAAATCAACCTTGTCGCTCTCAAGCAACTTCTTCACCCGCGTGACCGCCACATCCGGCTTCAGCTCATCATCCGCCACCACCACATCGACCTCGCGCCCACCCAGCTTGCCGCCGCGGTTCTTGAGCGCCAGCAGGAATCCGTCGCGCGCCTGCTGCCCAAGCACCGCGCCCGGACCCGACAAGGTCACGATGATCCCAACCTTCAGCTTGTCCGAAGGCGCCTGCGCCACCGCGGATGCCGCCAGCAGACACATGGCCAGCACCACCCCAAACACACGCGACAGCATCGTGACGCCCCCCTCGATTACCCCAACCACTCTAGACGATCACCCGGCGCAGGCGAAGGGCAGCAAGGCCGGGGCTCCGCCCCAAACCCGCCAAGGGGCGCTGCCCCTTGGATCCCCGCTAAGGGCGAGCCCTTAGA
>Ga0326727_10020690_pt1 | contig 13026 bp, 13 predicted proteins | sample MB2enrmetagenome_FD_207643 | JGI IMG/M metagenome (GOLD analysis project Ga0326727, IMG submission 207643) | Lab enriched peat soil microbial communities from McLean, Ithaca, NY, United States - MB29MY | ecosystem: Environmental > Terrestrial > Soil > Wetlands > Peat | place: USA: New York...
GCCATCGGCAGGGACTGGCAGGTAGCGACGATCCAGCTCGATTACGTGATGCTTCCGGAAAAATTCGATCTGTCTTACATCGACGCGGATGGTCATGCTGTGAGGCCGGTTCTTATCCACCGCGCCGTCTTCGGATCTTTCGAGAGATTTGTCGGAATACTCACTGAGCATTTTGCCGGGGCTTTTCCCGCTTGGCTGTCCCCCGTCCAGGCGGTTATCATTCCCATTACCGATAACTTTTTGGAATATGGAAAGTCTGTGATGAAATCTCTTGCCGGGGAGAATATCCGAGTGGAGCTTGATGACCGCAACGAGAAGATCGGCTACAAGATCCGCGAATGGGAAACGAAGAAAGTTCCCTACATGCTGATTGTGGGACAGAAAGAAAGAGATTCGGAAACAGTGTCCATCCGAAAACATCGTGAGGGCGATAAGGGCGCCAAAGCAATCCGAGAGTTTATCATCGCCATAAGAAAAGAAATCTCAGAAAAAATTTAGGAGAACTGCCTATCAACACACCTAGACTTAAGACCAACAGCGAGATCAGAGTACCGAACGTCCGTTTGATCGACTCTGATGGAAAGCAACTCGGGGTCATGTCCCCGCGCGAGGCACTAAAGCTCGCAGAAACCAGGGGGCTGGATCTCGTGGAAATCGTGCCGACTTCAAATCCACCCGTCTGCAAACTCGCCGACTACGGAAAGTACATGTACGAGCTTACAAAGAAAGAAAAGGCTAAAACAAAGGGCCAATCTTCGGCACAGCTCAAGGAAATACGTTTTCATCCGAACACAGACGAGCATGATTTTCTGTTTAAGTCGAGACATGCGAAAGAATTTCTCGAACAGGGGCACAAAGTCAAAGGAAGCGTCTTCTTTAAGGGACGGGAGATCACATACACAGCTCTCGGCGAAGATCTTCTGAAAAGGTTCGTCGAATTTCTCAACGAGGTTGGAAAGGTCGAGCAGACCCCCAAGCTAGAGGGAAAGAACATGACGGTGATCATAGCCCCTGATAGGTCAAAAAAGAAATCTGCTCCGAAGGCCTCCGAGGGCCCGCAAACCGCAAAGCCTCCGGCAAAAACAGGAGAACCACCAAAGCAAGAACAGGCGCAAATGAAAGAAGAAAAAAAGCAAAACGAGGTGAAGGAGAAATAAATGCCGAAGACCAAGACAAATCGTTCGATGGCAAAGAGGACAAAGAGGACTTCAAGTGGCAAATATCTTCGTGAAAAAGCGTTTAGAAGTCATATCCTGACATCAAAGACGCGTAAAAGAAAACGGCACCTTAGAAAGGCATCGGTTTTGGACAAGACCGACACCCGGCGCGTTCGAGGAATGCTGAACGAATAGCTTTTCACTTTCGGGTGAATCTTTTCTGCGATAGTATTATATTTAACAGTTAATGGAGAAATTCTGAAATGCCACGTTCAAGAAATAAAGTAGCTTCGCATAGAAGGCGCAAGAAGACTCTTGAGTTGGCCAAGGGTTTCTGGGGTGCCCGGAGCAAGGTTCACACGATTGCAAAACATCATGTCGAAAAGGCGCTCCAGCATGCCTACAGAGATCGCAGGAAGAAGAAGCGCGAGTTCCGCAGCCTGTGGATTGTGCGCATAAACGCCGCTGCCCGTGATAACGGAACGACATATTCGCGTCTCGTTTCCGCACTCGCGAAGAAAGAAATCACGATAAATAGAAAAGTTCTCGCCGACCTCGCCGCGAATAGTCCTGAGACATTCAAGGAAGTCGTCCACTTCGCTTTTAATTAACTCAATCTTCTCGCGCTCGGAATTTCGGTTTTTCTGAAACGTGGGAAGATTTTTTGTATCCGGACATTCGAAGAAAACAGCACTTAGATGACACTAACAAAGCAGAACCCCGCACATGAAACCGGGTCGATTGAATTGAACGGTGGAAATCACTCTCCGTTGTCTAATCCGTGTCCCACTCCTTAGGCGATACCATGCTTGATGAAATTTCAAAATTGAGAGATGAAGCGACAGCGGAAATCAGCCGGTTAGTTTCTCCGCAAGATTTCGAAAATTTTCGATTGAAGTATCTTTCCAGGAAAGGTCTCCTTGCCCAGCTCTTCGATAAGTTGAAAGACGTTCCACAGGAAGAGAGACCGATGTTCGGGAAATCGTTGAATGAGCTCCGGAGTTTCTTGCAGTCCGAATTTGATTCGGCAGAAAACAGAAACGCAAATCAGGAAATGCCTTCAAGCCAGAAAATTGATCTCTCAATTCCCGGAAGAAGAATATATCTCGGCAGAAAGCATCCGGTAACTCAGACTCTCGAGGAAATAAAGAGAATCTTTATTGGCATCGGCTTCGGAGTCGCCGACGGACCCGAGATCGAAGATGATTATCACAACTTCGAGGCGCTCAACTTCCCCCCCGACCACCCCGCACGAGACATGCAAGACACTTTCTTCGTGAATTCCCCCTCGACAAACGAGGAAAATGGAAAGGGGAGATACGTCCTGCGGACGCACACATCAAATGTCCAAATATGGGTCATGGAAAATAACAAGCCGCCGATCCGCGTTGTCATGCCGGGCAGATGTTATAGGAACGAAGCCATCAGTGCACGAGCCCATTGCATGTTCCACCAAATCGAAGGATTATACGTCGACAAGAATGTCAGCTTTGCCGAGCTGAAAGGAACAATTTCGTTTTTCGCGAAGGAACTGTTTGGCACAACTGTCAAGACACGTTTTCGCCCAAGCTTCTTTCCATTCACCGAACCGAGCGCCGAGGTCGATATTAATTGCTTCATCTGCGGCGGAAAGGGTTGCCGGGTCTGCAAACACTCGGGCTGGCTGGAAATAATGGGCTGCGGGATGGTCGATCCGAACGTTTTCAAGTCTGTCGGTTACGACCCAAACGAAGTCAGTGGTTACGCCTTTGGGATGGGAATCGAAAGGCCTGCTATGCTGCGCTACGGGGTTGATGACATCAGGCTCTTTTTCGAAAACGATCTCCGCTTCTTGAACCAGTTTTGAGTTTAGAGAGAACGCCGCAAGGTACGAGGGCGTGAAGAAAAGGATTTTCATAACTCAGACGCTTAGTAACTTTGCATTGAAAAACCAGTTCGAAAAAATTATATGAAAATTTCTCGCAGGTGGTTAGAGCAATTTGTTGATTTGAGTGGGATATCGGACGAAGACATAGCGTCGCGATTGACGATGCTCGGGATCGAGGTCGAGTCACTCGAAAATCTTTCAGAAAAGTACAAGGGATTCGTAGTCGGCTCTGTTCTCGAAGTAGAAAAGCATCCAAACGCCGACAGGTTGACCCTTTGCAGAGTTGACCTCGGCACCGAAGTCAAAAGCATTGTCTGCGGCGCGCCAAATGTCGCAGCTGGCCAAAAAGTACCGGTAGGACTCACAGGTGCGTTTGTTCCGCACAACCAGCATGATCCCGACGGAAAACCGCTCGAACTTAAAAGAGTGAAGATCAGGGGAGTCGAATCCGAAGGCATGATTTGTTCGGCCAACGAACTAGGTCTCGGAGATGACAAGAGCGGTATCATGGTCTTCGACATCGACGCTCCGGCTGGGAAGCCCCTCGCGGAGTATTTAGGCCTGGACGACACCATATTCGAGGTAAGCTTGACGCCAAATCGTGCGGACTGCTTGTCGCATCTGGGAGTTGCCCGCGAACTCGCCTCCGCGTTCTCCAAGAAGCTCAAGCCAAGGAAGTTAAATCCGCACGAATCCGAAGAGGCAATTTCCGGGCTTGCGAAAGTAGATGTAACCGACCCCGATTTGTGTCCGCGATATTCTGCCCGCGTCATCAAGAACATAAAAGTAGGCCCGTCCCCAAAATGGCTCAAGACTGCCGTAGAAATTGTCGGCATGAGATCGATCAACAACGTAGTGGATGCCACAAACTACGTGATGCTTGAGCTTGGTCAGCCTTTGCATGCTTTCGATTTAGATCTCTTGAAGAGGAAACATATCATCGTTCGGAGACCAAAACCGGAAGAAAAGGCCTTCACTACACTTGACGGAAAAGAGCGAAATATCGGATCCGACATGCTCATGATCTGTGATACAGAGAAGATCGTGGCCATCGCGGGTGTGATGGGCGGAGTGAACAGCGAGATAAATGCGGACACGCAGAACATTCTCATCGAAAGCGCAAATTTCGCCCCATCATCGATTCGCAGGACATCAAAGACACTCGGACTTTCCACCGAGGCATCGTACAGATTTGAACGCGGCGTCGATCCGAATTTGACACTGACCGCACTCGACAGAGTTGCCGGGATAATAAATGAAACCGCAGGCGGTGAAATCGCCAGAGGAGTAATCGATGTGGCCGCAGCGAAGTTCACTCCCAGGAGAGTAGAACTCCACGTCGAGAACGTGAATCGTATCCTCGGAACCCGGCTCGCTGCAGGTGAAATAAAGAGATTCCTGGATTCCATCGAGATTATCACCGACAAAAGATCTGAGACTGTGCTGACCTGTTCAGTCCCGACATTCCGCGGCGATATCGAGCGTGAAGCTGATCTCATCGAAGAAGTCGGACGCGTCTACGGATACGAGAAGATTGACGAAGTCGCGCACTCAAGAGTGGTCTTCGATACGCGCTTCAAGGAAAATGATGCTCTGGATGAGCTCAGGAACTTCCTTGCCGGTGCCGGATTCAATGAGATAATTACCAATTCGCTGCAGTCGGCCGACACGGCTTCAACATTCGGGACAAACCTAGTTTCCATCGCCAACCCCATCAGCGAAGAGATGGCCGCTATGCGAACTTCGATGCTGCCGGGAATGCTCGATACGATCAAACGAAATCTCTCCTATGGAGCCAAAGATATGAAGTTCTTTGAGATCGGCAGAGTGTATTCACTTGGCGAGACGAAGCAAAAAATCGGGAATTTCGTCGAAAAACAGGTCCTGTCACTTGGTTTGAGCGGGAAGGCTGATCCGGTGTCATTCGACAGAGAAGAACTTGAATTTGACATTTTTGATCTCAAGTCAGAAATCGGTCGCGTGCTGGGACACCTTAACCTTGACTCTTGGGACTTAATTTCTTATGATAATACGAAAGAATACGAGCAATCGTTAAAGCTGATTTTGAATGGTGTAGAGGTGGGTGTATTAGGACGAGTTGCTTCGAATGTTCTGGAAAAATTTGCCGTTGAGCAAGATACATACTTTGCAGAACTTGAATTGTCCAAGATCTTCGCGGCACGCAAGCCTAATATAAGGTTCCAACCTCTCCCGAAATTTCCTTTCGCTTCAATCGATCTCGCGTTCTTTGTGAATAATGAGATTGAAGTTGGCAACCTTGTTGAGTCGCTCAGGAGAGTCGCCGGCAGCATGTTGAAAGACATTTCCGTTTTCGACATTTATTCGGGCAAGGGTGTGCCGGACGGAAAGAAGAGTGTTGCCCTAAGGATCTCCCTCGGGAGCAACGAAAGGACTCTGAATGACAGCGATATTGCGCAGTTCATCCAGAGCGCGGAGCAGAGACTCAACAAAGAATTTTCTGCAATATTAAGGAAACAGCTGGACGATGATCGGTCGCAGGAAACAGCGGAGAAGAGTTAATGGGCGTTGACCCGAGTATTTCTGATGAACAGACAGCCCTGACCATGAAGAAACAGCTTCTCGGAGAGCTGTGGAGTGAGATCCGAAGAGCTGTCGATATTCTGAACGCACGGCACGGCGAGAATGAATCGCTGAAACAGAATCTCGCAAAGGCAAATGCCGAAGTCGAAAAACTGAAATCTCGAATAACCGATCTCGAAAAGATGCTGACTGCAAGAGAGACTTCGACATCGAGCGTCTTCGAAGAAAGAGAAAAGGACCGCTTGATCGAGGTTGCCAGAGAACTAATCTCAAAGATTGATACTCAACTTAGTTTGTTTTGATTCTGGAGCGGATGATGGAAAAGAAAAGCATACGAGTAACGATCTTGGGAAGAGAATATCCGCTGCGAGTAGAAAACGAGGAAAAGGCTCTGAAGGTTGTAGCTTACGTAGACTCTTTATTGAACGAATTGATCGAAAAAAATCCAGGCGCGCCGACTTCTACGGTCGCCGTGATCGCCGCACTTAACATAGCTGAACAATTATTTGATTTGAAAGAGCGTATGCAAAACGAGGGGATCGAAATCGCCGATCTGGTCGGAGTGCTGAGCTACTTGAGAGAAAATTTCCCCATAGAAGCAAACTAAGTTCTTTTCCATAAGATCCGTTCGCAGGAAATTTCGAGCGGAGAGACTTTTGAATTTTAAGCCGTAACGGCGCCGTGGTTACACGTGAAAGAACCGCTAAGTAAGAGATTATGGGAGCCCGGCTCGTGAACGAAGAATGCAGGCCTCACTCCCGACTGCACTTGGTGTCGTCGGGATGGGTTCCGATGAAACTCGGAATTTCAGTGGAAGCGTGACTCGTTCAGGAGGGCACCCACCGTGTTAAGAAAGGGTTCTTTCCTATCTGCCATGTGCACGTTACGGCTTGTTTGTATATAAACATCGGAGGCCCGGAATGGTAACGTTGGTAGTCGCTTCAGTGTCTGGCATAGTGGCTTTTCTCCTTGGATGGCTGGTTCAAACTGCATTAACAAGAAGGAAATTAGGCACAATACAGGAGCGCTCGAAACAGATCCTTGAATCAGCAGAGCGCGAAGCAAACGCAACAAAGAGAGAAAAACTGATCGAAGTAAAAGACGAATGGATACGGAAGAAACAGGAGCTGGACAACGAATACAATTCAAAGACAAGAAAGTTTCAGAACATTGAGAAGCAGCTGAGTCTAAAAGAAGAGAGCCTCGACCGCAAAGGAGACCAGTTCAAACAACAGGAGAAGAACCTTCGCTTGCTCGAGTCCGAGCTTCGTGAGAAATCGAAGACTGTCCAGATGAAAGAGGGTGAGATTGGACGCCTGGTTCAACTCCAAACGGAAAAGTTGGAGAAGCTGGCCGGAGTCTCGCGCGAGGACGCGAAGAAACTCCTGATGGAAAATCTCACGAACGAGGCCAAGAGTGAAGCGTCCCTCGAATTGCGTGAGATTCGAGAAAGGGCGCGCATCGAGGCAAAAAAGGATGCACAGAGAATAATCGTGCAGGCAATCCAACGCACGGCAGCAGATCATTCGGTCGAGACAACCGTTAGCGTCGTGAACCTCCCGAACGAGGAGATGAAAGGAAGGATCATAGGACGGGAGGGCAGGAATATTCGATCATTTGAAGCTGCGACAGGGTGTGATATAATTGTCGATGACACGCCTGATGCAGTTGTGATTTCAGGTTTCGATCCATTCAGGCGTGAGATTGCAAAAATTGCATTAGAGCGACTTATCTTGGATGGAAGGATTCATCCTACAAAGATCGAGGAGGTTATCGACAAGGTCCGCGGTGAACTCGAAGAAGAGATTGTCCAAGTAGGCGAAGACGCGCTTCTGGAAGTAGGCATTCACGGAGTTCACCAGGAAATTGTGAAACTGCTCGGGAAAATGAAATACCGATCGAGCTACGGCCAGAATGTTTTGCAGCACAGCATCGAGGTGGCTTTCCTCGGCGGACTCATGGCAGTCGAGATCGGTCTTGATTCGACCCTCGCGAAGCGGGCCGGACTCCTTCATGATATCGGCAAAGTTGTGGACAAGAATGCTGAGGGCCCGCATGCAATCTTGGGATACGAGATCGCAAAGAAGTATGGAGAAAATCCGGTCGTTGCAAATGCCATCGGATCGCATCACGAAGACATCGCGATGGAATCCCCGATTGCCGCGCTTGTCCAGGCGGCAGACGCGATCAGCGGCGCACGACCTGGGGCAAGGCGGGAGTCGCTCGAAGGATATGTCAAGCGGTTGGAGAAACTGGAGAGCATTGCCAATTCCTTCTCAGGAGTGGGAAAGACCTATGCCATTCAAGCCGGCCGTGAGGTTCGAGTTATCGTAGAGCCCGAAAAAGTGAACGACATCTTTGCAGACCAGCTCGCACATGAAATTTCTCACAAGATACAGGAGGAGCTCGAATATCCCGGGCAAATCAAAGTCATGGTAATACGTGAGGTTCGAAGCATCGCCTATGCGAAGTAAGCTCCGCCATCTCTCGAAGGGACATATGAAAATCGGGTTGACCGGAAACATAGGAAGTGGTAAATCCACGGTCGCAAGATTATTTGCAGAACTCGGCGTGCCGACTTTCGATGCGGACCACGTAGGTCACGCTCTCCTCGAATCGGACGCGGAGGTGAAATCGAAGGTTCTTAAATCCTTCGGAGAGACTATCCTTGTAGATCGCAAAATCAACCGATCTGAACTCGGCAAGATCGTTTTCGCCGATCCGAAGAAACGGGCTCGGCTTGAGCAAATCATGCATCCCGCCATTAGCAATACGATCAATGAGCGAATCATGGATCTTCCGAACGTCAGCTACTCCGTGGTGGAAGGGGCATTGATCTATGAAGCTGGCCTCGAAGGGAATTTCGACTACATGATTCTTGTAAAAGCGGACAGAAAAATCGCGTTGGAGAGGGCCGCAAATAACCTCGGGATGAAGATAAGTGAAGTGGTAAAAAGGCTGAATGTGCAGATACCTCAAACCGAGAAAGAGAAGCTCGCCGATTTCATCATTACTAACAATGGTACCCTGGAAGAAATGAGGCATAGGGTTACCCTGCTCCATTCTATTTTCATATCGTTGTCAAAGGAATTGATCAAACGATGACGGAAATTTGTTTTACAAAAATGAACGGCGCTGGAAACGATTTCGTGGTCATCAACAATTTTGACGGTGGCCTGAAAGTCGAATCCGCTTCACTTGCGGAGGCGGTTTGTAGAAAAGGATTCGGAGTGGGCGCCGACGGCATTCTTTTTCTCCAAAAGAGCGACCGGGCGGATTTCGAGATGTATTACTTAAATTCCGACGGCAGCGAAGGCGGGATGTGCGGAAACGGCGGCAGGTGTATAGCAAGGTTTGCAGTGCTTAACGGTATATCGAAACCTCAAGTCAATTTCATCGCCCACGGACACAATTACTCTGCCGAGGTCTTTGATGCGGACAAGGTGAAGCTTCATTTCCCAATTCCAGAGGTAATCATAGCTTCTAAAAAAGTGCCCGTAGATCGCACGACCCTGAATGCAACGTTCGTTCATCCAAACACAGACCACACGGTCTTGACCGATGGATTTGGGGAAGTTGACTCCGCCGATCTGATAACACTGGCTCGAAAGATAAGATACAACTTTGACGTTTTCCCTCACGGTACGAACGTCAATCTGATTGAGAGAAGGGGCGATCACAGAATACGTATGCGGACTTACGAGCGAGGCCTCGAAGGCGAGACTCTCGCTTGCGGAACCGGCTCCGTAGCAAGTGCAATCGCAGCTTCGCTGCGCTACGATATGCTTTCTCCAATAGAAATTCTTGCGACCAGCGGAGAGATTCTAATCGTTACGTTCGAACGGGACAAGGAGGAGTTCTCAAACATTGTGCTCGAGGGAAGCGCAAGGGTGGTTTTTCAAGGGAAAATTCTCTACGACGAAAAGAACCACAAGATTATGGATCTCCTGGCAGGAGAAAGCCATGACACTTTGCGGAATTAGGCTGTGGTTCATCCCGACGAGCCCCCTCGTGGCACGAATCCGAAGAGGGTCCTGCTGAAGATTGAGGTCCTCAATCCATTATCAGGAGATGATCCATTCGTTTGACAATAGCTTTATGATTGCGTCGGCCGCATCCAAGACCGTGTCTGCCGACTTGCGAAATGCGCGGTGATTTTTCATCATGGACATGAAGAGATTTGAAGTGCTAGTTGAAAGAGCTTTCGAGGATCTTCCTGAGGAATTCAAATCGAAGATTGAAAATGTTCATGTGGTCGTCGAAGACTTGCCGGATGAAGTTGATCTAAGAGGCGTAAGAGTGAAAGACAAGTACTCCCTGCTCGGGTTATACTCGGGCATTCCGCTAGGACACCGCGGCGTTGCTTACGGTGTATATCCGGTCGTTCCCGACAGGATAAAGCTCTTCAAAGAGAATATCGAACGGATCAGCGGAAATGACAACGAGATCGAGGCAAAGATCAAGGAGGTACTGATACACGAAGTGGCACACTATTTTGGCATGACCGACCAGTCAATCAGAAAAGCCGGATATTGATATGGAAGTCTTACTGAGTCAGTACGGCTATTTGCTCATCTTCGTGATAACCTTGTTGGAAGGAGAGACGGTCCTTTTCATAGCCGCGATCCTGGCCCAACTGGGGATGTTAAACATCGAGTTCTCAATCTTATCGGCAATTCTTGGATCGACGATCGGGGATCAGATGTTTTTCCATTTTGCAAGGCAGGAAGGATATCGCTTTGTAAAGAAATTCAAGTTCATCTGGAATGCACTTCCGCGCGCCGAGGAACTTGTCAAGCGTCATGGAACATACATTGTCCTGTTTGCGCGGTACCTTTATGGATTGCGATTGGCGCTTGTAGTAATGTGCGGATTAGTGAAGATGCCGTCGTTGAAGTTCAGTTTGTACAATGTAGGTGCAGCAATCGTTTGGGCTGTTTCTTATGGTTTTCTTGGTTATTATTTTGCGAGAGCAGTCGGATCGCTTGCTGGATCTAAGGCGGAGTTGATACTTGCAGCGGCGATCGGAATTGCGGCAATCATTTATTGGATTTCAAGGACGGCAAGGCAGAATCGAGTCAGCACAGTGGAGTCCTCGAAAAACTCTAAGTCGAATGCAGATAAACCAAAGGACGCCGATGGCGTCCCGAAACAGGAGGAATAGATGCCGAAAGTTTTACTGCAAATCAACTACGAAGTGCAACCAGCGAAGCGTGAAGAATACTTGAACTTGATCAAGGAATTGAAATCCGGCTATGATGCTTCCGGGATAGCAAAGCTGGAAATATACGAGGTTCAGGGCTCACCAAATGACTTTGTGGAAATTTACACTTACGAAACCGAAGAAGCCTTCCAAAACGCAGACGACAGCGCATTCGACGAGACCGTCGCAAAAATAAATGATTGTCTTGTCCCCGGCAGGCCCGACAAGCTTCGATCCTACACTCTTCACCAAATATAGGTCATAGCCCATAGCTAATAGCTGATGGCAGTGAGCCGTGTTGGATTAGATGGTCTTAACTGCGGTAATTATTTTCGGTTTTACCTACCTGACAATCTCGGTAGAGAGGTTACCTTACTTTCATTTAGATAGAGCCTCCGGCGCGTTGATCGGCGCTGTTGCGATGGTCGCTTTTGGCGTTCTCACATTAGATCAAGCTTACCAAGCGTTGAATTTCGACACGATTGTTCTCCTTTTGGGAATGATGATCGTCGTCGCATACCTGCAGATGAGCGGGTTTTTCGATCTTGTCGCTACGTTTATTCTGAAGCGAGCACAGACCGGCAACAGACTTCTCTTCACGATAATAATTTCAAGTGGAGTTCTTTCCGCGTTCTTCGTCAACGATACGATCTGCGTAATGATGACACCGTTCGTTCTGCTTTTGACGAGCCGTTCACAAGCTGACCCGAAACCTTATCTGATCGCGCTTGCGACGAGCGCAAATATCGGAAGCGCCGCAACACTTGTCGGAAACCCGCAGAACATGCTCGTCGGAACATTCTCACACTGGCCTTATTTAAAATTCTTCTTTGCGATGCTGCCCATTGCAGCCATCGGATTGGCGATCGATTTCTTCGCGCTGAAATATTTTTTCAGGCATAAGTTAGCCCAACCTCTCAAGCCTCAGGAAGTGGAGCGTCACCACAAACTCGACAGGCCCCTTTTGTACAAGTCTCTCATTGTAATGCTGATAGTGATAGCCGGATTCTCCGCAGGCGTGCAACTGGCTTTCATGTCTATATTAGGAGCAGCGATTCTTATACTTGCGGCCAACAAGAGACCCGACGAAATACTTGCAAAGGTAAACTGGTCGCTCCTCCTTTTCTTCGCGAGCCTGTTCGTAGTCGTCGGTGGAATCAATCGCGTCGGTCTGGTGGATCAGGCACACAAGGTTCTGGAGGGATACTTTTCTATTTCTACTTTCCAGCAGATCACAAGTTTTTCCTTCGCCTCCCTGATTCTCTCGAATATTGTCTCGAATGTTCCTTACGTGATGGTAGTCAGGCACTGGATAGCTTCGTTCAATTCGCCGATGCTGATGTGGCTCGTGCTTGCGATGAGCTCGACATTCGCCGGCAATTTAACGATCATAGGGTCAGTGGCGAACATGATCGTGCTCGAGCTTTCAAAGGAGAAGGCGCCGTTCAAGTTCTGGGAATTCACAAAAGTGAGTGGAACGATTGCGCTTCTTACGTGGGGAGCCGGGACCGCGTTGCTAATTGCCTATGAAATTCTAATAAAGACTTAAGGGTCAGCAGATCAGCTTTGTTGCCGGAGTGACCGACCCGGTAGTCCGGACGACCAACCTTATCGCTTGGAAGCCCGACCTTATCGTTGGGACAGCCAACCTAATCGCTGGGACAACGGACCTGATCGTTCGGACAACCGACCTAATCGTTTGGGCAACGGACCTGATCGTTCGGACAACCAGCCTGATCGTTCGGACAACCGACCTAATCGTTGGGAACACGGAACTTGTCGTTGGGACGACGGAACCGGTGGCTCGGAACACGGAACTAATAGCTCGGAAGACGGTAACGTTGAAACTTCGTGAAATTTGAAGGGGTCGCAGGAAGGTTCTATGGGTATTTTTCTCGTAAGCAAGCGTTTCCTTGACCATCCTTAGGTTTTCCGGTTGGATCCGAAAGTGTTTTGGGGTTGCGCAACAGTCAAATTGTCAATAGAGTTCTGGGCAAGAGTTTAACTCCCGCACAACAGGAAGTACGAGTGCAAGGGATCGGTTACAATGGGGAGATTAAGCGCGTTTACTTCTTAACGGATTTGCCTGACTCTGGAGTGCCTTCTTCGCTGAGTGCTTCGCCTTGTTGCTGGCCCGCAAAGTTTAGCTGCGACATGATCACGTATGATGACGTTAGTGGCAATTTCCTTAAAGAACTTGTCGTGAGTGTATAGGCCGTTTCGCTTCCTGCGTTCCT
>Ga0326727_10020691_pt1 | contig 13024 bp, 9 predicted proteins | sample MB2enrmetagenome_FD_207643 | JGI IMG/M metagenome (GOLD analysis project Ga0326727, IMG submission 207643) | Lab enriched peat soil microbial communities from McLean, Ithaca, NY, United States - MB29MY | ecosystem: Environmental > Terrestrial > Soil > Wetlands > Peat | place: USA: New York...
CCATCCACCACGCTGTAGTTATCGACCTCGACGGTGAATTGCTCCAGGCCGGGATAGGTGTCAAACCGGGTTTTCAGATCGCCGACCGGCCGCGCCCCCTGCGCCACTTGGGAAACAATCTCCTGATGGTAGCGCCTCCTCTCCTCCGGCGGCAGTTCCGAGAAAAACCGGTTCTTTCCGGCGTAATAATCGCCGTAATAATGCCGCGTCACGCCGACCCGCGTCTGGCCGCTGTCGGAAATGGAGAGGGTGTAATCGGTTTCCGTCTTGTCCTTGCAACCCCTGGCCGCGCGGATGATTACGGGCGTCTGGGTGGAAAGCGCGAGGGCCTCTTTTCCGTCGAAGGAAGTGGCGCCCAATTTCGCGTATTGATCGGTGTCATTCAGGTAATAAGTCTTGCCATGCACGGCGACCCTGACCAGGGGCGATTCAAAGGAATTGGGCAGCGGGAAAGAGAGCGAGACATTGGTAATGCCCGCAATGGGCGGCAAGTCCGAGGCCAACACAAACTCGGGCTGGAATCCGGCCGCGGCCAGCATGGCATGCAACAGAATGGCCCGATCCGCCGCGTGGCCGTAACCATCGGCCAGGGTGGTGTCGGCGGCGGAAAGTTCGCTCAAGGGCAGTTCCGTGAAGGTAGGACCGGCATCGCGGATGGACTTGGCGACAAAATCGCGGATGGCCCTGACCTTGTCGAGTTTGGTCCTGCTCCGGCTGGTCAGCGATCGCGTCATCTTGCTGACTTTGGCGCTCTTTTGCGACCGGTCCAGCATCGTGTTGTTGAGAGTTTTCAGATAGGCCTTCATATCGCCCGCAAAGTAACCGACACCCGCGCTGTAAACCCAATCCGGCGGGAGCTGTCCTTCCGCCGGGAGGGCCGTGATATTTGTTGACTGCCAGAGGAACACTTGCGAGCCGGGGCCGCCATTGGTTTCACCCCGGATGAGGCCGGCTTTTCCAGTGACCATTTCCCGCAATGGAAGGCCGCCGGGAACTGTCAATTGAAACGACTTCCGCTCCAGGGCGTCGCGGAGTTGGAAGGGTTCAAATCCGGCGATGAACGGCCTGCCTTTGCTGGTGATCTCGTACTCGACCTCGATGGTGGAGCCGATATCCACGCCGGGCAGGTTGGCCACCAGAATTTTGCCGCCGGTGTAACGTTTGGCGGAGGCATTCCAACCGGCGTCCATCACGTTCATTTCGTTGGTGGCGATTTCCTGGCGCTGGCCCGTTTTGGAAATGACCGTGCCGCGGATGAATCGGGCCTCCTGGCAGGAGGGATTGTAATCGATCTTCACCTCGGCCTCCCTGATTTTGCCGGCATAATTGAGAATTTGCTTCGAGTAGCGCACCCGGTAAACGGCGCTGTGCGCGTCTGTCAGCGCGAGTTCCTTGCGGCTTTCCAAAATCTTCGCATCGGATTCGACGGGAGGGGCCGCCGCGGAATCCGCCTTCGCCTCCGGCTCGGTCGCGGCGCCTTCCGACACGGCCAGCACCGGGACTTTGCGCTCGTCGTACTCGGTGGATTTCAAGGTCTGTTTCAGCGTCAAGTACTGTTTGGGCGAAAACTCGACCCCTTTAAGCTCCAACACCCGCGAACAATCGAGCGTTCCATCCTTGTACGAAAAAGTTTCCCCGTAGCTGATGCAATCGTCGTCCACCGGCGGGCAGGAGGGCATGGAGACCGCGCCCGCAAAACCGCCGGTCATTTTGATCGAGACGTTCTCCTTCAAGCCGCACGCCACTTCGGTCCGCATCGGGTATTTTCTTTTATCCAGGCCGCAGCCGCCGAGGATGAAATTGACCACCCCAAAATTTTTGCCGATCCAGGGCACGCTCACCATGGATTTCCCGCTGCCGCTGGCGGTCATGCCGTCCACCGAAAACTCCAGTTCGGCCCGCACCACCGTGGAGACATCGAGCATGTTCTCCGGCAGAAGATGGAACGAGTCGAGTCGGGCGCCGGGCAAGGCCCTTTTGAGGTTCCTTTCAAAAAATCTCCGCTGGTCGTCCGGCTTCATGTGGGCGAAGGCATTGCGATAGGCATCGTCGTTGACCCCTCCGAAATACAATTCCGACTTTGCTTCCAGGGCGCCGGCCGCGGTCAAAACACCCGTGGTCTTGACTTCCATCATGTGTTGTTCCGGGGGCACGATCGGGCTGGTCATGAGGTTCTCGCCTTCGGGCCGGCAGACCAGGTAACTTTGGTCGCAATCATAATAAGGCAAAAGATCGCGCGTGTGTTCATCGGTCGGGTCCATGAGGACATAGTTGCCGCGGGTCAATTCCACGCAGACGATGGCGTGGTTGAAAAAGGGATCGGGCGCCTCCGGGTCCATCTTCGTGCCGACGTTGATGAGGACGGGATAGGAGTTCAACCCCGCCGTCCTGAGCAGCGACACCAGGAGGGCGGCCTTATCCCGGCAGACGCCGTATTTTTTGCCGAAAGTGATCTTGACATCATGCGGTTCGAAGCCGGGGCGGTCTTTTTCCGGCGTGAGGCCCATGTAACGGATTTTTTTGGAGACGTAGTAGAAGATCGCCTTGATTTTATCCATGTCGGTTTTGGCTCCGGTGACCAGCTCATTGACCGTATTGGTCATGTCCGGCGCCGTGGCTTCGAGATGCGGCCGGCTCAAGTCCCAGTACCATTTGGACACGTCCTGCCAGGCGGGCGTGGTGCTGACCAGCACGCGTTGCAAAACATTTTCCGGGGGCGGCATGGAGGGTTCATCAAACATGCGCGGCACGTTGTTGACCTCCCAGCGGTGGATGACCGTGTGGTCCGGGCCCGGTTCAGCAAAGTGGCGGAGGGTGCCGGGAATCTCGTCCCGGAGGGCGATGCGCAGCAAGGGCCGGTCGGCCGGCGCATGGACTTCGTAGGAGACATGGCGGATGAACCCTTCGTCCTCAAAAACGTTCACTTCCGCGTATTGGCCGGGCATGAACGAACGGGTAATCGTCTGGCGGGAGACGGAGTGGACGACGTCGCCGATTTCCACCTTGGGAAGATTCACCCGCAAAATGCGCATGTTCGGGTCGTAGATGTTCATTTCCATCTGGCTGTCATCAATGGTTTCCTTGGAATTGGCCGCCACGTCCACCGGGACCACCGTGCCGTCCGGACTTATCACCTCCAACTTGACGACCTCCTCGGTCGAATAGGGCAGCATGAAGGAAAGAGAAAGGGTGCGGTTGCCGCGCTTGCCTTTTTCCGTGAGCACTTTGACAAAGGCCTCATCCTGGCATTCGCCGGTGCCGTCCGGGTGATAGACCCGCACCAATTTCTTCTCCACCGTGGCCTCGTCGCAATCCGGGTATTTGGCCGGCGTGATTTCAGACGCGGCCGCCAGGGCCTTCCTGGCGTCCACGAAGGCCCAAGTGTCGCCGGTGTAAAGGTTGGTGGGAGTGGAGGGCGGCCCGGCCGGGACAGCAAGGGCGGCGAACCAGAGAGCGCATAAGACGGGCAAATGTTTTGTCTTCATAGAATGAAAAGGCGCGGCCATGATATTCCAAAGCCGGCGATGCGCCAGCCTGTTCAGCACACATTGGATGATTCGTGCTTGGACATTAGTCATCGGCCTTGCTACCTTTGGCGCCTCGATGTTGATTTTTGAACACTTATGATTCACGAATGCCATCTGTCCGGCTGCAAGGAACCTGGTTGACATGACGCAAAAGACCGCATTATTGTTCGCCGGACAGGGCGCCCAGTATGTCGGCATGGGCCTGGATTTCGCCCGGCAATGCCCTTCCTCCAAAACCTGGTTCGACCGCAGCCGGGAAATCCTTGGCTTCGATTTGCCGGCCCTGTGTTTCCATGGCCCGGAATCGGAATTGATCCGCACGGAAAACGCGCAGCCGGCGATTTTCCTCATCAGTTGGATCGCCTTGCAGTTGCTGGAAGAGCGCCTGCCCGAGGTGGAGTATCAGGCCGCGGCGGGATTGTCCCTGGGTGAATTGACGGCGTGGACCGCCGCCGAGGTGTTCACTTTCGAGGATGGATTGCTCATCGCGCGGCAGCGGGGCCGTTTCATGCAGGAGGCGTGCGACTTGACACTGGGCGGCATGGCCGCGATTCTTGGCCTGGACATCGAAAAAATGCGCGCCGTCTGCGATCAGACACAGGTTGAAATGGCCAATCTCAATTGCCCGGGCCAAATCGTCATCTCGGGTGAATCGGATAAAGTCGCCCAAGCGTGCGAACTGGCCAAAGCCGCCGGCGCCAAACGAGCCGTGATGTTGCCGGTGGCCGGCGCCTATCATTCCCGTCTGATGGCCAGCGCCCGGCCCAAAGTCGAGGCGATGCTCAACGCAGTGCCGATGAATGAGCCGGTCATGATGGTCATTGCCAACGTCTCCGCCCGTCCGCACACGGAGCCGCCTGACATTCGGGCGCGGCTGACCGACCAGGTGGTTTGCTCCGTCCGCTGGGAAGATTCGATCCGCTATTTGATTGAGCAGGGTTTCACGCGCTTTATTGAATTAGGCCCCGGCACCGTCTTGAGCGGGTTCGTCAAGCGGATTGACAAGAACGTCCGGACTTACTCAGTGGCGGACGTTCCCAGCCTTGAAGCGACAGTGGCGGCACTGAAAGCCGGCCGTTAAAGCGCCAGCCATTTATGCCTCAACTTGCCAACCAGATTGCCGTCATCACCGGCGCGGGCCGCGGGATTGGCCGCGCCATCGCCCTGAAGTTTGCCGCCGAAGGCGCTGACATCGCCTGCCTGTCGCGCACCGCCGAAAACGCCGAAAAAGTCGCCGCCGAAATCCGCCTCCTGGGCCGCCAGGCTTGGGCTTATGCCTTGGATGTGGCCGATTCCGCCGCCGTCGCCGCCGCCGCGGAGAAGATTCTCCAGCAACCGGGCAAAGTGGACATATTGGTCAACAACGCCGGCGTCACCCGCGACGGCTTGATCCTGCGCATGAGCGGGGAGGATTGGGACACGGTATTGAACACCAATTTGAAGGGCGCCTTTTTGTTGACGCAGGCCCTGAGCCGGGGCTTCCTGAAACAGCGTTCGGGACGAATTCTGAACATCGCGTCGGTCATTGGGTTGATCGGCAATGCCGGCCAATGCAACTACGCCGCCAGCAAAGCCGCCTTGATCGGCTTCACCAAGTCGATCGCCAAGGAATTCGCCTCGCGCGGCGTGACCGTCAACGCCCTGGCGCCGGGCTTTATTGAGACGGACATGACGGGGGCGTTGACAGAGGAGTTGCGGGCCGAACTGCTCCAGCGCATCCCCCTGCGGCGCCTGGGGCGGGTGGAGGACATTGCGGAAGCGGCGCTTTTCCTGGCCAGCCCCGGCGCCAGCTACATCACCGGGCAGGTGTTGACCGTGGACGGCGGGATGGTAATGTAGAAACTCAATTCCGCGCTGGACGGCTTGATTTTCAACCGCTAGAACAGGCCGTGACAAGAGCCGGACCATGAGATGAAAGAGCATTTTGGCCGGGGGGAAAATAGTTTGAATCGGGGCTTGACGCGTTTTGCAGCGTGGGGCATAGACACACACCAAACAGAAATGGAGTTGAACAATGGCAGAGAAAACAATTGAACAAAGAGTCAAAGACATTATCGTCGAACAGCTCGGTGTCAACCCTGATCAAGTGACGCCCGACGCCAAGTTTATCGAAGACCTCGGCGCGGATTCGTTGGACACGGTCGAATTGGTCATGGCCTTGGAGGAGGAATTTGGCAGCGAAATCCCCGACGAACAGGCCGAAAAATTGCAAAGCGTCGGCGACGTCGTCAAATACATTGAAGACTCCCAGAAAAAATAGGCGTTCACCCCACTTGCCAGGGCAGCGGTCTTGAGTGTCGCTGCCCTTTTTTATGGCCAGGCACTGGACAGACCGCAGAGTGGTCGTGACGGGATTGGGCGTTGTCTCCTCCCTCGGGCAGAAGTTCCCTGTCTTTTGGGACAACATCCTGGCCGGCAAGTGCGGCATCCGCAACATTACCTCCTTCGACGTTTCCGCCTACGCCTGCCGGATTGCCGCCGAGCTGACGGACTTCGATCCCACCCCTGCTTTTCCCTCCCCAAAGGACGTGCGCCGCACGGACCGTTTCGCCCAATTTGCGACCGTGGCGGCCCAGCAAGCCTTGCTGGACTCCGGGCTGGACTTGGAGAAGGCGGACCGGGACGAAATCGGCGTCATCATCGGCTCCGGCATCGGCGGCCTGCACACGCTGGAGGAACAGCACAAGATTTGTCTCACCAAGGGGCCGGGGCGTCTTTCCCCGTTCATGATTCCCATGCTCATTTCCAACATGGGATCCGGGCTTTTCTCGATGAACTTCGATTTGCGCGGGCCCAATTTCTCCACTTGTTCGGCCTGCGCCACCTCCAATCATGCCATCGGCGAAGCCTGGCGAACCATCAAGATGGGCGACGCCACGGTCATGTTCGCCGGCGGCAGCGAGGCCGTCATCGTCCCCTTGGGCCTGGGCGGTTTTTGCGCCATGCGCGCCTTGAGCCTCCGCAACGAGGATCCGCAGCACGCCTCCCGCCCATTTGACCGCGATCGCGATGGCTTTGTCATGGGCGAAGGCGCGGGCGTCGTCGCCTTGGAGGAATTGGACCACGCCACGGCGCGCGGCGCGCGCATTTATGCGGAAATCGTCGGGTACGGCAACACCGCCGACGCCCACCACCTGACCGCCCCTTCCCCGCAGGGCGAAGGCGCCGCCCGCTGCATGCGCATGGCCTTGCGCTCGGCCGGCCTCAATCCAGAGGACATCTCCTACATCAACGCCCACGGCACATCCACACCCCAGGGCGACCTCGCCGAAACCCAGGCCATCAAGGCCGTCTTCGGTTCGCACGCCAAAAAACTGGCCGTCAGCTCCACCAAGGGGGCGACCGGACACATGCTCGGCGCCGCCGGAGCCGTCGAAATGGCCTTGTGTGTCAAGGCCATCGAATGCGATATCGTGCCGCCGACCATCAACCTTGAGAACCCCGATCCGGAGTGCGACCTGGACTACGTGCCGAACGCGGCCCGGGAAATGAAGGTCACAGCCATTGTCAACAACTCCTTTGGTTTTGGCGGGCACAACGCCTCCATTGCCGCCCAAAAATTTGCGGGGTGACAGGAGGCCCCGGCCATCCGTCATTTTTCCAAACGGCCCGTGTCGAACACCGCCGCCTCGCCCATCATGCCGCAGCGGTTCACGGCCGAGACCGCGATGATTTCCGGCGGCGCGCTCCCGGCCCCGTCCGGCACGACTTCCTTCGTTTGCGCGCCAGGCAGAATTTCCGTCGTCCAACGGCCGCCCATTTTTTTCCGCACCACCCATTGCCAGACGCCGCCGGATTCCTCTCTCCAGTCCAGCGTGATGCCCCGGCCGCTCTCCCGGGCCTCCAAAACGGGGCGGGCGGGCGAAGCGTTTCCCAGCCAGGCGCAGGCCGGAACCAGCGCCGGCCCGGCATAGACCCCGCCGCGCAAAGCGTCCGCCACTCCGGCGCGATTGGCCAGCAAGGGCGCGCTGTGCCACAGGATTTGGCCCGAGGCCCCGGTCTGCCTTCTAGTCAATACTATTTCATCCGTTGCCTCTCGCGCCTCGTTGTCGATTCCCTTCCAGCCGCCGACCCTCATCCCCGCAAGCAAGAGACGGTGCTGCGTATTTTGTTCCGCCCACCAATTTAACAACACCGGAAAGCTCCGCGCTTTTGGCGCGGCGGGCCAGTAAAGCTGCGGGGCCAGATAATCGAGCCAGCCGTTGGCCAGCCATTTTCGCGAATCGCAATACAGCTTGTCATACGCGTCAAAACCCGCGATCCCCTTCGGATGGTTGGGCTGCCATATACCGAAAGGGCTGATCCCGAATTTGACCCAGGGCTTTTCCCTTTTGATGGCCTGGTCAACCGTCCGCACGAACAGGTTCACGTTCTCCCGCCGCCAGTCGCCGCGGGACAGCTTTCCGCCCGCTTTTTGGTAGCGCCCCCACGAAGCGTCGTCCGGAAATTCCAGCTCGCGCCCGCCCGCTTTTTCCGGGTAGGGATAAAAATAGTCGTCAAAATGCACGCCATCGACGTCGTAACGCCGCACCACGTCCATGATCACGCTGAGCGAATAATCCCGCGTCCCCGGCTCCGTCGGATCGAGCCACAGAAACTTGCCGTAAGTCCGCACCAGCCCGGGGTGCGTCACGCTGACATGGTTGGGGGAAGCCGGCGTCTTCAAATCCCGAAAGCGCGCGCGGTAGGGATTGAACCAGGCGTGCAATTCCAAGCCCCGCTTATGGGCCTCCTCCACGGCGAAGGCCAGCGGGTCGTACCAGGGCCGGGGCGCTCTTCCCATCTGGCCCGTCAGGTACTCCGACCAGGGTTCGATTTTGGAGTCATACATCGCGTCGCAACTGCCGCGCACCTGGAGAACAATCACGTTCAAATGCAAGTCCACCGCCCGGTCCAGGATGGCGGTCAATTCCGCCTTCTGCTCGCGAGTGGTCAAGGTCCGTTTGGACGGCCAATCGACACCGTCGGCTGTGTCAACGGCGGCCACCCACAGCCCGCGAAACTCCCGTTCCACGGGCGGCGGCGCTTCCGCCGCGGCGGGCGGTTGGACCGCGCCCCCCGCCAGGGCCAAAACCAGAAGAGCCGGGCTGATGCGCGGTATGTTAATTGTGTTCAACATGATGCGGGGGAAGAAATAACTTGCAGCCCGGCCCTTTGGAAGCGGGAATATGCCATATCGGTTTGACCTGCCTTCGCCCCGAACCCCGAAAGCGTTCGGGGGAACAGCCTTCGGGGCTACGGCGCGGCAAGCCCGCTTTGACAGGCTTTGCCCAAAAAAAATAATCCGAAATTTTTTCGGAAAAGGGCCGTTTTTCCGAAATATTTCCGAAATATTTCTGATTATCCGAAATTGTTCGAGTTCGTTTAAGCCCGGGTTCCAGACAGGCAGAGTTCTGGATCGGGAGCGCGTGCGTCTCGCGCGCGGTGGTTGGCGTCCCGCCAAACACATCTTTGACCGGAAGGGCGGCGCGAGACGCGCCGCCCAGCGACCGGGTCCGCCTCCGCGTTGCTGCGGCGCGATAAAACGGTCGCGCTCCCCGGACATTCCGACACTCCCGTGTGGCGCGACACAGCGTGCTCATTTGGCGATTTTAGCACAAAAGGCGGAAAATGTACAGGTCATGGTGACCACTTTTTTCAAAAGACAAAACCCCTGCAAACATTGGCCGAAACGCATGCCGGGGGCCTTCGTGTCAAGTATGTATTCTTGACAAGAGCATAAAAACCGCCTTTTTCAGCCATCAACCCCGAACACTTTCGGGGCAGGGCGAACCTATGGATGGCAAGGAAAGGAATGAAGGATTGAAACGTGAGGACCGACAGGCACGGCGCGGCATGCTGATTTCCCTTGTCTATTCAGGAGGGTCGGGAACAATTGTTGACCGGATTGAATGGAAACGGTGAAGACGGATGGAACAGGAGGCGGGATGCTGGATTTCTCTAAACGGCTTCTTGAGCACCGTTATCTTCCCGCGGTTTTTGCGATCGGGGCGATACTGGTGACGTTGCCCGCTTTAAAGATGGGCTTGGTGCTGGATGATCTGCCTGAGCGCGCGGTGGCGCTCAGGCCAGACCAATTACCAGCACGAATGCATGAGACGGGCAATCCTGCAGATTCCGGCAGCTTCCAGACCGTCCTCCGGGATTTTTTCCTCAACCGCAGCCCGGAAGAGATGGCGTTGATGAAGAACTATGGCGCACTGCCGTGGTGGACGCCGGACAATTTAAACATAGGCCTTTGGCGCCCCGTCAGCGCGTTCACCCACTGGCTTGATTACCGGCTCTTTCCTGATTCGCCTGCGCTGATGCACGCCCATAACATCGCGTGGTTTGCGGCCGTCGTGTTTCTCATCACGATTGTTTACCGGAAGCTGATGGGAACGGGCCGGGCTGCCGGACTGGCGGCGCTATTGTACCTGTTGGATGGCAACACATATTTCCCGGTGGCGTTCGTCGCCAACCGCGGCTTCCTGCTGGCGCTTTTCTTCGGTCTAATGTGTCTTTATGAACACCACAAATGGCGTACCACAAAGTCTCGTTCCGGATTGGTGTCATCCGTGTTGTTCCTCGCGCTTTCCCTTTTCTCGGAGGAAAGCGGAGTGGCCACGTTTGCCTTCATTCTCGCATATGCCCTGGTGCTTGAGCAGGGTTCCTTTCGCAGCCGGGCGCTGACGGTTTTGCCTTCGATCCTGATCATCGTTTCATGGCGGATAGTCTATGAAGCTCTCGGTTTTGGCCTGCACGGCGTGGATTTGTATATTGATCCTGTCCACTGCCCGCTTCAGTTTGCGTGGGGAGTCATCCCCAGAGGGATGGTTGTGCTCGGCGGCCAGCTTGCGGGCGTGCCGCCGGATTTTTTGTTGGCAGTCAAACCTTCATTGCGCCCGGCGTTCATTGCGCTTTATGGCGGGGTCGTAGTCGCGGCGTTGGTGGTTTTCCTTCCGTGGGTGCTGCGGGACAAAACGGCCGCGTTTTGGTTCACCGTCATGTTGCTGGCGGCCATCCCTGCGTCAGCGGTGGCGCCAATGTCCAAAAACTTTGGCTTTGTGGCTGTCGGGGCTTATGGATTGATCGCCAGTTTTGTTGCCAGCCTGATGACCCGGCCAAGCCGGCTGCCGGAATGGTTGGCCTACCGAACCCTGGCATGGGTTGCATGTGTACTGCTGATTCTGATGCATGTTCCGGGAGCAATCGCCGAAAGAGTCGAAACGGCCAAAGCAACCCCCAATTTTTTCAACATGATGGACCGTCTCATCGATCTCGGCGACCTTCCGGACGCGGAAAACAAGAATGTAATCGTAGTCAACTTACCCTGCCCATTTGCGCTCATTCATGTGCCTTCATACAAAGCGTTTCACCATCAGACCCTGCCAAAGACCATCAGGGCGCTGGTACCGGGTTGCACGAGCTTCGACGTCCAGCGGACCGATGACAAGACATTGGTGGTCCAGTCCCAAGGGCCGGACATATTCTCCTGCGAAGACATGGGGCCGATACACGCTGCGTATTTTTGCAGAACCCTCAACATGTCCGTGGGCGGCGCCAAACTTGGGAAAGGAGAGCGGAGGGTGTTGCCTGGCCTGACAGTGGAAGTTCAGAAGGTGAGTCAGGATGGATTACCCACGCGGGTGGCTTTCCGGTTCGACAGTTCGCTGGATTCGCCCGGCTTCCACTGGCTCCAGTTCGACTGGCCGACGTTTTCCTGCCGGCCATTCAAAGTTCCGTTCATCGGACAGAGCATCACGCTGTCCGGCCCGTCCCAGGAGCGCTGGCGGAAGCCCTCCGGCTAGATCGCTTCTTCAACCACGACGGCCAGCTCCTCGCTCGTCAAAACCATCGGGTTCGCCTTCATGCTGCTGGCGTTCTTTGACTTTTCCACCAGATCGGCGGTGTGCTGCGATTCTAGGCCATAGCTGCCGAGCCTCGGGATTTGCAGATCAGAAACCAGCCGGGCCACCCATGCAACACCATCGTCGGCCAGCGCGCTGCTCCGGCCTGTCACCAGGCGCGCCACCTCTTCGTAGCGCGGAAGGGCTGGGTTGGAGGAATCGCGGGAACGCAACGCGGCCAGGTTGGCCGCCATCACCCGGGGCAATAGCGCCGCGCAAATCGCGCCGTGGGGCGCGCCAAACATGCCGCCAATGACCGCTGCCAGGCCATGCACCGCTCCCAGTCCGGCGTTGGCCAGCGCCAATCCCCCGAACAGGCTGGCCAGGGCCATGTCCTCGCGCGCGGCCGCGTTGCGCCCGTTTTCAAAAGCCGCCCGCAACGACCGCGCCGCCCGCCCAATCCCTTCCACGCACAGACCGTCCGTCATGGGATTGGCCCGCGAGCAGACGTAAGGCTCGACAAGCTGGGTGAGCGCATCCAGGCCCGTGCTGGCGGTCAGGGCCGGCGGCAAATCCCAAGTCAATTCGGGATCCACCAGCGCCACTTTGGGCAGCATCAATGGACTGCGCAAACTGACTTTAAGCCGGTGCTCCGGCGAGGCCAGGACGGCGTTGCGCGTGACTTCCGCGCCGGTGCCGGCTGTCGTCGGAATCGCCAGCAACGGGGCGGGGGACCGTGCCAAGGGTTTGCCGCCGCCGATGACTTCGAGGTAATCAAGCACATCCCCGTCGTTGGTGAGCATGGCGGCGATGGCCTTGCCCGCATCCAAGGCGCTGCCGCCGCCAAAACCGATGACCAAGTCGCACCTCTCCCGCCTGGCCAGGGCCACCCCCTGCCGAACCGCCTCCAGATCAGGCTCTCCATCGACGGCGAAGGGAACGGCCCGGACCTCAAGCTCGCGCAAAGCATCCAACAACCGTTTCGCCCGCGTCGCGTCGCGCCCCGTTGCCACCAGCGCATGGCGCCCAAATTCTTTGGCCAGCGGGGCGGCCTGGCTGATTGCGCCCGGGCCAAAAATGATCCGGGTGGCGGTGGCAAATTCAAAGCCATGGGATTTCCCCCGGTTCACCATTTGTCGTCCGGCGGATGGAGGTTGGTGAATTTCACGCTGGAGCGTGGTTCGGCCATCATGGGCGCAACTGCATCGCGCCAGATTTGGTAATGCCGGGTTTCCTTATGTTTGGCCGGCGCGTCCGCATTGCGATAGGCTTCGACGATGACAAAGCGGGTGGGAGCATCCGTTTGTTGCAGGAAATCGAAGCGGGCGACGCCTGGCTCCTTCAAACTTTCCCGCGCGTTGGCGACGGTGGCCTCTTGAAACGCCGCCACGCATTCGGGCTTGACGGAGATGTGGACATGGACAATGAGCATAAAAGGTCTTCAAGTGGTTTCGGCTTGTCCGTAGTAGGATGCGGGGCCGTGTTTGCGCAGGAAATGGGCATCCAGCAACGCGCGCTGGATGGGTTCGGCCTTGGGATTGATGCGCAGCGTTTCCGCCGCCAGCCGGGCGACAAATTCGAGGACTGCGGCGTTATGCACCGCCTCACCGGCGTCTTTGCCCCAGGCAAACGGCCCGTGGCCCGCCACCAGCGCCGCCGGAATCTTCA
>Ga0326727_10020692_pt1 | contig 13024 bp, 13 predicted proteins | sample MB2enrmetagenome_FD_207643 | JGI IMG/M metagenome (GOLD analysis project Ga0326727, IMG submission 207643) | Lab enriched peat soil microbial communities from McLean, Ithaca, NY, United States - MB29MY | ecosystem: Environmental > Terrestrial > Soil > Wetlands > Peat | place: USA: New York...
GCCGGAGTCTCTCTGTTTCCGGAAGCCTATAAGGATCTGTCCACCGATTGCTCCTGCCCCGACTACGAAAACCCGTGCAAGCACATCGGCGCAGTCTACTACCTGCTGGGCGAGGAATTCGACCGCGACCCGTTCCTGATTTTCCGCATGCGCGGTATGTCGCGGGAAGCTTTTCTGGGTCTCTTGGGCAACACCACTACTTCCGCCGGTGTGGTTTCCCTGCCGCCGGAGCCGCTTCCCGCGTCTCCCGCGGCTTTCTGGAAAGGTGTGTCCGATCTTCCGCCGCAGGTTGCGCCCGATGTTCGCCTCACTGAGGCCGCCTTACCCAGACGTCTGGGGAAGTTCCCCCTCTGGCGGGGCACCCTCAATTTCCACGAGTTCCTGGATGGAGTTTATGTGCGGGCCTCCGCGCACGCCGCGGAGGTCTTGAGCGGCCCCGGGTAAGACCAATACTGTTCACTTGACGGTGGGCTCGACAACATTTCCCCATATCGCCGTATCTGGCCAATGTCCGAGTAGGCGACCATTCGACCAGAGCAGCGGGATACTCCCCTCACTGCCGGCATGTTCATGCCCGATTGCTCGTGGGAAGGGCCGTTGGCGCCAGGAAAGTGCCCTCGCCAGGCTCACTGGTGCATCTCTCAGAAGGGGACTTAACCGGCCCTGATGCCCGCGCTGACGCAATTGCTCAAGCAGAAGTTCGTTACGGGCGCATGCACAGATTGGACCGGTTAAGTCACTTTTCCAACCAGCCAATCGACTCTTCGGCTGACATCTCGCCGCGTTCGATTTATGAGCTGGATGGACCAACTGTTTGCGACGGGGGCGCCGGTGGAGATTTCCCGAACAACTTTATCAACGCTTTGGCCCCGCCATCGAACTCGTCATGGAGCGGCTTGCCTGGAGCCATTGTTGCGCCTTGCGCAAGCACCTTCACGTGGACAACATGGACTTTGGGGTTCGGGGGAAAGGAGACGACCGGACCACTGGCGATCGTGATTCGGTCTTTTAGTGTCTGCCGGACTCGTCCAATGTGCATGTCAATGCGGACACGGCGACTGGAACAAGACGTCTCCGCGTCTTGTAACACCGGACCGTTCGGGTCGTGTTGAATGTCCTTCAAAATGTTATTTAACCTGTCCTGAGAATCGGCAACTGCGATCAGCGTGAGCCAGTCGGCGCTGCCCTGACATGCAATTTCCTCGGGCGTCTGAGGCGTTGCTGGCTGGCCGCATAGCTTGACGAACCCGCCATAGATCGGCGCTCCGCTGGGGGCGCCGTTAGCATCGTAGAACTGAATCGAAACCCCACTGCTGTCGCCTGTGCAACCCATTGGTAGGTCTTCCTTTCTGCTTCGAGAAGCTATGCTTCGCAAAGCGGGAATATGATACCATAAACTCGTCTTTACGGCAACCGCCTCACAGGCGCAACTTCGATGGGTGAGGGCTGGCAAATCGCATTTGATCCCTTTCTCATGTCGACCGCGTCCTCCTTCTGCGAAATGATACAGGCCTCGGTATTCAGCTCCTCCCCGTGCTTCTCCCTGGCACTGAGCCGGGCGCCCTTCGGGCCGGCCTCCGCAGCACGCGCCGTCCAGCCTCCAGTACTCGCAATCTGCGTGGACGAGGGAGAAGCATTGTTAGGGCCTCTATACATACCGGGGACGTCGGTCTGTCCAGATTGCCTGGAACATTGGCTTGATCTGAATTTCTACGATCGGAAAGAGCCGGAAGTTACTCCCGGCGCTGAAGCCGCTCAGGCGGTCGCAAAACAACTGGCCATGTGGTCGAGTATTCTGCAGGGCGGCGGGCGCGTGGAAGAATTGGAGGCGGGAGCGGTCTCGCTCCGGTTCCGCGACCGGACTACTCGATGGCGTCCGGTATTCCCACTCCGTAACTGCGTGCGCTGTGCGAGCCTTCGCGTAGAAGCGAACACACAGCTTCGAGTTCATTGTGGCCCGTGGACCGGTATTGTAAACCGCATGGAACTTGGCAGCTCGGCTTCCGCAGGAGCCTACCGCGCCGCTTGCACGTGGACTCCACCCCTGCCAACAGGAAATGCGCGACCATATCTCAAGCGGATGGGGGCATACGGAAGGGGAAGAACCCGGGAGGAGGCCGAACTTGGGTGTGTCGGCGAGGCATTGGAACGTTATAGTTTGATCTATCGGGGAGACGAGCCCCTGGTCCGTGCGGGTTTTCGCTGCATCGACGCCATCCATCCGGACAGCATTCAACTTTTCAGCGAGTCGCAGTACCGACAGCGGCACGAGTGGAATGCCGCGGCGGACGAGGAATTTCATGTGCCCGAACCTTTCCAGCCGGATGCGCCAGTTGACTGGCTGGAGGCGCGGCCTCTGGGTCGGAAAGGAGACGCGAAATTCGTCGCCGCCGGCTGTTGCCTGATGTGGTATCAGTTCCCACCCGGGGAAACGGAATTCGCACGCGCCGACACTGTCGGGTGCGGTTGCGGTCCTACTTTCGACGATGCTCTAGCGCACGCGTTGTTGGAGTGGATTGAACGGGACGCGATGGCAATCTGGTGGGACAACCGGCTCAGGCGCCCGGGCGTCAGGTTGGACTCGTTCGAATCGGACGACTTGGACCAGGCCGCCAAGGGACTGCACGCCATCGGGCGGGACTTATTTCTTCTGGACTGCACCACCGATATTGGGGTTCCCGCCTACGTTTCGGTAGCTCCCAGGTTGGATGGGTCCGAGCCTCTGCTAGCCGGAGCGGCGCATCCCTCGGCGCGCATCGCGGCCTACAAGGCCGCAAGCGAAGTCGGACAAGTGTGGTATGAGGCGAAGAAATCGGGAGCTTTGCCACGGTCCCTGCGCCCTTGGCTGCTACGCGAGACCACCGCTACCCAGCCATATCTTGCGCCGCGCGGGTTTGTCGATGCGCCGCGGCAGTCGGTCTCGCCACGCGAAGACACGGTAAGATACATTGTTGAGTGCCTCGAGTCGGTAGGTTTGCAGGTCTACGCCGTGGATCACAGTCGGCCCGACGTTTTGCCGCGCACGGCCCGCGCCATCGTCCCCGGCCTTCGTCACATCTGGAACCGCCGGGCGCCAGGACGGCTGTACGACGTTCCGCTAAAGATGGGCTGGCTCGCCCAGCCCCATTGCGAGGAAGACCTGAACCCGGTCCGTTGTATGATCTAGCGCTCGAAGTGGAGCCGACGGAGCAGGGCGGAAAAACGCAGGTCGCTGCGCAACGGCACCAGTACCGGGCTGGTTTTAAGGGAGAGCAACGTGCTGTCACGGCGCTCGTACGCCCTCTCTAGCCAGCGGAATGCGGGATCGAAGTCGCCGAGCCTGGTGTAGACACCCGCGATTAACAGGCTGTCCACAGGTTGGGTGCGCGATGCTTCGTCCAGCCGGCGCAGGTAGGACAGCGCTTCCGCGACATGGTTGCGGTAAGCTTCCACCGAGGCACGTTCCGCAAGCGCCGTGATCGCCGCGTATTGCAGGGTTTCGCTAACCTGCAACTCAGCCAGAGCTTCATCGAACCGGCCCTGTTCTTTGAGCAGGCGGGCGTTCAGGAACCGTGCCAGGGCAAAATTAGGATGTGATTCCAGCAGCTCCTTCATGGTTTCGCCCATGCGATCGAGACGCCCCGAAGTCCAGTTGAGGAATGCAAGCTCGCACCAGATGGATGGGTCTGCCCGATGCGATAGCTGGAGGGCCTGGCGGTCCTCCGCTTCCGCTTCCGCGAACTTCCCTTTTTTTCGGAGATGCACGCCAAACCAGTAGTGGATTTGCGCATCGCCGGAATCGAGTTTCAGCGCCTGGCGGAAGTTGTCCTCCGCCTGCGGCCAGTCGTCGAAATCCAGAGACTGGACCCATGCCAACGCTGCGAAGGCTTTGGCGGAGCGATGGTCGAGGCGGAGCGCCTGGCGTGCCGCCGCGCGCGCTTGCAGGCTGGCTTCTGACGCGCGCACCTGCTGAGCGTTGGCGGCCCTGGCGTACGCGTAAGCAAGTTCCGCATACGCTTCGGCCCACTTCGGATCCAATTGCGTCGCGCGGCGGTAGTCGTCGAGTGCTCCGCTGTATCCGGCCTGCGTAATGTTACTGAGCTTCACGCGGGCATTGTCAACCGCAATCTGCGCTGCCGCAGTGGGCCGGTGGGGCTGACGAGCCCAATGGATCCCCCCCACGGCCAGGGCTACGGCGAAGAAACCAATGGCGAGCGCGCGAAAATTTCGGCGGCGTTCGTACCGTCCCGTCAGGAGCGCCGCGATTTCAGCCAGGGACGCAGGCCGGCGGGCGGGATCCCGCTGGAGACACGCGCGAACAGTCCGCTCCCAACTCAACGGCGCTTCGGGTGCTATGCGGCGCAGAGGAGGCGGATCCCGATGCAATCGGAGCCGGGCGGTTTCGACCGGTGAAGCGCCCCGGAATGGAAGCGCGCCCGACATCATCTCGAACAGAACAATGCCGAGGGCGTAAATGTCGACCGCGGGGGTGATGGGACCGTTCTCGACCTGTTCAGGCGCCATGTAAGCGGGAGTCCCCTTGAGTCCGGCGCGTTCCGGAGCGGCGAACGTGCTCAGTGTACCCGCCAAGCCAAAATCCAAGATTACCGCGCGCTCGCCGGCGGCTTCGGGTACAAGGGCCACGTTGCCGCTCTTGAAGTCGCTATGAATGATCCCGGCCGAGTGTGCGGCTTCGAGGCCGGCGATGAGTTGAAGGGCCACGGTCCGGGCATCATCCAGGCTCAAGCGCCCGAGCCGGCGGATGCGGTGCGACAGCGTCTCGCCCGGGAGCAGTTCCATGGAAAGGAATACGATCGTCCGCCGCTGGCCGTCGAGGTCCACCTCGTGGCGGAAAAGGTCGAAGATTCGCGAAACGTTGCGGTGAGTCACCTTGCGCGCCAACTGGATCTCAAGCTTGAACCGCGCGAGCGTCTCTGGGTCCCTGGCGAGCACCGGCCGGATCGTTTTGAGCGCCACAGTCTCGTTCAATTCCAAGTCCTCGGCCGCATACACTTCACCCATTCCGCCTTCGGCGATGAAGCGGTGGATGCGGAAGCGCTCCGCGACGATTTCGCCGGGAGCGAAGGTGCGCAGACCCGCGGAGACGATCTCGACCATACGTTCCATCGTCAGGGTGGGGCCGTCGAGCACGGAACAAGCCGCTTCGTGGTGGTGCAGGAGGGCGATCAGCGAACCCTCGAGAGTCTCATCGCCCGCACAGGCAGCCCGGGCAAAACTCTCACGCTCGCCCTCTTCGATGGCTAAGGCGCGGTCGACGAGACTGCTTAGGAGGGCCCGACGTTCCGACGTCATAATCGCCGGGCGTTCGAGCAGATCGTCGCCAGCAGCGTGAGCATCGAGCAGCGATTCCACTTCGCGGCGCAGCGATTCATCCGCACAAGCTTCGCTCAGAAACGCCGCGCGGGCGGAGGGCTCACGCTGGAGAGCTGCCTGATAGAGATCTTCAAGACGATGCCAGTGCTGCGGGGAGTCGCTCATCGGATTTCGTGGGCCAGCCACGCCTTGGCGAAGCTCCAGTCGCGCCCCACTGTGTCTTCGGAGATCTTCAGCGCTTCCGCGGTCTCCCGAAGGCTCAGGCCGCCGAAGAAGCGTAGCTCGACGACCTGGGCTTTGCGCGGGTCTTTGCGGGCGAGCGCCTCGAGAGCGTCATTCAACGCCAGCAACTCGTGGCCGGTGGCCGGGACGGCGGCCAGGCGTTCGTCGAAGGTGACCCTGCGGCCCTGGCCCCCTCGCTTGGCGGAGCCGCGGGCGCGGGCGGCATCTACCAGGATGCGGCGCATCATCAGAGCGGCGATGGCGAAAAAGTGGGCGCGGTCCTGCCATTGCACCTCGGCGGCATCCACCAGCCGCAGGTAGACCTCGTTCACCAGCGCCGTGGGCTGCAAGGTATTGCCGGGACGCTCGCGGGCCATGTAGTGGCGGGCGCGCCGGCGGAGTTCCTCATAGACCAGCGGTACGAGGCGGCCGCGCGCGTCTTCATCGCCCCCGCTCCAGGCCCGCAATAGCCGGGTGACGGAGGGTGAATCCGCCAGACTCATTCCGTTCGGGAGTATACCACCAGACGGCCGATACGGCCCAACGATAAGCCATCCCAAGAAATTCCTGCCGCCGGCGCGGATTCCCGCCTCGCGATTCCGCTTAGGGCCGTGGAGGCAAGCGACATGAGAACTCTACGGCTGGCGAGGATTGGATGGCTGGCGCTGGTGGCGGCAGCAGGGGCACGGGGCCAGAAACAGGAGATCGCGGTGGGGCATCAAAGTACCCAACCCGCCGACAGAGTCCGGGTATGCGTCAATTCCAACGGCTATGAACTCAACCCGGCATCGGCGGTCGTCCTGGCCCGCGCGGAAGACCTGGCATCGCGGATGCTAGCAACCGCCGGGGTGGCCCTGGAATGGCGCCCCGCGGGAGCGGGCGCCTGCCGGAAGGGCGAGCGGGCCCGAACCATTATGCTCGACTTCGCTACAGGCACGCCCGCCACCCAGAACCCGGGCGCCCTGGCTTACGCGCTGCCCTACGAGCGAATCCACATTGTGGTGCTGCTTGACCGCGTGCGGAAGAAGGCCGCCGACACCGCCCAGATAGCCGCGGTTCTGGCCCACGTCATGGCACACGAAGTCACGCACATTCTCCAGGGGACTGCCCGCCATTCCGAAAGTGGCGTGATGAAGGCGCAATGGGATGCGCAGGATTTTCAGCGAATGGCATCCAAGCCATTGCCGTTCGGCCCGTTGGACGTCGTTTTGATTCGGAATGGCCTGCACCCGCCGGCCTCGGCTGCAACCTCCGCTGCGCCTGAGGCGGGCACGGCGGCGGCAGCCCAGCTTCGCCCCTCATTGTAGACAGAAGCAACACCACAGCGGGCAAGTCCGGCTCCGGCGGCGCGGCACGAAACCAACTTGGGGCAAAACGGGCAATCCGCCAAAGTGTCGGCCGGCAGCACGCAAGAGGTCGCCCTGATCCGAGCGATTCGTCGTCTTGGGCCCCGTGCGCAGCGACGCACTGATCGTCGCGCCATCGCGAACCGTTGACGGCCCACTCGCAAGTATCCGGGGCCGCTTGCCGCCGTTCCGCCTGGAGAGTCGCGCTTCCGAAATGTGGCTGCGTCCGTTCGTTCTGCACGTTCGGAGGTTGACCGCCGTAGGGGCCGCCCCTTTCGATAGCTGTTGCGATAAATCCCCTTCTCACCAGCAAAAGGCGCCGCTCTGGTCGTATCACGCGCTATCCGGACATTGGGGCGGAATGCCTCAATTGGGCGGTGTAGCTGGCCGATAGTCGCTGCGGCCTGTGGATCCCGGATCACCTGGATTTTCGGTAGCCGCTCACGTACCGGTTCCCGCGAATGAAGAACCGCAGCGGCAGGTCCGCACACTGGGTGATCCCGATGCGTGGAGTGACGGCGATCTCGGCCGGGCGGGTTTCGACCGGTTCCCGCACCACAAGGCTGCCGCGCGTGACATCGGCTTCGTTTTGTAAACGCGTGATCCCCAATGCCAACGTCAGCTTTCCCGGGCCGGAGGCCAGTTCTTCGGGTTTGCGCGCGGCGGGGCGGCGGCGCTCGATGATCTGGATGCCCGCCACCGGTTCCAGCGCGCGCAGCAGTACGCAGCCCGGCCGCCCCGCCGGCTCGCACACCAGGTTGAGGCATTCATACATGCCGTAAATGAGATACACATAGGCGTGACCCGGTTCCCCGAAGATCACCCGCGTGCGATCCGTAATGCCGCGCGCCGAATGCGCGGCCAGGTCGTCGCCGCCCAGATAGGCTTCGGTCTCCACGATGATTCCGGCGGTCGGCCCATGCACCAGGACCTTTCCCAAAAGCGCGCGGGCCACGTCGATGGTGGGCCGGTCGTAGAAGCTCCGCTTCAGAATAGGACCGAATCGCATAAACTGCACCACTGTACAATAAAAAGCGCCCATGCGATTGTTCGTTGGCCTGGACCTTCCCGCCGATGTGATCGGCAACCTGGAGCGGCTGTTGGCGCAACTCCGTCCCACGGCGCGGATTCAGTGGAGCCCGCCTGCCAATCTGCACATCACCACCAAGTTCATCGGCGAGTGGCCCGAAGCGCGGCTCGACGAGTTGAAGAGCGCGCTTCTGGCGATTCCGCCGCGGACGCCGGTTGGCGTGCGCATCCGCCAGTTGGGCTTCTTTCCCAATCCGCACTCGCCGCGCGTCTTCTGGTGCGGCATTGACGGCGCGGGGCTGGTCGGCCTGGCCGCGGACACGGATCGCGCCACCGCGACTCTGGGCATCGCCGCCGAAAAGCGCGAGTTCTCGCCGCACCTGACGTTGGCACGCATCAAAGAGAAACTCAACCTCCAGCCGTTGCGCGAAAAGATCGCGGCACTGCCTTCTCTCGATTTCGGGCAGTTCGAGGCGCGCAGCTTCTTTCTGTATCAAAGCCAGTTGCGTCCCACGGGTTCCGTGTACACTAAACTTGCGGAGTTTCCGCTTTTCCAGCGATGATTGCGCTTCTTGTCCTGCCCCTCGCCTACCTGCTGGGCGCGATTCCTTTCGGTTACCTGTTGGTCAAGTGGAAGACCGGCGCCGATGTGCGCTCGGCCGGCAGCGGCAACATCGGCGCGACCAACGTGCTGCGCACTACCGGCACGGCCGCGGGCATCGCCACGCTGTTGCTCGATATCGCCAAGGGCTATTTCGCCGTCTGGCTGGCCGGCCGACTGATGGACCACAGCCCGGTATGGATGAGCGCGGCCGCGCTGGCCGTGATGGCGGGACACGCCTACCCGGTGTTTCTGGGCTTTCATGGCGGCAAGGCGGTCGCCAGCTTCATCGGCGCGTTTCTGTGCCTTACGCCCGCGGCGATTCTTGCCGTGCTCCCGGTATTCGCCGTCACCGTGGCCTGGACCCACTACATCTCGATGGGCTCGATCGTCGCCGCAGCCGCCTTCCCATTGGCCGTCTGGTTGATCGTCAAGCCGGACGTGACCGTCGTTGCCGCCGCGATCATAGCCGCGGGGTTCATTATCTACAGACATAGTAGCAACATCCGCAGGCTGCGCTTAGGAACGGAAAACCGCTTCACTTTTGGGGCCCGCAAGAAGTGAAGCATCTGGCCATCGTGGGGGCGGGGAGTTGGGGGACTGCCCTGGCCATCGTTCTGGCGCCGCGCTTTGCCAGCGTACGGCTTTGGGTGTACGAAGCCGACCTCGCCGACCGCCTGCGCGAGAGCCGAGAAAATGACGTCTATCTCCCGGGCTGCCAGTTACCTGCGCATGTCGCCATCACCAGCGACCTATCCCAGGCGTTGGAGGGAGCAGACGTAGTTCTGAGCGTCGTGCCGTCCCACGTGGTGCGCGGACTGTACCAGCGCATGCTCCCCTCTCTCAACGATTCGATGATGTTCGTAAGCGCCACCAAGGGTCTGGAGAACGATTCATTACTACGGATGTCGCAGGTGATTGGGCAAGTGTTGCGGGATCACTTCCAGCCGAACATCGCGGCGATCTCCGGTCCGAGCTTTGCTCAAGAGGTGGCGCGCGGTGAGCCAACTGCACTTGTAGTAGCATCGGACGAGCCCGGACTGGCGGAGCGCATTCAGGCGGCCTTCTCGGGACCTACGTTCCGACTCTACACGAGTTCTGATACTATTGGTGTAGAAATTGGAGGCTCCATTAAAAATGTAGTCGCCATCGGCGCTGGCGTGTTACATGGTATGGGGCTCGGCCACAACGCCATGGCTGCGTTAATCACCCGGGGACTTGCCGAAATGACGCGGCTGGCGATGGCCATGGGCGCGCAGGCCAAGACGTTGGCCGGTCTGGCCGGCTTGGGAGATCTGGTCCTCACCTGTACCGGAGACCTGAGCCGGAACCGGTCGGTAGGGGTTGCTCTGGCGCATGGCCGTAAGCTCAATGACATCGTCAGCTCTATGAGAATGGTGGCAGAGGGGATTAAAACTACAAATGCCGCAGTCGATCTGGGACGCCGTTGGTCGGTGGAAATGCCGATCTCGGAGCAGATGTACCAGGTGTTACACTTTGGGATATCTCCGCGCGAAGCGATTGAGCGTTTGATGGTACGGTCGCTTAAAGGGGAATAACCGGCTTCGTGGATTTTCCCCGCGGAAACGCAACCTCGGATGCCAGAACGGGTTAGGACGGATGTAGGGGGAGCCGGGGCGGCTCTGGACTACGATGCGGAGTTAATGCTTCGCGTCAAAGAGGGAGATGGTGCAAGCTTTGGTGTCTTGTTGGACAAACATCGGTCGTCCGTCGTTCACTTTCTCTACAGGATGGTTCAGAATCAACCCGTAGCTGAAGAATTAGCGCAGGAAGTTTTCCTGCGCGTGTACCGTTCGCGCAGTACCTATGAGCCGACGGCGAAATTTACAACCTGGCTCTTTCGGATCGCCACGCATTTGGCCTTGAATGCGATCCGCGACGGCAAGAACGAACGGTTGCAGGAGCATTTGGATGACGATTCTTCCGACATGCCGGTGCGACAGATACCGGATTCGCAGCCGTCAGTCGAGGAGTTCATGGTGTATCAGGCTAAGCTCGACGAAGTACGCCGGGCCGTGGCAACGCTGCCGGATAAGCAAAGAGCAGCGGTCCTGATGCATAAGTACGAGGAAATGGAATATGCGCAGATTGCCAAGGTGCTGAATTGTTCGGAATCTGCGGTGAAGTCCCTGCTGTTTCGGGCGTACGAGACGCTACGTGCCCGTTTGGCACACATGGCGTAACTTTTGCCTGACTCCGTGGGTCTTGGGAAGAAGAGGACATCATGAGATGCCCAATCGACACTCGGGAAAACGCTGAGTTCCTGCTGGCATACTGTTCGCGGAAGCTGGATGCCGCCAGCGCGGCCATCCTTGAGGACCACATCCGCATTTGCCCCGCCTGCCGTGAGTTTGCCCGCGGACAGCAGGCGGTCTGGGAAGCCTTGGACGTTTGGGAGGCGGCGCCCGTCTCGCCGGATTTCGACCGGCGCCTGTACCAGCGGATCGAAAAAGAAGTCTCCTGGTGGGACCTGCTGATGCGTCCCTTCCGTCCCTTGCGGTTCCGGCAGGGTCTGCCTATCGCCGCCGCGGCCGGCCTGGTCATCGTGGCTGGTATTCTGCTCGAGCGCCCGGCGGCGGTTCCGTCCGCAAACTCCCCACAGTCCGCCCAAGTCGATGTGGTGGCGCCCGACCAGGCGGAACACGCGCTCCAGGAAATGGAGATGATGCGCGAGTTCAACCGCCTGGTTCATTCCGACGCGGCCGAGCCTAAGATGTAGCGATGAGCCGAGTCCTTCAAGTCGGTGGCCTGCTGTGGCTGGTGGCGGCGGCCGGCTTCGCCGATCAAAAGAAGCCTGCTAATCCGCCCCCGCGGCCTCCCGCCGCGAGACCCAATCCGCCGGCCAAGGGTGGAAACAGGGGCGGCGCCAAGGCGCTGGGCCCGCGCATCACCAATCCGGGGAGCCCCGCGGCGCGGCTTTACCGGATGAGCCCCGAAGAACGCGAGCGCGCGCTGGAGCAGTTGCCGCCCGCGCGCCAGCAAGCCATCCGCAACCAACTCCAATATTTCGATAGCCTTCCCAAGGATCAGCAGCAGGTCATGCTGAGCCGCACCGAGCGTTTCGCCGCCCTGCCGCCGGAGAAGAAGCGCGCTTTCATGCAACAGATGCAGGCGGTCAACCAGTTGCCTCCGGAGCGCCGCCAAATGGTAGTGGGAGCGCTGCGGCGGCTGCAGAGCATGTCCGATCAGCAACGGTCCAACGTTCTCAACAGTCCCCAATTCCGTGAAAGGTTCTCGCCGCAAGAGCAGAAGATGATCGGCGATCTCTCCGAAGTCCTCCTGCCGCCCATGTGAACGGAGCGCCCGGCATCGCCTGGCTACTATCCGGCTCGCAGCTCCGAGCCGAGTCCTGGGGTGGCCAGGGAGCCACGAGCGTAAAGCGAGTGGTTTCCCCGCCGCCTGGAACGGCTTCAGCGGCGGAGAATAGTCAAAACGTGCGCTTCTTGAGCCGTTCCACCGTGAATTGGGCGGTGTCGGCCACCGCCATGACGGTCATCACGCCGGCCTGCACGGGATCGGTGACCACCAGGTCGGCGGCCTCCGGAACGCTGCCCGCCATGTTGAGGCTGACTACCAGCAGCCCCTGCCGCCGCACTTCACGCACCGCGGTCTCGATGTCGCCTCCCATCAGCGAACCGGCCAGCACCAGTGCCCGGGCTCGCGGCAGCCGCGCCACGGCGCGCACCGCATCCGCCAGTTTCTGCTCGCCCACCAGCGGAATCGTGTCCACCGAGATGTGCTCGCCGCGGATATTGTGGCGGTCCGCCTCGGAGATCGCTCCTACCGCCACCTGGCCCACCTGCGCGCCGCCGCCGACGATAATCACGCGCTTGCCGTAGATCGTCTGAAAGGTCTTCACCAGCTCCACGTGGCGCACAATCGGCAGCTTTCGGAGGTCCTCCAACAACGCCTCGGCGCCGCCCGGCAGGGTCACCTCGAAATACGTCCGCGCTTCCTCCGGACGATTCGAAAGGATCTCGACAGTGGAAATGTCTCCCTCGTGCCGCGCGATTACTCCCGTCAACTGGTGCAAAACCCCGGTCCGCCCGACCGCCTGCACCAGGAGCCCGATGGTCTCGTTCTCCATGGATCTTCCCAGTGTAGCCCGTAATCGGCTTCAGCCGTCCGGTGCCTTTCTCCGCGGTCTCCGCCAGCGGGGCATCCTCCGGGTCCGCTCTCACGTTTTGCCTTTGGTTTTCTCTCTCTGGAAACCTGCCTCGAATCGCTGACCCTGGGGCGCTGGTTTTGGGGTTTTATGCAATTCCTGCCTGCCGGAGGGCCGCCGCGGGAGCTTTGCGGACGCGGCCAAGCAACTTCCTCCCTGCGGGAGGGCCGGCCTGCCGGCCTCTCTCGCGGGCGCTCACTCCTCCTGCGGCCGATTTACGCTACCGGAACCAGTTTCATCCCCTGTGCCGCAGTTTTGCGGTGCAGAGCCTGAAGTTCCCGGTACGCAGTTTGGCCGTGTACTTCCGGCAAGAGTGCGTAGGGCTGT
>Ga0326727_10020693_pt1 | contig 13024 bp, 18 predicted proteins | sample MB2enrmetagenome_FD_207643 | JGI IMG/M metagenome (GOLD analysis project Ga0326727, IMG submission 207643) | Lab enriched peat soil microbial communities from McLean, Ithaca, NY, United States - MB29MY | ecosystem: Environmental > Terrestrial > Soil > Wetlands > Peat | place: USA: New York...
GGAGCCCAAAGCATTCGACGGCGCATTGCACTTCCAGCGTGTTGCCTTGGACTATGTTCGGAATCCGCTGCCTGGCTTGCTCGGCACGGTAGGCATCAAGCTCGACGCCGTAGCGAAGAACCGCGGCCCCGCTGGTGATCGTCTCAAAGGCCACCCCATCGCCAACGCAGGGATCGAGTGCTGACGAGGATTCTGGAAACAAGAGAAAGCTGCGTACCCGCTGGGCTTGGGATAATGGTAGCGGGTAGAAGCCAAGTCGAGCCTTACCCTGGAATCTCAAGATCGGCCTCCTTTCGGGCAATTACCATCACTGTGACTGGACCCATAACTTTGCCGTTCTGGACCCATAACATTGCCGTTTCGTGCCGCTTAAAGCATGAGTTGGCCGGAAATAAAGCAAAAGTTGGCCGCGGCTACGACATCTCGCGGTGGACTCACGGCCAATTTACGGGTCCAACCTGCACTCGCGGCCATTTTATGGGTCCAACAGGCCAGGTACTCCCAGAAAGGTCCGTTGAAAACAAAAGGCCTATTTACTCCCCGCGGCCAACTTATGGGTCCAACTGCGGCCAATTTATGGGTCTAGTCACAATCACGGGTGCAATTAAATCCAACAGTAGGAGAGACCGCCAATGCGCGATAAAATGCGGTCAATGCGCTGGCGCGGAGGAAACACTGATGACAACAAAACCTCTTAGACCCATCACTTATGACGATCTGCGCGGCCAACCTGGCCTTTCGCGTGCGGCTATCGATTCGCTGGTGGAGCAGCAGCCTGCCACCGTCATGCAGGCACTTCGGATGCACGGTGTCGGTCGCAAGACAACCGCGCGGCTCCTCGCCCTCGGAGTTCTCAGCGATCCCGAGGGCGTGCAGAACCGAGCGATGACCTTAGAAGAGCTGAGGCGTAAATGACGGCTAAGCAGAAACAAGCACCGCAAAATCCTCCAGTTGCTGCGGTTGAAATGACCCTGTTGCCGGGCTGGCCCCCTGACTGTCGGGTGGAGGCTCCTAAGGGTGAGGATCTCTCCTAACGGCGCGGTTCGCCTGTGCGGTTCACAAATCGGTCACGAGGTGAACAACGATGTAGACTGCGCTGCCAACGCCAGCCGCCAAGAGTAGAAGACCGAAGGACAGCCAGAGGAATCTGCGAATACCCTTAAGCTGGTATTCGGTTTCAGCCATACAGGGGACCCTCCTGTATTGGATTGCGGCCGTGCAGGTAAGCGCTTCGAGTGGGTATCTCTCTCAGAGGCAGGCAAACGCGCGGGAAGGGGATCGCGTATGAGTTCGGACGAACAGATGAACAGTTAGCCGGTTATAAGGCCACTTGGATCCATCGATGGTCAGGGAGTACTCGCGGGCTAACGTAGGGCGAGGCCCTGCGCCTTAATTGCGAAACCAGTGGCTGAATTGCTGAGGTACGTTCTGCGCCAGGCGGCGGCTCGGTGCTGATTAGACCAAATCCAGATACCAAGTGCTGACCTATTGAAGCTGTTATGCGAGGCTTTTACTGGCAACGTCCCCATCGGGGAAAATCTATCGCCGGAATTGGCGCTTGACAGCGAGTAGGAACAGGGCCAGCAGCGTGGATGTGATGACGGTCTCGACGGTGGCAAGGAGCGTGCCCCAGGGGTAGCAGGGTTCATAAGCAAGGTCGCGCTGAAAGGCCGCGATGCCGATTGTGGTCATAAGGCTGTCGCCAATAAGGGACTGGGCTGTAACTCGCACTCCGCCGGGTTCCGGGCTCCGGTAGCGGACGAAGTTCGAGTAGCTCAGCATCGGCGCCCGGCTCGTGATGGGACGAGGTTGCCCAACCGCTACCCGTTCCGGCAGGGATTTCGCGGCAGGCCTCAGGCCAAAGAGAGGGAAGAGCAACGCAAAAAACGCTAGTGTGCCGACGAGCAAGAGTAGCGGTCGCCCGTAGCTTTCGCCGTATTCGCTCGCCCGCCTGTACCACGCGGCTAGGCCGAAGCGGCGGTGCCAATCGCGGCGCAACGCGTGGAAACTGCCCTCTGAATAGCCCCTCCTCTCTGCCACGCCAGCCAGAAAGCCTGGGTTCTCTTTGGCAAGCCACGTTCTCATCTTCCCCGCAATGCATCGTGACAGAGGATTCGGGTGGGGCGTCGCCAGGCGCTTCATTTCCATTTCGCCGTAGTGAAAGTCGCCCGCAGTCCAGTAGTCCCTCCGGTCATCGTAGTTCTTCTTGAGTTGCTGATAGAGCTCCGCGATCAAACCGTAGTTGAGCTTGTCTGGTCCGTGTCCCTCCGTCAACAGAGCGACGGTGTCTACTTGGTCCAACCGAAGGCGTCCGTCCTCTTCGAATACCATCCTCTTCCCATTGTCGCGGCTCCGCCAGCGCACATTCGTGAACCGGAACTCCGATACATCGCAGTTGTGGAAGAGAGCCTGCCCAAGGAAGACATCGTAGAAGACGACAAGCTTCGGCTTGTCGAAACGTGCTAGGACGAAAATCAGGCCAGATTCTCCGCTCCCATCTTCTCGGAATTGGGTTCGCTTGAATTCGGCCCCCTCGTGAAAGGTCGCTTCCCGAAAGTCTGCTTTTCCCCCAAAAACCGTCGGAAGGAACGGGAATCGTATGCGAGTCCGGGCTGCGCCCTCCCCTGCGGGGGACGCGGAGGGCCTTATCAAGTTGAAACGGACGTCCCCCATGAAAAACGAGGAATTGAAGTACGCGTCCCCCCTGAACACAGCAGCGCAGAAGTCAATGGTTTGGGCAAACCTCGCGCCGTCGAATCTTGCGTCCTGCATAAACTCAGCGCTCGTGAAAGTTGCACCCTGCGCGAAGGTCGCCCACGCAAAGGCAGCCTTTTTGAGAAACGTCGAAGCCAAGAAATTCGCGTGCTGCACGAAGATTGCCTCGCTGAAGATCGCTTCTTCATGGAACATGGCGCCGGAAAAGTCCGCGACACCCACAAATACCGCTCGGTTAAATATGCATTTCGTCGAAAACCGCCGTTTGCTGTAGGGGGCGCTCGGGAACACAAATCCCGAAAAATTCGCGACGCCGTTGTCAGGCGTTCCCAGAGTGCGCTGAAACTCTTGCTCGAATTGAACGGGATTCTTCTGGGGATCGCGAGAGTGCATTATGCATACAGGCACCGCGTCACGAAATGGTGCAATTGGAGAATACAGGGGACGCCCACAGACCCGCAGGTTAAACATGGAAATCGGGCAAGTTGGCAGGGGCTTCATGCCAGCTTGCGGCTCGGGTTTCTCTTCTTGCATCGGATGCATGTCAAGCGAATCTTACCACTAGTGTCGTCCTGCTGGCGCTCTATTATGTCTCCTACGCGGCCTGCCGCTGAGCGAAGGTCTGCGGTTGTCAGTGTCGGAATCCCCCACAGCGGTCGCGGTAGGGACAGCGGTTACCCGCTGACCGCAGCACAGACCCGTGCGAGTGCTGCTAACGCACACCCTCCTATGCCGCGCTCATCGATTCAGGGAGGCCAAGAATCACAAGTTAAACCGGACGGTGCTTACTCAACCTCAGGGTTCGCTTCCAATACTGCGGGTTGATCCTGAGCACTGAAGTAGCTCCTGTTGCCAAATTGATAAAGCCACCATGATAGCTAGTTTCGCCGTAGCGAAACAGGCGGGCCAGCAAGGCCAGGGCGTGCTGCGCAAGCGTCGCGTTGATAAATGGCTCCTGCCGTTCCAGGGCAGCAGCGGCGCTGCAGCTTGGCTGCCCGTCATCGTCGAGACTCGGGTCCACTATTTCAGGAAATAACTCCCACGCAGATCGGAGTCGCAACCTTGATCTCCGATTTCGCTCGTTCAGTGGCTCACCCAGGATGAACTGCCCGCTGTCAGAGTTGTTACCCAAATCGAGTACGTAGGAGGTCGTACTCCAGTTGCTGACCGCATCGCGAATCGCTGCCCTCGCAACCCGCGTATCCACGCACCCGATTACAATGTGGGCGCGAAGATCATCGCCGGTATAGCTGCGCGAGATAAAGGTGCCTGCTTTCAAGTGGACAGGCACCGCTTCCCACTTCAGTCCCCAGAACATGTTCAGCCGGTTAACCAGAACGATCGCCTTATTCAGGCCGATCTCTGACCTTGCAAAAGGCTGGCGGACGCAGTTGGTGGGTGAGATCGTGTCCCCGTCCATGACTGTGACATGCAATCCTCCTGGGTGGCCGCGCGCCAGGAGTGCCTGATGCAGATACGGCAGTCCAGCGACGACAGTGCTTCCTGTCCCTCCGCAACCCGCCACCAGCACGCGCACTTGCCGTTCGAGCAACTCCGGGTGGATGCGGTGAGTTTCCATGACCAACTCCTCAACGCTCGCTTCCGCAGGCGACGAATTCTTGTAGCGTCTCACAAGCATCTGTCAGGTATCGAACTGGGAACCTCTTCCTACCGGCAAGACTTCTCCACAAGCCGATGAAGCCTCCAGGATGACTGGTAAGCCGGACTGCGCCGGCTGCGTGGGTGAATTGACTTTGGAAATAGGCGTCTTGCCACGCGGGTATCGAGGCGATGTCGGAAGATTCGGGCACGCGCATGCTGCCGGCACAGACCAAGCCCCGACTATCGGTGTTCCAGTAGGGAGCCGTCTTCAGGTGGGTCTCTGGGAGGGGTCGTGAACTCATTGCCACGCACCGCACAAAGAGGTCCTTGCCCATGACCTTGAACACGAGCGTTGGGTGTGGGAAGAGAAGACCGTTAAGTTTCCGCGCTTCCTCGTCAGTTCCGCCGAAGAACATCACCCTGAGTTGGGGCCGTGACCACCAAACCAGCAGGTCGGGAGTGCGCGCCAGGACGTAATCGGGAAGGATTTCCGGCCTGACCTGCGCTCCCAATCCTTGAGCAAGGGAGCGCACGAAGGCCGTGGTCAGTGATTCGCCGGGCGCGAGATAAGGAACCCCCGAGTCATCCTGCTTAACCCGATGGAGGCTGGCAAAGGCCCCTCCACCTCCCGCTCGATAAACAAGCACAGCTTCGCTGAGTTTGAATTCGCAGTTGTTTCCAATGCCGACATAGGCTTGCATTGCTTTATCCTCAAATGACCCACTTGTCGTTGCCTGGCATGAGGTCGATCACTTTGCTTGCCGCCGCAATGGTGTCACAGGCCACTCCAAAAACGTGGAAGGCGTCACGAACGCTCTCTGTACGGGTGGGATCGAATGGAATAATGAGGTTGGGCTCAGGCGTGACCTCCAACATTCCATTGGCCTCTTCTGTAAAGCATGCTTCAATAGCGTCAGCTTCAGCGAACAAGGCAAGCAGGCAGGGCAGAGGTGGATTGCAATCAGAGAGCTGTTCGCCGATATCATCGCCAAGCTCCGGTCGCTTCGCCTGGGCGGACACACGGTCGAGATTGATCGCAGCTTCGAGCAGTCTAGCTGCCAGTGGGTCGTCGATCTTGTCCTTGAGGCGAGCAAGCTCACCTTCATCCAGCGCTGCCTGCCGGATGCATGCTGGAATCGATCCCTGCACATCTGGGATCTCGTATTGGTCGGCATCTGCCTCTTGCGCGGCCCATTCCCGCAACATCTCGGCGCGTTCCTCAGCGTCCCTAAAGTCATAGGTCCTGACCCACCGATCGACCGCTCCGAGAAAGATGTTGAAAAACGTCACTGGGAGTTGTGAATGGATGTTTTCCAGTTGTTCTTGCGTTGGGCCAAACGTCACACAACCACAGCTTGCCCCCGAGGGCTCGACGATGAGGAACAACTGATTGGGCCTGCTTTCATCACGTTCAGCCCACTCGCAGGGAGTGTCGCTGATGGCGGCAACCAGCAGGAAGCGGCGGCGGATAGCTGATCCCCCATGCGCCTTGATCCATCGCTCAAGCGCAAGCCTGGCGAAGGATGTTGGATCGCCTTCAGCCCTTTTCCAGTCTCCAGGAACAGCAATGTCCAGTTCGACGAGAGACTTGGCCAGCATCACCGGTAGGCGATCATCGGCAACCACGCGATGGACCAGCGGGACTCCTGCCAGTCGTGGCAGCACGAGGCTGGCTCCCCGTGCCATCAACTGACCAGGGGAAGCCAGCCGGGTGGGGCGGCGACGGGCGCGCGATGGTAAGTGCGAGAGTTGGCGTCGACTGCGGCGGCGAATAAGGCGGCGGTGCTTTGCAGGCGTCGGCATCTGGCAAACCTCCCGACAAGTGTGCGGTAACGGGAGTGGCGGCCCTGGCGAAGGCTTTCAAGTTCCGCCAGGACCGCCTCCTTCGTCACCTCCTTTCTGCTGGCATTTCGACTCATCGGGTTACCCCTTCGTGCCCACGGCAGTCGAAAACCGATAGACCAGCTTGTCTCCGACCTGCTCCGGGCCGGTGACTGCGGCGGTGGCGATTTCCGGGTATTGCTGGGAGTAAAGGGTGCGTATTTCCTCTACTGAGAGTGCAGGGTTCGGGTCCGGCAACTTTACGCCATGAACCTCGAAGTGGCGGCTAAGTGGGTGGCTCTCCATCAGAGTGCCAAACCTCCTTTCGATTGAGTTGAGGCAGGTTCAGGCGTTGTAGTTGGGAACAGCCCGAGTGTGCCAACCGATGGTGAAGAGGGCACCGGCTCAGGAGTTGAAGGTGGAGCCGCAGTGGGCCCAGCGGCTGGAGTTACGGGCGGCTTCTGAATGGCCTTCTTGCGCTCCTCGGCTTTCCGCTTTGCTTCCTCCTGAGCCGCTTTCGCGGCAGCCTCCATGGTGGCTTTGGCCTCGGCCAGTGTGCTGCCGGTTTGCTGGTGGGTTTGGACGTAGCCGGCCAGATGCTTCCCGAGTTCAGCATCGAGTTCCTCGGGCGGGCCGGTATAGGTGAGTGGGGTAGTTAGAGCCGGGTTCTCGTCAGCCTTTGCCAGAGCGGGAATGACGTTAACACGAATTGTCTTGTCATCCACCTTGGCCACCGTGATAAGCACAGTGCGGCCGGCAAGAAGCGGCATGAGTTCAACGAACATGGAACCTCCTACTTTTCGACTTGGATTTGGAATTGCTGTGCAAAACGAAAGGGCCTATTATCCCGATGGTGCTTGTCACTTCCAGGCCCTTGCGCGGGTCCCCAGAAAGTTATTCAATACCGACATGGGATTGGGGGATTAATGGACTCGTTTTGGCTTCGCAATCGGGAAGGCTTGCCTATTACTGATTGGGAAGGTTGGGTGCGACCAAAGGAGGATTACCAATGGAAGCGCGGTCGGAGTGCAATGGAACTGGCTCGTGCTTGGTTTCCAAAGGGTAAATTAGCTTGTCCGGCCGAACTCGATTCTCTCTTGCAGTCCAGCCCACGGACAGCAGGGTACCAACTCACTATCGGTCAGCCGGAATTCGTGACCCAACTCCCAGAGCGTGGAGAAGGTCGAAATCATGATTTGTGGTTGCAAGGACATTGCCCAGCTGGAAACCTGACAATCTGTATTGAGGCGAAGGCAGATGAGCCCTTTGGGAATCTTATTTACGAGGAGATCGCCAGGGCTCGGAAACGCAAAGCAACAACCCGGCTCCCTGCTCGCGTCGAAGCGTTGCTCCAACTTCTCTTTGGACACCCGTGCAATCCATTGGAGAAACCGTGGTCCCACCTCCGCTATCAGCTGATCACCGCGCTTGCGGGGACAGTTATCCAAGCAGCCCATGATGGCTCGACAACGGCAGTCTTCGTTGTTCATGAGTTCTTAAGTGGCGCCCTTGATTCCGAGCGCCTACGCCAGAACGACGTCGACCTTAATGCGGTGCTTGCGTTTCGGGTGCCGGGCTGTGATGCCATTAAGGCGAGCAACTTCGTCGGGCCTATACACATTGCCGGTTGCCGGGACTTACCCTGCAGTGTCGATTTGTTAGTCGGAAAAGTCCAAGCTCGTTTGCCGAGTAATTCTGCCTAGTAAACCATTCGAGCAATGAGTGGGGTCACAACGCTCAAATCGTCCACACTCGTCTGGCTACCCGCCATACGAACGTCAGTTCTTTAGCGCCAAGTGGCCCTCGGTGTGTTCTCAGGCCCTTCTCCGGTATGCAGGATTACGACAGCAAAGTTATCAAAGAACTCGCGGATAAAGGCCTGAAACTCATTCTGTACGGCTGTTCGTACTCGGTCAGCTTCTCCGATCGCGAGAACGGCGTCGGGAGGTTTCCATCGGACAAATAGCAGTTTGCGATAAGCTCTCGGTACAGCGGGTGAATAGAGCTGAGTGAGGGCCTTTCTTGAGGGTTCTAGCAGCTTGCTCACAATCGCGCGCTGACAATCCTCAACCACTTCATTAACTAAAAAGGGGCCCGGTCCGTGTTGCACCATTGCCGCTCGCCCTTCATCAACGCGGACGCGTACCACCCGATCTTCCGGCAATGTCACCCGGAATTCGGAAGGTCGCGGACAGCGTGGGAGTGTATCCACCAAATTGCGAACGGCAGTTGCTTGTGCTGGGGTTAAATCCTCAAACAGGTTTTCGAATTCCAATAAACTGACAGTAAAGTTGAATGCCTCGGGATCCGCGGCGTGATTGCGATGCCACCGACTAAAGGCGACATATGCGAGACTGAGCGGTTCCCGCAGGTTCTTGGCTTCGGTGACATAGGTGATTCCATTTTCGACAGACATGAGGTCGGTTGTGATTGGTTCTTCGTCCGATAGTAGACGGATGTTCTCATGTCCCAGCGCAAACAGGTATTGCGCGGCAAGCATTTCCGCGATGAAATCCTCCAAAGCAACATCAAAGGATTGACTGTCGGGTCGAAGCAAAATACGCGCCTTGCGAGCAAGTGCGTTTGGCTCGGCCAAGGCTTGCCGCGTGCGGCGAAACAACTCGTTCCAAGCGGTAAGATTCTGTGCTCCTGTTTCGAGGTGCTGAAGGATTGGACAGTTTCTCCAGTCTTCGCGAACCGCCCGTTCACGTAGCAGGTCCCCGATCGCCCAATCAATTTCCTGATTGGTCGCGTTACTCAGTGAATCCAATGCATTTTCAATCGGCAAACGCTTCCCCCGTTGCAAGAAATTTAATAGGTTTGCGTTCCTCGCTTCGACCGGAATAGGCGCACCGGTTTCGAAAACTCAACGTGTTTGGCCCCTCGGCTGTCGTGACCCATGGTCATGGAAGTCACGGAGGGTCGGTATGAACCTCGCCACAATTTACGCAGACGGCTCATCTGGTGAGTTCGAACTCGAGTACGCTCAGTTCAGCACCGAGGTTGGGGTCAAAGAGAGCTGCGAGTCGCACGGCGTGCGTGGCGCACAATGCGGAGCTGGCAGCAGACAATGTGATACCGTGTTTCCTTAGCTTACTGCGGATCGTCGGCCAATCGCTCGGAGAGATGAGGTAGTAGGCCTCAAGGCACGTGAGCTCCCAGGGGTAATGGTACGAAAAGTTGCTGTTCCCGCGTTTCTGCTCGCACATGACGCAGAGGTACCGGCCAGGAACATGATGAAACCCATTGTATTTTCCCGTCGCCACTGTATCGAAAATCTGATGCTTCCGTTCCTCAGTGGCGAGGCAATAATGGAAGAACCGTTCTGGCTCGTCCAATAACACTTGTGCCTGGGTGGGGCACGCTTTGTGAACTAGCTTGCAGTACCATAGGTCGATCGGAAGCTTGATTGTTCCTTCGGGGCAGTTTGGCGTAAGAGCGTTTCCGCGCCAGTGGTCAAGCCACCCCCGACCCTGAGTAGCCAGCGCCTGTCGAACCTCGGTCTTCAGCTGCTCGATCGCTTTCACCTCGCATGAAGCCCGCACTGTGCAGTACGCCGCATCACGTTGGAAAGCTTCAGCTATCCATTCATCCCTTTGCCGGTGCACTCTTGTGAGAATCTTCGCCTTCACGTCGTTCCCTGGTTACGAACCGGCGCTCATTTTCCTCCCAAGGCGTCTATTTTCACGCCAGTTGGGTTGTGGCGCAAGCGCGTATTAGGAAGCGCGTATTAGGAAGTGCGGGCCTATGTGGTGGATCGCAGCTTGGTTAATCTGAAACAACTCTCATAACTCCGGAGAGGGACAACCAAGGCTCAGCATTCCTGGTTCGTAACACATGACTGTCTTTTCGGAAGTGTGCTTTGCCCCTGCGTAGTAGTTCTTAATTCTTCAAATATGTAGTGAGAGCCCTCGCCGGGTTGAGCTTGGATGCCTGGGTGCAAGGAAACAAATAAAGTAAGCTGCCGCGCAAGACGAAGCTCCCGGCCCGAAGGCGGAGTGGGAGATACGCTCGACTTTTGGACGGCATTACAAGTCGCTTCATCAAAACGGAATTTCCTCCTCACTCATTCCGCTTTCCGGGTGGCTGAAAGGATTATCCCTCTCGTCCACAGGCTCCGCAGCCTTCGATGATTCAGCAACCTTCCTGCCGTTCCCGTTCCTTGGTGCCCGGTCCAGAATCTGCATCTGGTTGGCCACAACTTCGATTGTCGTGCGCTTCTCGCCTTCACGGTCTTGCCATTTCCGTGTTTGCAATCTGCCTTCGATATAGACATGGCGACCCTTGACAAGCCATTGACCGCACACTTCTGCCAAGCGGCCGAAGCAGACGATCTGAAACCACTCCACTCGTTCCCGGCCAGCGCCTTCTGCGTCCTTCCACCTCTCGTTGACCGCAAGGCTGAACGTGCCGACGGGCTTGCCTTGCGAACTGAACTTAAGCTCCGGCGCCTCACCAAGGAACCCGATAAGAATGACTTTGTTCACACATTGGCACACGAGTTGTGTCCTCCTTCCTCATCAAAGCGGAACTTACGGCTAACGCGGTCGCTAACCAGCACGTCCAGTTGGGTGGCGACCTGGGCCATGCCGTCCCGCACCCAGGCGCGAACCAGGGGCATGTTCCGCAAGGCACCCCTGTTGACTGCGCAGGGTTCGCGCCTCATTAAGCTGCTCCTTCAACTCCTGTTCGTCCACCACGTTCCGAAAGTCAAACGCAGATCCCAAGACGTCCAATTTTTTGAATCCATCTCTACCTGTGGAAGAGTCACTTAGTACTACTCAGAGCTCATTTGACGGGAATGACCGGGCTGGCTATCCTGCACTCCATATGGAAACAGGCACACAAGCGGCGAGTGCCGTCGCCAAAGTGATCCTCAGTCGCGTGGTCTCGGAGGCTAATCGGGACGGCGAAAAGACGGTCTGCCACTTCAATGACGGCGGCGGCATCCTCCTCTCCAACTTCCTGGGCGCCCTTATTCGCCCCGGCGACGAAATCAACTTCCCTCTTGCCAACGACTCCGCCGCGGCAGGAACCGAAATCTACATCCGCAAGACATCGTCCTCAGGGCGGAGTCGTGATCTCTACCAGGCTCCTATCAGTTACGCCGCACAGCCCAAAGCCGATAAGCGAGAGCGACTCTATGTGCGGACCGAGGTTCCAACGAGCCGGCTGGGTATTTCCTCCATCCATCTGCCTTGCGAGGTGGTACGTGATTACTTCTACGTCGCCAGACGGCGCGAGCCATGGGAACGCCAGACGAGCCTGTATGACGTTCTGCGGATCACTCCCACTGCCTCGCTTGCTGAACTGCGTGTAGCCTCCAGGCTCAGGCAATTGCAGCTCCGCGCTGCCGGCGCCTCCAACCGCGACAGCGCCACGTTGGAGCGGGCCTTCAACATACTGGCGCAACCTGAATTGAGGGCTTGTTACGACTCACTGCTCAAGGATTCCTCGGCGCCGGCACTCTTTCCGTACGGGGGCTTCGGTTCGATTTTGGTCGCCGGAGACCGCTCTCGCGATGGCCAGACGTTCTTCGCAACCCAAATCCTGTCTTTCCAGCCCGAGCACCGGGAGCGCCGTTTCCACGCACCGTTGCGGAATTTTGACTTTTACCAGGATCATGCCATCTACCGCGATGTCCGGCGGAAACTCGAGGTCACACTCGACCAATCCGCCATGCCGATCATATGGGAAGCCACCTGGAACCGGTGGAAACACCTGCTGGGGGCCAAGGTCGAGTTACAGGGAACGTTCGTCCAGACGGGCAAGTACCAGCGCCGGAACGGTCAATGGAGCCTGAATAAGTGGGAGACCGCTTTGCCGAGCCGTCTCCACGTGAAGGTTCCTGCTAACATCGCTGAACAAATTGAAGCAGCCCGCAAGAGCTACCATCGGTTTGGCGAGTTTTCCGATGCCTTGGACCAGATTCGTGCCCGAATCGAGCGCGAGCCTTTGGAAAGAGAACAATTGCGTAGCCTATGTTGGGACCTCGGGATGCCTGGCGACTTCGACGTCTCTCAAATCTCGTGGCAGCCGGATTACGATGCCTTCTTCTACCAGCAACTCTGCAAGCGGGCGCGACGGCTCTACCTTTTCCGCGACGAGTACATTTTCGATCTCCCCAGGGCGACTGCGGTCGAGACACCGCAATTGGGTCATGCGACGTACCTGTTTTCCAAGCCCCACAACCTCGAGTCCTTCCTCGCTGCTTACATCGCCACCACGAAAGAGGCTATCCGGCAGAATCGCGCCAACGTGGCGGACCAACTGGGATTCCTAGGGCGCGTCGTCCACGGATCGAATCCGCGGGTCTGGCTTCGAGCCTTAACGGCACGGCTGGGCGAGGCAGCCGATACCGTTGAAGTGGCATCGGAGGAGAGTGAATATGTGAAATGAAACGGATGCGAAAGCTGAAATCATTGCCCTTCTCGACGGCCGAACGCAGGTGAGCCTCGAGAACATCCGCCAGTTCATCCTGGACCTGGACGAACGGGATTACATGGAATTCCTGTATCCTTCCGACTCTGACTTCGCGGAAGAACTTTACCGGCGTGCCGCTGAAGCTAAGGGAATGCTTGAAACCCTGAGAGACATTGAAGGAACTCTTCGCGACCTGGATCGAGGCGAGATCAAAGTCCACTGACATGCGTTAGCAGGAGCACCGGTCACCACGCGGTGAGTCTACGACGGAGAAGGTTCATGTTGCGTGGCGGCGGGTCATGTCCCCTCACTTGCGGCAAGGGTGCGATAAGGGTTCGATAACGATTCCCACGGGTGCCTAAACGTGTTAACGTAGGCCATCCGTGCCTTATTGTTCTATAAGTTACCAACTAACGGCGAGAGCTTGAGCGTATGCTACGTATTTTGGGAGGATCCCCTTGAG
>Ga0326727_10020694_pt1 | contig 13023 bp, 7 predicted proteins | sample MB2enrmetagenome_FD_207643 | JGI IMG/M metagenome (GOLD analysis project Ga0326727, IMG submission 207643) | Lab enriched peat soil microbial communities from McLean, Ithaca, NY, United States - MB29MY | ecosystem: Environmental > Terrestrial > Soil > Wetlands > Peat | place: USA: New York...
GTACGAGCATGCCTGGCCCGGAAGAACCGTATACCTTTCCACTTCGCTCGGCTCGATGCCATAGTCGATACCCTGCTGACGAGTCCAGTGTTTGGCGTGGATGCCGGTGTCAACAACCAAGCGGCGTCCGCGGAGGAGTTCCCAGTACAACTCCCCCAGGCGGCCTTCGATATCGCCTTCGTACCAGCCGGATTCAGCAGCCAGATGTTCGGCGTAAAGTGCCCAGCCTTCGCTTAGCGCCGATATACGGCCCAATGCAAAGACCCGTCGAAAGCGAGGCAGCACCTTATTCTCCATCTCGTAAGCGAGCTGAAAATGATGGCCCGGAACTGTCTCGTGGTAAATCAGGCTGCGCAGCCCGAACTTCGTCATATGGCTCGGTCGTCGCGGGTACAGGAACGTGCCGGGGCGGGAACCGTCCGGCGACGGTGGATAATAGTTGGCCGCGGCATTGTTCTCGCGAAAGGTCGGGAAAGCCTGTGCGACCACCGGAGTTTTGGGCCGCAGATCGAAGAGTAGCGCTGACCGCCTCGCGGCATCGGCTAGAATGTCCTCAATGTCGCGCATGATCTGCTCCCTGCTGGCCTCGGATGTGGGATTCGGATATTGCAGATCGGCCCGAAGCTTCTCGATGCGTTCCTTGACTGAACCCGAGGTCCGGCCCAGTTGTCGAAAAAGGCTGTCCATTTCGTGCTCGATAGCGGCGCCCTGTCCCAGGCCGATCTCATGAATTTCTTCCGGTTTCAGTCTGGTCGTCGTGTAGTGTTCAAGAAAATGCGCGTAGGCTTCCCCGCCATTTTTGAGACTCCACAGCCCCGCGTTGTCACTCGAACGAGGCATCTGCGACTGCAAGCACCCGATGGCGCGCCTCCATGCGGGATAGACTTGCGCGCTTACGATCTTTTCCGCAGCGGCGAGCAGCGCGCTTCGGCTTGTCCCGCACAGATCTTTCATCGAGGCCAGTTTTTGGGCGAGCCTGCTGGCGAGCGGATTCTGAGCGGGCGGGTAATCTGCGAAGCTCTGCATCTGTCGGATGGTGGCTTCCAGAATGAACTTCGGCGGGACGATGTTCTTGGCCGCTTGCCGAGCGGACAACGCGATTGCTTCTTCCATTCGCAGTCTCATCAGCCCGAGCACAGCGTTGTAGTTCTCCGCATCCCGTTCCGTTTGCAGCGGGTGAGTGACAGTGAGGGATTCCACTAGATTGACGTTGGCACCGAACATCTGCTGAATCGGAAATATGTAGTCGAGGAATGGCTGTTCGCGCACGAGCATGTCTAGCTGCCATTCCATGAGGTCAGCTGAGACACGCTGGATCTCACTCAGACGTGCACGCTCGAACCGGCGCAGTTTGGCAAGGCCTTTCTTTGCCAGACGAATCCGTCCCAACAGCCAGTCGCGGTCCCAGTACGGCGTGGACTGGCGCTCTAGGCGGTCCTGTTCATTCCCGGAAAAGTAGTGGGCGCGCGTGGCGAGGTTGGGATCATAACCAACCCATTCGTCGGAAAATGTGTTGAAGAAATCGTCGATGGTACGGTCAGCAGCAGCGGTTGAGTCTAAGGGTGCGACGGGTCCCGCAAGACCAATGGTGCACGTTTCGTGCCGGTTGAGCCTTCGCCAAGGCATGACTCAGTATAGGACAACCTCGTAGCATTCAGCTTGAGAGTTTTGGGATTACTCCCAGATCGTCGACAATCCGGAGTGCGCCGGTGTAGACCGTATGTTGTAGGTCCTAGAGGACGAAAGAGCCCTCCAGAACAGGAGAAACGCGAATCCATCCTTGACTCGCACCTTGCGGGCGAGATGGGGTTCGCTAGGGCGGAGGTCAGCGCTACTGAGGATCTCGTCGGGTTGGCCCTGTCCCATAACGGGAGTTCGTGCTCCTTTCGGCGCTCTGGTCCTTACGCAGAAGCCTGACGCCGAACGGCCCATGTTCCGGTTGCGGCGTCCGACCACGTGAGTGTTGGCGACCAAGGATGCCGGCCGAACGGCACTGCTATGGCAATTCCGGTCTGAACGGCGGTGCCACGAACATGTTGAGTGTCCCGGCCTAGGCGTCATGCAGCCCTGGTGGCAGGTCCGATACCGGACTCTGCCGTACCTTGATCCCACTTTGTCGCGAGTTTTTCGAAATTCGCCCCGACCGTCTTGCCCGTCTCCTTCCGCCTAATCTTTAGATACGGTACCAATGACTTGTAAGTTGAAGGAACAACGTTGCCCAAAACTTCTCGTGCCAGCCGCTCGTCAAACAAGCCGGCCGAAATGCCGATCGCCAAGTGCTCAAAGTAATACGTCATTTCGAATAACTGCAAACGTCCTTCGTCAGACCGAAGTATTGACTCGATGACCAGCTCGTCAGGCGTACTGCGATCATGTCGAAGGAAATTGTGATGCGTTTGCAGCGCTAGAGTTGTCTGGTGAAGCTCGGTCCTGTACCTAGCCAGGTACTCGAAAGTCGCCTGCTTTCGTGACCAGTCCAGCTGATCCCCCATCTGGCGCCTTGTGAGCTGGACTTGCCCAGCGAATAGCCGGACTTGCCAAATGGCTGCAAGCAAGCCACCTATCAAGATCGCATCTCCCAGAATAGACAACCAGTCAGTCAACCTTATGGCACCCATAATCATCCTCTCAACAAACCACTAGAATACGTTCTTCCGGATCGCATTCGCCCACTACTCTCAACGGCAGACTGGGAACGAGCTTTCCCCCAACGTGGAGCTCGCCTTAGATCCTAAGGTCTGCTAGATTCCCTTTGCCATACGAATTTGCATGCTCAGTCCCCCCACGACGTACTCATCGGGCTAGACATTCGGCTGGCCAGGTTGGCAGTGCATGCTAGCTATGAGGTCGCGCACGAGGAACTCTATAGCTTTCTTGGAGAACGTGCAGAAGTTGTCGTCGAGCGCCCGAATGTTGCCATGCATAGCGTGTGCCGCGTACGCGCATCCACCACCGCAGTTGCCAAGCGCGATACAGCCTTCGCATTGCTCCATACTGATTGGCGATCGCTGTCGCCATTCTTTCCAATACTCGTGCTCGAAGGGGTCGAAGCCCGGAGCGACGTCGGTGAAATACTGTCTCGTCCCGCAGTACGCCTGACAGACGCCGACTTGGCCATCCGGCGCAATGACGAGTTGACCACCGCAGCCACCGCAGTCGTAGAAGTTGATCTTGCCCTTTACAAAGGAGCGCACTTTCCTCATCATGCGGTCTTCGTAAATGCCTTCTCGTCGCCCTACTCGAAACGTCCGTATCACTGCTTCGGCAACTTGTTCCGCATACTCCCCAGAGGATGCGAAGGTACCTTTGTTCGCAATTAGGAGATTGAATCCAAGAGCCGAGATGTCGTAGGTTTGGCGCAACCACAGGAGTATCTCTTCAGCTCGGTGCAGATTGTTTGCGGTGAGAGTGCAGCACAATCCGACATTGACTCCGGCTGCCTGGAGCCGCCGAATGCCAGCGTCGGTGCGCTCGTAGGAACCTCTCCCGATAAGGTCGAGCCGCATTCCGTCGTGGACCTCCGGTGGCCCATCGACGGACACTGCGACGGTGACGAATGGGAACCGCTTCAAAGCCCTCGCCATCTCCTCGGTAACTAGCGTTCCGTTCGTATTGATCGTAACGCCGGTGTTATCAGGAATGACGGCAGCTGCGACTTGCTCCCTTATGTAGCCGAGCGCAACTAGCATCGTGTCCCAGTTCAGAAAGGGTTCTCCACCATAAAAGATGATCTGAGGTTCTTCGATTGAGCTGTGGGAACGGCGGAGTGCTCTTGCGAAGAGATCTATTGAATTGCGCGCCACTTGGGCGTTCATCTTGGACGTCTGGTATTCGGGGGGAATGGCGGCTTCGATGTAGCAGTACTGGCATCGAAGGTTGCATGCGTCTGTTAGGAGGAGGTAGAGGATCCCTATCGGTGTGTGGTTGAGGTGTTCGCGAGCTGTGGCTAGTTCATGGTTCTCATTGTGTTCGATCGACACTAGGATTCCCTGCCGCTCCAACTCCGGCAACAGTGCATCGGATTGCTCACAAAGGCACTGAAGCGTCTCCGTCGAGACGACAGTGTGAGCGAGGAGGCGGTCAGCGACAGACTTCCGCAGTCCCACGACTGCGAGATTCAGCGCGTTGAAGAGGCCGACGAAGCCGTCGTCGCACGCCACGACGTGGGTGAATCTGCTCAGCCGCAAGCGCGATTTCGCGTCTCCCAAATACAGCCTCCTGCGGGCGGTAATAGTTTGAGTTTTGCTCGCGCTAGCTCTCGATGAGATTGGCTCGGCAAGCAGCGCATGCACACGCCCCTGCTTCACGAGTAGTCTTTCTTTCGATGAGGTCGGCTCGACACACAGCGCACACGGACACACACGCCGCGCATGCACACGCCCCTGCTTGACGAACAGTCTTTTTCTCGATGAGGGTGGCCTGCGGCAGATTGCCTAGAACGCGCTGATAGTCGGCATCGGTCGGAATTAAGACTGAAGGAGTCAACATACAGGTTTGCTCCGTTTTGAGTTCGCACGCATCATATATCATAATTCCTTGATTGTCGAGGCGCAGCATCGCGCGGCAGCATCGCGCGGCCTGCGCGGCTAGGCAACGTCCGTCTACTTATGGTGCGCTATGACCGTTCGCTCACCACCTGCCAAGCATTTGGACATATTGCCTGCTTCATGATCGTCTTACGGAGGGTTGTGAAATGACTTATCGGAATCAGGACGGCACCTGATCGGGCGTCGGGCAAAATCATGGCAATAACTGCGCCTGATCTTCGCAATGTGTAGGGGACGCTGGCCACGTCAGCGGCGAAGGTCAGGGCATCCAGCACCGCGTCGTCGCCAGAGTCGTGACAATCGCCATGATGACTAGCAAGGCAAACAGTTTCGGCGGGAGCACACCAACCACCACGTTCCGCTACCCATCCATCGAGAAGCAGTCGGAGAGGCATAAATTGAAGGCATGTGAGCGCACCCGGCCGGGCTGCGGAAAGCGCAACATAAATACATCAGCCGGAGCAAGCACTTGGGGGAGTCAGTGGATGTGCACGGCGGCGGTCAACGGCTTAGCGTGTACGAATCCACCAGACGTGTAGTCGGCTTTGTCGGAGACTGGCCGCCGCTGTGTACAGGCAACAACAACGGAACAGAGCCTGTCCGGTCAGCTTCTGTTCATGAACGCCCCGTTGCGATTCAATTCAAATTGACCCGCTGCCCACGAATCGATAGAGTCAAATCTGGAGTTGTTGCCGCGTCTCCACCGATGAGGTCCGAATAACCTAGATCCCCTTCAAGCCGTTGAAATTGGCTCCCACTAAACCTGACGCTGACACTCCTGATCCGCGTCCGGTCCATCATCGCCCCATCTCGCAGTTTTTCTAACTTCTACATCCTTTCGGCTGTTCGGGTTTCTGGCATCGGGCCGGTAGTTGGTAAATTGCTCTGTTGCAGGATCAAAACGGCTTAGGCCGTACCGCTGACCCACCCATATGTAGCCGCTTCCATCTCCATAGATGGTGTAAACGTTATCGGCCGCGAAACTCTTCGGATCACCAGATTTGTGGACATAATGTTTGCACTGCCCAGTGCGTTCGTCGAACCGATCGAGACCGCCACCCCAGCCGCCTAACCAAACGTTGCCGTGTGCATCTTTATAAATGGTAACAAGGTCAGTGCCTTTGCCAAGGGAGTTCTTGCCCTCCCCTCCAGGAATATAGTGCGTAACTTGCCCCGTCTTTCGGTCGAATCTATCCAGCCGGCGAGGGAAGAAGCCAAGCCACAAAATGCCGCTGGGCTCCTCGTAAATCGCAGTGACCTTGCCGGGTGAGAGACTATTTGGGTTGTTGCTGCGATGGTGGTAAAAACTGAACTGCTGTTGCTGCAGGTTCAGGAGATTAAGCCCGCCATCTTCAGTACCTACCCATAACAAGCCGCCCCTGTCCCGATACACTGAGGCAACGGTGTTATCGTTGAGGCTATTAGGATTACTCTCATCGTGTTGAAAGTGGCGTGTGAACCGCTCTGTCCGCCGATCAAAGTAATAGAGACCCTGGCTCGATGACACCCAGAACCCATTTGGCCCGTCAGGCAGAATGTTACTGCTGGCTACGCCGATAGCGCCCTCGCCAACCGGGTGTTTTATGAGTCGCTCTGTGTGACGATCATATTTGACCAGCCCTACGATTGGGAAATATGCCAGCATCCACAAGTCGCCGACCTCGTCTTCATACACATAGTCAGCGGCCAGGCGATTATTGGTCGCAGGAGGGCGAGTAATCTGTCCAGTTTGCCGGTTCAGGCGAAACAGACCGCGGTCACCGACAAACCAAATATCTCCCTGCCTGCCCTCGATGACTTTAGTGATCCTCCCAACGAACTGGCCATCGCTGGCATTCCGGTAATGGGTAAACCTCCCGGTTGATGGATCAAGCTCGTCGAGGCCGCAGTCGCCCGTGCCAAACCACAGATAACCGTGACTGTCGCTGGCGACGCTTTCAACTGAATCGCCGCAGATGCTGTTGGAATTGGCGGGATCGTGACGGTAGCGGGCGAAGCGTTCGGTTGTGGGATCCAATTTGTTCACCCCGCCCGTATCGGTGGCTATCCACAAGTTGCCCTGCCGGTCTTCGGTCAGATCCCAAATGTAGTTGGCGCTTAAACTGCCGGAGTCGTTCGGGTTGTGCCTGTACACGACGAAGGTATTACCATCGTAGCGATTGAGGCCATCGCGGGTGGCAAACCACATAAAGCCGTGGCGATCCTGCAAGATCTCAGTGACATTGCTTTGAGACAGGCCATCCTGCGTGGTGAGGTGACTGAATTTGAGGTCTGTCACCGGAGGATCGACACCCTCAGCCGGGATACTCTGAATGTGCTGTAGGGGCGGGTCAACTCTTCCTTGGCGATCCCAGCGGAAGCTGGCCCTCCTAATCGGGTACGCAAATGGTGTACTCCTGCTTTCGGCAACTGAGATTTCCGGCTGGCGGTGTTGAGCTACCGCGGCATATGAAACGTGAATCATGCAGACGAGCAAGAACCGGGTCGCGCCACGCAAGACCAATGCCGTATTTTAGCGTACCCTGATCATGTAGTCAGTCACCGTCCCCATTTGTTTCTCTACAGCTACTGCTTTCGGACCTTTATCTCACGCGCTAGCTGGGTCATACCGTTGCGACTTCCGCGTTGGGTCCTTCTTCGTCGTACTTCGGCAGGCTGAAATGGAAGATTGTGCCTGGGCCGTCCTTGGCCGCCGCCCACAGCCGGCCTCCATGCGCCTGAAGAATGGAACGGCTGATCGACAGTCCCATGCCCATGCCGCCCGGCTTCGTGGTGTAGAACGGGTCAAAGATTTTGTCTAGCGTGTTCGGGTCAATACCTGGCCCCGAGTCTTTAACCGTCACCTCCACCTGGTCAGCAGCAATGTTGCGGGTGATGATGAGGAGTTCTCGTGCCCGCTCATCTACACTGCTCATGGCTTCGATGGCATTCATGACCAGGTTCAGCACCACTTGCTGCAACTGCACTCGATCCCCTGAAATAGGTGAAAGGTCATCCGCAAACTGCGTTCGAGTGATCACGCTCTTTCTCTTCGCTTCGTCCCCTACGAGGGCAAGGACTTCTCGGATTGTTTCATTCAGATCGAGTTTTTCGCTAGGTGCCGCAGCCCTTTTGACCAGCGATCGAACGCGGGCGATCACTTCACCGGCTCGCTTCCCGTCACGGACGATGCGGCGGGCGGCTTCCCGGGCTTCCTCCACGTTAGGCACGTCTCCGGCCAGCCAACGCAGGCAAGCGCTGCCGTTGCTCACTACGCCTGATAGGGGCTGATTGACTTCATGCGCGATCGAGGCGGTCAGTTCCCCCAGCATACTGACCCGGTTGATGTGCGCGAGATCTGCCTCGAGCTGGTACAGCCGCCCGCGCTCTTGTTCGGCACGCTTGCGTTCCGTAATATCGATTACGGTGCCCACCAGTTTAACGACCTCTCCCGCATCATTCACGACAGGGTGCCGAATCGCCAGAAGGTATTTGACCGTTCCCCTGGGCAGCACGACCCTGAACTCGCTTGAAGTATCCACCTTTTCGAGGAGGGATGCCTCAAAAGTCCTTTTCACCGTGTCCCAATCCTCCGGGTGGATTATTCGGGAAATCGCTTCCCTTGGGAGACCCTCTTGTACATCCATTTCAAAAATCCGGAAGCATTCGTCCGAAACGTAGACATACTTGTTGCTGGCCACATCGAAAGCCCAACTTCCTGTGTGGGTCAGCCGTTGCGACTCCGCCAGATACGCCTCACTCTGCCGCAGAGCTTCGTCGGCACGCCTACGTTCTGTGATGTCGGTGCCGACACTCAAAATCTCCGCCACCTCGCCCTGGGCGCCCCACACGATTTTGTTGCTCCATGCAATCGTAACTCGCTCCCCATTACGGCGCATGTTCTCATTGATATTTTGTTCAAAAGCCGCTGGGTCAGCGCAAATCTGAAGCATTAGCCGGCGGAGGTCACGTCCAGCTCTCTCGGTCGGGGGGACGATCGTGCCCACAACCGGGCGGCCGATGATCTCTTCGGTGGAGTAGCCGAAGAATTTCAGTCCGAACTCATTGAGAAAAGTGATCCGCCCCTCATGCGTCCAGCGCAGGATGATGCTGTTCGCGTGCTCCACGAGCTCGCGATACTTCCGTTCGCTTTCGTGCAGCGCTTCCTCGGCGCGCTTGCGGTCCGTGATGTCGCGGGCGACAGTCGCTGCGCCGATCACATGACCGGCGGTGTCCTTCATAGGGGAGATAACGACCGACATATTGATTCGCCGGCCATCTTTACCCACCCGGACAGTATCTTGCTCTTCGATCGGCTCTCCCTGTTTGAGGCGGTCGCTGCACACGAATTCCTGGGCTCGGTCGGAAGGAATCACCAGGCTTATCGGCTGCCCCACCGCCTCCTGGGCCGTGTACCCGTACAGCTTTTCCGCGCCCCGGTTCCAGGATTTAATGATCCCCTCTATGGACCTTCCGATAATCGCGTCATGGGAGGACTCCACGATTGAGGCCAGGTAGGCACGCTCTTCCTCGGCCCGCAAGCGCTCACTGACGTCGCGGGCGACCTTCAGCAGGAACCGACGGCCACTATACCAGAACTGGCTGGTGTGCACTTCTACAGAGAACAATGTCCCATCCTTTCGCTTATGCCAGTGCGTGTCGATCACCATCTCGCCCGCGGCCGCCCGCTCTGCGACTGATTTTACGTGTGCTCGATCCGACTCCAAGTGAAAGCCAAGCGGCGCCTTCCCGATCAGTTCCTGCCGGGCGTAACCAAGGCTTTCGCAGGCCTGCCGGTTCACTTCGACGATGGTGCCTTGCTCGAAGTCGTAGATGAAGAGGGCGTCCGCCGCGTGGTCCACGAATGTGCGGAAGCGCGTCTCGCTCTCGCGAAGCGCTTCTTCCGCCTGTTTGCGTTCGGTAATATCCACCGACGTGCCGACCAACTTAACGACATCTCCCCCGCTATTCAGGACCGGGTGCCGGATTGTGTGTATGTGCTTGACCGGTCCCTCGGGCAGCACGATCCGGTACTCGTCGGAGGAATCCACTCCTCCGCGGAGTGACCCTTCGAGGCTTGCTTTAACCTTCTCACGATCCTCTGGGTGAATTCTTTGGAAAACAGCTTCGCGGGTCGGTAAACCTTGGTGGGGGTCCAGTCCCCAAATGCGGAAATCTTCTTCCGAAACGTAGACATATTGGTCAGTTGCCAGATCAAGAGCCCAACTGCCCGTGTGGGTCAACTTTTGCGACTCTGCTAAATAAGATTCACTCTGCCGCAGAGCCTGCTCCGCGCGTTCGCGCGCGGCACGGGAACGCAAGTTGACGATACCGAACGCCAGGTCGGCAGCCAATTCCTCCAGCAACCGGATCTCCTCCGGCCTAAAAGCGTTCGGCTGGGCGGAATAAAGAATAAGACTGCCGAAGGGGTTGCCGCTTTCATCCTTGAGGGGCAGGCCGATGGCGGAACGGAAACCGTGCTGAAAAGCGTTCTCCTTCCACAGCGCAACTTCAGGGTCTGTTGCGTAATCCTTGATCCAGCAGGTTTTCCCGGTCCGAATGGCCGTTCCGCCAGGGCCGCGTCCACTCTCGGTGTCCGCCCAGGTGACGCCGAGTTCCGCGACATCTCCCCGCTCGATACCCACCCACGCGACTGGGCGCACGCTTTTGGCCTCGTCATGTTCGGCATAGCCCACCCACGCCACGTGGTAGCCGGCGTCGTCACAAACGATTCGGCAGATTTCTTGCAGTAGACTCTGCTCATCCGTAGCGCGCAGGAGGGCCTGATTGCAGTTGCTGATGGCGCGCAGTTCGCGATTCAAGCGACGCAGCCCTTCCTCCGCGCGCTTGCGCTCCGTGATGTCCCGCACGAGGCTTAAGGCGTAAGCCCGGCCCCCATATTCGAAATAGTTCCCGCTGATCTCGACCGGGAACACGCGCCCGTCTCGGGTTCGGTGGCGGCTTTCGAAATTCATTGACCGCTGCGCCTTAAGGTCGCGCCAATGGTCGGACCAGCGCTCCCGCGGGAACTCCGGGTCGATATCCCACACGCCCATACCGAGCAATTCCCCACGGGAATAACCCAGAACATGGCAGGCCTGCTCGTTGACGTATTTAAAATCCCCGCTCTCGTCTATCAAAAGGGCGGCTTCGCGTACGTGGTTCACGGCCAAACTCAGCAGTGCGACTTCCTGCTCCGCCTGTTGGCGTGCGGCCCGGGAACGCAGCGTGACGATGCCGAACGCCAAGTCACCAGCCAGTTCCTCGAGCAGCCGAATCTCTTCCGGCGTAAAAGCGTCGGGCCGCTCGGAATGCATTGTAAGGCAGCCGAAGACGTTTGCGTGTTCGTCTTTGAGCGGCAGGGCGATGGCGGAACGAAAACCGCCCTGCAAGAGTAGTTCGCGCCACGGCGCGACGCGGGAATCCGTGGCGAAGTCCTGAATGCAGCAAGTGGTGCCGCTGCGGATGGCCGTTCCCGTGGGACCGCGCCCGCGGTCGGTGTCCTCCGACCAGCTGATTCTGGCATTATCCAAGTACGCCTCATCAGTGCCGGCCCAGGCCACAGGGCGCACGCTTTTGGCTTCGTCATGTTCGACATAGCTCACCCATACCGGGCGATAGCCGGCCTCTTCGCAGACGATTCGGCAAATTTGTTTCAGCAATCCCAGCTCCTCGGTGGCTCGCAGGAGAGTCTGGTTGCAGTTGCTGAGCGCACGCAGTTCACGATTTAAGCGACGCAGCGCTTCCTCGGCCCGCTTGCGCGCGGTGATATCATTGTTGGTCTCCAGGATTGCCACCGGCGCACCCTGCTTTGCCCGCTGCAAAGACCACCGGCTCGCCGCCACAACCTGGGTTCCGTCCTTTTTGGTATGCAGAAGCTCACCTTCCCAGCGGCCGGTGCGAATCACCTCCGCCCTGATTTGCTCAGACGGCCCGGGGAAGACGGTCTTCAACAGGTCATGAACATTTCTCCCCACCGCTTGCTCGGCGGTCCACTCGTAGCGCTCCTCAGCCCCACGATTCCAGTACTTGATCACCCCATCCATATCCATGACAAAAACGGTATCGTGCGTGAGATCGAGCAGATCTGCCTTTTCGCGCAAAGCCTCCTCGGCGCGCCTCCGAATCTTGCTGAACGATGAGATGAGCGCAGCGAAGCCTGCAAAAATGACGAAATACGGGATCTCGGATGGATAGATGTAGATGGTGCGGACCGGCTCCACGAAGTACCAGTAGAAGCTGATTATAGATAGGATCACTGACATCACGGCAGGTCCTGGCCCGCCATACCAAGAACTTATGGCCACCGCAAACAGGAGCAAAGACACCGAGGCGTCGCGGAAGTGGAAATACTGAAGGAGCAGCGACGTGCCCAATGCGACTGCGACGGATAGAACCGCAAGCCCGTAATGTTGGAGATCGGTACGCAAGGGCTGATGGGTTCGAGACTCAGTCGCGCCGATACTTGGGGGATTCATGTGCACCACCTCAATTTCTGCAACCTCCGATTCGGCACATCTCAGGCCGAACGGCTTATTTTCCAAACAGGTAGCTGCTGCAATGACTGCGCGTGATATTTTACCACCGTGTACCGCAGACTGGACTGCAGGGAATCGGCGCGAAACCTGGATGTGCTTCTATGTGGTTATGGGTCGCGAAAGCGTGGGGTGGTGATGGCATTATGCGGAATCACGCCGGCAACCAGAGCAGTGGTATGAGACCCAGCGCGGCCAATCCTGTCAAGAGACACAAGCTCTGAATGCCTGTTTTGTGATCGGCCATGGCGTAGGCATAGATTCCCTTGACCAGATTGTTACTGGCCGCTGCAATGACAATGCTTGCCGATCCGACCGCCAGAGGAGTGAGCGCGGGCGTTGCTTGGGTTATGCCCATGATAAACGGGCCCACATCCGTGACTCCCATGATTGCCGCCAGCCCGTAAACTCCGGCTCTTCCTAGGTGCTCAACCGCCAGGTGGGTAACCACGAGCATGGCGAAGAAGAGGATTGCGAAGAGAAAAGCCGCACGCAGCTCAAGCGGATTTGAGGGTTCGAACTCTCGCTTAACCGCCTCAGATCGGTCGTCGGGCCGGCGGGACCAAATCCAGCCCCCGGCAAGCGCCACGAAGGCCAGTCCGAGGAACGATGGGGCCAATCTGATCATTAGATTCCGGTTGAATAAGCCCAGCAGTATAACCAGGCGCACATACATGACACCGGAAGCTGTCAGGATGGCGCCCGAGAAAAGGTGGGGCCGCTCCTCGCGCGAGGCTCGCTTGGCCAGGGCCACAGTAGTCACGGTCGAGGAGTATGCCCCGCCGAGGATGGCTGTGAGCAACGCTCCGCCCTTTGGCTTCGTCAGCTTCTGCAGTGTAAGCGTCAAGCCGGGCGCATCTGCACAAGAGAGGCGGAGTGAGTTAGGCTGCGCCCATGCAGTCTAAGCGCACTGACCGACGAAGGCACCGCACTTCTTCAAGGCAGCGAGCCCGTCTGATGGC
>Ga0326727_10020696_pt1 | contig 13023 bp, 13 predicted proteins | sample MB2enrmetagenome_FD_207643 | JGI IMG/M metagenome (GOLD analysis project Ga0326727, IMG submission 207643) | Lab enriched peat soil microbial communities from McLean, Ithaca, NY, United States - MB29MY | ecosystem: Environmental > Terrestrial > Soil > Wetlands > Peat | place: USA: New York...
GAAAAGGCACTGACGAAAGTCTCGTCGCCATGCACGGTGTAGAGGAAGCGCCGGTTACGATCGAAGGCCAGGAAAGAGGGATTCACAATCTCGTAAGTCTGAGACTGAGTCCACTCGCGGGATACCGGATCAATGCGATAAACCGCGAGCCCCTTACCATGGCCGTTTCGCTCCTTGGTGGTATAGCACCCCACATAGGCGAACCTCGGCGCTGACGGGCTCGCCACGTTGGTCCTTTGATCTTTCATAGACTCTCCTTTCACGATGGCAGGCAACAGCCCGCCAGCGGCGGTTACCGCGATCGCTCCGGCCGTGTTCTTCAGAAACGATCTCCGCGAGACAGACATCGCCAAAGGTATGCCCGTGATGTCCGTTCCCCTTCGGTGTGTTGGTGAATTCATGGTTTCCTCCTCCGCCCCCACAGGTCCACAGAATTGAACCTTCCATTAACGAGACCGTGAGACATGAAAGTTGTGTGCATAGAGTTCAACGAAACGGTTAAAGTTCGCAAGACCTGCGCCAAGGGAAGAGTGGCGTTTGGGCTCTTCCCCCGTCTGCGTCGTCAAGCCAGATCTACTTTTCTGCTCCAAGATGCTTCCCCCTCTCAACCGGCGTAAGCTCTTTTCTTGAGTGGTCGTCTGACTCCCAGCCTCCGGGGGACAGTTCTTGATTCCGGGTTTCCGGGAGAAAGAGGCAGGCCAGAACTGCAATACCGTTCCAAAGAACAGCCAGCACCCCAATCGCTGTCCCCAGCTTCATGTGGGCGGATGCATAGCCGGCGATGGCAGGAGATAATGCGCCGATTGCGCGACCGCCGTTGTAAACAAATCCCTGTGCCGTGCCCCGGATAGCGGTCGGGTAGAGTTCGGTCAGGATGGGACCGAGCGGAGAAAACCGGCCCGAAGACATTGCGCCCATTAGCATGCCCAAGAACATCATAGCCCCTGGACCCACTGGTATCACCGTGTAAGCATAGGCGGCAATCGCGTTTCCTACGCAAAACATAATGACCGTCGGCCGCCGGCCTATATAGTCGGCAAAGTGCGCGCCGACCAGGAATCCGATAAACGAGCCGAGTAAGACCAGCGTCGTGTAGCCGCTCGTCCCGATCACGGACATGTGACGCTCGCCTTTCAGGAACTGCGGCAGCCAAATTGCGACCACATAATAGGAGCCTTGCAAACCGCTCATCATGATTAAGGCTACGATGGTCCTAACCAGAAGGACGCGACCCCTGAGAAAGCCGAACACCTCGCTTCCGGCTTCCGGCTTGGCCTTGCGGTAAATTTCGGGCTCCTCAACAGAACGCCGCACATAGACAACTAACAGCGCAGGCAGCACACCCAGCCAGAAGAGGGCCCGCCACGCCCACTGGACCGGCAGCAATGAGAACACTATTCCGTAGGAGACCGCCGCCAAGGTGTAGCCAATCCCCACACCGGATTGAACTGTACCGACGGCGCGACCGCGATATTGCGCGCGGATCACTTCCCCCATCAGCACCGCCCCGGCCGTCCACTCACCGCCGAAACCGAAGCCCTGCAAGGCGCGCAGCACAAATAATTGGCCATAATTCTGCGCTAAGCCGCAAAAAAAGGTGAAAGCGGCAAACCAGGCAATCGTGAGCTGCAGCGTGCGAACGCGGCCATAACGGTCACATAAAATACCGGCCAGCCAACCCCCGAGGGCAGAGGACAGCAACGCAGCCGTTCCGAGTACTCCCGCCTGCGGCTTTGTCACCATATGGATCGAGATCAAGCCGGTGATTACATAGCTGAATAGAGTAAAGTCAAAGCCATCTAATCCCCAGCCTGCCGCGCACGCCCAGAGGGTGTGCCGTTCCCGTGCTGTAAGATCCTTAATCCACATACTTGTCCTCCCGTCCTCCCGCTAACTGGTCGAGCTCTTGACGTTAACTCTTCGACCCGCTTTCCCTCAGTAATACCCGAGATGAGACTTGATGCTATCGAAGTTCATCATGTCGATCTTATTGACGATGACGGCCTCGGGACTACGTTTTGCCCCATCCCCTTCATGGGCATGGTACGCAATGATGTGGGCAATTTCGGAGGAAATCCCATTTCGCATAGCAACCACGATGCCGGAGAGGGGGTGCCGCAGGTGCCTGCCCGGTTCCGATTTGACGAACCTACCGTCAGGTGTTCTGGTCCACTCCAAGAATTTTCCGATATCGTGTAACAAAGCTCCGGCAATCAGCCGGTCATGGTCGAGCAGGAAGTCGCCTTGTCCCCGATAGATCGAGTTGTATTCGTCCAATACCATGCGGCACATCCGGGTCACCGCCCGCACATGCCGAAGATACGATGTAGGGCAGTTGGGAAAGGACAGGGCGAAGGGAATCCGATCCATGTCGGAAGGCTGCCACCCCCCTTCCTTCAGAGCGTCAATATGGCACTGAATTACAGCTTCGCGCAGTTTATCGTCCCGGACCCAGCTGATCTCGGGCAATAACTCAAGAATGGCATCCCGCATGATTCACACTCCCTCGGTGGCCGGCCGCCTCTGCTCGGGCGGTTCCGCCGCTAACTGAATTGGTTTGATCGCCGGGACAATGAACAGAAGGATGGCCGCCGATAGCAACTGCCCGAGACCCGCAACAGCCAGCGCGGCCCGAAAACTGCCGGTGAATTTGAAAATGAAACCGGTAATGGTGGGGGCGAAAATGCCTGCTAAAGAACCAATGGTGTTTATGGCGCCGGGCACAGAGCCACCCATGTTGCGCGGCGAGACTTCTGCGAGAATGGTCCAGGTGACACCCGCGGCCGCAGATTCGGCGGCAATGTTGACAGTCAGGAGAAAAACGGCGACCATCGGATCATCAATGAACCCAACGGCAACGACCAAGGCCCCGACCAACTGGCATCCGACCAAGCTGTATTTCCTTGCCTTCGTAATGCTGACGCCCTTCCTGACCAGCCAATCGGAAAAGTGGCCCATCGCAGGCTGAGAAACAAAGCCAACAATCCATGGGATGGCCGCATAGATTCCCATCTTGAGAATGGTGAAATGCCTTTCCAGGACAAGATATCCCGGCACCCAGGTTACGAATACAATGAAAATATAGTCTTGGCAGAATTTAACCGCCATTAGACTAAGGGTGCATCGGTTGGTCAGCAATTGTTTCCAAGGAACTGCGGCCTTCGAGCGGGTTGAGGTTCTCTCCGCTTTTCGGGAAACATCTTGAAAGCCGAGATGCCATGCGAGGCACCAAAGCAAGCTGCCCAGGCCGGTAATCAAGAAGGCCGCTCGCCAATTCCAGTAGGAGATCAGGAAGCCCATCAGCACGGAGGTCGCCGCCATGCCAAGTTTCGTGCCGGAAAGATACCAAGCTGTGGCCGCAGCTCTTTCTTCGGAGGGGAAATTGTCAACGATAACCTTGGTGCCTACTATATTCCCCGCGGCTTCGCCGGTGCCCACTCCCAAACGCGTGGCAACCAGCCCGAACCAGTTCTGGACCATTGCCGTCGCCGCTGACGCCAATGACCAGAGGGCTACGGCCCATCCCAAGGCACATTTGGCGCCAAACTTATCGGCCAGTCTGCCTATCGGCAGGTTGAACAGAGTATATGTCCAATAGAACGCCGAAAGAGCAACGCCCATCAACCCAGGGTCAAGGTGAAGGTCCTTAATGATCAATGGCGCCGCAACCGCCAAGCTCCCTCGATCGAGAGCGTTGACGAACATCATGCTCATAAGCAGCAGGACAATTCCCACTTGTTGGTACTTGCCGGTTTTGCGGGTCATAATTACACCCCTTCACCACTGATTTCAGTAGTCCGCTGCTCCTCATTCGGTTGGTAAGGGCAATCAAAATCCGTATAGCTTCGCAGGATTGTCTACCAGAATGTGATTGCGCACAATCTGATTCGAAGCCCACTCACCCAACAAGTCGAGCAGGAGAGCGTCATCAGGTTTGGCGTTCGAGGGCACTGTTGGATGGGGCCAATCACTGCCCCAAATCAGCCGCTCGGGCGCCTCCTTTACAAACGCCTTCGCCACAGCCGCGCTGTCGCCATAGGCCGGCGGACCGACTTTGCTGTCGATGTAGGCGCCGGACAGCTTTACCCAGGCCTTGCTCTGCTGCAGCAGCTCACTGACGATACCGAACAACGGCTCCTTCATGCCGATGGCGGGGACGTGGGCGAGGTGATCGAAGACAATCTGCGAGGCCACACGGTTCCACAAATCCTTTTGCGCCACAATCTGTTCCGGCAAGGCATTGACCTGGATGTGCCATCCGAGAGCGTCCACGCGCTTCGACAAGGGTTCGACCATATCCCATGTTGTCGCCCCCGCCTGCTTCATATTGAAGCGAACACCGCGAACCCCGGCAGCGTCCAACTGTTTCAGCTCGGCATCTGTCACGCTGCTGTTTAGCACCGCAACCCCACGCGTAGTTTTCAGGCTGAACTCGGCGAGCGATTCAACGAGAAGGTGGTTATCCACGCCATACGCGGACGGCTGTACGATTACGTTACGCGTCAGGCCGAGCCGCTTCTGTAACAATCGGTAGTTGGCGACGGTGGCGTCGGGAGCCTTCACCGTTGCCGTTCGATCTGTCGAAAAGCGCGCATCATAGATGTGATGATGGCAATCTGTCGCGTTGGGCGGCACTCTTAAGCGAGGCGGCTCCGTACCGGACGACCATGGCACAGCCTGCATACTTGAAATACCTTCCCTGTGCGCTAGTGTAATCATGTACCGCTAGCTATGCCGGGAGCCACCACACCATTAACTCCTGGCGAATGCTGGTTTGCGTCATTCCTTCCCAATAGTACTCTGGTTACCGTCCTCTCGATGGTTTAGTTCTTAGTTCTTTCCTAACCCAACATTCTTTGCCTCGATCATGGATGCGACCTCCAAATCAGCAGGGATTAGTTCTTTATTTTTGGTCTCAGGAAGGAAAAAGACGGCAAGCACAGCGATGCCATTTGCAAACACCCCCAGCACCGCGATAGCGAAACCTAGCTTCATATTGGCGGCAACATAACCGATGACTGCCGGGCAGAGTGCTCCGATCGCACGGCCGCCGTTGTAAACGAATCCCTGCGCCGTACCGCGGATCGATGTTGGGTAAAGTTCGGTCAGCATGGCCCCGGTTGGCCCTTGGCGCGCGGAAGACAACGCACCCATCAAAAACCCAAGGAAAAGCATTAGTACAGCCCCAATGGGAATCACCATGTAAACATAGGTTGCGCACGCCGACGCGATGCAAAAAAGAATAGTAGTTACTTTGCGCCCGATGTAATCGGCCAAATGCGCACCGATCACAAAGCCGACAAAGGAACCCAGTTGAACCATTACGGTGTAACCGCTGGTTCCGATGACCGATAAATGTCGCTCGCTTTTCAGAAACTGGGGTAGCCAGATCCCCATTGCATAATAGGCGCCGTTGATGCCGGTCAGCCAAATTAAACCCAGAATCGTCGTTATCAAGTATCGCCCTTTGAGAAAACCAAGCGCATTGACTCTCGATTCTGGGGAGGGCTTCCGGAAAATTGCAGACTCTTTGACATAAAGCCGCACGTAAATTACCAGTAGTGCCGGCAAAATACCAAGCCAAAAGAGAACGCGCCAGGACCACTGCGCGGGGAAGAAGGAGAAGACGATACCGTAGGCCAAGGCCGCCAGCAAGCTGCCAATCCCATACCCAGACTGTACGGTTCCGGTCGCACGACCGCGATACTGGGAGCGAATTACCTCCCCCATCAGTATGGAGCCCGCTGTCCATTCTCCACCGAAGCCGAAGCCTTGTAGAGTGCGCAGCACTAGTAATTGTTCATAATTCTGGGCCCAGCCGCACAAAAAGGTGAAGACCGCATACCAAACAATCGTTACCTGCAGCATACGAACCCGCCCGTAACGATCGCACAAGATACCGGTGATCCATCCACCCAAGGAAGAGACTAATAGCGCGCTCGTCCCAAGAATTCCGGCCTGCGGTTTTGTCAGTATGTGGAGCGCGATCAGGCCCGTAATCACGTAGGCAAAGACGTTCACGTCGAAGGAATCCAAAGTCCAGCCAGCTAAACAAGCCCACAGTGTGCGCCGCTCGTCGGTTCTAAGATCCTTAATCCACATACTTACTTGCCTCCTGACTCAGGCTCACGGTCAACGTTCTTCCTGGACGCCCAGCTTTTCCTAGTAATTGTCATGTACGCCGAATCCCCGCCGAACGAGATTGCTTACCCCGCCGCGGATTTGGTCTTGGCCAGGACCTCAAGTACATTGTGGGCCGCAGCCATCCCCATGCTCACGTAAGTATCGCTTGTGACCCCGGCAATGTGCGGGGTAAGTATCACGTTGGGAATGCCGCTGAATTCGTGCGTTCCGGACATAGGTTCGGTTTCGAAGGTGTCGAGCGCCACCGCACGCAACTTGCCCGTGCGGAGAGCCTCGAGCAAGGCTTTTTGTTCCACCAGAGCGCCCCGCGCGGTATTGATGAGAATAGCGCCATTCCGCATAAGCGCGAGAGTTTCGCGGTTGATCAGATGCCGGTTTTCAGCCGTCAGCGGACAGTGCAGAGTCACTACATCCGCCTCGGACAAAACCATTGTGAGGGCGCACGGGGTGACCCCGGCGGGGACGTTGGCCGGGTACGGGTCATAGGCAAGGGTCCGCATCCCAAGAGTAAGGCCCACTTCAGCCACCCGCTTGCCAATGGCGCCGATGCCGAGGATTCCGAGTGTCTTACCTTTAAGTTCCAGACTTTTGTGAGTCGCCTTGTCCCAGTAGCCGGCTTGCATGCGTGCGTTGAGGTCCACAATGCTCTTTGCGCAAGCGAGAATCAGGCCCCAGGTATGCTCGGCGACGGCGGCGGCGTTGGCGCCGGTAGCGGCCGTTACCGCGATTCCGCGCTTCGCCGCGGCTTCCGTGTCGATGGTATCGATGCCGACGCCGTGCTTGGAAACCACACGCAGTTTCCGGCTGGCGTCTAAAATCCGCGCCGATATTTTTCCGTAGCGCACGATGATGGCCACCGGCTGCGTTTTCTCGCAGAGTTGCACGAGAGTATCTTCGTCGGGCGTCTTGCCCGCGTATACGACCTGGAAATCATGCAAGAGTTCCAGGGCTTGGGGCGCCAGGTCCGCAGCCGTCACCACTACGACCGGCCTTGCTTCCGCCGAGGGCGTCATAGCGTTTCTCCCTTCTGCAATACCCCGGCGGCACGGAGCGCATCTTCGAGCCAGGCGGGCCGCATCTGTTTTCGCTGACGGATTCCCTCGAAGCGTTTCGCCTCGGCGGCAACTTTCTGCGCCGCCAATTCCAGGAGCGATTCTGCTCTCTGGCGTTCAATGACCACGACGCCATCCGCATCGCCCACGATCAAATCGCCGGGGTTTACGGCGACTCCGCCCACGGACACGGGCCAGTTCACCCGCCCGGGCACAGCCTTAGTCGGGCCATTCGGGTTTGCACCCACCGAGAACACGGGGAAGGCCAGTTGCCGAATTTCTTCCACGTCGCGGACGGCGGCATCGACGATGAAACCGGCAATGCCCATCGCTTGGGCCTGCGTCATCATGATTGCTCCCGTCAGGGCACACGTGCGGTCGCCTTTCCCGTCCACCACGATCACATCGCCGGGTTGGGCCGCGATGGCCAGAGCTGCATGCAGCATCAGGTTGTCTCCCGGACGCACCTCGACGGTAAGAGCCGGTCCGGCAACCTTCATGGAAGGGGAAAGGGCAGCGATACGGCCGCTCATGGTGCCGCGGCGACCGGCAACATCGGCCAAAATGGAGGCTGCAAACGAAGCCGCCTTCTTGACGACCTCCGGGGACACACGGTCAATATTTCTTCGAATGTAGGGCATAGGAAGAGCTGCAACGCTCACAAGATTCTCCTTCGGTTGAGAGAACAGATTGCGGAAATTATCGCACTCTAAGCCACAACGTCCAGCTGATAATTTTGGCTGATTGATAAATACGGTTTATGGGAGCGCAGGTTTGTAGCTCAACGCCGCTGTGTGTGGCATTTCGGGCACTCGCGCTTGCCCTTGAGTCCATGATTCAATCGTCGCGTGCCATTCCACAACCGATGGCGATTGGCCGGGTTGGAAACCGGTCCTTAGGCAATTCAAGGCTCATTAGTTGCATAAGATCTTCCAATAGCGCTATCGACTCGGAGTAGGAATCCCAACCTGTGTCCTTGATGCCGGTAACGCGCACCATGGTGCAGGACCATTCGAACATCCAAACGAAAGCCAGCCCGCGACACTGCTCCGCCCACGCGCTTGACGCAAACACATAAACGAGAGGCAAAAGATGGCACAGCCATTTCGCCACCGGTGCCCGCTCCGAGACCGGAGAGGGTGTGTCGCATCTGTGGCACGTCCATCGGGCCGGAACAAACATATTGCATCCTGTGCGCTGCCACTGTAGCAAGAGAGAACATGACAGAGGCAGCACGGGCGGGACGTGTGGCTGCGCAAAGTCCGGAAGCGCAAGCGCGACGAGCGGACTCACAGCGCCGCCACGCGGCTGCGAAACGGGCTGGCTTGCGGCAAGTCTGCCGACATGGCTCAACAATGAAACCTATGTTGGAAAGATTCAGCCGAGGCTCGCCGAAGTGACAGTCTCGGCCATAGCATCTGCGCTTGAGGTTTCCGAGTCGTACGCCTCAGACATACGAGCGGGGCGACGCCGCCCGCATGCACGGCATTGGCAGGCGCTGGCGAAACTAGCTGGAGTCTCAGCCCACTAGCGCGTACCGATGAGTGCCGCCAAAATCCGTAACGGGGGTTCTAGTCCCGCCCTCTCCGCCAGCAGTTCCGACTTCCTCATCGATTTTGGCAAATTCCCGGTTTTGGAGAGGCTTACAAAACTCGGCCCAACCGAGGTTCCGCATTTTTCGGTCATCTGTGTGCCCACCACGAAGAGACGTTTGGAACACGCAGAACTTTCTTGAAAAATCCTGGCGATTGCCGTCCCCACCGGCTGCAAAATTTTGTTGGTATTAAACTCGTCTAGACATTCCTCAGTAGCAGGCGTAAGCTCCCATCCCGTCAGGATGCCACACTGAGGTGTTGTATGGACGAACGCACAACTGCCGAGCTGATCGAAAAATTAGGTGACGATGTCGCCCGTTGTCACGCTGGTCTCATTGAAGCGATCGACGAGGGAGGAATCGATAGGGACGGCGGTGTATCAGCGGACTACGAATATCATGCCCGGCAACTGATCAGATCAATTCTTGCCTATATTGAAGGTGTTACTTTTTCAGTCAAGATCAAATGTGTGGATCATTGCCTACGTGCTGGAATCGAGGTGTCCGACAACGAACGATACTTGGCTGTCGAAGTGGATCCGGAACTGAACGAGAAGGGCGAGGTAGTAGAGCGTTCATCGAAGTTACGCCTAATGAGCAACATCCGTTTCGCATTTCGCCTTTTTGAGAAGGCGTCGAAGCACGCTTCGAGGTTCGACCCAGGTTCAGAGTGGTGGTCTTGTCTTCACGAAACTGTTCGCGTGCGGGATCGCCTCACCCACCCGAAGATGCCAGCGGACATAGAGGTATCAGGGGAGGAGATTGTGAAGGCGCTGAAGGCGAGGTCCGGCTTTGAGCAAGCTCTGATGGGTGACGGATTTGAATGGCGGGTTGGCCCACCAAAACCGGGCAAAATCAAAGTGGAGGCATCGCGATCACACTCACAAAGCCTTTTAAGAAGAAGACGAAGACGAAATTGATTAACCATCGTCTTGGGAAGCCTACGAAGACGAAGGAAGAATCTCCGCCCCACCGAGAGCGCCGAGTGAAAAGGGGTGGCAAACCATCGCCAGCGAAGAAAAAGTAACATCGGCCTTGTTTGCAGTAGCGAGCCGATCCAGCCCGTCGCCCAGGCTGACGGCGACAATTGCGGGTTCGGTTCAGTTGGCGCGGATGGTACTGGCGCAGATTCAGCGGTAGCGCTGTACTATTTTCCTTCCCGCAGTGTCTTCAATTCCTTCCGAATTTCTCTTGGCTGGGCGGGTGGCCCGGCCAAGCCCGAGGTGCGTAAAGGGGGGCCCCACTCTAGCGCCGGCCTCGGCGCTAGAGTGGGGTTTTCTTTTGCCCCAGATCTGCTGTCTGCCATCTACCAGCGCTGTGGCCCGGTCGTGGCTCTGGACGAGCCAGCCCACGTGGTGTACGTTTGGCCTCATGCCTTGGAGTTTGCGCCGTTACCAGCAGGGCGGCGATTTACACTACGTAACCTGTAGTTGCTACCGGCGAATGCAACTGCTCGACCCGGCGACCCGCACACTGTTTGCGCACGCGCTGGAAGCGGCTCGTTGTCGCTACTGCTTCCGGATAATCGGTTATATGGTAATGCCGGAACACGTGCATCTGCTGGTGACTGAGCCGGAGAGGGAAACGCTGGCGGTGGCAATGCAGGCGATGAAGCAGTCCGTGGCACGGCGACGAGTGAAGGTCGGCGGGCACTTCTGGCAACCTGGCTACTATGACTTCAACGTGTGGAGCGAGAAGAAGCGGATAGAGAAGTTGCGGTACATCCACCGGAATCCGGTGCGGCGAGGCCTGGTGGAGAATCCGGAAGGCTGGGAGTGGAGCAGCTACCGGCACTACCTGACGGGGAGGGCGGGTGTGGTCGAGATCGAGTCGCACTGGACGGCGCGGGCCCGGGAGCGTCTGGGCTGGCGGCCGCAAGTGAGGATCAAGAGAACTGCCCCACCCTAGCGCCGAGGACCCTTCGCGGGGCTCAGGGCAGGCTGAAAACGCTAGAGATGGGGCACCCAATTGTCGGTCCTCCGCGCTCTTGGCTGGGCCGCCCGCCGATCTGTTTGGCCGGGCCACCCGCCCAGCAGTGCCGGTAAAGGCGGTCGTGCGCAAAACGGGTGTCGACCGGAACACAATCAGGAAAATACTGCGGGGCTCGCCCGTTCGCCGCGCCACGCTTCAGCGCGTTACTGCTGCGCTTGCGTAAGAAGAAGCAAGGGTCGTTCAATCAGCAAACTCTTTCAATACGGCTCGTGGCACGTCGAGAGTCCCGCCGGGTACAGATTTGGGCACAGTGCGTGCACAGCCGACGATTGAATCGGAGTCCTCACTCCTATTTGGCTCTGCCTGGTTGATGCCGGTATTCTGCTCCCCTCCGCTGTTATAACGCCAAATATGTCCCGTTTTGGGAATTTAGCACGTGGTCTTGCTGTTGACTTTCGTTGTCAAGCTGGGGGCTCTGGGAGGAAAATTCTTCGAACTCTTGTAGCTACATTCAGGAGCCGTCTATGCATCGTCTAACGGCGATTCGTCGGGATGCTAATTACATGCTGTGAAGATTATCGCCGCAACTTTCGTCGCGCGCGCTCCCCACGCTGGTACCCGTCGACGATGGCGCAGGATTTGACTCAACGCGAATTACTTATATTTTAACGTCCATGGAACCGAAGACCAACGCAATCATTGCATTTCTCGAATTTGCCGGGGCGATCGAAACGGCTATTCTTGTAATTGGCCTCATTTATGCTCTCACTCTTTGGGCTCGCGGCATCCTCCCTGCCCTCATCCGCCTTGGCAACGGCCTTGCGAAAAGGAAGATTGCCATTTTTGCAAAGGGTGACAACATGGCGAGCCTGAAAGGCCTGTTGCTGGATTCACGGTTATTTAAACAGAAGAATATTTGCGAAATTCAAAAACGCGAAGACCTGGGGCGTGCTGAAACGGCGACCATGTACTTGGTGTTTTGGCATGATTGGGCTGCGGATATAAACGCGATTCTTCTTAAGAAACCCGACACTTGCGCACTCATAGTCTATGCGCCTCATGACCTAGGCCGAATTTCTGACCATGACATGAAATTGCTTGATGGGAAGCGCCATACCTGTGTGACAAATTTTCGAGGCAGATTACTTAACGACATCCTTGCATCAATGATTACCAGCGGGTATGAAAAAGAATGACAACTTATGACAGTAAGTGAGGCATTTGCAACCTTTAAAAGTGAGCTCGAACTACCTGACCGCGTGCAGCAGCAGGCAGCCACGGCACAGCAGCAAATAAGGGAGCAGATTTCCAAATACCTCTTTATCCCCAATTCGTTTCTCACTGGCTCGTACTCACGATACACCAAGATTTTTCCACTGAATGACATCGATGTATTTCTCGTTCGAAATGAACGCCGGACTGGGCTTGCGGCTCCTGGAACCGGGGGGGTATATCCCGGCAGGGCACTCGACGAGGTAGTTGAAGCTGTGCACAAGGTATATCCCGCTATCGCAAGTATTTCGAAGCAAAATCGTTCAGTAAACGTCCAGCTGCAAGGGCTATCTTTCGGATTTGACCTCACACCGGCATGGCTTCGGTCTCCAGATGGGTATTGGATTCCTGATGCGGATACGGGCAACTGGATTCCGAGCGACCCCGATGCGCATGCAACAAGAATGACCCAGGCGAACGAACTCAATGATGGAAAGCTCAAACCCGTTATAAAAATGGTGAAATACTGGAGTCGCCACAACTTTGATCGTCTTCGTTCGTTCCATATAGAACTCATTTGCGCAGATATCTTCAGAACCGAAAGTATCACAAACTTTCAAATCGGAGTCGCAACCTTTCTGGTCCACTTGTCACCCTATGTGGGTAGACTTATGCTCGATCCTGTTTACAACCATACGCGAGTCGATAAAGAGCTACCTGCTTCAGAATTGTCAGAGCTGCTACTGCGAATCCAAAGTGATGCCCAGCGAGCAGTCGATGCCTTAAAACTCGAAAATGGTGGGTATGACAATCCCGCAATTGAGAAGTGGCAAGAAATCTTTATCTACGGTTTTCCAAAATGATCACGGAATCCATCCGCTACGCAAAATGCGGCAGCGCTATCGAGGAACCCACGATACCACGTGACAAACGACAATGAACACTGCACTGACGCCGAAACAAAAAGAGTTGATCACGGAACTCGACCAGATCGCTTCTGTGCTCCGTCTCGATTATCGTTCAATTTCGCGATACCCCAAGCGGTCACGAACGGATGGGCTCATATTCGTAAAACGTCATTTCGTTCGC
>Ga0326727_10020697_pt1 | contig 13023 bp, 11 predicted proteins | sample MB2enrmetagenome_FD_207643 | JGI IMG/M metagenome (GOLD analysis project Ga0326727, IMG submission 207643) | Lab enriched peat soil microbial communities from McLean, Ithaca, NY, United States - MB29MY | ecosystem: Environmental > Terrestrial > Soil > Wetlands > Peat | place: USA: New York...
GTTGCGAGATTCGACTGCCCTGAAGATCGACTCAAAAACCGGGTTGTCCGGCATGAGGAACCTGCCGTTTGGCAGTTTCAGTTCCATGCCGACGTCTTTGTGAATCTTCAGTCCCACGGCGCCTTGATCGAAAGTCTGATTAGCCAAGGCGATGACCCGATCGGCAAAATCAGGGCTTTCCCAGTGTTCGGGATCAAAACTGGAGACCCAAGCAACGCGACCTTGACTGGCCCGGAGAACCGCCGCGGCTTTCTCGTGTTGGGGCGCGAGTTCTTCGAAGCCTCGGATATGCTTGTCCACGGCGCAAATGCTCACCAGCCGCACGTTGAGCTGTTTCAGCAGGTCAAGAAAAGTGGGAGCAGCCTGGTAAGCGTGGACGTGAGCGTCGATGCGCTCGAACGCCGGAAGAAGCGTGTACCTGCCTGAGGTCTGCTTAATCCCCTCGCCGCTAGCCGGCAACTGGTTCTCGGATGCTGACACGCCCTACCTCCTGGACTCTCTACTCTCAGATGCTGTTCGGAGCGACGGCACGCGGGAGTCAGGACTGCTCTCACCCCGAACGGAAGCTGGGACACTAAAATGATCGATCCAGACTCCCCAGACCAGGACGTGACGTCCTCAGGTCATACAAACCCGGACGATAACGAAACCGCCTGTTAGCTCGCGCTTGATACGGGCGCTTCCGACATATAATAATGATTACGCTTGGAGGTTTGAGTCATGTCTGATAACCGACGGCGATTATTGGCTTCTTTAGCTGCATCAGGCGCTTCACCCGCTGCCGATAGCGCAAGCTGAACGCGAGCACGATTCCCGCCCCCATGGCCCAGCCGCCAATGAAGGCCTGCGGGAGAGCTAAGTAGTCCAACACCGCCGCCATGTCGTTGGCCATCCGTGAAAACGTCTGCTTCTCAGGATCGTCGAACGGGGTGGTCCGACCCTTGGAACCAGTTGTCGTACAGGACGAGCCGAGCCTCCGCGGGGCCATCCACCAGCTGGTGTGTCGTTTCGACACTGCCGCGGAGTCCGTGGCTTAAATAGGCATTGCCGCTGTTATCCGCCACCACGGCGGCCACGGGTTCGAAGGTGAAGCTGCCTCCGAGATAAGTTGAAAAGGTCGCTATCCCGCTCGCGTTGAGCTGGGTAACGAAGGCGTCGGCGTCCGACTCAGGGTAATAGTTTTGCTGAAGGCTCGACCCTATCGGTCGTAATACCGGATAGTAGTTTGAAGATGTCGTGCCTGCCACCCAGGCGTTGCCGGAGAAATCCAGGGCAATATTTGCCACCGTACCCGGGCCGATGAGCGTCGAATAAAGAAGTGAGGCTCCATTGGGGTCAACCTTGAGAACGTAACGAGTCCTACCACTACGCCCACTACAACCTTGGGCGGGTTTACAGGGCCAAAGAGATGTACGTCAAGGCCCGCCAACACTTCGAGCAGGCGATCAAGCTCTCCTCCGACTACACGCTGGCGCAAAGAAGGTTTGCAGCAAATCCGCAGAAAGCTGCAATGACGTGGAGGCAATCGGCGCCAGCTTCAGGGGATCAAGGGAGGAATTCCCGGCGTGAAGTATCCTTATATCTCGGCTATGGGTTCCGGGAAGTCCTTCATCAACCAAGCCCGAACGGCCTGTACGCTATCTTCCGACCAGCCGACGCACGGGGCGCGCGTCCGTGGATGTCCGACCAGCCCCCCGGAGGCAAGCCCCAACCCTTTGTCGGCCACCGGGTCGACCCCTCCTTCACCGAGCTTATCGAGAGTGGCATCCCGTCCGGCAGAGAGGGCGACCAACCGCGTTTGCATGGCCACCGCCTCGTCCCATTTATACTCTTTGGCAAGGCGGTACATCTTGAGGACAAATCCCGAGTTGGTGTAAACAATCGAGCTGCACGATCCGCAGGCGCCGATCTGCATGCCGGAGACCAGTAGGTTCTCGGCGATCAGAAATTTCACGCCCGGATTCAAGCGGACGGCTTCTTGCAAATCGCCAAAGTGGCTGCCGACAAGGGTGAACTTGACCGCCGCCAGGTTTGGCAAGACTTCACGGACCTTCACATAATCCGGGCGGAGGAGAAACCGCTTCGTCCGAGGAACGTTGTAGTGAATGATGGGCAGGTCGGGAACCGTCGTGTGAACGTCTTTGAAAAATTGCATCAGTTCCCGCTCGGTCAGGTCCATCCAGTAGGGAATCACGACCTGGGCGACAGTGACGCCTGCTTCCTTGAGGTATTGCAACCGGCGGAGCGTGGTCCGAGTGACTGGCGAGCCGCAAACGACCGCCACCCAGATGCCGCTTCCGGCGGTAGTTTTCATCAATAGGTCGGCAGGCTGCTTGAACTCCTCAAACTCTATCGCATAGAACTCGCCGGTGCTTCCCAGCAAATAGATCCCCTGCGCCCCAGCCTTGATCATCCGCTTTATGTTTGTTTCCATGGCGCCCATATCCAGTGACCAGTCTGCGTTGAACACGGTCGGCAGTCCTGCCCAGATTCCTTCCAATTTCCTGTCTCTCAGCTTCCCTGCTTGTGGTTCGTCCATCGAATTGTTTCCTCAGCATTGACGTTCGGGGTAGCGGCTCTCATCGTCATGCTCGCAGCGATAGTGCCAGCCCCCGCTGTCTTCATCAAATTACGTCGTGTTGATGACATCGCTCCTTCTCCAGCGCTCCAAGAAAGCTTGGTTAGCCCCAGACAATGTGAACCGGGTCCGGACCTATTCGACTGGCTCAGGCCACGAATGCTATGACATGATTAAAATGAAAGGCCGCCTGCTCCCCTGCTCTTCGTAGTTGAAGTTGGGACCGTCATGTTGAAAATAAAACACCAGAATTGACCAGATTAGAAAATATAGCTGCAAACTGTGCTTGGCAAGAAAGTGCGAGTTGGCAAGACTTTCGCATGGCGATTTTTGCCCGCCCATCCAGGTGCTTGTTCCTCCTTGAACCGGAAGGCGATTCGTGAATCGCCCCTGCGCCTTCTTTGGGGTCAGTCCTTATATACCGCTTCAACATTCAGGTCACGCGGCAGATAGCGACTAACCGGTGCAGCAACTGAGCCAAACCATCCAACGACTGCAACTGGAGTCGCAATATTCAAAAGTAATCGAAGGGGAATGGTCTGTTCACAGCGAGATATGCCAGATCGCGGACATGCCGTCTGCGACCAATTATCTGGCGAGGATTTTCTGGGCATTTCATGTGTCCTCTGAAAGACGCATTGGACCAGTGATAAGTCAGAAGTCGCATCTGCGGAGACAGATCGAAAGAGAACGCAGCGGTCATCCCCAGGGCCATCGTACAGTGCTGGAAGCGATATGTACCCGGAATCCAGGCGCCGCCCGAGATGCTTGATCAGTCCGGATTTGCAGCCCCGTTCGAGTGCGGCACTCACTTCAAAAGGGTAGTAGCGGCGCCGGAAGCCAAGAAAATCGCGGGTCTATACACGCCTCAGCCATCCTTGCCTCTTTAGAGAGCTGCTTGCAGGGCTGTATTTACGCGCTTTTATAAGGCATTTTGGCAACTTGAAGCTGTCCGCTTGCCAAAACAGCTAGGTTCTTTAATTAGTGGAGTTAGAACGAAACGGGCAAGAATTTTGAGGAATGTCCTGGTTTATGTACTGGGCCCATACTTAGGCCCGAGTCTTTGTTTGGAGTGCGCGCCGACTGAATTCAGAACCTCAGACAAGTCAAATGCTAAAGGGGCCGTGGTCTTGTATGAAATATTGCATTAGCAAATGAAATATTTTCCTTGACAAACAGGCAAACTGTATGGTAACGCTCTCAGCAGTCATTAGATCGGTGCTGGCAGTTAACGGAGGACACGTCTCGTTCGCTGACGATCGCGGGGCCGGCGCGTCGTCTTCCCCGGCGTCGCGAGGGCGCGATCTGCCCACCTCGCCGCTCGCGTCGAGGCGTCGTGTGGCGGCGGGGCGGGCGTGGGCGCCTCCGTGCTGAGGCGGAAGATGCTTTCCAACTTCGCCTGGATGGTGGCGGAGAGCGCAAACGGATCCAGCGTCTGGCCCTGACGACGGAGTTCCGCGACGCGCTCGGGATCGGCCACCGGCGAAGCCGCCACGCGTTGAAAGGGTGTCTGCGGTGCTTCGTAACGCCGCCGCAGGCGCGAGCCGATCCGCTCTTTCTTCGCCAGTTTCACCGCGGGCAGATAAAGGTTCTGAAACAACCGCAGTTCCTGCCCATACCGATCGTCGATTGCCTCGCGTGCCGCCGCGGTGTCGTAACGGACGTAACCGAGAATCCACCGCACGTGCGTCCAGTTTTTCTGCTCGATGTGCGCGTTGTCGTCTTTCTTGTACGGCCGCCCGCGCGTGAATTGAATGGCCCGCCCCTGGCAATCGCGGTAGAGATGGTCATTGATGAATTCCGATCCGTTGTCGGAATCAATCCCCCGCAAGGGAAAGGGCAAGGCCACGCGCACCGCTTCCAAGGCCTGCCGCACCGCCTCCTGGCTCTTGCCCCGCACCGCCCGCGTCTCCGTCCAGCCCGTGTGAATATCCATCAGATTGAGCGAGTAACAGAAATCGCCCGCCGCCAAGTTGCCCGAGTGCGATACCAGATCAATCTCCGTGAAGCCTGGTACTTGCACATCCCAGTGATCGGTCTTGAGCGGGATGTGATGCTTCAATAAGGTTCCCGGCGTGGTGCGGCCGTAGAGCCGACGCCGCAACTTCCGCTTCTCCCCACCCAGCCGGTAGTCGATGCTGCGCGCGCTGATCTCGAGCAGTTGCCGCTCCATCTCCGGGGTCAGCCGGAAGCGGCGGCGAATCCACGGCAGCCATTCCGGCAAGAGTGCTTTCAGTCGCACCGACCAGGGGTAGTCGGCCGCTTCCCAGACCGCCTTCAGAATCGCCATCAGACGCGGCCCGTAGGTCACGCCCCGACCGCGCCGCCGTCGCGGCGGCGGCTGGGCCGAGGGCGGCGGACCTTTCAGCAGGCGTATCGCATGCTTGCGGTGATATCCACAGTTGGCACAAAACTCGTCCAGAATGCGCCGCTTCTCCGGCCCCCTCGCTCCCTGGTACCGACCATAAATTCTCTTCCAATAGTCTCTTCTTGATGCCCGACTCATAGCGTCACCCGTATCCATCATGGGTGACATTTTAAAATTGCGCGACGATACTCCTCGGGTAACATTTTAGATTGCGCGATACGGTCTATTGACAGGCATTCACACGAAGGCGTAGTATGGGCGTTTCTTTGACACACGTGTGCATGACATGGCACAAAATACTCGCCCCAAGCCGCTTTCGATCAAAGACATCGCACGTCTGGCGGATGTGACCCACCCCACCGTGTCTCGGGCCCTGCGCAACAGTCCTCTCGTCAATCCCCGGACGATTGAGAGGATCCAACGGATTGCCCGGGAATCCGGTTACCGGGTGAGCGCTGTCGCCCGCGGATTGGTAACCCAAAAGACCAATACCATTGGTGTGGTGGTCACGACCATCGCTGACCCCTTTGTGAGCGAAGTGGTGAGCGGCATCGAGCACGCCGCTAATGATCATGGCTATTCTGTTTTCCTGGCTGATTCCTATGCCGATCCCGACCGTGAGGTACGGGTTGTACATTTGTTCGCGGAACGCCGTGTGGAAGGCATCGTGGTCACCTCCTCACGAGTAGGTACTAGGTACCTCCGCATCTTGTCGGAAATGAAAGTCCCCATCGTGCTCATCAACAATCAGCGCCGCGGCGAGTTCGTTCATTCGGTGATGATTGAGAATGTTGAGGCCAGTCGGCTAGCCACTCAGCACTTGATCGGTTTGGGGCACGAGCGTATCGCTTATTTGGGGGACCGCTATGGCTACCAGTCTGACACCGAGCGCTTGGGCGGATATCGCCAAGCCCTCAAGCAAGCCAGACTCCCCTTCCTTCCGGAGTTGGTGGTCCACGGAGACGGCAAACCCGAGGGGGGCAGACAGGCCATGGAAACCCTGCGAAGCTTGCCCCAACCACCCACGGCAGTATTTTGTTACAACGACATGTCAGCCTTAGGAGCGCTTGGTGCGATACACCAAAGCGGGTTGCGTGTGCCTGAGGACATTTCCCTGGTCGGCTTCGATGATCTTTTTTTTGCCTCATACACTCAGCCACCGCTTACCACCGTCCGTCAACCCAGACAGCGGATGGGCTTGCTGGCGATGGAGATCCTTCTGAAACTGATGTCTGGGCAGGACTCGGCAGACACCATAAAGGTTCCTGCAGAATTGATTGTTCGCGAGTCCAGCGCCTCGCCTCGGGCTTGATGAGCGCGTTAACCACGATCCCGCGCTACGAGATCGCCGCTCTTAGCCAGCGCCTCGTCAGGTAGTTTCCCCGCGGCTAAGAGAGACACTCCGACGGTTGCACAAGGAGACCCCGATGAGCAACACACGACGGCTTACCACAGCCCAAGCCATCATAGCGTTTCTCCAGAACCAATATGTAGAGCGGGACGGGAAGGCGCATGCCTTCTTCGCTGGTATCCTGGGGATTTTTGGGCACGGGAATGTTGCTGGCATCGGCCAAGCTTTGCAGCAAAACCCGGATTTTCCTTACATCCTGGTGCGGAACGAGCAGTCGGGCGTGCACATGGCGGCGGGGTTCGCTAAGACCAGCAATCGCCTGCGCACGTTTGCCTGTACTTCGTCCATCGGGCCCGGGGCGACGAACATGATTACCGGGGCGGCGCTGGCCACGATCAATCGCCTGCCCGTGCTGCTGCTGCCCGGGGATATCTTCGCGCGCCGCAACGTGGCGCCGGTCTTGCAGCAACTGGAATCACCGGGCAGCCAAGATACGGGGGTCAACGACTGTTTCAAGCCCGTCTCGCGTTACTGGGATCGCATTTACCGTCCGGAGCAGATCCTGACCGCCCTGCCGGAGTCGATGCGGGTGCTGACCTCTCCGGCGGATACCGGCGCGGTAACGCTTGCTCTGCCGCAGGATGTGCAGGCCGAAGCGTATGACTACCCTAATCAACTTTTCGAGAAGCGCGTGTGGCTCATCCGCCGGCCCCCACCCGATCCGATTTCCTTGGGGCGTGCGGTGGAAGCCCTTCGTGCCAGCCGCCAGCCGCTGATCATTGCCGGGGGTGGGGTGCTGTACAGCGAGGCTTGGCAGGCCTTGACGAATTTCGCGGCCCGGACGGGTATCCCGGTGGGCGAGACGCAAGCCGGGAAGGGTTCCCTGGCTTACGATCATCCGCAATGCGTGGGGGCGGTGGGCGCGACCGGCACTCTGGCCGCCAATCGGCTGGCGCATGACGCCGACTTGGTGATCGGGGTCGGCACGCGCTATTCCGATTTCACGACGGCCTCGATGACAGCCTTCCAGAATCCCCAGGTGCGTTTTATTAACATCAATGTGGCGGAGTTTGATGCCTACAAAGTTTCTGCGATCCCCGTGGTGGCGGATGCGCGTTTGGCTCTGGAGGACTTGGCCGAGGCGCTCAACGGCTTCCGTGTCAGCGCTGACTATGCTGCGCAGGTCGCCACCCTAAAGGAGAAATGGGAGGCGGAAGTGGACCGTCTGTTTCACCTCGGAAACCAACCGCGGCCGGCGCAGAGCGAGGTCATCGGCGCCCTGTGGGAAGCTTCCGGGCCGCGCGATATCCTGCTTTCGGCTGCGGGGAGCCACCCCGGTGACCTGCACAAGCTGTGGCGCACCCGAACGCCCAACGGTTACCACTTGGAATACGGCTACTCCTGCATGGGCTACGAAATACCGGGCGCCATGGGAGCCAAGATGGCTGACCCCAGCCGCGAGGTGTACGTGTTTCTTGGCGACGGCACGTACCTGATGATGCCGACGGAGCTTGTGACCTCGGTGCAAGAGGGCATCAAACTAATCATCGTGCTCATTGAAAATCACGGCTTTGCCAGCATCGGCGGGCTCAGTCAGGCGCTCGGCAGCGGCGGGTTTGGCACGCACTTCCGTTGCCGCTCGGCAGGATCGGGCCAACTCGATGCTAATTACCTGCCGGTAGACTATGTCGCGAGCGCGCGCAGCTTGGGGGCACACGCCACCAAGGCCAACAACCTGGCCGAACTCAAGGAAGCCTTGCAGAAAGCGAAAGCGCTCGATCGCACCTCCGTGATTGTGGTGGAGACCGAGCGGGAACTGCGGGTGCCGGGCTACGATTCCTGGTGGGACGTGGCGGTGGCGGAAGTCTCGGAAAGCGCGAGTGTTCGTGAGGCACGAGCCAGCTATGAAGAAGCCCGCAAGAAACAGCGCTACCACTTGGGATAACCGCGGTGTCGAGAGTGGAGATTCGAGATGTCCAAAAGGCTGGAAAATTTCGTAAATGGAATCTGGAAAGCCTCGCGTGCTGTGGAGGCCCTGAAAGTGCTTAACCCTGCTTCCGGGCAGGTTCTGGCGGAGGTTCCCCTCTCGCTGGGGGATGAAGTGAGTGCCGCGGCGGCGGCGGCGCAGAAGGCGTTTGAGGATTGGAGGCGCAAGCCGGCCGGCGAGCGGATTCAGCCCTTGTTTCGGCTCAAGACTCTACTTGAGGAAAACCTAAACGACTTGGCGCGCACCATTACCGATGAGTGTGGGAAGACCTTTGCCGAAAGTGTCGGGGAATTGCGGCGTGCCATCGAAAACGTGGAAGTAGCCTGCGGTATCCCTTCCCTGATGCAAGGATCAAATAGTGAGGATATCGCAGCAGGGATCGACGAACACATGATCCGGCAGCCGCTGGGCGTGGTGGCCGCCATCACCCCTTTTAACTTCCCGGCCATGATCCCTTTCTGGTTTATGCCGTATGCCCTGGCCACTGGGAACTGCTTCATTCTGAAACCTTCTGAGCGAGTGCCGTTGAGTTCCAACCAAGTATTCCATCTGCTCGAAGCCGCCGGGTTCCCACCGGGCGTGGTGCAACTGGTAAACGGAGGCAAGGAGACGGTCAACGCCCTGCTTGACCATCCCGTGATTCGAGCGATCAGCTTCGTGGGCTCCACCCCAACCGCACGTTACATTTACAGCCGCGCCGCGGCCAATGGCAAGCGCGCCCAGTGCCAGGGAGGAGCCAAGAACCCGGTGGTGGTCATGCCGGATGCCGATATGGAAATGACCACGCGGATACTGGCGGACTCGGCCTTTGGCTGCGCCGGCCAGCGCTGCTTGGCGGCCTCGGTAGCCATCGCCGTGGGCGGCGCGCAGAAAGTGCTGGCGGAACAAATGGCCCAAGCCGCCCGCAATCGCAAGGTGGGTTACGGCCTTGATGAGGGTGTGGAGATGGGGCCGGTCATCTCGGCCGAGAGCCAGGCACGGATCGAAGCGTTGATTGCGCAAGGCGAGAGCGAGGGGGGCCGCTTGCTCGTAGATGGGCGGGGCCAGAAGGTGAAGAATTACGAGGACGGCTTCTTCGTCTTCCCGACCATCCTGGAGGGCGTTCCACCGCAGGGTGAGATCGCCCGCACGGAGATCTTCGGTCCGGTATTGAGCCTGATGCATGCCGCTTCGATCGAGGAAGCGGTGCAGATGGTGAATGCCCGCAGCTACGGCAACATGGCTTGCATCTTCACGAGTGACGGAGCGAGCGCCCGGCATTTCCGTTACGAGGTCAACGCGGGAAACGTGGGCATCAATGTGGGCGTGGCGGCGCCGATAGCGTTCTTTCCCTTCAGCGGCTGGGGGGACAGTTTCTTTGGCGACCTACACGCCCAGGCGCGCCACGGGGTGGAGTTTTATACGCAGACCAAGGTGGTGGTCGAACGCTGGCCTAAGCACTGGAGCCGGAAATTCTAGACGCCGGCATCCTGCCGGCGCGTGCAGCCGGCGAGGTTAGCCGCAGGCCCGGAGGAGAGAACATGGCAACATTGCGTGTGGGCAACGCCCCTTGTTCCTGGGGCACGCTGGAGTTTGAGGAAGCACAAGCGGAACAGATTCCGTACAGCCGCATGCTGGACGAGTTGGCCGAGACAGGTTACACCGGGACAGAACTGGGCGATTGGGGATATATGCCCACTGACCCGGAATTGCTCAGGTCCGAACTGAGCAGACGCGGCCTGGTGATGCTGGGGGCGTTTGTGCCCGTCGCTTTGAAAGACCCGGCGACGCACGAGGCGGGGGTGGCCAACGCGCTGAAGACCGCGCGGCTGCTGGCGGCCGTGGCCACGGACCCGAAACCCTATTTGGTGCTGGCGGACAATAATGGGTCCGTGCCGGAGCGCACTCGCCACGCCGGGCGTATCACCCCCGAACTGGGGCTGAGTCCGGCAGAATGGAAAACCTTTGCCGAGGGTGCGAATCAGGTGGCCCGTGTCGTACTCGCGAAGACTGGACTGCGGACGGTCTTTCACCACCACTCGGCGGGCTACGTCGAAACGCCGGAAGAGATCGCGCGTTTTCTGGACCTGACGGACCCGACCTTGGTGGGACTGGTGTTTGATTGCGGCCACTACGCCTACGGGGCGGGCGACAGCGACGTGGTCAAGGGGTTGGAACGATTCCAGGAGCGGGTGTGGTATATCCACTTTAAGGATTGCCAGCCGGAGGTGGCTGGCCGGGCACGAACGGAACATTGGGACTACTTTCAGGCGCTGCGACACGGCGTCTTTTGCGAACTAGGTAAGGGCTCCGTGGACTTTCCCGCGGTACTTCGCTGGTTGAAGGCTAAGCACTACGATGGGTATACGCTGGTCGAGCAGGACATCCTGCCCGGGATGGGCACACCGAAAGAGAGCGCGCGGCGCAACCGGGACTACCTGCGGTCGATCGAGCCAAACTGTGCGTGATTTTTGACCCAGGAGGACCGCAGTGGGCAAGCCTAAACTTTCAATCGGAATCATCGGAGCGGGGCGGATCGGGGGCGTTCACGCTGAGGCCCTCGCGTTCCGATTGCCCGACGCCGTGCCGCTGATCATCACGGACATCGACCGCCCAGCGGCAGAGGAGGTGGCCGCGCGCTGCGGCATCCCGCGAGTAACCGGGAGCGCTGAGGACGTCCTTGCGGACCCCGCGATCGAGGCGGTGCTGATTTGTTCGTCGACCGATACGCACGCGGATCTTGTGGTGGCAGCGGCCCGCGAAGGCAAACACATTTTCTGCGAGAAGCCGATCGCCCTTAGACTGGAAAAGATCGATCAGGCCCTGGCAGCGGTGAAAAAGGCCGGGGTCCAGTTGCAGGTCGGATTCAACCGGCGCTTCGACCCCAGTTTTGCCCGCATGCGCAGGGCGGTCGAGAGCGGTGAGATCGGCACGCCTCACCTGCTTCACATCATTAGCCGTGACCCGGATCCCCCCCCATCTCGTACATCAAGGCCTCGGGCGGGATCTTCCTGGGTATGACCATCCACGATTTCGATATGGCGCGTTTCCTGATGGGCAGTGAGGTGGAGGAAGTTTTCACCGCCGCCGGGGTGAGGGTGGACCCAGGTATTGGCGAGGCCGGTGACCTGGACACGGCGGTGGTCCTGCTGCGATTCAAAAGCGGCGCGATTGGAACCATTGATAATTGCCGCAAGGCAGTGTATGGATACGACCAGCGGGTCGAGATCTTGGGCAGCGACGGGGCAATCTCAACGGGCAACTGCTATCCGAATCAGGCGGTGGTCTCGACGGCGACTGCCATCCGGAAGGATCTGCCGCTGCACTTCTTCATGGACCGTTACGCGGAGAGCTTTGCTAATGAGCTGCAGGCCTTTGTGAAAGCTGTTTTGGAAGGCGGCCCTACTCCCGTAAGCGGAATCGATGGACGTATCCCCGGTGGTGATGGGGCTGGCGGCCCGCAAGTCGCACGATGAGAACCGCCCCGTGCGGCTGGAGGAAATTTGTGAGGACCACGACAGCCCGCAGCCTCACTTGGTTCCCGCTACGCCCCGTCAGTCCTACCAGGTTCAGCGCCCAAGTTCTCTGGCCACCACCTGGCCTCTGGAGGTATCTTTTGAAAAGATCGACCGCCAAGGCGATATTGACGGACGGCCACTTCTGGATTCCCCTTTCCGTACTCGTGCTGGGGGTGCTGTTATTGATTTACGTCCACTGAAGAAGTAACCCTGTTGGAAACGCATACACCTTCGATGCCCACAGCTCGGTTCCCTCACATGCTGGGAGTAGTTTGCGGCTTGGCGGCGGGCGCTTGGCTGGGTGGGGCGGAAGCGCCCACCAAGTTGGTAACCATCGGGCTCTCACCCTTCCTGATTTCCCTTTGTATGGTTAGCGGCGTATTCGTAGCCCGCTGAACCCTTCCCGTGGTCCTGAAGGGTACCACCTACGTTTTCCTTGACCTGCGGGAGAGAGCCCACCTGATGGTTTGGGCCATTCTCGCTGGCGCGTTGTGGGCCGTGGCCAACACCCTGACGGTTTTTGCCATTCGCGACGTGGGCTTGTCTATCGCCTTTCCCCTTTGGAACACGAATTCCCTGGTCGGCATCTTCTGGGGCTGGTTCCTGTTTCGGGAACTGCGTGGCCACGCATGGAAAACCACGGCCAAGGTGCTGGGCGGCGCCGGAGCAGTGGTCTTTGGTGCGACACTGCTGGGCTTGGCTTCCGCGCACCAGGCAGGCGGCCCGCCGCACCGGCTGGTGGCAGGAATTCTGTCGGCGCTCGGCGCGGGCCTGATGTGGGGACCATGTGTATCCCGTACCGCAAAGCCTATCTGAGCGGGATGAATTCCCTCTCCTTTGTCACCGTGTTCACGGTGGGTGAGTTGGTGACAACGATCACGCTTGCCGTGGTGTTTCTGGGCGGCGTGCGGCCCGTTTTGGAGACCCTGACGGCGGCACGCCCTGTCCTCTTCTGGCTTTTTCTCGGAGGATTCTGCTGGGTGGTGGGCGATCTCTTTCAGCAGTACGCCGCCAAGTACATTCGCATCGGCCGGGGCATTCCCCTTTCCAACACCAACCAACTTTGGGGATTGGCGTGGGGCGTGCTGGTGTTTGGCGAACTTGCCAGCTTCGGAAAACCCGCCCAGGCCCAGGTCATCGCAGGCTCATTGATCATGATCTTGGGAGCCGTCGCCATCAGCAGCGCGGTGGCTCCGGAAAGCGAGCGGGCGGCCGTCCACGAAGTGGTGGTGCGGGAATGCG
>Ga0326727_10020699_pt1 | contig 13022 bp, 5 predicted proteins | sample MB2enrmetagenome_FD_207643 | JGI IMG/M metagenome (GOLD analysis project Ga0326727, IMG submission 207643) | Lab enriched peat soil microbial communities from McLean, Ithaca, NY, United States - MB29MY | ecosystem: Environmental > Terrestrial > Soil > Wetlands > Peat | place: USA: New York...
AGCCTTGCTTCGACTTGGGCCACCACAGCCAAGTCGCAACCCACCCAAGCAGTCCATGAGGGACAACGACAAGATATTGCAACCATTTCGGCCACTCGTTGAAGGGTGTGATCACACCGCAATTCTACCTCTGCTGCTCTGGCCTCTCTTCTCGGAATTGCTGTCCAATCGCCGACCAACCGGAAACTGCAAAATACCGGGACGGGCGGAATTCTGGACGAGGCAGCAGCAGCGGGTTTGGTGCAGCTTTTCAGGCGGCCAGGCCCGCAGAAAATCGCCCTCATGTGATCCACACTACTTCTCACCCGCCCCGCAAAGGCATAGAATCTCAGCCAAACCTCGTTTGTACCCATCGAGGACGGCGCAAGTTGCCCGTCCCTTGCCGGACTCGCCGCGAGAGCGGGCCGGTCGAGTGTTTATTCGAGCATTCTCCCAGCATCTGCCACGGCAGAATTGGCAATGGCCGAGGCAAGGCGGAACTGGAGAACGCGGCTTATGCTTGGGGCGCTACTGTTGAGCGCCTGCCAATGGACGTGTGCGCAAAACCCGCCCGCCAACCAAGCTCCCGATCCCATCATTGAAATTCAGCTGCAGCCTTCCGGTTCGCTTGCCGGCCGTCTCACCGATCTGCATTCGGCCCCCCTCGCGGGCGTTCCTGTAGCCCTGCGCAACAACGCCACCGGCGCTCGAGTGCACGCGGTGACCGGAAAAAACGGAGCCTTCCGCTTCGCCCAGCTCGACTCCGGCGAGTACACGCTTGAGGCCGGCACGCCTGCGCTCGGCCACGGCCAGCTTGAAGGCATCTTCGTCACATCAGGCGCGGAAGCCCGCCTCCAAGCCGCCATGCGCTTTGAGCCCGCCGCGCCGGAGTTGCTTGAGGCCGCATCACCCGGCGAGATCCCCACGCCGCCCCGTCCCGCCGCAACCATTCCTGTCGTAGCCTTCGCCAACAGGCCGGAGCCCCAGCTTACCCCTCCCGCCGCCTCTCGCCCCGCAAGCGATTCATCGAGCCCCGCCGGCCCCACCGGCACGCAAACCCTCGCCTCCGTCTCCGCCGCGCCGCTGCCCGCCGCGCTTCGCTCCCCGGACCCGCCCATGCGGCACTCGCCGCCGTCGCGGCCGCCGCTCCAAACTCAATCGTTCCCCGCCCAGCCTGAGCTTGCCTTCGCTCTGCCGCACACGCTTGCCCTCACGCCCGCCGCCGCGCCCCTTCACCCCTTCAGCGCGGCGGTTGCCGGCGGATTCAACGCGGCGCTTCTCCTGGCGCAAACCTCCTACTCTCCCGTTACCGCCGCCATGCAAAAATCCGATCTGGCCGCCGCGCCCACAACCACAACCGTTACCGCTCAACAGTTGCAATCGTTGCCCGTCAGCGGCCGACGCTGGCAGGAGTTCCTCGCCGGCACGCCCGCCGCAAACGCCCCCGCAGACGCCTCACAGCAGTCCTACCGCGGCTCGCTCGAATCGGCCCAGATCTCGATCGACGGCGCAAACACCTCGCTCCGTTTTGGCGTTGCCGCCGGATCGCCAGCAGGTTCGACAGCCCAGGAACAAGCCATCCAGGGCGACGACTCAATCAACCAGTCCATGAGCCAGGCCTGGAACGGCGGACGCGGCTTTGGCGTCAGCGAGGCCGCCATCCAGCAGGTCACCGCGGTTTCCGGCAACGTCGAGGCCGAAGAAGTGCGCTCCGCTGGCGGAAGCACCAACATCCAAACCGCGCGAGGCGGCGATAAGCTGCACGGCCAGGGATTCATCTACGACCGCCAGAATATCTGGGGCGCGCAGAATCCCTTCACCCAGTTGCTCCAGAACACCGGCACCGCAGCCCTGCCCAACTTCGCCACATCGCCCTACACGCCGCCCGATCACGAATCAGTCTTCGGCCTCGGCATCGGCGGCCGCATCCGCCAGCACAAGCTTTTCTGGTTCGGCGCGCTCGATGGCTACCACCGCAACGATCCCGGCATCGCCATGGCCCGCCAGCCCATCGCCTCCTACATCGAAGCTGACGGCACTCCTCTCTGTCTCGGCCTCTTCTGTCCGCCCAGCAACGCCCAGGCCCAATTGCTCAGCGCGCAGCTCGTAGAAAGCCCCAGCCAGGCCATCAAGGACTACATGGGCGCCAGCTCGACCGCCGCCGCTGGCCTTGAGCAACTCGCCTCATTGCTCGGTCCCGCGCCGCGCACCGCAACGCAATGGATGGGCTTCGCGCGCGTCGACTGGCAGGCCACCGAGCGTCATCACTTTATGCTTGAAGGCGTCGGCGCGGATTGGAACGCGCCCGGCGGCGGTCTCACGCGCCTCTCGGAAACCTATGGCAGCCACAGCTTCGGCTCCAGCCACTCCAGCCAGCAGTGGCTTCTGGCGCGCTGGGAAGCGTTCCTCACCCCCAACCTGCTGGCCGTCACCCAGGTCTCCGCGGGACGCGCCATCCTCTCCGCCCGCCCCGACGCGCCCTCGGCATTCGAGCAGGCGTTTTTGCGCGGCAATGCCTATGGCCAGTTGCCCGAAATCGTCGTCGATTCGCGCAACGGATTCACCATTGGCAATCCCTCGCGCTTCGGCCAGGGCAGCTATCCCGACGAGAAGCTCTACCACGCGCAGCAGATGCTCGACTGGGTGCATGGCCGCCTGCTCCTCAAGGCAGGCGTCGAGCTCGATCACAACTCCGACGCAACCAGCATGTTGCGCAATCAGACCGGCACTTACCACTACGCGAACGTCGCCAACTTCATCTCCGACGCGCTTTCCTTTGAGAAATACGGCTACGCCGACGCGCTCGATCCCGCCAATCCCCATAACTGCGATGCCACCGGCCGCCCCTGGTACGCCTCGAACGGCCAGCTCATGGGTCTCGGCGCAGTGCCGTGTTACTCCTCTTACTCGCAGATGATGGGCCCAACAAATTGGCATCTCAGCACCAACGACTGGGCCGGTTTCGTTACCGCGCAATGGCAGGCCGGCAAGTTCGCCGTCTTCTCCGCCGGCTTGCGTTGGGAGCGCGAGCAGTTGCCCCCGCCCCTCGCCAATCTCGACAATCCCCAGCTTCCCTTCACGCAAAAGTTGCCCAGCCTTGGCAGCAACTGGGGTCCGCGCGTCAGCCTCGCTGTGGGCAGCGATAAGGGCCGCTGGCCGCTGCTGCGCCTCGGCTACGGCATGTATTACGGCCGCGTCCCAAACTCCACCATCGAAGCCGCTCTCACCCAAACCGGCTCCGCCAATGGCGATCTCTACGTCTTCCTGCGCCCGCAAGACGATTGCCAGTTCTGCGCGGGCGGCGCGCCCCCGTTTCCGCACGTCCTTGCAGGCCAGCCCCCCACCTTCGTCAAGCCGGGAGTCGTCGGCTTCGCGCCCAACTTCCGCAATCCCCAGGTGCACCAGGCCGTCGCCTCTCTCGAACACCGGCTCCCCGGCGGCATCGCCCTCACCGCCAGCGCCATGCTCAGTCTCGGCCGCCGCTTGCCCGTTCCCATTGACACCAACGTCAACAGCACCATGAGCAGCACCGTCAACGGCGGCATCACCTTCAACGTCTGCGACGAAGCTCCCGCCTCAGTCGCGGGCGCAAACAGCAACGGCCAATCCGCGAACACCGGCGGCAAGTGCGCAAACCTCGGCCAGGGCCCCATCAAGGCCACGCAAATCACCATCCCCTACTTCTACGCCTCCTGGCCGGGAAGTCAGAGCGCAGCAGCTTGCCCGTACTACACGCCCACATCGGGCGACATCCTGCTCGGCCGCCTCTGTCCCGACTACCAGGCCATCACGCAAATCTCGAGCAAAGCTAATTCCACTTATGAAGCCGCCGTGCTCCGGCTCTCGCGCTACGGCCGCGACGGCCTCAGCTTCCACGCCCACTACACCTACGCCCACGCCGCGGATTGGAATCCCGATGGTGTCACCCTCGCGCCCTCAAGCAACGTCCTCGACCCCAATCCCGCCGATTTCAAAGCAGAATACGGAGCCAGCGACCTCGACGTGCGCCACTCCGCCGCCATCATGGCCATCTACGAGCCGGCGTGGAAACTACATCGCCTCGCCGGCCGTCTCGCCAACAACTGGATGCTCTCCAGCATCGCCCAATTTCACACCGGCCTGCCCTATTCCATGCGCATCTCGGGCTCGCTGCCGGAAGAGTTCACCAATAGCGGCGCAGCCATCACCGGCCTCGGCTCCAGCTTGAACGGCTATGGCGGCGACAATCGCTATCCCTTCCTCTCCCGCAACTCCTTCCGCTATCCCGATACCTGGAGGGCCGATCTGCGCCTCGGCAAGCGCTTCAACTTCGGCGACCAGCGCCAGCTCGAACTGCTCGCCGAAACCTTCAATCTCTTCAACCATCAAAACGTCACCGAGATTGAAACCACCGGCTATTACATGTCGAGCGGCAACCCGCCAACCGTCTTGGGCGGTCCGGCCACGCAGCCCTCGCTCACCTTCCTCACCGGCCTCTACGTCAACCCCAAAACCGGCCTAGCCAGCCCCGCCTTCGGCCAGCCCTTGAACATCAACGCAACCAACTTCTACCGCGAACGCCAATTCCAATTCGGCGTGCGCATGAGATTTTAGGCCGGATCGACATAGAGCAGTCAGCGAGCGATCAAATCCAAATTGTCATGCTGAGCGGAGCGCGTTTGGGGCCCCGAAATCGTATCGCGATTTCGGGGTAAGCGAAGCCGAAGCACCTGCGGTTGCTTTTCAACGAGATTCAGATTTATACCGCTAGAACCGTTTGCATAAATGGCGACGTGAAAGGGCACGACTTCACAGCTTGCTGAAAAACCGTCCGAAGCCGCCGTTTTGAAAGGGCACGGATTCATCCGTGCCAAAAAGTACAACAAAAGGCCTTCGGCTTTAGCCGCTGAGGGATGTTTTTTTGCGCCGGGGTTCGAATTCCGACTTTTTCCGCAAGCTGTTCAGTCGTGCCGTAGACGCTGCAAAATGAGGCAGGGCTTTAGCCCCTGCGTGATAACTGTCGTTCTCCGACAAGAAACCGAACCAGAGCATCCTCGGGCTCAAAAGCCCGCGTCAGCGGGCGAAGGACGGTAGCCCCAGGACCGGGGTCCCCACGGACAGGTCTTGGTCCGTGGGGTGGAGGCGCAAGCCTGGGGACCAAAATGCAATACGGGAGAAAAGCCCCCGCAGGGGGCGTAAGAACTGTCCGCTTGAGCGGAAAAGATTCTCCCAAATCAACGACGCTCTCAACTAACCCCGCTAACCCCGCTAACTCCGCTAACCCCGCCGCATCTCAAACCCCAAACCGCTCCCGCACCCACCGCAACGCCTCTTCCGGCGTCCCGATCGCACCCTCCAACTGCGCATCCTCGGCCGCGCGCAGCATCTCCTTGAATCCCGCTCCCGGCGCGTATCCCGCGGCAATCAATTCCCGCCCCGTGATCAGCGGCTTCGGCCGCACGCTCTCCTCTGGCATCGACGAAAGCCGCTCGCGCACAAACTCCCAATTCTCCAAATCCCCGCTCGCCGCCAGGCAATCCATGCGGTGCAGAGCCAGGTGCTCCTCAAACCGCTCCATCCGGAAAAATCGCTTCAGCGTCGAAGCCTTCATGCGCGGCGCGTCCATAAATCGCATGTGGTTTTCGATCAGCGCCACCACCTGCCGCGTCTCTTCGTTCGAAAAACGGAAGCGCCGGCAGATCTCCGCGCCCATGGCCACGCCCACTTCCACGTGCCCGTCGAAGCGAATGCGATCCGGCGCGCGCCGGAAGGTCGGCGGCTTGCCCACATCGTGCAGCAGCGCGCCCCATGCCAGCGTCCCAGAACATCCCGCCGGCAATTGCTCCAGCAGCATCAGCGTGTGCGTCCACACGTCGCCCTCGGGATGGAACTGCGCCGGTTGCTCCACCCCTTTCATCCCGGCAATCTCCGGCAGCACCTCGGCAAGCAACCCCGTCGCGTCCAGCAATTCAAAGGCGCGTCGTGCGTGCCCCTCGGTCAGCATCTTCGTCAGTTCGTCGCGCACCCGCTCCCGGCTCACCGCGTGAATCCGCTGCGCAAGCGACCGCATCGCGCGCGCGGTCTCCGCTTCCAACTCGAACCCAAACCGCGCCGCAAAGCGCACCCCGCGCAACATGCGCAGGTGGTCCTCTTCAAAGCGCAACTCCGCCCGGCCGATCGCGCGCACCATCCCCGCATCGAGATCGGCAAGCCCGCCCACATAATCGATCACCGCGGAACGAAGAGATTCCACATCACCAACGCATTCCTCCAAAGGGCTGCCCCCACGCAGTGGGACCAAAAGTCTGCCCCCCCGCAAGGGGTCGAGCAGTAATCCGTTGATCGTGAAATCGCGCCGCTCCACATCCTCCGCGGCCGTCTTCGTATAGCGCACGCCGTCGGGATGCCGTCCATCGGAGTAAGCCAGATCGGAGCGAAAAGTCGCAACCTCGGTCACAAATCCCGTGCCCTCCGTCTCCGGCGCAACCAGCACCACCCCAAAATGCGCGCCCACGGCAAAGGTTCGCGGAAACATCTCGAGCACCACCTCCGGCGTCGCGCTCGTCGCCACGTCGTAGTCGGCCGGCTCGCGCCCAAGCAGCAGATCGCGCACGCACCCCCCGGCAAAATACGCCTCATAGCCGTGCCCCCGCAGCGTCTCCACGATCCCCAATGCCGCTTCGAATTGTCCCGTACCAGCCATCGTCGCTGCTTCTATTCTCACCCCATCCAACCGCGCACGCGAAATCGCAAACCCGGAGCCCTTCAGTCCCGTATTCGTGTCCGAACCTCCACGCTAGAATCGCGATCGCCTGCCGAATCCGTTCTAACTCCGCTAACTCCGCCAACTCCGCTAACCCCGCTAACTCCGCTAACTCCGCCAACTCCGCTAACCCCGCTAACTCCGCTAACTCCGCCGTCTACACTAACAACATGCCCGGCTCCGGCCTCATTCTCGGCATTGAAAGCTCCTGCGACGAGACCGCCGCCGCCATCGTCGAGCGCGGCGCGCGCACAATCTCCTCGGTCGTCGCATCGCAGATCGCGACCCACGCGCGCTATGGCGGCGTGGTGCCGGAGCTGGCCAGCCGCGAGCATCTCCGCGCCATCGTTCCCGTAGTGCGCGCCGCGCTCGCCGAGGCCCACATCGCCCTCGCCGACCTCGATGCCATCGCCGTCACCTCCGGTCCCGGCCTTGCCGGAGCGCTTCTCGTCGGCATCACCTACGCCAAGGCCCTCGCCTTCGCCAATCGACTTCCCCTCATCGCCGTGAACCATCTCGAAGGCCACATCCACGCCGTCCTCCTGAACGAGCGCGAAGCAGAAGGCGCGCCTGAGCACTGGGTGCCCCCGGTCTCGTCTTTGAGACCGGGGATCGAAGCAGCTCCGCATTCCGACCCAGCCCTAGCCCTCGTAGTCAGCGGCGGTCACACTCATCTCTATCTGGCCCGCCCCATCGACGACACGTGGAGTTACACCCTCGTCGGCCGCACCGTCGACGATGCCGCCGGCGAGGCCTTCGACAAGGTCGCCAAACTGCTCGGCCTCGGCTACCCCGGCGGCCCGTGGATCGACGCGCTCGCCAAATTCGGCAATCCCCGCGCCGTGCCGTTCGCCTTTGCGCAAATCAAATCAAAGGTTCATCTCGCCGGTCAGCCCCCTCGCACCAAAGCAGCAAAAACCGCGCCCATCGCGCACCTCGATCCGCATTTTTTATTTTCTTTTTCCGGCATCAAAACCGCCGTCCTGCGCTACGTGGAGCTCAACCAGATGCGCGCCGAATCGAGAGCCCGCGTCGCCCACGTGCTCGAGCGCCTTCGCCCGCCGCAAACCCGCGAAGAAGCTCTCGCCCTCTGCCCGCAGCCCACGCTCGATCTCATCTCGAGCTTTCAGCACGCCGTTGTCGGCGACCTCAAAAGGAAAACCTTCGCCGCCGCCGAGTCCCTCGGCGCGCGCCGGGTTCTCGTCACCGGCGGCGTGGCCGCCAACCGCGAACTCCGCGAACGCTTCTCGCAGGAAGCCGCCGCCCGCGGCGTGCGCATTCTCTTTCCCACTCTCGCGCTCTCGACAGACAACGCCGCCATGATTGCCGCCGCCGCGTGGCCGCGCCTCCTCAAACAGCAATTCGCACCACCGGACCTCAGCGCCGACCCCGCCCTCGCGCTCCGCTAAAGGGATCGACATTGGCTAGCCTTCGACGAATCCCGGCGGAACGGGTTTGTATCAGGGCATGGCTTTAGCCGTGCCGCCAAGGCGCAAAAAAACGAACGGGTTTTAACCCCTGTTCGATGCTTGCCGTCCCGCAGATTCCCGCGCTTCAACTAAACAAACACTGCTTGCATCAGCTGGACCACACAATCATGGCCGCGGCTCAGGTTTTTCTTCGGCCATCTGGCAACTCCAACACGATCCCAAGCGTCCAACGGTATAAGATTCGCTTTCATCGTTGAGGACAATCGGAAACCGCCCGGACCTACGGCGACCTCTGCGCCGCGCGCAAACGCGATCACAAGGTATCCTCGCCGCAATCCAGCCGGATCAATAGGTGCGCGAACGGAGAGCATCGATGAACCAACGAAGTGCGCGGTTATGGCAGTCGGCAAGCGTCGCAACCCTGGCATTGGCAGCTCTCACGGCGCTCACAGGATGTTCCGCCATCAAGGTGGGACTGGGCATGAGAACGCATCTCGACAAGTTGCCCGTCAAAACCATGGAGGCAACTTTGCCGAATGGCCCCGCCATTGCCCCCGGAGAATCCTCGCCCCTTGTAGTCACCTTCACCGACGCGACCGGCAAAGTGTGGATCACCGAAGGAAAAGGCAAAGGCAAAATCCTCTGGTCCGATCTCACGGTTACAGCCAGCGTGGTGACGGTGAACAAAAAAGGCGTGCTCAGCCTGCCGCACGACCCGCGCAAGAGCGACGGCAAAGTCGGCCAGGTGGAGATCTCCGTTCCGAGCCATCCCGATCTCCACGCATCGCTCACCATCCCAGTCCGCTACGACTATCCATTCGTGGCCCACTTTGATGGCGCAGCCGGATCATCCGGATCGGATGGAATGAGCGGATCCGATGGCATGTCGGGTTCCAGCGGCTCCATGGGATCGTGCGATCCAAATAACAGTTCGGCCGGAGGCAATGGCAGCGATGGCACCGATGGCTCCGACGGCGGCAATGGCGGTGACGGCGGCAACGGCGGCGATGCGCCTCCCGTAAAAGTCATGATCACTCTGCGAGCGGGCGCTCAGCCGCTGCTGCAGGCCGTGGTCACCGCGCCGGGCCGGAAAGATCGGCATTTTCTGGTTGATCCACAGGGCGGCACGCTCACCATTTCAGCCAATGGCGGCCCAGGCGGCAGCGGCGGCAGAGGCGGCAAAGGCGGCCGCGGCGGCTCCGGTGGCTCGGGCGGATTCGGTTGCCCCAGCGGCTCCAGCGGCAGCAACGGATCGGATGGGCACGACGGCATGTCTGGAAGCGATGGATCGCCCGGACGCGCCGGCGCCATCACGATCGTCTACGATCCCGCAGTCAAGCCGTACCTCTCGGTCGTCAATGCATCCAACAAAGGCGCGCCGCCTCCGGTGTATCAAGAGGCTCCCGTTCCGCCTCTCTGGTAGGCTTGCGCATCCATGCGCTCCGGCGGCGCATGCTTAGGGCATATCCACTCTTTGCGAAGAGGCACGATCCCGCCGGTTCGGAGCACTTGCCCCGGAGGGGCAATCGATAATAGCCCAGGGTGAAGTCCGCCATTGGCGGACGAAACCCTGGGGACCCGGCCCCCCAAAAATCTCTGCGCCCCGTAGGGGCGCGGCGAAATCAACCAATCAACTTCGCACCGATAGGGAAATTGCGTCAGACCGCCGCGGCCGCCGGCAGAATCTCTTCCACGTCCACCCACTTCGTGGGATAGTTGCCCGTGTAGCAGGCCGTGCAGTAGCCCACCTTCGTTTCATCGCGCACGCACTGCAACAAACCCTCCAGCGACAAATAGGCCAGCGAGTCGGCCTCAATAAACTGCCGAATTTCGTCGATGGAATTGTTGGCCGCGATCAGTTCCTTCTTGCTGGGCGTGTCCACCCCGTAGAAGCACGGCGAAATCGTGGGCGGGCAGCTGATGCGCAGATGCACTTCCTTCGCGCCCGCGCCGCGCACCATGCGCACAATCTTGCGGCTCGTGGTTCCTCGAATGATCGAGTCGTCGATGAGGATCACGCGTTTGCCGGCCAGCAGATTGCGCACCGGGTTCAGCTTCAGGCGCACGCCAAAATCTCTCACGCGCTGTTCGGGCTCGATAAACGTGCGGCCCACGTAGTGATTGCGGATCAGCCCCAGGCGAAACGGAATTCTGGCCTCTTCCGCGTAGCCCAGCGCCGCGGTCACGCCGGAGTCGGGCACTGGCACCACCACGTCGGCAGGCACGCCGGATTCGCGCGCCAACTGCCGCCCCATCTGGTCGCGCGATTCCTGCACCCAGCGTCCGAAGATGCGCGAGTCGGGCCGCGCAAAATAAACGTGCTCGAAGATGCAGCTCGATTGCGGAGTGCCGCTCGAATACTGGCGGCTGGTCACGCCGTCTTCTGAAACCATCACCAGTTCGCCGGGCAAAATGTCGCGGACAAATTCGGCCCGCAGCAGATCGAAGGCGCAGCTCTCCGACGCAAACACAACCACGTCGCCCCCTTCGGGATTCTTCATCCGTCCCATCGACAGTGGGCGGAAGCCGTGCGGATCGCGCGCTGCAAAGATGCGGTCGCGCGTCATCATCACAATCGAAAACGCGCCCTCGATCTGCGAAAGCGAGTCGGCAATCGCATCGACCAGCGAACCGGCGCTCGAGTGCGCGATCAGTTGCACGATAATCTCGGAGTCCGAAGTGGTCTGGAAATAAGCCCCCGCGCGTTCCAGGCGCGCGCGCACGTTGCCCAGGTTTACCAGGTTCCCGTTATGCGCAATCGCGATCAACCCCTTGGTCGAGTCCACGCGAATCGGCTGCGCATTCAAGAGCGCCGAATCGCCGGTCGTCGAATAGCGCGTATGCCCGATGGCCATATAGCCGGGAAGCTTGGCCAGCACGTCGTCGGTAAAAATCTCCGACACCAGACCCATGCCTTTGATGTTGGCCAGGTGGTGTCCGTCCGCGGTCGCAATGCCCGCCGACTCCTGCCCGCGATGCTGCAGCGCATAAAGGCTCAGGTAGGCTTCGCGCGCCGCATGAGGATGGCCGTAGATAGCGACCACGCCGCATTCTTCGTGCAGCTTGTCAGTGCTGCGCGCACGGCGATTCGCCGCTTCGCGGCCCCGCTCCATGTCCGCCGAGGTTCTCAGCATCTCGGAAACATCGGTCGTGCCGGGAACCCCCTGAAACAGCAGCCGGCTCATGCCAGAACCTCGTCGTGAAGAGCAGCTTCCAGCGCGTGCGCCCAGAGCGTGCCAAGTTCCTCGAGCGGCGCGGAGATAAACGTCTCACCGTCCACCAGCACTTCAAGCTGCTTTCCACCGGTAGTGCCGATGCGCGCGGAAAAGAAGTTGTACTCGTTGGCCATGGCGTCGATCTCCGCCAGATCGCCGGGAGCCGCGGTCACAAGCACCGTCGAAGCTGGCTCCGCAAAGAGGCCGAAGAGCGGATGAGCCTGCAGCGAAGGATCTTGCTCAATGGTTGCGCCGATGCCTTTGGCGAATGCCGCCTGCGCCACGGCCACGGCGATGCCGCCATCGGAGATATCGCGCGCCGAGCGAATCAGCCGGCGCCACCCCAGCACGGCCAGCAGATTGTGCAGGCTGGCCTCGGCATCCAGATCGAGCGCCGGCGGCGTGCCCCATGTCGCGCCCAAAACCGCGTGAGCAAACTCCGAAGAGCCGAATGCGGCAAGGTTGGCGGCGGCAGTGGCGTCCGGTTCTTCCGCGTCCGAATCCGGAACTACAGCCGGGACAGGATTCTTGAAGGGGAAGGGAGGATCGGAGGTAAGCGGCAAGGCGACATAGGGACTCATCGGCTGAGGTTCAAAGGGAACTTTGAGCTTCGGGTCCGGCTCTTCCCCGCGCGGAATCGGCCACAGCAGCACAATGGCGTCCTTCTCGCGCTGAAAACTCGCGGGCACCGCCTTCGTCGCGTCCTCCAGAATCCCCACAATCCCGAGAACCGGCGTAGGATAAATCCCTTCGCCCTTGGTCTCGTTATATAAGGAGACGTTGCCGCCGGTGATCGGCGTCCCCAGCGCGGTGCAGGCCTCCGCAATGCCATCAATCGCCGCCGAAAGCTGAGCCATGATCTCCGGCTTTTCGGGATTCCCGAAGTTCAGGCAGTTGGTCGCGGCCACCGGCGTTGCGCCCGTCATAGCCACCTTGCGCGCAGCTTCCGCCACCGCGTGCATCGCGCCCAGCTTGGGATCGAGATACGCCCAGCGCCCGTTCCCGTCCAGTGCCATCGCCAGCCCGCGCTCTCCTGATCCCTCTTCCTTGCTCCCGGTTCCCTTGATGCGCATCACGCCCGCTTCGCCGCCGGGCCCCACGACGGTATTCGTCTGCACCATCGAATCGTATTGCTCGTGAACCCAGCGCTTGGAGCAAACATTCGACGAGACAAGAAGTTTTTTCAGGTCCGCCAGGTAGTCGCGGTCTTTTGAAAGCTCAGCGACAATCTCGTCCGAAGGCTCACGCGCCACCGGCGACTTCCATGTGCCGACAGGCCGGTGGTAGAGCGGCGCATCGTCGGTCAGCGACTGGTTGGGAATATCGGCCACCAGCTCGCCATGATGGCGAATCCTCAGTCGCGGCTCGGGCTCAACCGTGCCCACAATCACCGCGTCCAGGCCCCACTTGGCAAAGACGCGCAGCACCTCGTCCTCGCGCCCCTTTTCGGCCACCAGCAGCATCCGCTCCTGGCTTTCGGAAAGCATAATCTCGTAGGCGCTCATCCCGGTTTCGCGTTGCGGAACCAGATCCAGTTCCACATCCAAACCCACGCCGCCGCGCCCGCCCATCTCGCATGTCGAGCATGTGAGTCCCGCCGCGCCCATATCCTGAATACCCACGATGGCGCCGGTCTTCATCGCTTCAAGGCACGCC
>Ga0326727_10020700_pt1 | contig 13021 bp, 12 predicted proteins | sample MB2enrmetagenome_FD_207643 | JGI IMG/M metagenome (GOLD analysis project Ga0326727, IMG submission 207643) | Lab enriched peat soil microbial communities from McLean, Ithaca, NY, United States - MB29MY | ecosystem: Environmental > Terrestrial > Soil > Wetlands > Peat | place: USA: New York...
GTTTGGCCAGATCCAGGCCGATGGTGGTAATTTGCATACGGGTGGCTCCTTTGCTCGGGTTGAAATGACAGCAACCCAATTTGGCACTCAGATGCCGTGAGCGGGAGCCATCCACCTCATCTGCTATGACGACGTTTCCCAGGCCATCCGGCGTCTGGCGGCGGAGGGGCACATAAGGCTGGTGGAGACGTTCGCCGAGCGCGTCCTGGATATCTGCCTTGCCGATCCTCGTGCCCGCCACGCCACGGTGACGGTGGAGAAACTAGATGTGTATGACGACACGGGTGGCGTGGGCGTCACGATGAGCGCCGACGCAGGCTAAGCTTCATCCCAGCGTGTCACTTTCTTCCATCTAAATTTCCCATTCTGTTGCGCCCGGAACCGCGCTGTACCCGGCGCGTCGCATAGCGAGCGCCGCGCCCTCGCGGAACGGCACGCTGGAGTGCGAGATGCGCCAACCCGCTCGGGCGCCTGGTTCCGCGGCTTACTTGATGCGTATGGAGGGAGTGGGAAGAATGTCGGCACTTATGGTAAGTACCGATACAAACCGATAGGCGCCCGAGCCACTTGCCGATCTACATTAGGTGGAGAGGGCAACAACCCGAGTTCGGTATAAGTGGCATCTGGCCCCCGCAACCACGAATAATATATTGAAATACATGGTATTATTTTAGGGCTTGCCGCTAAAAATGATTAGTAACCAGTGGTGTATCAGGTGAAAAACCTGATAAGCTTTGGTTGATTTGCAAAATTAGGCAATAAAAATAGCGTCTTATAACATCGGATAGCAGTCTACTTCAGTAGTGTATAGCTCGAGCAATTCAGGTCTATTAGAGTTGCCTGACGTACTCTGGTTAGCGTTTTTTTCCGGCAGCATGAGGGGGAAAAGTGGCCCATGAGCGGACTGCTCGCCAGAGAGCCGTGTGGTCGGCGTAGCCCAGGGCATGGGCGATATCCGCCCTCCTGCGGTTGCCGGTTTCAAGGAGCGCGGCGGCCTCGCTCTGGCGGATCTCCTGGGTGATTTTACGCAGACTGGTGTCGGCTGCTGCCAAGTGGCGCTGGAGGGAGCGGGGTGACAGTTGCAGCGTGCGCGCGACCCAATCCAGAGACACTTCGCGGTGGCTCAGTGCGCCGCGCACCGCATTGCGGACCTGGGTTGCGATGTCGGGTGGAGCGGTCTGCAGCGGGGCCAATACACGCAGATACTCCTCGACATAAGGGATGAAGCAGGCAAACGGTGTGTCGTGCGGCAAGTCCAGCTCCGCCGGGTTGAGCACCAACCGGTTGCAGGACTGGCCAAAGCGGATGGGCGCCCGAAACAGTGTGCGCAGGGTGGGGGCGCAGGCGGGTTCCTCATGCTCGAAGTGAACCTCAAGGGGGCGCCAGGGCGTATTCAGGCGGCTACGCAGCGCCATGCACATTGTTGCCAGCGTATACTCGGCATCTTGGCGGCGAGGCCAGATGGCAGGATCATCGATGCGGTAGGTCCAGCTCGCTTCATCTTGGGAGCTGTTCAGTGCCACGGTTGTCCCCGTCTGCCATGTGCCGATATGCGTGGTGATGGCTTGAAGCCCCTGGCCCATTGTTGGCAGCGCCAACAGAAGAAAGCCGAGTGGCCCCAGGGCATCCGCCGCCGTCTGAGACATGCCGAGATGAGCGCCCAGAAGCGGATCACCGTGATGGACGGCGAGTTCCTCGAACAGCGCGACGTAGCGGGCCAGCGGCACCGCGGAGAGAGGCGCCTCGAGCATTGGGCTGGAGATGCCCAACCGCTCCCGTGCCCGCCGCCGCATGATGGGAGACCGCAGGCTACTGAGTAAAATGGACACGAGAGGTGAGCGGATCTCAGGGACGAAGGCTTGCAAACCACTGACCATGCGGACCTCCATTCGGCCTTACAATGGCGGATTTTATCACATCTACGGCGTATTCCGCCATTCCGCGCCCCCTGCGTGTCATCGTAGTTAAAGGCTTCATAAATAGTATCCGCTAGAGGAGGAAAGTGTGATCGATACAGGCAACTGGATATCGGTAGGGGATTTGGCCGAGGGCTTTGCGCGGGAGAGCAACATTTTGCTGCCGTCCCATGATCTTGCGGGCACGGCTCTCGACCTTGTTTTCGAGGACGGCACGACATGGGCGGCTAGCATTGCCCTGGAGGGAGATCGGCAGTTTATCAGCTTGCCCAACGGACCCCGCGCCGAAGTGCGCGTAACATCGCTGCGTGAAGCCCTGTATTTCGTCGATTATGTCGCGGAAGGTAAGTCGGTGACCGTGATCGCGGATTTGGCGGCGGGGGTGGCTTTGCAGCGTGAGGGAAGGCTACCCGCCGCCGAGGAGGCCTCGGTCAGCCTGTTGGCGCGGGCCAAGGCGCGGCTACCGCTCACGGCGGTCAAGGCGTCGTTCCGGCAGGCCCGGCTAGCGGGCACGCACGGGGCATTCGGTTTCCCGCGCACCAGCGAACTGGTCGGTAAGCGGATTCGCTACCGCTACAGCCCCACCGAGATGTACGAGCATATTTATCTCAACGACTCCGCCTATACATGGCATTGCCTGAGCGGTGTGGAAGCCGGTTTGGCAGACACGGATCTTTGCCACTACTTCAAGCTCCGCGAAGAACTGTACCTGTTTGTCTGGCAGGAGAAGATCGTGCCCACGCTTGGGGTCATCACCGTGGATCTCGCGCGCGGCAAGACCGACGGTAAGATTTTTGGCAACACCGGGTTCATGGACGAAAATGTCTCCAATTTCGCCGTTGGCGCCCTTGCGAGTTTTGTCAATTTCACGCCGCCGCTAGCACAAGCGTGAGTGGGGAGGTGTCGTTCCGCGGCAAGGCGTCTGGCGGCGGAGTTCCGCCCCCGATCTCAAAACATCGCCAGGAGCGGCGCCAATGCCTCGCTGCGGGAGGCGGAGATAATTGTAGCACTTTGCCGGACAAGACACCGGCTGCTGCATAATGGGATAACTGGTTTTTGGAGCGGCGTGTCTGCAGAATTGGGTTGAAACAGGTCGAATTTGAGAGTATATCCCTTCTGGATATACTTTGGGGGTTTGGCCGTGTTGGCACGTACGTCTCTCTTCCTCTCCAACCGGTCGCAGGCTGTGCGGTTGCCCAAGGCCGTGGCCTTCGCCGAGGGGGTCGGCGACGTGATCATTGTTCCGGACGGACCGCGGCGAATTATCGCGCCGGCCGAGGCGGCTTGGGACGATTTCTTTGACGCGCCAGGGATTGATCTGGGCGCGCGCGAGCAGCCGGGGATGCAGGAGCGTGAGCGCTTCTGATGCTGCGTTACCTGCTGGACACCAATCTCTGCATCCGCGTGCTCCGGGACCGGCCGCAGGGGCTGCGGGCACGGTTCAATGCCAATGCCGAGGCGCTGTGCCTTTCGGATGTGGTGCTCTACGAACTACTTTATGGGGCCGAGCGCTCGAATGATCCGCCGCGTATCCGCCGGGAAGTCGAGCATTTTGCCGGCCGGCTGGCAGTGCTGCCATTTGACAGTGAGGCGGCGGCGCACGCGGCGGAGATACGGGGCGATCTCGAGAGGCGTAGCTGTGTGATTGGGCCGTATGACCTGATGATCGCCGGTCACGCGCGCAGTCGGGGCTTGGTTGTCGTCACCGGTAATCTGGGGGAGTTCCAGCGGGTTCATGGGCTGAGATGTGAGGACTGGCAGTCATAGTTGCGCTGGCTCAGGATGAGCTCGTTCAGGAGCTTACGTGTTCAGGAGCTTACGTGGGATTTATCAAGGTGATGCGGAGCGGGGAGGGGGCTCACGGTAAATTCTGTAAAACGCGCCAATGCGGCTAAGATCGCTTACAAGATAGCGCAAAATTCGCGCGCCAATTTCACATTCATCTTGTTGAATGTGAATAAGCGCCGAAGCATGACCCCCGCAGTAAACTGCGCAAGCTCTTGATATAATGGACGAAATAGCTCGCTGGCTGGGGTTCCGATCGGCGCCAATCGAGACCCTCGCAAAATCGAGATTCAGTCAATGTTTTCAAAGAGTTGTTTTGAACGGGCAGGGGATCACAGTTCGGCGCCTATTCACACACAGATAAATCGGCGTCAGGCTGCTCCTCCATAAAACCCGGCTAAACCGGATGATTGGCGCGCTAATAGGCGCCGAAACCCCTTGCCGATTTACAACGGAGCACATTCTGCTCAATTTTCCAGCAGGCTGCAGGCGCCACCATCGCCAGTCTGCGTAATTTTATGGTGGCACAATTCTTGCCTTGCACCGCTTTGGTTGCGGGGAAAATTTGATGGAACTGGTTGAGACGGGGAACGGGATCAGGAAGGCGGCGGCCGAGCTTTCCGCGCGCGAGGTGCCGTTTCACGAAATCCCGGTGATCGATTTCGGCCCGATGCTGGGGGGCGATCTTTCAGCCAAGCAGCAGGTAGCTCACGCGTTGCGCGAGGCGGCGATCAAGGTGGGCTTCTTCTATATCAGAAACCATGGCGTGCCGGAGGCGATCATCAAGGCGATGTTCGATGTTGGTCCGGCCTTCTTCGCCCTGCCTCTCGACGAGAAGATGAAGGTGCACGTGAAGTGCTCCACCAACAATTCCGGCTACACGCCGCTGCTGGAGGAGAACGTGAACCCCAAGGCCAAGGGCGATTTGCACGAGGCCTATGACATCGCCGCCGAGCTGTCGCGGGACGACCCGGCGCTGGCCGAAGGCAAAGGGCTGTATGGCGTGAACATCTGGCCCGAGGACATGCCGGAATTCCGCAAGGCGATGTTGGACTATCATTTCGAGGTGCTGAAGCTCGGCCGCCGGCTGTTCCGCGCCTTCGCCTTGGCGCTGGGCCAAGCCGAGGGTTTCTTCGAGCCAATGATCACCAAGCCAACCTGCGCCCAGCGCATCATCTACTACCCGCCGCAGGAAGGGCCGATCGACGAGGACCTGATCGGCATTGGCGCCCATTCCGACTATGAGTGCTTCACCATCCTGGCGCAGCACGAGGTGCCAGCCCTGCAGGTGCTCAACGCCGCGGGTGAATGGATTGCCGCCCCGCCGATTCCGGGCACCTTCGTCATCAATATCGGCGACCAGATGGCGCGCTGGAGTAACGATTTGTTCGCCTCTACACTGCACCGTGCCATTAACACCACTGGACAGGCGCGCTACTCGGCACCCTTCTTCCTGGGCACCAATTACGACACGGTGATCGACGTGCTGCCCGGCTGCGTGACGCCCGAGCGCCCGCGCCGGTACGAACCGGTGATCGCGGGCGATTACGTGCAGAGCCGGTTCGACGCCACCTACGGCTACCGCCAGACAGAAGCCTAAAACAGCAAGGAAATATCATGAACATAAAGAATATTACCGGCTGCGCGCTCGTCGCGCTCTGCGCCGCTGCCCCGGCTGCGCAAGCCCAGGTGAAGCTCGATGGCAAGCCGAAGATGGCGTTCATCTTCCTTGGCACCGCCACCGATGGCGGTTGGTCGCAGTCGCAGAACACCGCGCGCATTGCGCTGGCGAAGGCGTATAACCAGAAAATCCCCTACGCGGACAACGTGCCGGAGCAGACGGCGAAGGTGGAGCAGTCGATCGACCTGTTCCTCAACCACGGCGCCAACATCATCATCGCCGGGTCCTATGGCTATTCGGACGCCTTCGCCGCCGAGGCCAAGGCGCACCCGAACGTCGCCTTCGTCAACATCGCCGGTACTTCCTCCGCCCCGAATCTGGAAAGCTTCTACGGCAAGACCTACGAGGGCTGGTACCTCGCTGGCATGGCGGCGGGTTATGCCACCAAGAGCAAGTCGCTGGGCATGATCGAGGGCTTCCCCATTCCCAACGTGCTGTGGGACGTGAACGCCTTTGCACTCGGCGCGCAGGCCGCCAACCCCGGCACGGTGGTGCATGTGGCGTACGTGAACGCCTGGTCCGATCCGGTGAAGGAAGCGCAGATCTCCTCCGCCATGATCCAGCAGGGCGCCGACGTGATCGCCACTGACATGGACAGTCCCGCTGCCCTGGTTGTGGCCGAGAAGGCCGGGAAATACGCCGTCGGCTACCAGGTGGATATGGCCAAGAGCGCACCGAACGGCATCCTTACCTCGGTTGAGTTCCACTGGGATAAGAAGCTGGTGCCGATGGTGGCCGAGATTGAGAAGGGCACCTGGAAGAGCGGCGGGACCCCGCTCTATGGCATCAAGGACGGCGTTGTGGATGATGCGCCCTTCCAGCACATCCCCGCCGATGACATCGCTAAGATCGAGGCGGTGCGCACGCAGATGATCGCAGGTACGTTTAGCCCCTGGACCGGCCCGATCGCCGACCAGACCGGCAAGGTGCAGGAGCCTGCTGGTCAGACAATCACAGAGGATGATCTGTGGAACATGAACTACCTCGTGTCCAACGTGAAAGGCTCGATGAAATAATCGTGCCTGCTGTACGCCTCTCGGGCGTTGAGAAAAGCTTCGGTTCGCGCCCGGCACTGCTGGGCGCAAATTTCGCGCTGGAATGGGGCGAGGTGCACGCGCTGCTCGGTGAGAACGGGGCGGGCAAATCCACGCTGATGAACGTGCTGGCGGGCTTCTACACCGCCGATGCCGGCACGCTCGAAGTTGATGGCCACGCTGCGCGTTTCGAAACGCCGGCTGCCGCCGCGGCGGCTGGCATAGGCATGGTGCACCAGCATTTCAAACTGGTGGGGCCGCTCTCGGTGCTGGAGAATATCCGGCTGGCGTGCGCGCGGCGCGCGGGCTGGAAGAGCAAGGCCGAGGCCCTGGCCGCGATGCAGAAGCTGGGCGGCGAGCTTGGCTTCCACCTCAACCCGCAGGCGCGGGTGGATGAGATGGCGGTGTCCGACCAGCAGAAGTTGGAGATCATGAAAGTGTTGCTCGCGGGCGCGCGCATCCTCATTCTCGACGAACCGACGGCGGTGCTGACGGAGGAGGAGGCGCGGGCGGCGCTGGGCTTGGCGCGCACATTGGCGCGCGGCGGGCGGGTCGTGGTGCTCATCACCCACAAGCTGCGCGATGTGCTGGGCTTCTCCGACCGCGTGACCGTGATGCGCGCCGGGCGCACGGTAATCGACGCCGCCCCGGCCGCCGGGATGACCGCCGCATCCCTCTCCGAGGCAATGGTTGGCGTCACGACCCAGGCCACAGTCGCACCGCGGACTCCGCACAAGCTCAAGCCCGACATGCTGTGCGTGATGGCACTTTCCGCCCCCGCCAGTGCGCATGGCGTGGCGTTGCGCGACATTAGCCTGAACGTGCGCGGCGGCGAGATTTTCGGCCTTGCCGGCATTGGCGGCAATGGTCAGGCGGAGCTAGTAGAGGCGCTGATCGGCATCCGCCCGCTCTCCGGCGGCAATATTCTGTTCGACGGCGTGGACGCCCCCCCGACCCCCGAGGCGCGGCGAGAGGCCGGGCTGCGCTACATCCCGGCGAACCGCATGGGTATGGGGCTGTTCGGGGAGCTGTCCCTGGCCGTGAACATCGCCCTGCCGCGCCTGCTGGGGCGGCAGGCGGAGCGCAAATGGCTGGTGCGCAGGGGGTGGATGAACCAGCTCGCCCGCGACGCCATTGGCGATTACGAGGTGGCAGGGGCGGCCCCCGAATTGCCCGTGCGCCTGCTCTCCGGCGGCAACGCGCAGAAGCTGATGCTGGCGCGGGAATTCGCAGGCGACATGTCCGTGCTCGTCGCCCACTCGCCCACGCGCGGGCTGGACATTCGCGCCGTGCAGGCGGTGCAGGCGCGGCTGCGCGCGGCGGCGGAGGGTGGCGTGGCGGTGCTGCTCATTTCCGAGGATCTGGACGAAATCATGGAACTTTCCGACCGCGTGGCGGTTATGAGTCATGGCCGCATCAGCCCTGCTGAGCCGGTGGAACAGGTGGACCGCGCGCGCATCGGCCGGCTGATGCTGGAGCTGCACTGATGCGTAAACCCATCGTCTCGCCGCGCCTTGCGGCTTCGCCCCGGCTTGCCGCCTTCACCCTGCTGGGCGGGCTGGGGGCCGGGCTGCTGATCTCGGCGCTGTTCCTGCTCACCCAGGGGCTTGGCCTTTCGGACCTCGCCAGCCAGTTCCTCGGCTACACCTTCACCGACCCGGAAGGACTGGACCAGACGCTCACCCGCGCCATTCCGCTTATTTTGGTTGGGCTCTCGGTGGCCGTGTGCCTGCGGGTGAAGTTCTGGAATATTGGGGTCGAGGGCCAGCTCTGGGCCGGAGCCATGGCCGCCACCGCTATGCCGCTCTACCATATCGGGCCGGAGCCGCTGCATCTGTGGATCATGTGCGTGGCGGCCATGCTGGGCGGCGGCGTGTGGTGCGGCGTGTGCGCCCTGGCCCGGCTGCGCCTGCGCGCCAACGAGGTAGTGACGACGCTGCTGATGAACTACGTGGCCTATATGCTGGCGCAGCAACTGCTTTACGGCGCTTGGCGTAATCCGGAGGATTCCTTCCCCGTCTCCCGCAGCTTCTCGCCCGATGAATGCCTGGCCCTGCTCGGCTTCGGCCATGTGCATGCGGGCATCTTCTTCGCACTCGGCGCGGCCTTGTTCTGCTGGTGGCTGTGCAGCCTCTCCCGTGTTGGCTACATGGCCCGCGCCGTGGCGGCCAATCCGCTGGCGGCGCGCGCCGTGGGCGTGCCGGCGGGTGCAGTGGTGCTGCTGATGGCGACGCTGGGCGGGGCGCTCTCTGGGCTTGCAGGCTTCACCATCGTCAGCGGCGAGGAGCACAAGCTCACCCAGTTCATCGGTAATGACTTCATCTTCCCCTCCATCGTCATCGCCTATCTGGCGCGTACCAGCCCGCTGGGCGTGGTGGTGGCCGCGGTTGCGGTGGCGGCGCTGTACACGGCGGGAGATTCGCTGAAGGCGTTCTACCAGCTGCCCGGCGCCACGGTGCTCACTATCCAGGCAATATTGCTGCTTTGCGTCTGCTGTGGCGAGTTCCTGCTGCGCTACCGGGTGGACTGGGTGAAGACCGCCAAGGCAGCGGCATGATCCCCAGCCTGCTCGCGGCCTGGGCCGCCACCATTCCTAGCTTCGCCGCACCGTTTCTGCTGGCCACGGTGGGGCTCATCATCAACGAGCGCGCCGGGGTTATGAACCTGGGTGCCGAAGGCATCATGGCGGTCGCCGCTGTTACCGCCGTACTTATCAATCTCGGTGGTGGTGGGGCAGGGGTGTCGCTGCTCGGCGGCGTGGCGGCGGGGCTGGCGCTCAGCGCCGTGTTCGCCGTCATGGCCGTGCTGCTGCGGGTGGACCAGGTGCTGGCCGGGCTTGTCACCTTCGCGCTTGGCATCGGCATCTCCGGCTATGTGGGCGACGGCTCCGAGAACCAGACCATCTCCGGTATTTCGCAGCTGCCCGCCGGCGCCTTCACCTGGGCGCCGAAGCCCCTGACCGGGGTTTTGGATCAGGACGTCCTTACCTACGCAGCCTTCGCTGCTGCTATCCTGGTCTGGTACGTCATCGAGCACACGGCTCTCGGCCTGCGCCTGCGCGCGGTGGGCGAGGACGCTCCGGCCGCCGACGCCGCGGGGGTGAACGTGGCTGTCTACCGGGCCGGGGCGGTGCTGGCTGGCGGCGTGCTGTGCGCAGTGGCAGGGGCGCATCTAAGCCTCGTCGGCAGCCATCTCTGGGTGAATGGCATGGTCGCGGGGCGCGGCTGGATCGCGGTGGCCATGGTCACGCTGGCGCGCTGGAACGCACTGCGCGCTATCGCCGCCGCGCTGCTGTTCGGCGCTATCCAGGCCCTGGTACCGCAACTGCTCTCCTCGGGGCTCAACGTGCCGGTCTATTTCATCGAAATGTCGCCGTATCTGGCGACGCTGGCCTATCTCGTTCTCGCCGGCATGTTCGCAAAGGGCGCTGACGCGCAGCCGGTGGACCTCGGCCGTCCTTACTTGCGCGAGGAGCGGCGCTGACGATGTCGCTTTGCCGGGCAGCAGGAAGGCTGTGGGAGCTTCACGCCGCGATCATGTGAGGCCGGTGGCATTCGGCCAGCCGCACGAGCAGGACCGCCAGCCCCAATTCCAGGATGTGAATCGGCACCACAACGGGCCCCTGGTAATCTATGAAACGTCCCAATTTTTTCAGTCCTCTATCCATTATCGGTGCTGGGCTCCCGTTGTGGTGTCAATTCACAGGCACACACCAGATGAACCCAACGCTCCGGTAATTCAAACCGCAAACTATCATGAATTATCTGACGACGGACAGAGTACAGCCACCGGCGGTCTGTGGTGGCGCGTTCGGCAATGTTGCTGGCAGTGTTGGATGGTGTTTGGGGCGGGGGCTGGCGTGTCGGCCAGCATCAGTAATTGCGCCGCCACAGCGATGGCGATGACCGCGGGCTCCTTGCCGTTGATCCCAGGCAGGCCGATGGGGCAGACCAGCCGTTCGGCCTTGCCCCCTGCGGCGGTGAGGCGGGACGTGAACCTTGCCCGTTTGGTCTTGGAGCCGATCATCCCCACGAATCCGGCGGCTCCGCCGAGGGCGGCGGCGGCGAGGCGGTAATCCAGCCCATGGTCATGGGTAAGGATGAGCACGGCGCTCGATGCCGGAGCGCGGGCGGCCTGCGCCAGGAGCTCTGGCTCGGGCAGGATGGTGAGGTTGTGTAGTCCGGCGAGTTCGGGGCGCGAATCGAACCAGGACAAGGCGAGAGGCAGCCCGGCGCAGGCGCGGCTGATGGCCTGACCGACATGGCCGGCACCGAACAGCAGCACCGGGCGGGCGGGGGGCGTGAGGGGCTCGATCATTTGTGTTCCCGCCACCGGGCCCGGGCCTTGGGCGATGAACGGCGCGCTCTCGCCGGGCGGGAGGAAAAAAAGCACCGAAGCGTGACCCGGGCAGGAAACTGTGCAAGTTCTTGATATAAAGGACGAAATGGCTCGTTGGCTGGGGGCGCGATCGGCGCCAATCGTGACCCCAGCCAAATCCAGATTTAGAAAATGTTTTCAATGAGTTGTTTTAATCAGACGCGGGGTCGCAGTTCGGCGCCTATTCACACCCCACGGCTTTATGAGACGTGGGTCTATGATGAGGCCATTTTCGACTTCGCCGGCGCAATTAGGGCATTTTGGGATGAAAAACGAAAAAAGGCCGGATTTTCAAGTGTAGTTTCTAGGGTAATTGGCTCACAGTATTTAAAATGCCAAGAGTATAATTGGAGAAATTTAATCAATATCCGTCTCATAACCTGAAGGTCGTCAGTTCAAATCTGGCCCCCGCAACCAATACACACAGCACTTCAGTGCATTGATATCCCACGATTTATACCAAAAAAAATCCTAGCGCACCGTAAACGCACTATTTGGTGAATCTACGATCATCCGGTGCAGAACCTGATGGCTGATAGTTATTCAGCAACACAACCGCCTAAGTTCAATATGTTGTATGGAAATCGTGAAGCCATGTGAGCTAACACAACACTAGCTCACAGTTTTGCGTGTGAATTGGCGACCTCATAGCTTCACACCTTCAATCCGCCCTTTCAGGAAAGAGTCCGGGCATCCATCGGGAGGCAAGCGTGGCTGGGAAGGCAAGCCGAAGCGGCGCCCGCGTGCTTTCGGAGACGAGCACGCCCTGATCGGCGAGACTAGAAATAACGCGCCGGGCTTGCCGTTCGCCCGTGCCGACGATGGCCGCAACATCGCCGCGCGGCAACTCCCCGCGGTAGAGCAGAGCTTCGAGCACTGCACCTGATTTGGGTGGCAGCTTGTTAAACCGGATTTCTTCTTCAGCCCACAGGAGAATGCGCGTGCGCAGTTGATCGGGTTGCATTAACCCTTCCATGAAGGTGACCTGATCAAGACAGATCGTAAGGAAGAATTTCGTAAATGCCGTAAGACTCTCTTCACTGAGATTACCTCTGCCGTCGAGGTCGTTACGTCGCGGTAGATCGCACGCAGCAAGGTGGCTTTTGTAGGAATTGACGTTGCGCGCAAGCCCGCGCGCAATCGACCACACCGCGCCGGTGTCGAGTGTGTCCAGCAGCATCGCATGCGAGAGCAGCCGTGCTACGCGGCCGTTGCCGTCGAGAAAGGGGTGAATCCAGGCCAAGCGGTGATGCGCCGCCGCCGTCGCTAACACCGTTTCGGCTTTTCCTAGATTCAAGTAGACCTCCTCATAGCGCTTTAGGAAACGGGGTATGGCAGGCGCACTGATAGGAATATGGCGACCGACAGCAACATCACGCTGGCGGAAGCCGCCGGGGATGACCTTGATCCTCTCCTTCGTTGCCGGGTCTTCCACCCAAAGGAGGTCATCGGGCAGCTCTTTACAAAAGCGGTGATGGATTTCGGTGATCGACTCGACCGTGGCCGCGCGGCTCCTGATTCCCCCGCCGTCGATCCATTGTTGAACAGTTATGTGGGCCTTTGCCTCAAGCTGAAGGTCGCGTTTCCTAGCGTCTTGACTGTAGTCCCCCCTGAGCGCGCGCTCAATGTCGATGGGATGAGTGTCGTGACCTTCGATCAGGTTGCTGTAATAGCAGTTCATCGCTCGTACGAGATTGGCGAGCGACGCGAGAAGGCTTTCTGGAAGGGAACGGCGGAAGCCAGCACTTTTGGCCGCCAGTTCCAGCGCAAGATCGGTTAGTTCGCGACGATGCCTCGACGTCTCCCCGATTAGCAATGGCTCCATTAGAGAGGCGTTCTCGCCGCGGTCATCGACCGCTTTGATGTCCGCTTTGATGTCCGATTCTTTATTCATGTAACTCATAATATATCAATGGACTATAGTAATCTAGCTTGATTCTTGGCCTATTAAAAGACCGGTTTTAGGTCCACTTAGATGAGGCGGCCGCAGCGAAGTTCATGGGGCGAGGACGAGAAAACAACACCCCAGATCGGTGTCGGGCAGCGGCTTTATGCCCTTCGGAGCAGATATAGCGGGTAAGTGCTGCGCAGAGTGCCCTGGAACAATTTTTCTGCAAAAGCGCCGCTTAACTGCGCGGCGACGATTACGATGGCCGGTTGAGCGACAACTATGATGGCCGGTATGCTCGCCCGTCAGGCCCGCTCGCAGGGAGGGGCGAAGCCCCGAC
>Ga0326727_10020703_pt1 | contig 13020 bp, 11 predicted proteins | sample MB2enrmetagenome_FD_207643 | JGI IMG/M metagenome (GOLD analysis project Ga0326727, IMG submission 207643) | Lab enriched peat soil microbial communities from McLean, Ithaca, NY, United States - MB29MY | ecosystem: Environmental > Terrestrial > Soil > Wetlands > Peat | place: USA: New York...
GTCTTCCTCGACCACCAATTGAAGACCTGCGGCGAGTGCCATCCGGAGCACCTCGAAACCTACATGCAGAGCGTGCACGGCCAGGGGATCGAGAAGATGGGCCTCTTGGGGGTGCCGGCCTGCGCGGACTGCCACGGGGCTCACGCCGTCTACGGCCCCACGGACACGCGGTCCACGCTGAACAGCCTGCGGGTCGCGGCGACCTGCGGCAAGTGCCACCGCTTTATCGAAGAGCGGCTGGCGGCCAGCGTACACGGCCGGGGCGGCGCGCCGGGCGGCCCAGCCGCCCGGGAAGCCCCGGGCGCCCGGCACGCGCTGGGCGAGCTGGCCAACCAGAGGCCTACTTGCACCTCCTGCCACGCGGGGCACGCCCTGGCGGAGCCGACTTCCGCGGCGTTCCGGCTGCAGTCGCCAACCCGCTGCGGAAGCTGTCACGCCAACCTCGCGAGCCAGTACGCCTTGAGCGTCCACGGCCACCTGACGGAGTTGGGGTACGCCCCGGCCGCCAAGTGCTCGGACTGCCACGGCGCCCACGAGATCCAGGCCGTCTCCGACCCCGATTCGCGGCTCTCGGCGGAGAATCGCGCCGAGACCTGCCGGCAGTGCCATGCCAACGCGGCGGGCAATTTCCTGGCCTTCGATCCGCACACGGACTACACCGATCCCCAGCGGAGCCCGTTGGTGCATGGCGTCTACGCAGTCCTATTGACGGTGTTGTTGAGCACCTTCGCGCTGTTCGGCTTGCACTCGGTGTTGTGGTTCATCCGCGGCCTGATCGACGTGCTGCGGCACGGCCGCCCCTCGCGCCTACAGCCGCTGGGTCCGGCCTACGTCCGCTTCCCCCGCTTCCACCGCATCGGCCACACCGTCATGCTGCTGGCGTTCCTGGGGCTGGCCTTGACGGGCCTGCCGCTGAAATACAGCCATACGGATTGGGCGCAGGGGCTGGCGCGGGCCATGGGCGGCTTTGCCTCGACCAGCTTCTGGCACCGGGTGTTCGCCCTGGTCCTGTTCGGCTGCTTCGCCGCGTACCTGCTGCGGCTGCTGTGGCTGTACCGGGAAGGCCGCCGCCGCGGCGACGCCCGGACCACCCTGGTCTTCGGACCCGAATCGCCCATGCCCCGTTTCCGCGACGTGAAGGACATCTTCGCCATGCTGCGGTGGTTCTGCGGGCTGGGACCGAAGCCGACCTTCGATCGCTGGGGCTATTGGGAGAAGTTCGATTTCTGGGGTGCCGCGGCGGATATCGTCATTATCGGGTCCACCGGCCTGGTGCTGTGGTTCCCCAACTTCTTCTGTCGCTTCCTGCCGGGCATCGGGCTGAACGTGGCCCAGGTAATCCACTCGACGCAGGCCCTGCTGGCCACCGGTTTCGTTTTTGCGGTACACTTCTTCAATTCCCATCTCCGGCCCGACATCTTTCCCATCGACCGCTCGGTGTTGACCGGCCTGGTGGGCGAGGAGGAGTTCCGCGAGACGCGTCCGGAGTTCTACGAGCGTCTGCGGCAGCAGGGCCGGCTGGACGCGCTGCGGACGACCGCTCCGGGGCGCAGGGTGTTCTGGCTGGTCACGCTGGCCGGTTATGGGGCCCTGGTGGTGGGGTTGGCGCTGTTGGCGGGCATGATCTTCGCCGGGCTGGGGGGCTGACGTGGGCGGAGCATGGCGACGGTTGGTCCGGTTTCTTGCGGCCGCCCGCTCCAGCCCGGTCTGGCCCAGGCTCCGCCGCCTGGCTGCCCGCACCGCGGCACTGGCCGGCGCCCTGGCACTCTTGCTGCTGGTGCTGGTGGCTTGCGCCGGCTGGTACACCTCCCGCCCCGAGTTCTGCAATAGCTGCCACATCATGGAGCCCTACTACCAGTCCTGGCAGGCCTCCAGCCACAAGGACGTGACCTGCATCGAGTGCCACTTTCCGCCGGGCCTGGGGGGGAAGCTCCGCGGCAAGCTGCTGGGCCTGGTGCAATTGGCCAAATACGTGACCCAGACCGCCGGCCCCCGTCCCACCGCGGAAATCCCCGACGCAAGCTGCCTGCGGTCCGGCTGCCACGAGACGCGGCTGCTGGTCGGCAGGGTCGATTTCCATGGCGTGCCCTTCGATCATACGCCGCACCTCCAGGAGAACCGCCGTAGCAAGCAGCTCCGCTGCACGAGCTGCCATAGCCAGATCGTGCAGGGCAGCCACATGACGGTGACCACCTCGACTTGCTTCCTCTGTCACTTCAAGGGCGAGCTCCTGAACGAGGGCCTAGGCGCCTGCACCCGCTGCCACCAGATCCCCGACACCAAGTTCGACCTGGGCGGCGGCGTGACTTTCACCCACGACTTGGCCTACGAGAAAGGCGTGGACTGCGGCAACTGCCACGGCGACGTGATCCGCGGCGACGGCCAGGTGCCCCCGGAACGCTGCCTCTCGTGCCACAACCGGCAGGGGGACCTGGCGCGGATCGCCGACCACGTCTTCCTGCATGCCAAGCACGTCAGCGAGCACAAGATCGACTGCCTGCAATGCCACGCCCCCATCCAGCACTCGCTGGACCACCACAAGCTGGAGCACGCCGCGGCCGATTGCCAATCCTGCCACCCGAACCACCACCAGGAGCAGTTGCGGATGCTGCACGGCAGCGGCGGCCTGACGATCCCCGCACAGTCCGGCGGCATGGCGGTGGTCCGCGTCGAATGCCGCACCTGCCATCTGCAGAAGGAGGTCTCGCCGACCGGGGCGGTGCTGTGGCGGGGCTCGCCGGCCATCTGCTTGATGTGCCACGATGCGGCAACGGTGAAGCAGTTCCAGAGCTACCACGCCAAGCTCCGCGGGTCGTTGCCTGAGCTGGCCGCCGCCCTGGGACGGATCCGCGCGGCGGCCAAGTCGGCCCAACTGGCGCCCGGCCGCGCAGCGGCCCTCCAGACCGACCTGGGCGGCTTGCAGCACGACCTGGATTTTCTCCGCGTGGGCAACGACGTGCACAACATGCACTACGCCACCAAGCTCAACCATGCCGTGGCCGATCGCATCTCCGCGCTGTGCCGCGAGCTGGGACTGGCCGAACCGACGTTCGACCTCCCGCCGCTGCCGGCTGAGCAAGCCCCGGCGGCAAAGAAGCCGCCGCGGCAGTAAAGGGTCGCGGAAATCGAACCCGGCGCGGAGTTCACTTGGCTTGCAGCCCGTGACCCTCTTCCCGTTGCGAGGCGCAGCGGACGCACTGCGCCGCATAGGGGATGGCTGCCAGACGGGATGCGGGGATCTTCATGCCGCACTGCTCGCACAGGCCATAGCTGCCGTCCTCGATCCGCTTCAGGGCCCCGTCGATCTGGCCGAGGGCGTCCTGCTCGCTCCCCACCAGACTCAACGTGAGTTCCTGATCGAAGTTGCCGGTGCCGAGCTCCGCCATGTCGATGGGCATGCGGGTGGTCTTGTTGTGGTCCTTGTTCAGGGCATTGTCTTCCATCTGGATCATGTCGCCCTGCAGTCTTGCGCGCAGAGCCAGCAGTCTTTCCCGATGAAGCGTGAAGTCCGGTTTCGTCATTCCTTGATCTTTTCCAGGTAGTTCGGCAGCGCCGGGGGTTCTCCCCTCTGCGGGGCGACATTTTCGACTTTTTCCACTATTATTTCCTCGATCGGCACGGGGCGGGGAAACACCGGATTGCATTATACCCGGTTTCCGTGCGGCACGGACATTTCGCTCGGGACGGGTATCGCCGCTTGGCGGTTGTTGGTACAATAGAAGGGCTCACCCGCCGTTACGGGTGGTTCAGTGGGGCCTTGCAGGAGACAATCTCTTGGTTAAGATCGTGTTGCGGGAGCGGGAGTCGGCCCAGGAGGCCGTGCGGCGGTTGCGGAAAATCGTGGAGCGTTCGGGGCTGAAGCGCGAGCTGCGGCGCCGGGAGCGGTATGAGAAGCCTTCGGACGTGCGGCGGCGGGCGAAGAGCCGTGCCATTCGGCGCACCAAGGCCCGGTCTCAACAACAGACCACAGGCCGGTTATGACGGTGGGCGTTCCCCAGGCTCTCCGTGGTCGCCGGACACTTATGACGTGGCCTTGCGGACCCTGGTGAGCATTCGACCTCGTTGTTTCTTCAAACCACGCCACCAGTGATCGAGGTCGGCTTCACTGCTGAAGGTTGCCACTCTGACGCCGCTGCGGGTGGCCAGAACCCATTGCTCGTCCTCGGGGAACTTGTAGAAGTGCCGTGCCGTCGCCAGCTCTGGTGGAAGTTCGCCGCGAGCTACGGCGTCCCAGTGCCGTGAAGCTGCCGCACCGGAATCGTCGCCCTCCCGCAGCCGGGCATCCAATGCTCTTGCCGCTTCGCAGCGAACTTCCGCGGATTGAGCTTGTCGTGAAAGCACGAACAACGAGGCCGAAGGCGCTCGATGCAACTGTGCCCGGATGTCGCCCTGCTTTCCTTCGGGCAGCGGGTCGGGGATCGACAGCAGGTATTGCAGCATCTCGTTCGAGAAGCTCCCGTGCTCGTCCATAAACCCGTCTCGCTGTGCCCTAACGAAAACCGCCCCGACCCAGCCCCAGGGCTGCAACAAGACCGCCAAGGGTGACGAACAGGGCGGGCGGCATGGCATTACGCCGGTGGAAAAGGCTCGTCCTTGATGTAGGCGGTTCCCTGGAACAAGGCCACCAACCCCCCGGCGTCGTTGGTGACCCGCACCGTGCAAACGGACAGTTTCCGGCTGCGGGAAATCTCCGTGGCCTCAGCGTAAAGGGTGCCGGATCGGGTGGCCTTCAGGAAGGAAAGGCTTGTATTCACGGCAACCGCCACCTTCCCACCGGTATTCGAGGCCGCTCCGAAGGCGAAGTCGGCCAGGGTGAAGATGGCCCCTCCGTGCACCGTCCCCACGCTATTGAGGTGCCGGTCGTCGACAGTCAGGCTCGTGCGGGCATAGCCGGGGCGGAGCTCGACGAGTCGCATCTTGCTGGACGTGGCAAAGCGATCATTCTCGAAATGATGCTTGATGGGTTCAAGATCGTGCGACATGGTCCCCCCAAAACCTACTATGGAGCGAGATCCGCGAACCGGGGCAGACCCCGGCCGTGCGCTGTCGTTCATGGCCTGGCCCTTCTCTGCAACCGCACCCCCGTCGGCCACTCCCCTTCCGCAGGTCGCCCTCCATGATACCCTTTGCCGGCTCCTGGTTGTAGCCACCCGACCGCGCCCCGATCAACGGACACGGAACGGGCGGGAAGCCCTTCTCGCGGGCCCAGGCCGGCGGATTTCGCACACACTACCACACCGGCCATCCCCGCGGCAAAGAAGCCGCCGCGGCTCCGACTACCGCTGCATGGCCCGCTGCATGGTGAGGCCCATTTCGGCGGGGCTCTGGGCGACGAGGATGCCGGCGGACTGAAGCGCGGCGGTCTTTTCGGCAGCCGTGCCGCGGCCGCCGGAGATGATCGCGCCGGCATGGCCCATCCGCTTGCCGGGCGGGGCGGTGCGGCCCGCCACGAAGGCCGCCACCGGCTTGCTGACGTGGTCGGCGACGAAGCGGGCGGCCTCCTCCTCGGCCGCCCCGCCGATCTCGCCGATCATGAGGATCCCTTCCGTTTCCGGGTCCTCCTGGAACATCCGCAGCAACTCGACAAACGACGTGCCCACGAGCGGGTCGCCTCCCAGACCCACGCAGGTGGATTGGCCCAGTCCGATGCTGGTCAATTGCCACACCGCCTCGTAGGTCAGCGTGCCGGAGCGGCTGATCACGCCGATCGGTCCGCGGCGGTGGATGTAGCCGGGCATGATGCCGATCTTGCACTGCTCGGGGGTGATGACGCCGGGGCAGTTGGGGCCGATGAGGCGGCTGGGGCAGCGGCCCAGAACTTTCATCGCGCGGACCATGTCCAGCACGGGGATGCCCTCGGTGATGGCAACCACCAGCGGCACGCCCGCCGCCGCGGCCTCCAGGATCGCGTCCGCGGCGGCGGGGGGCGGCACGAAGATCATCGTCGCGTCGGCTCCCGTCTTCTCGACGGCCTCGGCCACGGTATCGAAGACCGGCACGCCTTCGACGGTCTGGCCGCCGCGGCCGGGCGTGACGCCGCCGACCAGCCGGGTGCCGTACTCGCGGCAGTGTCGTGCGTGGAACTGCCCCGCCCGGCCCGTGATCCCCTGGCACAGCACGCGGGTATTGCCGTCGATCAGGATGCTCATCGTGCAGGCCCTTATGGCAGCCGGCACAGCGACCATGCGAGCATGGTGCGCGGTGCCGACCAGCTACTTGTTTTGCGGTGCCTTTGCCGCGGCGACGGCCTTCTTCGCGGCGTCGGTCAAGTCGGTCGCGGTCAGGATGTCCAGCCCGTTGGCCGCCAGGATGCGGCAGCCCTCTTCGACTTCCGTCCCTTCCAGGCGGACGACCAGCGGCACGTTGAAGTGGACCGAGCGGCAGGCCTCGACAAGGGCGTGGGCAATCGTCGTACACTGCATGATGCCGCCGAAGATGTTCACCAGCACCGCGCGGACGCTGGCGTCGCCGATCAAGATCCGCAAGGCCTCGGTGACTTGTTGCACGTTGGCGCCGCCGCCGACGTCGAGGAAGTTGGCGGGCTGCCCGCCGTGGAGTTGGATGACATCCATGGTGCTCATGGCCAGGCCGGCGCCGTTGACCAGGCAACCGATGTTGCCTTCGAGCTTGACGTAGCTCAGTCCGGCTTCGCCGGCGCGGACCTCGGCCGGGTCCTCCTCTGTCAAGTCGCGTAATCCGGCCAACTCGGGGTGGCGGAACAGCGCGCTAGGGTCGAAGCTGATTTTGCCGTCCAGGGCCAGCAGGTCCTGCTCGGGGGTGAGCACCAACGGATTGATTTCCACGAGGCTGCAATCGTGGCGGAGGAACATGGCCACCAGCGCCTGCACGAAGGGCTCAGCGGCGCGGAGCGCCGCCGGCGGCAGGCCCAGCCGCCAGGCCAGCGTGCGGATCTGGTGCGCCCGCAGGCCGCAGTCGGCGTCCAGCGGCGCGCGGTGGATCCGCTCCGGCATGGTGGCAGCGATGTGCTCGATTTCCATGCCGCCTTCGGCCGAGGCGATCAGCACGGGTCCCCCCGCGGCCCGGTCCATCGCCACGCCGAGATAGAATTCCCGGGCGATCGCGCGGCCTTCTTCGACCAGCACGCGGTGTACGGTCTTACCTTCCGGCGGCGTCTGGGCGGTAACCAGGCGGTGGCCGAGGAGATTGCCCGCCGCCTGCTCGGCCTCTTCCCGGCTGCGGACCCGCTGGACGCCGCGCTGGCCGGGGACGTCGGCGACCGTCCCTTTGCCGCGGCCTCCGGCGTGGATCTGGGCCTTGACGACCGCCAGCGGCGTGGCGAGTTTGCAGAAGGCATCGACGGCGGTCTGGGGCGTGTCGGCCACGAATCCGCGCGGCACGGCCACCCCCGCTTCGCGAAAAAGCTGCTTCGCCTGATACTCGTGAATCTTCATTGGCCCTCCTGGCGATAGAGGTTGCGGATATGCGCGTTCTCGCGCACCAGCCGCCGCAGGTAGAACACCAGGAATCCGATCACTGCCCAGAACAAGAGCAATGTCACCGTGCTGGGGACGGGTCCATAGGTTTCCGCGGTGAGCGTTTCGGCAGGGCGGCGGACGCCGGGGTCCGCCCACGCCAGCATCTCGAACGTCGCCGCGTAGAGCGCGACGACCATGAACACGGCCGTCAGGGCGGGGCTCTTCCGTTCCCGCGCGGCGTTGCGATCCAACAGCGGCAGCCCCAGAAAGAAAAGCGCCGCCAGGGCAAACAGCGCCACGCCGAGGGTCTCCGGGACCAACTTGAGCGTCTTGAACATGAACAGGAAGTACCACTCCGGCTTGATACCTTCCGGGGCGGGCTTGAGCAGGTCGGCCTTCTCGCCGATCTCCGCGGGAAAGAGCACCGCGAGCGTGGCCAGCAGGCCGAAGAGCAGCAGCCAGAGGCACCCGTCGATCAAGAGGAATTCGTTGAAGAAGGGCCGCCGGTCCCGCACCTCCCGCGGCGACATGCCCAACGGCAGGCTCAAGCCCTGCACCTGGATCAGGACCAGGTGCACTGCCAGCAGCGCGCCGAGGGCCAGCGGCAGCAGGGCCACGTGGGCGGCGTAGAAGCGGGTCAGCGTGGCGCCGCTGACCTGCGGCCCGCCGCGCAGCAGGTGCACCAACAGGCCGCCCACGCCCGGCACGGCGTCCGGAACCTTCGTGCCCACCAGCGTCGCGTAGTAGGCCAGCTCGTTCCAGGGGAGCAGGTAGCCGCTGAAGCCGAAGGCCAAGGCCAGGAAGAGCATGAGCATGCCGGAGATCCAGGTCAGCTCGCGGGGTTTGCGGTAGGCGCGGGTCCAGAGCACGGTCAGGAAATGCAGGGTGACCGTGGCGATGAAGAGGTTGGCGCCCCAGGCGTGCATCGAGCGGATGAGCCAGCCGTAGGGGACGCGGGTCATGATTTCCCGCACGCTCTCGTGAGCGGTGGTTTCCGCCGGCTGGTAGTAGAGCATCAACAAGCAGCCGGTGGTCGCCTGCAGGGCGAAGAGGAACATCGCCGCGCCGCCCAGGACGTAGATCCAGCTTTGGCGGTGGACGGGCACGGTCTTCTTGGCCAGCAGTCCGGCCAGCGGCCGCCAGTCGATCCGCTCGCGGAGCCAGGAGCCCGCCCGCGCCGGCAGGCTGTCCAAGGTGCGACCTTCAAGGCGCTTTTTCAAGGTTGTCTTGCTCCACGGCGAGAATCAGCTTGCCACCAGCGAGCTTGCTGAAGAGTTGCTGCAGGGGGCGCGGGGGCGGTCCGGAAAGAACGCGCCCCGCGGTATCGTAGCTGCCGTCGTGGCAGGCGCAATAGATGCGATTTTGCGCCTCCTGGTAGGCGACGGTGCAGTTCAGGTGGGTACAGGTGGCCAGGAAGGCCCGCAACGGCTGGCCGGCCTCCTGCGGCTGCAGGAGCAGCACGGGCAGCGGGCCGTAGCGGATCATCTTCGCCTTGCCCGGCCGCAGCTCGTAGTCGGATTTTTCCAGTGCGAGGAAGTCGGGCAGCGGGGCGTCGCAGAAGTTCCCCGCGTATTGCAGCAGCGGGGTGAACAGGCCGGCGCCCATCGCCGCCGCGCCGCCGCCGAGCATGCCGCAGAGGAAGCGACGCCGGGCCAGGCAGGATTCGTCGAGTTTCATGGGGTGTTCCTTCTCGTCAGGCGTGGCAGTTTTCGCGCCAAGAGCGCCCGCCGCACGCCGCGGACGCCCTCGGCCGGGCGGACGTCTTTCGGGCAGGCCCCGCTGCACTGCATGATCGTGCGGCAGCCCCAGACGCCCTCCTGAGAGTCTTGCCGCTGCAAGGCCCGGCTGCCGCTCGGTTCCCGGGCGTCGGCTACGAAGCGGTACAGCTTGCCCAGGGCCGCCGGTCCCGCGAAAGCGTCGTTGGCGCGGCGGGCCGGACAGGCCGAGTAGCACACCCCGCAGAGAATACACTGTACGTATTGATCGATCCGCTGCCGCTGGCGCTCGCTGATCCGGCTTTCCTGGACCGCCGAAATCTCCGCGTGCAGCCAAGGCCGCACCCGCTCGTACTTCTCCCAGAAAGGATTCATGTCGACGACGAGGTCCTTCAGCACGTCGAAGCCGGGCAGCGGCTCCAGCACGATGCGGTCCGTCGCTAGGGTGTGCAGTTGCACGCGGCACGCCAAGTTGAGTTTGCCGTTGATCGACATGCCGCACGATCCGCACACCGCGCCCCGGCAACTGTAGCGGAAGGCCAGCGAGGGGTCCTGGTCTTCCTGCAACGTCAGCAGCGCCTCCAGCACGGACATCTTCTTGCGGACGACAAGCTCGTAGGCTTGGAACCGCGGCTGGTCACCCGGGGCGTGGCCGAAGCGCAGCACCTCGAAGCGGTACGTCTTCGGCGCGAGCTCGGCGGCGGAGCCGGCCCCACTCGGGTCCGGCCCCGCGGACGGCGCCGCGGGCAGCCCCGGGGACAACCCTTGCGGCAAGCTCTCAATAAGTGCGCTCTTTGGGCTCATACAGGCTGATGTCTACCTCCCGATAGGAAAGGGCAATCTCGTCGCCGTTGCAATGGGCCAGGGTGTGCCGCAGCCAGCGGGCGTCATCCCGGGCGGGAAAGTCCGTGCGGAAGTGCGAGCCGCGACTCTCCTGCCGCGCCAACGCCCCCCGGGCGATGATCTCGCCCAGTCGCAGCAGGCCCTCCAGCTCCAGCACGTGCAGGATCTCGAAGCTGAACGGCCCGGCCGGCGCGCGGCAGCAGACCTCGCGGTACTGCTCGCGCAGTTCACCCAGGCGGGCTACCGCCCGGCGCAATTCCTCCTCCCGCCGGAAAATGCCGATCTGCTCGACGCACAGGCGGCGCAGCTCGTCGCGGATGCGGTGCTGCGGGATGCCGCGGTTGCGGGCGAAGATGCCCTCGATCTGCCGCGTCTGCCGCTCCAGATGCGCTTGCAGCACGGCTTCCCGCGGTTGGAAGTCGGTTTGGCCTTTGCGGGCGTTGATGGCTTCCGCGACCAGCCGGCCGAAGATCACGGTATCCGCCAGGGAATTGCCGCCCAGGCGATTCGCGCCGTGCACGCTCACGCAGGCGCATTCGCCGGCGGCGTAGAAGTTGTCGATGCAGGTCCGCCCCGCCGCATCGGTGTCGATCCCGCCCATCGAGTAGTGCTGGCCCGGCTGAATGGGAATCGGCTCGTCCACGGGATCGATGCCGGCGAACTCGATGCAAATGCTGCGGATGCCGGGCAGCCGCCGGAGAATCTTCTGACGCCCCAGGTGCCGCAGGTCCAAGTGTACGCAGCCCCCCTCGAAGCCGCGGCCCTCGTCGATCTCGGTCTGGATGGAGCGGGCCACGATGTCGCGCGGGGCCAGCTCCATCATCTTGGGGGCGTAGCGGGCCATGAAGCGCTCGCCTTGCCGGTTGAGCAAGTAGCCCCCCTCGCCGCGGGCACCCTCAGTAATCAAGATGTTCGTCCCGTACAGCGTGGTCGGATGGAACTGTACGAACTCCAGGTCTTTCGCCGGGACGCCCGCCAACAGGGCCATGCCGACGCCGCTGCCGGTGTTGATCAGGGCGTTGGTCGAATTCCGATACATGCGGCCATACCCGCCCGTGGCAAACACGCAGAACCTCGCGGCGAAGGCTTCCAACCGGCCGCGCTTCAGGTCGTAGGCGACCAGGCCGTGGCAGCGGCCGTCCTCGACCGCCAGGCAGGTCGCCGCGCATTCGTCGTAGACGCGGATGCCGCGGCGGACGGCCTGCTCGTAGAGCGTGTGCAGCAGCACGTGGCCGGTCTTGTCCGCCGCGTAGCACGCCCGCGGAAAACCGGCGCCCCCGAAGGGCCGCTGGGCGATGCGGCCGTCCGCGAAGCGGCTGAACGGCGCCCCCCAGTGTTCCAGCTCGTAAATCACCTGCGGCGCCAGGGCACACATCTTCGCCACGGCGCCCTGATCGGCCAGGTAGTCGCCGCCCTTGATCGTGTCGAAGGCGTGTTTTTCCACGGAGTCGTCGCGGCCCTCGGGCGCGTTTCCCAGCGCGGCGTTGATGCCTCCCTGGGCGGCACCGGAGTGCGAGCGGACCGGGTGCACCTTCGAGAGCACGGCTACGTCCCAGTCCGCGCAGAGCCCCAGCGCCGCGCGCAAGCCCGCCAAACCGCCGCCGACCACCAGGATGTCGTGCGTGATCATGTTGCCACGTATGCGAAGTATCCAGCCAGGAATCCGGCGAACAGCAACCAGCCCAACAGCGTGCAGACCCAGAACAGCAGGCGGTGGCGGCGCACGCCCAGATCCAGGGCGATCGTGCGCAGGCCGTACAGCGCGTGGAAGATCACGCAGAACACCAGCACGCAGACCAGCGCGGGGTGCCGGTGCAGGCCGGCCAGCGCCCGCACCCAGCCGAGGTCCGAAGGGCTCGCTTGGCAGAAGCCGCTAGCCAACTGCAACGACAGCAACGCCAGGAGCACGACGCCGCTGACGCGGTGGAAGATCCAGACGAACACGATGCGCTCTCCCTTCAAGTGGCGCGCGACGGGGCGGCTGCGGCAAGGATGGCCGCAACCTTCTCGCACAATACCGCGAAATCCACCGGCTTCTCCAAGAACTCGACGGCCGGCAGCCAAGTCGGATCGAGGTCCTTGTTGCCGAAGCCCAGCGGGAACGACTGGTTGACGGCGGTCAGCAGCAGGACGGGGATTTGGCCGAACTCGCGGCGGATGGCGCGGGCCAGCTCGAATCCCGCCGTGTCGTTTTCCGGGAACATGACGTCCAGAATGATGGCGTCGGGCCGCTGACGGCGAATGCGGTCGAGGGCCTGCTCGGCGTCCGTCTCGACCGCGACCTCGTGGCCGCGGCTGCGCAGCACCCGGCCGACCGCCCCGGCAAAATCCGCGTCGTCATCGACGATCAGCAGGTGGGCCATGTATGCTCCTGTAGCTTCAATTGAGTGTGTGAGTTTCGCCCGGCGAGGGGGGAAAATCCAAGAGTACCAGGGTTCCCGCGGCCGGCGTGCTCTCGACATGGACGCGGATCCTGCCCGCCAGGGCCGCCTGCCGCACGATGGCCAGCCCCAGGCCGGTCGATGCCTTGTTGTGCTTGACGGCTTCCGTGGTGCGGAAGTAGTCGTCGAAGATCCGCGGGAGTTTTCCGGCGGGGATACCGATGCCCCGATCCCGCACCGCGACCACGGCCCCGCCGCCGGTCTTCGGCTTGCAGGACACCGAGACCTGCTGGGCATCCCGCGAGTAGCTGATCGCATTGGCCAGGACGTTGTCCAGCATCATCACGGCGTGGTCGTATATGCCGAGCACTGCGGCGGGAGCCAGGTCCTCGTCGAAGGCGATGCCGCGCTTGGCCGCCTGGGGCTTGAGGTTGGACATGCAGGAGCGGATCAAGGCCGGCAGATCGATCGGGACCGGCACGGGCGGAGCCTGCACGTGGGACCGCAGGTTCGCCAGTTGCAGCATGGCCTTGATTTCCCGCGAGAGCATCTCACAGCGGGCGGCAATCTGCTCGATCACCGCGGTGGCGGACTCCGAGATCGTCCCGCAATACCCGCCCAGCAGGAGCTGCGTATTGGCGTGGA
>Ga0326727_10020704_pt1 | contig 13020 bp, 9 predicted proteins | sample MB2enrmetagenome_FD_207643 | JGI IMG/M metagenome (GOLD analysis project Ga0326727, IMG submission 207643) | Lab enriched peat soil microbial communities from McLean, Ithaca, NY, United States - MB29MY | ecosystem: Environmental > Terrestrial > Soil > Wetlands > Peat | place: USA: New York...
CGACCAATCCTATCGCCATGCGGTCCACGATGCCGAGTTGACGACGCAATACATCGCCGAACTGCGTGCCGAAAGGACTCAAGCCTTTGTCGACAAGGTTGACTTTCACCTGATCCGCGCCAAGGTTCGCTTCGAAGCTCTCCTGCGCGCCGGCGCCGACCCCGGGCCGGCCATCGATTCCTTCATCGAGGAAGAGGCGTCGGCTTTCTCGGACCTGGACGCCCTTCGTGTCGCCGATGCCCAGGGTTATCTTCGTTGGGGCACCATTCGTCCGCGGGGAGACCGGGCGTCCATCGCCAATCGCAGCTACTTTAGCGTTCTGCGCGACAACCCGGGGGCGGGAATGGCGGTCGATGGGCCCTTTCTGTCGTTGATCGGCAATCGCCAAGTCATGATCTTCGCCCGCCGGCTCGACAACCCCGACGGCGGCTTTGCCGGCATCGTCGTCGTCCGGGTCCGGCTGGAATCATTCGACTCGCTGCTGGCTCAGGACGACTTTCAGCCGCGGGCCATTCTCAGTTTGCGGCGAACCGATCTGAACTTGATCGCGCGCAATCCGGTCCTTCCCGATATTGTCAACAGTCGGGATGTATCCGATGAATTCATTGAGTCGTTTAAGAAAAATCCGGACCATGGGACCTATCTTGCTAGAAGCAAGATAGATAATGATAAAAAGATATTTTCATACAAAAGGATTGGAAGCTTACCAATGTTCGTCGTTGTGGGAATAAATGTCGATGATTATTTGGGTGGGTGGATGGTAAATTTTTATGTATATGTCGCGTTGTTGATTGTTTCGTGGTTTCTGTTAGCGATTCTGATGCTTGCTACCTTCGCTGGATCCGCCCGGCAGGGAAGACATCTTCCGGTGTCAGGTCCGGGCAGGATGCCATTCGACGCGGGCCCTGGACCGGGCGGGGCCATGATGGCGCAAGACGCCGGTCGGAAGCCTGGATCGGATCCTTAAGAACCGGATGACTTTAGGCGGGAAGGGCGGCATGGTCGACGTTCGGTTTCGGTATCGATGGTTTCTGCCTTTGACGGTTCTGCTGTCCCTGGGTGCGCTGGGTGCGCTGACCTATACCGAATACATCAACGAGCGGAACGATCGGCATCAGGAAATCCTTCAGGGCGCGGTCGCCTTTCAGCAGACCTTGGATCACGAGCTTCTGGGCGTGCAGCGGTTCATGACGGCCCTGGCGGCGTCGTCGCGTGACCTCGATCCCGGCAATTGGGACAAGTTCCGCGAGTCGGGACGGCAGGCTCTGGAAGCCAGTGACGTGGCCGATGCCATCGTCTTGTTCGATGTGCAGGGGAGGGCCTTGGTCACCACCCATCAAGGAATGGCGACGGCCTTGCAAGCGGACGTGTTGGCGGATCACATCCGGCGCATCGTCGACAGTGGCGCACCGTCCTTTTCGGCCCTGATCACCGGCATGTCGGTGCGCCATCCGGTCATCGCGGTGGGGGTGCCGGTCCGGCGGGACGGCAAGGTCGTCGGGGTTCTTGATGCCTTGCTGATGAGCACCCGCCTGTCCTCGCTGCTGTTGCATCAGCGGTTGCCTCAGGACTGGTTTGCCGTCGTCTTCGACAGTGGCGGCACCATCATGACCCGATCGAGGGATCCCGACCGCTATACCGGGCGCAGCGTGTCCCCGACCCTGATCGGATTGCTGACGGCACAGAAGCCGCCATCGGCGGGCGTTTTCGAATCCAACAGTTCCGACGGCATTCCGATCTCGGCTGCCTATACCGTCTCGGGATTGACCGGCTATGGGGTTGCCACCGGTGTTCCCCGCGATCTGTTCTGGCGCAACACCCTGAGCCGCATCGCCCTGCCCGTCGCCGGCATTGTTGCGGCGATGGTCAGCCTGTTGTTCGTCTGGCACTTCGGCGAAGCCTTGCGGCGACGGCGCGACAACGAGGAGCGGTTGAAGCAATTCATCGACCGGGCTCCGGTATCTCTGGCGATGTTCGATCGCGACATGCGTTACCTGGCGGTCAGCCACCGTTGGTGCGAGGAATATGGCCTGGGTGAGGCAGATATCGTCGGGCGGCGCCAGGACGATGTCTTTCCTGACCTACCCGACCGCTGGCGCGCGGTCTTTCGGCGGGGCATGGCCGGCGAAAGCGCCTTTTTCCCCGACGATCGCTTCGACCGGGCGGACGGGACGACCCTCTGGCTGCGCTGGGGTGTCCGCCCCTGGTATGCCGAGGACGAAGCGGTGGGCGGCCTGACCATCTTCTCGGAGAACATTACCGAACAAAAGCGCGCCTCGGAAGAGCAGCACCGGTTGGGAGAGGCGCTGCATCACCTGGGCTTGCCGGTTCTGATGATGGACATCGACACCACGATCCGTTACGCCAACCCGGCCTTTCTCCATTTGATGGGGTACCAGATTGCCGATCTGGTCGGACATCCGATCCGCGATGTCATTCCCTTGGAGTCCAAGGATCAGGATGAGCATGAACTGGCCAGACGGAATATCCTGGCCCGGGGGTCCTCGGCGCGGGAGATGATCCGACTGGCCAAGGATGGCACGCCGATACCACTGTTCGGGACGGTATCGCTGTTGCGTGCGATGGATGGCAAACCCAGCGGCTTCATCAGCAGCTATGTCGACTTGCGCCCCTTGAAGGAGAAGCAGCGGGAATTGGATGCCTATCGGCATCATCTCGAGGACCAGGTCCACCTGCGCACGGCCGAACTGGAAACGGCCAAGGTTGCCGCCGAGGCTGCCGCCGTCGCCAAAAGCTCGTTCGTGGCCAACATCAGCCACGAGATTCGTACGCCCTTGAACGGAATCCTGGGCATGGCCAACCTGCTCCGGCGCAGCGGCGTGACCGGGCAACAGGCCGGATTCCTGGACAAGATCGATCTGTCCGGACGCCACTTGTTGGCCATCATCAATGATGTGCTGGACCTGTCCAAGATCAACGCCGACAAGCTGGTGCTGGAGAACCGGGATTTTCTGGTGTCCGATGTGCTCCGCTCGGTCGGCGCCGTCGTGGCCGCCTCCGCCGAGGCCAAGGGGTTGGACTTTCAGGTGCGCGCGGCGGCTTTGCCCGACGTCCTGAAAGGCGATGCCAACCGCCTGTCACAGGCCCTGATCAATTATCTGGGAAATGCCGTCAAGTTCACCGAGCATGGAGGCGTGACCCTGCTGGGCGAGGTCCTGGACGAGGATCCGGATGGCTACCGCCTGCGCTTCTCGGTCACCGATACCGGCATCGGCATGTCGGCCGACGAGGCGGCGCGCCTGTTCCAATCCTTCGAACAGGCGGACAACTCAACGACCCGGCGTTTTGGCGGGACCGGTCTTGGATTGGCCATCACCCAGCGCCTGGTCCAGCTGATGGACGGCGACGTTGGTGTCGACAGTCGGCCGGGCCAGGGCAGCACCTTCTGGCTGACCGTCCGGTTGGGCCGGGGCAGCCTGGACAACATCCGGGCGTCCCAGTCCTCGGCCGGCGATGCCGAGGTCACGGTCCGTCGCGATCGGGCCGGCGCCCGGATTCTGCTGGCCGAGGACGACCCGATCAATCAGGAGGTGGCGCTGGATCTGTTGAGCGGAGCGGGACTGGTGGTCGATCTGGCGGCTAACGGTGTCGAAGCCGTGGCCAAGGCGCGGGAAGGGGCCTACGATCTGATTCTCATGGACATGCAGATGCCCGAGATGGACGGCATCCAGGCCACCCGGGCCATCCGTGCCCTGCCGGACTGTGCCGGCCTGCCGATCCTGGCGATGACCGCCAATGCCTTCGTCGAGGACCGCAACAGCTGTCTGGAAGCGGGCATGAACGACTTTATCGTCAAGCCGGTGGACCCCGGGGCCTTGTTTCTGGCTTTGGCCGCCTGGCTGCCGGCTGTCAAGGCTGCTCTGCCGGCGCTGGTCCGGCCGGTCGCACCGGAACAGAGTCCCATGCCCGACATTCCCGGGTTGGACGTGGCGCGGGGGCTGGCGGCCCTGTCCGGCCAGCGGCAACTGTATCTTGATCTGTTGGACCAGTTCGCCCGGCTGCACGGGGACGATGCCTGGCGCATCCGCGACGCCATGACGGCTGGAGACCGGGCATTGGCGCGGCGGTTGGCGCACAGCCTGAAAGGCGCGGCAGGCACCCTGGGCGCCGTCGCGGTCGAGGCTGCCGCCAGGGCATTGGAGGCCAGTTTCACTGTTGCCGAAGGGGCGGACGAGACGGACGGGATGGCCTTGGTGGCCGTGCTCGAGGCAGCCCTGAAACCTCTGGCCGAAGCTTTGAAGCTGGCGGCGTCGGACTGGGCCGGCGGCGGCGGGCCACCCGAACATCCGGTGGCCGCGTCCCTATCGGGACAGTGACCCGCCCTTGCGCCGACAACCGGTGACCTGAGCGGCGTCGGCTGCTATGAGTCTCGTGCACCGCCGGATTCAAATGCGGCAGTGCACGAGCGCGTCGACAAGAGGACGATATGGCCCTTTCCTTGCTTTCGGTGTTTCTGGTCCTGGCGACGGCCGTCGATTTTTGGCTGGCCGCGCGGCAAAGCCGTCACGTTCTGGCGCGCCGCAGCGAGGTTCCCGCCAGCTTTCAAGGGTTGGTCAGCCTGGCCGACCATCAGCGGGCGGCCGACTACACCAAGGCACGGCAAGCCCTGGCCATGGGCAGCGCGGTGTTATCCCTGGCGGTGACCCTGGGGTGGTTGTGGTTCGGGATCGGCGCCTTGCATGATCTGATCGGTCGGGCCGGAGCGCCGTCGCTGGCCGCGGGAACAGCACTGATCGTCGGTGTTCTGGTGGTTTCGGGCATCGTTGACCTGCCGGTCAGCCTGGTTCGGACCTTCGGGATCGAATCCCGCTTCGGGTTCAATCGCATGTCGCCCGCCCTGTTCTTCCGCGACTGGGCCAAGGGAACGGCCTTGACCCTGGCCCTGGGGGCGCCCCTGATCGGGGGACTGCTGTGGCTGATCGGCAGCCTGTCGGGCCTCTGGTGGCTGTGGGCTTGGCTGGCGTTCCTGGTGGTCGCCACCACCCTGATGACTGTCTATCCCTTGTGGATTGCACCCCTGTTCAACCGGTTCACGCCCTTGCCGGACGGTCCGGTCAAGACCCGCGTGCTGGCGTTGCTGGCCCAAGCCGGCTATCGGTCGGGAGGGCTTTTCGTGATGGACGGTTCAGCGCGGTCGGCTCATGCCAATGCCTATTTCACCGGCTTTGGACGTTCCAAGCGCATCGTCTTCTACGATACCCTGCTGACCAAGCTGGATGCCGACGAGGTCGAGGCGGTCCTGGCCCATGAACTGGGCCATTTCCATCACAAGGACATCCTGCGCGCCATGGCGCGGTTGGCCGGCGTTTCGCTGGTGGTGTTCTTCTGGCTGGGCGTGGCGGTGAAGGCGCCGTGGTTCACCGGTTGGCTGGGGCTGCCCCAATCCGACGCGGTTGCGGTGATCGTCGCGATGATCTGTCTGGAGCCGGTTGGACTGATGTTCGCGCCCCTGATGAACGGGTTGTCCTGGCAGGCGGAGTGGCGGGCCGACGCCTTTGCCGTCCGATTGACCGGTGGCGGGCGGTCCTTGTCCTCGGCCCTGGCCAAGCTGTCGCGGGACAGCGCCGCAACCCTGACACCCGATCCACTGTTCGCCCGTTTTCATTATTCACATCCGCCCCTGCCGTTGCGGCTGGCGCGGCTGACCGACGCAATCCAAGAGGAATGAGACCCATGTCCGGTCACGACCTGATCACTATCGGCAACGCCCGGCTGGTCGCCGGGATCTCGGCCAAAGGGGCGGAACTGCACTCCCTGGTTCCGACTTGGGGCCAGGAGATGCTCTGGCAGGCCGATCCCGCGGTGTGGGGCTGGCATGCCCCGAACCTGTTCCCCATCGTCGGGGCGCTGTCCGACAACCGGTTGCTTCACCGGGGGCACGCCTATGGGCTGGCCAGCCATGGGTTCCTGCGCCACAGCCAGACCGAGGTGGAACGCCAAAGCGCGGACGAGGCGGTGTTCCGGCTGACCGACAGCCCGGAGACGCGCCGCCAATACCCCTTCGCCTTTCATCTTTCCATCGGCTTTCGCATCATCGATGATCGCTTGCAGCAATGGTTCAGTGTCGCCAATCCCGGCGATGAGGACCTTCTGGTCAGCCTGGGGGCGCATCCGGCCTTCCGCTGGCCGCTGGCCGGCGGCTTGCGCCGCGAGGATCACCGCATAATCTTCAGCCGGCCGCAGCCGCAAGGGATCCTGCGTCCCCATGCCGATGGCCTGGATATGCAGCGGCTGGCGACACCGGTGGACGACAGCACGCTGGTCCCCGATGACCGGCTGTTCGAGCCGGGCGCCTTGGTCTGGGACCGCATCGAAGGGGGGCACGCTGCTTTCGGGGTGCCGGGGGCGGCCGGGGTCGAGATGGAGTTCGCGGATTTTCCCCACTTCGGGGTGTGGACCAAACCCGGCGCCGGCTTCCTTTGCCTGGAGCCCTGGCAGGGACATATGAGCCCCAAAGGCTTTGCCGGGGAATTGGCCGACAAGCCGGGGATCGTCGCCATCGCCCCTGGTGCCGTCCGGCGTTGGACCCTGTCGATCCGCCCGGTGCAGGTCCTGTCGGCTTAATCGGCGGCGAAACATCCCCGTAGGGCCAGCGTCCCCGCCTGCCTTCACCGCCGCACACCGGCGGAGACGCCGGCGCTACGCCATATTTTTTCAGCGGCGAAATATCCCAGTAGGGCCAGCGTCCCCGCTTGCCTTCACCGCCGCACACCGGCGGAGACGCCGGCGCTACGTCATATTTTTTCAGCGGCGAAATATCCCAGTAGGGCAAGCGTCCCCGCTTGCCTTCGCCGGCGCCATGCCATTTTTCACAGACGTTGGCGGAACGCCAGATAGTCGGTGACGACCCGGCGGGTCGCCTCGATTTGGGGAACGTGGCCGACATTGGGCAGCAGGATGGTTTGCGATCCCGGCAGCAGGGCGTGATAGGTTGCCATCGCCGAGGGGGGCACGATGCGGTCGTGGTCGCCCCAGACCAACAGAGCGGGGGCGCGAACGTCGGGCAGGCGCGGTTCGATCTGGAAGTCGGTGGCCCGCGCCACCAGGTCATCGAACATCTTGCGGTGCAACTCGAAGTTGGCCGCGGCCCGCAGTTCCATGGCCTTGACGATGCAATAGGGGATCGGCGGGACCCGGTACAGGATCAACTCCAGGACACGGCGAAAGTCGCCGGGACGGCGGACCAGCAGCACATAGTCCTGGTGATCCAGATAGGCCTTGGTTGCCGCCGAGGCCCACAGATCGGCGGTTCCGGCGGCGGCCAGAAGCCACAGGCTGTCGACTTTGGCCGGGAAGCGGGCGGCATAGGCGGCGGCGATCCAACCGCCCAGCGAATTTCCACCGAAGTGGGCCGTCTTGATGCCGATGGCGGTCAGGAACTGGTCCAGGTAGTCGACCTGGGCATCGACGCCGTAATCGGCATTGGCCGGCTTTTCGCTGTCGCCGAACCCCGGCAGATCGGGAATGATCACCCGGTAGTGGCGGGCCAATCCATGGGCGGCGGCCAGAAAGGTCGAACGGCTGGCGCCCATGCCATGGACCAGCACCAGGGGCGCGCCCGTTCCCCCATCCCAATAGGCGATCTCAAAACCGTCGATGTGCACGCGGCAGTCCCTGAGCCGGGCGGCGCGGCGCTGCAGATCGATGACGGTCCGGGCCGCCGGCTCGGGAGCCAGGCGGCTGCCCAGCCAGCCGGCCAAGGCAAGGGCGGCAAGGACGACCGCGACATCAAGCACCAGCATTGCCATGGGTGAGTCCCCTTCCAGGACGAACAATCCCCCATCATACGCGTGGAGCGGCTGGGACGCCTGTCCCGCCTAGAGTCTTTTTTCCCAGGGCGCAGCGCTCAATGGTCGGCGCCACTCTTGAAATGGAATTGGGCACCGGCGCGAATACCGGAGGGCCAGCGGGCGGTGACGGCCTTTTGCCGGGTATAGAACCGCACGCCATCGGGTCCGTAGATATGCAAATCGCCAAACAAGGACTGCTTCCAGCCGCCGAAGCTGTGATAGGCGACGGGGACCGGGATGGGGACATTGACGCCGACCATGCCGGCCTGCACCCGCGATACGAAGTCCCGCGCGGCATCGCCGTCACGGGTGAAGATGGCGGCGCCATTGCCGTATTGGTGGGTGTTGACCAGGCCGAGCGCGCGTTCGTAATCGGCGGCGCGCACCACGGCCAGCACGGGGCCGAAAATCTCGTCTGTATAGATGCTCATGGCTGGTGTGACATGATCGAACAGGCAGCCGCCCAGGAAGAAGCCGCCGTCGTTGCCTTGCATGACCAGATCGCGCCCGTCGACCACCAGGCTGGCACCCTCCTTCAGGCCGGCGGCGACATATCCTTTGATGCGTTCCAGGCTGTCGCGGGTAATCACCGGACCCATCTCGGCCTCGGGGTCGGTATAGGCGCCCACTTTCAGCGCGCGGACGCGGGGAGCCAGGCGTGACACCACCTGATCGGCGGTGTCGTCGCCGACCGCCACAGCCACCGATACCGCCATGCAGCGCTCTCCGGCCGAGCCGTAGGCCGCCCCCATCAGCGCGTCGGTGACCTGATCCATGTCGGCGTCGGGCATCACCACCAGATGGTTCTTGGCGCCGCACAGGGCCTGCACCCGTTTGCCGTGGGCGGCACCGGTGGCATAGATCTGCCGTCCGATGGCGGTGGATCCGACGAAACTGATGGCCGCCACCCTGGGGTCGGCCAGAAGGACGTCGACGGCCTGCTTGTCGCCCATCACCACATTCAGCACGCCGTCGGGCCCCCCCGCCTGGCTGGCCAGTTCGGCCAGGCGCAGGCTGGTCGAGGGGTCCTTCTCCGACGGTTTCAAGATGAAGCTGTTGCCGCAGGCCAAGGCCACCGGGAACATCCACAGCGGAACCATGGCCGGAAAATTGAAGGGAGTGATGCCGGCACAGACGCCCAGCGGCTGGCGCAGGGAATAGACATCGACGCCGGTGGCAGCCTGCTCGCTGATCTCGCCCTTCAGAAGATGGGGAATGCCGCAGGCGAACTCGATCACCTCGAGGCCGCGGGTGATCGATCCCTTGGCATCGGCAATGGTCTTGCCATGCTCGGACGAGACCAGCCGGGCCAGAGTTTCCATGTCCTTGACGACCAGATCGCGGAAGGCGAACAGGATCGATGCCCGCCGCGGCGACGGCATTGCCGCCCAGGCCGGAAAGGCGCCCTGGGCGGCTGCGATGGCGGCCTCGACCTCGTCCCGGGCCGCCAGGGGCACTTTGGCCGTGACGGCCCCCGTGGCGGGGTCGAACACGTCGGCAAAGCGTCCGCTGGTGCCGGGAACGGCCCGGCCGGCGATGATGTGGTGCAGGGTCTTCATCGGGAACGGGTCTCCATCTCAGGCGAGGACTTTCAGAACCTCGGCCAGGCGGCCGATCACGGTATCGATCTGGGGCTTGTCGATGATCAGGGGCGGCGACAGGGCGATGATGTCCCCGGTGACGCGCACCAGGATGCCGCTTTCGAAGCAGGCGACGAAGGCGTCGTAGGCGCGGCTGCCGGGTGCGCCCGGGCGCGGTGCCAGTTCGATTCCGGCCACCAGGCCCAGGTTGCGAATATCGATGACATGAGGCAGGCCTTTCAGGCTGTGCACCGCCTCTTCCCAATAGCCTGCCAGGTCGGTGGCGCGGGTCAGCAGCCCCTCGTCGGCATAGACGTCAAGGGTGGCCAGCGCCGCCGCGACCGCGACGGGATGGCCGGAATAGGTGTAGCCGTGCAGGAATTCGATGGCGTTGTCCGGCCCCGCCATGAACGCCTGGTGAACCTTGTCCGAGGCGAAGACGGCGCCCATCGGGACGGTACCGTTGGAAATACCCTTGGCGGTGGTCACCAGGTCCGGCTCCACGCCGAAGGTCTGGAGCGCGAACGGGGCCCCCAGGCGGCCGAAGCCGGTGATCACCTCGTCGAAGATCAGCAGGATGCCATGGCGATCGCAGATGGCGCGCAGCCGTTCCAGATAGCCCTTGGGGGGCACCAGGACGCCGGTCGAGCCGGCCAGGGGTTCGACGATCACCGCGGCGATGGTCGAGGCATCATGCAGGGCGACAAGGCGCTCCAGATCTTCGGCCAGATGGGCGCCCCAGGCCGGCTGTCCTTTCGTAAAGGCGTTGTGCTCAAGGTCGTGGGTGTGGCGCAGGTGGTCGACCCCGGGCAACAGGGGGCCGAAATGCTTGCGGTTGTTGGCGATGCCGCCGACCGACAGGCCGCCGAAGCCGACCCCATGATAGCCGCGTTCGCGACCGATCAGGCGGGTCCGGGCCCCGTCGCCCTTCAGTCGATGATAGGCCAGCGCCACCTTGAGGGCGGTGTCGACCGCTTCCGATCCGCTGTTGGTGAAAAAGACGTGATTGAGATTGGGCGGCATCAGGGCCGCCAGGCGCGACGCCAGTTCAAAGGCTTCGCCATGTCCCATCTGGAAGGTCGGGGCGAAGTCCAGTTCGGCGACCTTGGCCTGGACCGCCTTGACGATGGCCGGGCGGCAATGACCGGCGTTGACGCACCACAGTCCGGCGGTGCCGTCCAGGATCGTCCGGCCATCGGCACTGGTGTAGTACATGCCGTCCGCCGATGACAGCAGCCGGGGCTTGGCCTTGAATTGGCGGTTGGCGGTAAAGGGCATCCAGAAGGCGGCGAGATCGGTCGCATGGTTGTCGAGCATGGGACGACACCTTTCAGGGCGGAGGGGGGGTGACTGTCAGCCTCAACTGTTTGCCGATGTTTAACAAGATGCTTTCTTTGAGGTCATCATCCCCTTGAAATGACAGAATTCACTGTCAAAATGTTAAGGATCGTGAACGTCTGAAACGGAGAACGGCATGGATCTGGACGTCGGCAGCCGGCTGAAGGCGGTTCGTTTGCGAACCGGACTGTCCCAGCGCGAACTGGCCCGCCGCGCCGGGGTGACCAACGCCAGCATTTCGCTGATCGAATCCAATCGGCTTAATCCGTCGGTCGGTGTCTTGAAGCGGGTTCTGGACGGCATCCCCATGGGCCTGTCCGAGTTCTTCGCCCTGGATGTGGAGGCGGCCGAGACGGTTTTCTATGGGGCTGACGATCTGGTGGAGCTGGTCGGGGGAGATATTTCCTATCGCCAAGTCGGGCGCGATCTGCAGGGCCGCACCTTGCAGATCATCGTCGAATGCTATCGGCCCGGGGCCGATACCGGGCGCATTCCCTTAAGCCATGACGGCGAGGAGGGTGGGGTCGTCCTCGCCGGGCGCCTGGAGGTGACGGTCGGCGACCAGGTGCGTACCCTGGGACCGGGCGACGCCTACTATTTCCACAGCCGCGCGCCCCACCGTTTCCGCAATGTGGGGCGCGAGGACTGTCGCCTGGTCAGCGCTTGCACGCCGCCCAGCTTCTGATCCGGGTCAGGACAGGCAGGCCCAGCTGTCCAGCCGGCCCCGCCAATAGACGAAGGCCCTGCCGTCCTCCATCCAACCGGCTTCGGCTTCGGCCGGCAGGGTGCGGCCGTCGATCACGGTCCAGCGGGTGGCCTTGGCGAACCACGGACAGGGGACCAGTTTGCCCTTCACCAGGCGCGGCCGGGCCGATGCGTCGACGCGATCGACAAGGCCGTCCGCCGACAGGGAGATGCGCAGGTCGGCACGCCGCTCACCGTCGCCAACGCTGACCTGCAGGGTCGACGGGTCGATGACGGTCCAGCGCAACGAACGGTTGGCCAGGATGGCGTCGGGGGCCCACAACAGTTCACTCAGATAGCGCAAGGCCTGGCCGCGCAACATGGGACCGCCGCCGGCAGCCCGGACCACCGGCACCAGGTCCAGGATCCGTCCCTCCAGGCCGGCCTGATCGCCGACCAGATGATCCATCACCGAAAACGGCAGCAGGCGGGCCATGCGCAGGCGGGCCAGCCAAAGAAACCCCGGCTCGGCCAGATGAATGACCTGGCGGGCGCGGAACGGCTGGGCCGTGGCTTCGGGCGATCGCTTGATTTCGCCGGACTGGGTCAGGCGAACCAGGCGGCAGAAGGGGCCGACGGCGCCCAGGCGCCGCGCCAGGGCGGCGACCTCCGGGGGCAGGTCGGTGCGACAGGTTCCCGGAGCGGGGATGCGTTCCAGGATCGAGGACAGGGTGGTGTATCGCTGTGTCAAGGTCACTTGGTTGTTTCCGCGGCGCTGATGTGGTGGTGGATGACTTCCTTGATGACGAAGGCCAGGAACTTCTCGGCGAAGTCGGGATCCAGGTCGGCGTCCGTGGCCAGCCGGCGCAGGCGGCCAATCTGTTCCCTTTCCCGGTTCAGGTCGGCGGGTGGCAGGGACTGGGCGGCCTTCAGCCGTCCGACCTGCTTGGTGATCTTGAATCGTTCGGACAGCAGATAGATCAACGCCGCATCGATGTTGTCGATACTGGCGCGCAGTCGCAGAAGTTCCGGGGGAATTGAGGTTGGGGTGTCCGCCATCGTCAGATCCATGAAGAGCCTTTGATATGGCAGGAGTATGCCATCGTCCGACGGGATCCGGATAGTCACCTCTGATATCGACCGGCGCGGACCGGAGCCCGTCAGCGCGCCCTTCATTGGCCTGCCCGTGTTACTGGTCTTTGTATAAGGTATCCCTGTCGATCGAGAATTCGACCAAGGCGTCTTCGATCAGCGACGTCAGGATGCCCCTTTCGTCCAGGACTTCGAAGCGATGACTGAATGCCGCAACCAACGGGGCACAAGGGCTTTTCTTGCTGAAGGCGAAAGCGATATTGCCATCCGTCACCGGGACCTGGTGAACCTTGATCCTTGTTTCCTTTGCGTTATTTGTCAAAAATGCCCGCCCGAAATATCTGCTTGAGATGAAATAATCGATGCGTTTCTTTTCCAGCTTGCCGAAATTATTTTCCACAGTGGGTGCCGTTTCAATCGTCAATTCTTTTTTCAGGAACTCATCGAACCCGCTGCCAAAGGAATCTCCGGCACTGATTCCGCCTACTCTTCCTTTCAGGTCGTTCCAATCACGA
>Ga0326727_10020706_pt1 | contig 13019 bp, 7 predicted proteins | sample MB2enrmetagenome_FD_207643 | JGI IMG/M metagenome (GOLD analysis project Ga0326727, IMG submission 207643) | Lab enriched peat soil microbial communities from McLean, Ithaca, NY, United States - MB29MY | ecosystem: Environmental > Terrestrial > Soil > Wetlands > Peat | place: USA: New York...
GATCGCCAGGATGACCGCGAGAAGGCCCAACGCCTGCGCCGCGCCGATCCGCTGCGCCAGACCATGCAGCCAATCGCCGAAGAGCGCGCCGAGCGCCGCGGCGTCGCGGGGCGCTTCGCGCGCCAGCCCCACCCACAGAAGCGGGCTCAGCACGCTCGACGAACGCGCGAAGGTCTGCCGCGCGAACAGGTCGCGGCGCGCCGCGCTGATGCGCGCTTCGTCGTCGTCGATCTGCAGCAGCATCGCGCGCGCCGAGCGCATGTCGGCGTCGAGCGCGTCGTGCTTCTGCTTCTCCGCCGCCAGCTCCGCGCTGGTCGCGTCGCTGGTCGCCGCCTCCTTCGACTTCGGCGTCAGCTCGGCGAGCCGCTTGGCGGACGCCTCGAGGCGCGGCGCGAGCTCGGTGATCGTCGCCTGCAGCTCGGCGGCGAGCGGGTCGATCTCGGCGCGCAGCTGCACGAGCTCGGAATCGCCGAGCCCGTCGGCCTTCAGCTGCGTCTCGACTTCGGCGAGCGTCGCGCGCGCCGCGTCGAGCGTCTGGCGCGTCGCGTCGTCGCTCGCCGCCGCCGCGGGAGCGGCGAACAGGACCATCAGGGCGAAGAGAAGCGAGCGAACGGCGCTTGAGACGGGCAAACCGACCCTCGAAGACTGATTCGGCGGGGACCGGGTTCTCCTCCCATCCGAGCATGGCCGCGCTGTGGCCGCAATCGCGAATCCGACCGGCTCGGGTTCATTCACCTTGGCGAGGGAAAAGGGCTGCGCCGGCGTCGCGGCTTTGTTAAAGCAAGCGGCGAAAAAGAGGAAAACTGCGTGAACCCGACCCCGCCAGCCGCTCCGGTCGACGCGCCCGAACCCGACGCGGCGGCGGCGAGCGCCTCCCGTCTCGCCGCGGGCGAGCGCGCGCTTGCGCATTTTCTCGCCGCCGGCTTCGCCCGCCTCGAGCCGCCGTTGCTGCAGCCCGCCTCGGTCTTCCTCGACATGTCCGGCGAGGACATCCGCGGCCGCCTCTATCTGACCAGCGACGCCTCGGGCGCCGAGCTGTGCCTGCGGCCCGACTACACCGTTCCCGTCTGCCTCGCCTACATCGCCTCGCCGGCGGCGGGGCGGCCGGCGCAATACGCCTATCTCGGCCCGGTCTTCCGCGCCCGCGCCGGCCAGAGCGGCGAGATGCTCCAGACCGGCCTGGAAAGCTACGGCCGCGACGACGTCGAAGCCGCCGACGCCGAGATTCTCGCGCTTTCGCTCGAAGCGGCGGCGCTCGCCGGTGCCGGGCCGCTGACGGTGCGCCTCGGCGACGCGCGGCTGTTCGACAGCGCGCTCGCGGCGCTCGCCCTTCCCGACGTCTGGCTGAGAAGGATGCGCCGCGGCCTCGCGCGCGGCCGGTCGCTGGAGTCGATCCTCGACGCCAACGGCCAAGCCGCGCCCCCGCAGTCGGGCGTGCTGGCGGCGCTGGAGCGGGCCGACCACGCCGGCGCCAAGGCGCTGGTCGAAGACCTGCTCGCCATCGCCGGCATCGCGACGGTCGGCGGTCGCAGCGTCAGCGAGATCGCCGACCGCTATCTCGACCAAGCGGCGGCGCGCTCGCAGTCGCATGTCAGCGCCGAGCAGCAGGAGGCGCTGCGCCGCTTCCTCGCCATTGCCGGCGATCCCGACTCCGCCTCGCGCCAGCTCCGGCAATTGGCCGCCGACGCGCGGCTCGACTTCGGCGGCGCGCTCGATTCGTTCGACCAGCGCAACGGCTTCCTCGCCGCGCGCGGTCTGAAGATCGCCGATTTCTCCTATTCCGCCGCCTTCGTGCGCGACCTCGACTACTACACCGGCTTCGTCTTCGAGGCGGCCGACGCGACGCGGCCGGACGCAAGGCCCGCGGTCGGCGGCGGCCGCTACGACGGCCTCGCGCGCCGCCTCGGCGCGGAAAGCGACGTGCTCGCCGTCGGCGCCGCGGTGTGGATCGACCGTCTGCCCAGCGCGGAGAAACGCGCATGACCGCCGAAGCCGAAAACGCCGACGATTCTCCGCTGCTGCTCGCCGCGCCCTCCAAGGGACGCTTGCAGGAGAACGCGGCGGCGTTCTTCGCCCGCGCCGGATTGGAGTTCATGCAGGGACGCGGCGCGCGCGACTACCGCGCCGCCATCGCCGACCTGCCGGGGGCGGAGGTGGTCTTCCTCTCCGCCGCCGAGATCGTCGGCCAGCTCGCCGCCGGCGCCGTGCATTTCGGCGTCACCGGCGAGGATCTGGTGCGCGAGCGCGTCGCCGACGCCGACCGGCGGCTGCTCCTGCTCGCCCCGCTCGGCTTCGGCTTCGCCAACGTCGTGGTCGCCGTCCCGCAAGCCTGGATCGACGTGCGCGCCATGGCCGACCTCGAGGACGTCGCGGCGAGCTATCGCGCGCGGGGCGGCGAGCGCATGCGCGTGGCGACCAAATATGTCAACCTGACGCGCCGCTTCTTCGCCGAGCATGGCGTCGCCGACTATCGCATCGTCGAGAGCCTGGGGGCGACCGAAGGCGCGCCGGCGGCCGGTGCCGCCGAGCTGATCGTCGACATCAGCACCACCGGCGCCACGCTCGCCGCCAATGCGCTGAAGACGCTCGACGACGGCGTCATCCTGCGCTCGCAGGCGACGCTGGTCGCCGCGCCGCATGCGCGCTGGACGGAAAAGACCCGCGCCGCCGCTCGCGCGATGCTAATGCGCGTCGCGGCGATCGAGGACGCGCGCAAGGCGCGGGAGATCCGCGCCCGGCTGCCCACTCCGGTCCATCTGGTGGTGGAGCAGGCGTGCGCTCGGTTCGACGCCGTCCCCGCCTTCGGCGAGGAGGCCGATCCGCACGGCTTCGTCGCCCTGCATTGCGCGCGCTCGCGGTCGGCGGAGCTTGCCGATTGGCTGCTCTCCCAGGGCGCCGAGCGGGTCAGCGTCATCGCCCTCGACCAGGTGTTCGACGCCCGCAACCCCCTGTTCGAGGCGCTCGAGGCGCGGATCGCCGGCCAGCCGGCCTGACGCGCCGCCCGGGCCTTCGCTCGGTCTTGGTTTGGCCGCAATTTCCCCGAATGAGCCGGAGCTTCGTTTCACCTTTAGCGCGAGATGCGCTAGACGGAAGTAGGCTCGAGCCGAGGAACCCAGGGACCGTGCTCTACATCTCGACCCGCGGCGAGGCGCCCCGGCTCGGCTTCACCGAGGCGATGCTCGCGGGCCTCGCCCGCGACGGCGGCCTCTACGCGCCGCTGACGCAGCCGCGCCTGACGCCGGCGGAAATCCGCGCCCTCGCCGGCCTCCCTTACGCCGAGGCGGCGACGCGCGTCGTCCGGCCCTATGTCGGCGACGACCTCGCCGAGGACGAGCTCGCCGAGCTGACCAGGCAAGCCTACGCCGGCTTCGGCCACGCCGCGGCGGCGCCGCTCGTCCAGCTCGACGCCAACCTGTTCCTGCTCGAGCTGTTCCACGGGCCGTCCTTGGCGTTCAAGGACTTCGCCATGCAGTGGCTCGGACGGGTGATGAGCCGGACGCTCAAGCGGCGCGGCGCGCGCGCGACCATCCTCGGCGCGACCTCGGGCGACACCGGCGCGGCGGCGATCGAGGCGTTCGCCGGACAGCCGAACGTCGAGGTGTTCATCCTCTTCCCCCACGGGCGAGTGTCGGAAGCGCAACGCCGGCAGATGACGACCGTCGACGCGCCGAACGTCCACGCGGTCGCCGTCGAAGGAACCTTCGACGACTGCCAGGCGATCGTCAAAGCGCTGTTTGGCGATCTCGCCTTCCGCGACCGGATGGCGCTGTCGGGCGTCAACTCGATCAATTGGGCGCGCATCCTCGCCCAGATCGTCTACTATTTCACCAGCGCGGCGACGCTCGGCGCGCCGGACCGGCGTGTCGCCTTCGTCGTCCCCACCGGCAATTTCGGCGACATCCTCGCCGGCTTCTACGCCAAGCGCATGGGGCTGTCGATCGAGCGCCTGACCATCGCCGCCAACGAGAACGACATTCTCGCCCGCGCGCTCGCGACCGGCGTGTACAAGCCGCTCGGCGTCAAGGCGACGAGTTCGCCGTCGATGGACATTCAGGTCTCCTCGAATTTCGAGCGGCTGTTGTTCGAGGCTTACGATCGCGACGCCGCCGCGGTGAGGGCGCTGATGGGCGCGCTCAAGCAGGCGGGCGAGTTCGCCATCGCGCCGGGCCCGCTTGAAGCGATTCGCCGCGACTTCGACGCCCGCCGCGTCGACGAGACGGCCTGCGCCGAGGAGATCGCCTCGACCTATCGCGCCGCCGGCGTCATCCTCGATCCCCACAGCGCGGTCGGGGTCGCCGCGGCGCGCGGCGCGCTTAGGCGCGACCCGGCGACGCCGACCATCGCCCTCGCCACCGCGAGCCCGGCGAAGTTCCCCGATGCGGTCGCGCGGGCGATTGGCCGGCGGCCCGAGATTCCGCCGCGCCTGAGCCGCCTCGCGGCGCTGCCCGAGCGCGTCGCGGTTCTGCCCAACGACGCCGCGGCGGTGGCGCGCTTCCTTTCCGAGCGGACGAAGGAGGCCGCGTGAGCGCGCGTCTGACCACGCTGCCTTCGGGCCTCCGGGTCGTCACCGACGCGGCCGAACATCTGCGCACCGCCTCGCTCGGCGTGTTCGTCGGCGCGGGGTCGCGCCACGAGTCGGACGATGAGCACGGCCTGTCGCACCTGCTCGAGCACATGGCCTTCAAGGGCACGCGGCGGCGCACCGCCAAGGAGATCGCCGAGACGATCGAGAACGTCGGCGGCGACCTCAACGCGGAGACCGGCGTCGAGCAGACCGCCTATTTCGCCCGGGTGATGGGCGAGGACGTCGACCTCGCGCTCGACCTCATCGCCGAAATCCTCACCGAGAGCCGCTTCGACGCCGAGGAGCTCGGCCGGGAGAAGAACGTCGTCATCCAGGAGATCGGCGCGATCGAGGATACGCCCGACGACTTCATCTTCGACTTGTTCACCGCGGCGGCGTGGCCCGGGCAGCCGATCGGCCGGCCGATCCTGGGGACGCGCGAAGGCGTCGGCGGCTTTGACCGCAAGGCGATCGACGCCTATCTCCGCCGCCACTATCGCGCCGGCGCGATGGTCGTCGCCGCCGCCGGCGCGGTCGACCACGACCGCATCGTCGAGCGCGCCGAGAAGCTCTTGGACCCGGTCGGCGTCGACCGCGCCGAGCCGGCGCTCCCCGCCTTCTATCGCGGCGGCGACGCGCGGGTGTCGCGGCGCCTCGAGCAGACCCATCTTGTCGTCGGCTTCGAGGGCCGCGCGATCAGCGCCCCCGACCACGACGCCGCCCACGTCTTCGCCGCCGCGGTGGGCGGGGGAATGTCGTCGCGGCTGTTCCAGGAGGTGCGCGAGAAGCGCGGCCTCGCCTATTCCATCTACGCCTTTCACTGGGCCTACTCGGATTCCGGCCTGTTCGGCTTCTACGCCGGCGCCGCGGCGAAGGAGGCCGGCGCGGTGGTGGAGGCCGCGCTCGATTGCCTCGCCGAGGCGGCCGAGCGGCTCGAGGAGAGCGAAATCAAGCGCGCCAAGGCGCAGCTCAAGGTCTCGACGATGACGGCGCTCGAGTCGCCGGGCGCCCGGGCGCAGCAGCTCGCGCGCCAGACCTTCGTCTACGGCCGACCGCTGGCGCTCGACGAGATGCTGGCGCAGATCGATGCGGTCACCGTCGAAGGCGCGCGCGCGACCGGCGCGGCGATGCTGCGCTCGCCGCCGACCGCGACGGCGCTCGGCGCCCTCGGCAAGGCCCTCGACTCAGCCGGCGTCGCGCGCCGGCTGAGAGGCGTGTGAGAGGCCGACATGGCGCTGTTCCGCCTCGGCAGGCCCGTCAGTCCCGAGCTCGTGCTGCGCGGCGAGGGCGTTTTTTTGCGCCCCGGGTCGATGGAAGACTGCCCCGCCTGGACGCGGCTGCGCGAAGCGAGCCGCGCCTTCCTCACGCCCTGGGAGCCGACCTGGCCGGACGACGACCTCACCCGCGCCGCCTTCCAGCGGCGGGTGCGCCGTCAGGCCGAGGAAATGGCGCGCGACGAATCCTATTCGTTCCTCATCTTCGAGGCGACGACCGACGAGCTGCTCGGCGGGCTGACCCTCGGCGGCGTCCGGCGCGGCGTCGCGCAGGCGGCGACGCTCGGCTACTGGATGGGCGCGCCGCACGCCGGCAAGGGATATATGACGCGCGCCGTCGCCGCCGCCGTCCGTTTCGGCTTCGCGACGCTGCGCCTCCACCGCATCGAGGCGGCCTGCATCCCCGACAACGCGCCGTCGATCGCGCTGCTGCGTCGCAACGGCTTTCGCCGCGAGGGCCTGGCGCGCGCCTATCTCAAGATCAACGGCCGCTGGCGCGACCATGTATTGTTCGCGCTCGTCGAAGACGAGGCGCCGCCCCTTGCGTGAGCCGCTCATCCGTCTCGCGCGCCGCCGCGACGCGCGATTCTTCAGACCGGCGCATCGCGCGCTGGCCTTCGCCGTGTGGCTGATCGCCGCGCTGTGGAGCGGCGACGCCGCGCTCGCCGTCCAGTCGGTGCGGGTGTCGGTCGACGCCGACGCGATCGATCTGTCGACGGCGGTCGAACGCTACGGCGCCCAGGGCGACCGCATCCAAGTCTCGACCGCGCCCGGCGCCGACGGCATCGTGCGGCGCATCGAGGTCAGCGCCCTGGAGGCGGGGGCGCAACCCTCCTGGATCGTCTTCGCGCTCACCAACGATTCCGACGAGCAGCTCACCCGCTTGGTGGTCGCGCCGCACTTCCGCTTCGTCGGCTCGGGCGTCATCTGGCCCGACCTCGGCTCGTCGCGCATCACCACCATCACCGCCAGCCAGGGCGCGCCGCCCGAGCGCGAGGACCTGATCGACGCCGACGTCTTCCGCCTCACCCTCGACCCCGGCGCGACCGTCACCTACGTCGCCGAGCTGCGCACGCCGTCGCTGCCGCAGATCTACCTGTGGGAGCCCGACGCGTACAAAGACAAGGGCGCGAGCCTGACGCTCTACCAGGGCATCGTCATCGGCATCGCCGGGCTGTTGGCGCTGTTCCTCACCATCGTCTTTGTCGTCCGCGGCGCGCTGGTGTTCCCCGCCGCCGCCGCGCTCGCCTGGGCGGTATTCGCCTATGTCTGCGTCGACTTCGGCTTCTGGCGCAAGATCTTTGGCTTCGACGACGAAGGCGAGCGCATCTGGCGCGCCAGCGTCGAGGCGGCGATCGGGGCGACGCTGATCGTCTTCCTCTTCGCCTATCTCAACCTGCGCCGCTGGCACGCGCGCTTCCTCCATGTCGGCCTGGCGTGGCTGTCGCTGATGGCGTTCGTCGTCGCGCTGTCGGTCTACAACCCGCCGATGGCGGCGGGGGTCGCGCGCATCTCCACCGCTACCGTGGCGGCGATCGGCCTGCTATTGATCCTCAGCCTCGCGGCGCGCGGCTCCGAGCGCGCGGTCATGCTGATTCCCACCTGGTTCCTGCTGGTCGTATGGGTCGCCGCCGCGGGAGCGACGGTGCTCGGCGCCCTGACCAACGATCTCACCGCCCCCGGCCTCATCGGCGGCTTGGTGTTGATCGTTATGCTGATCGGCTTCACCGTCATGCAGAGCGCCTTCGCGCCGGAGAGCGGCGGCCGCATCGGCGGCGCCGACACCGAGCGCCGCGCGCTGGCGATGACCGGCTCCGGCGACGCAATCTTCGACTGGAACGTCGGCGCCGACCAGATTTACGTCAGCCCCGAGGTCGAGAGCCAGCTCGGGCTGCGGCGCGGCGCGCTCGAAGGGCCGGCCGCCGGGTGGCTCGGCATCCTCCATCCGCTCGACCGCGACCGCTATTCGGCGGCGCTCGACGGCATGCTGCAACTGCGGGCCGGCCGCATCAATCACGACATCCGCCTGCGCGGCGCCGACAGCCGCTATCACAGCTTCGTCCTCAAGGCGCGCCCGGTGGTCAACGTCCAGGGCGAGGTGATCCGCGTCATCGGCGCGCTCGCCGACGTCACCGAAACCAAGGCCGCCGAGGAGCGCATGCTCCACGACGCGATTCACGACAACCTGACCGGCCTGCCCAATCGCGAGCTGTTCTTCGACCGCCTCGGTGGCGCGCTGATCCAGGCCCAGCGCCCCGACGCGCCGACGCTCGCGGCGCTGGCGATCGACGTCGACAGCTTCAAGGAGATCAACGACGCGCTCGGCATGTCGTTCGGCGATTCGGCGCTGCTCACCGTGGCGCGGCGGCTCGGCCGCCAGCTCAAGCAAGGCGAGACGCTGGCGCGCATCGGCGGCGACGAGTTCGGCGCCATCGCGCTGCTCGACGGCGGACAGTCGGAGGTGGGCAATTTCGTCGAGGCGCTGCGGGCGCTGATGGCGACGCCGATCGGCTTCGGCGACCGCGAGATCAAGCTGACGGTGTCGATCGGCGTCGCGCTGTTCGACCCGGCGACGCACGCGCGCGCCTCCGACCTGCTCGCCGACGCCGAAATCGCCCTCGCTCACGCCAAGAAGTCGGGCGGCGATCGCGCCGAGATCTTCATCCCCAGCATGCGCGCCGAAGGCGCGAACCGCGTCTCGCTCGCCGACGACCTGCGCCACGCCCTCGAACGCGGCGAGATCAGCGTGATGTTCCAGCCGATCGTGCGGCTCGAGGACCGCACCGTCGCCGGCTTCGAGGCGCTGCCGCGCTGGCGCCATCCGCGCCTCGGCCTGCTCGGCCCGCCGGACTTTTTCTCGCTCGCCGATTCGAGCGACGCGCTCGTCGCCATCGGCGTCTTCACCATCGAGGCCGCCGCGCGCGAGCTCGCCGCCTGGCAGAAGGCGCTCGAAGTGGCGCCGCCGATCTTCGCCTGCATCAACGTCTCGTCGCGGCAGATGCTCGGCCACGACCTGCTCGGCGACGTGCGCTCGGCGCTCAACCGCCATTACGTGCTGCGCGGCACGCTGAAGCTCGAGTTCACCGAGAAGCTGGTGATGGAGAACCCGGAATATGTGTTCCAGATGTTGCGCCGGGTGCGCGAGCTGGGCGCCGGCCTCGCCCTCGACGATTTCGGCGCGGGCTATGTTTCGCTCGGCCAGCTCCAGCGCTATCGTTTCGACACGTTGAAGATCGCTGCGTCGCTGGTGAAGCCCAACGGCGCCGGCGGGCGGCCGGCGATCCTGCGCTCGGTGGTGGCGATGGCCCACGACCTCGGCATGGACGTGATCACCGAAGGCGCCGAAACCGAATCGGACGCGGTCGAGCTCGCGCAGCTCGGCTGCGAGTTCGCGCAGGGCTTCGCCTTCGGCCAGCCGATGGGCGCCAGCGCGGCGCGCAAGCTGATGGGCGCGGCGCCGATCTAGGGCGACGCGGGCCGAGGCTTGTGGATGCCGGGGAGAATTCGCGCTCCGCCTTGCCAAGCCGGGGCGAAGCGCCAATCTCGGAAGCGAGATGAAATTCTCGACCGCCTTTCTCGACGAAATCCGCGCCCGCGTGCCGGTCTCCCAGGTGGTCGGCGCGCGCGTCAAGCTGCGCAAGCAGGGGCGCGAGTGGGCGGGCCTGTCGCCGTTCAACGCGGAGAAGAGCCCGTCGTTTTTCGTCAACGATCAGAAGGGTTTTTACCACGACTTCTCCTCCGGCAAGCACGGCGACGTGTTCACTTTCCTGATCGAGACCGAAGGGCTGACCTTTCCCGAGGCGGTCGAGCGGCTCGCCGCCGTCGCCGGCCTGCCGCTGCCGGCGCGCGATCGCGAGGCCGACGCGCGCGACGCTAAGCGCGACGGCGTTCGCGAGGTCCTCGCGCTGGCGGCGAGCCTGTTCGAGGCGACGCTGCAGTCCGCCGCCGGCGCCAAGGCGCGCGGCTATCTCGCCGACCGCCGCGTCGAGCCGGCGACGCAGCGCCAGTTCGGCCTCGGCTACGCCGCGCCCGACCGCTTCGCCTTGCGCGACGCGCTGGCCGAGCGCGGGGTTAGCGCGCAAGCGATGATCGAGGCCGGCCTGCTCGTCCACGGCGAGGACATCGCCGTGCCCTACGACCGCTTTCGCGACCGCGTGATGTTCCCCATCCACGACCGCGCGGGGCGCGTCGTCGCCTTCGGCGGCCGCGCCATCGACCCCGGCGCGAAGGCCAAATACCTCAATTCCCCCGAGACCGAGCTTTTTCACAAGGGCGCCCTGCTCTTCAACCACCACCGCGCGCGGAAAGCGGCCCACGAGCGGGGCGAGCTCATCGCCGTCGAAGGCTATGTCGACGTCATCGCCATGACGCAGGCGGGCTTTCCCCAGGTCGTCGCGCCGCTCGGCACCGCGCTCACCGCCGACCAGTGCGCGCTTCTGTGGACCATGGCGCGCGAGCCGATCCTCTGCTTCGACGGCGACAAGGCGGGCCGGAAAGCGGCCTACCGCGCGATCGACGTCGCGCTGCCGCTGATCGGGCCGGAAAGGAGCCTGCGCTTCGCCCTGCTGCCGGAAGGCCAGGACCCCGACGACCTCGCGCGCTCGGGCGGCGCGGAGGCGATCGCCGAGACGCTCGCGCGCGCCCGCCCGCTTTCCGAGATGCTGTTCAACCGCGAGACCGAGGACCGCGCCTTCGACACGCCGGAGCGGCGCGCGAGCTTGGAGAAGCGCCTGAAAGAGCTTGTCGGCGCGATCGGAGACGAGACGCTGCGGCGCCACTACGCCGCCGACATGGCGGAGCGCCTCGCCCTCTTCTTCGGCCCGGCGGTCGCGCCGTCGATCGCGCGCGCGCCGAGCCGGGAGGGGCGCGGCCGCCGCCGCTTCGCATTCGCCGAGGCGGGGCCGCGCGTCGGCGTCGCCGGCGCCGCCCTGCCGGCGCCCGCCCGCCTCGCGCGCCGGCCGCGCGAGGCGCCGCGCGAGATCGCCATCCTCGCCGTGCTGATCGGCCATCCCCAGCTCTTGGAGCGGCATGTCGAGGAGGTGGCGGCGCTCGAGCTCGCCGCGCGCGCCCTCGCCCAGCTGCGCGCCCAGCTGCTGGCGCTGCCCGCCTCCGCCTACGCCTCGGCGGCGGCGCTTGCCGAGGCGCTGGAGGCCGCGGGCCTCGCCGACGAGCGCCGGCGCGTGCTCGCCCTCGCCGCGCAAACGCCCAATTGGTGGTGCCTGCGCGCCGAGGCGGAGACCGCCGACGCCGAGCACGTGCTTCGCCAATCCATGGCCTTGCAACGAAGGTCGGGGGCGCTACATAGGGAGCTGAAGCTGGCGGAGCAGGCGTTGGCCGGCGATCCGACCGAGCAGAATCTCGCGAGACTACTGGACATCAAGGCGAATTTGGCCGATTTGGCGAACGCCGAAGCGGCCATCGAAGGGTTCGGCGAGCTTTCCGGGCGCGGGCCGGCGCCGCTCTGAAGGGGCGCGCGGGCGCGCCGGCGTTTGCGTCAGGGGCGGCGCTTCCGGGTCGAGGTCGAGGAACAAGGCGGCGGATCGGCCCGCGCGGGCGCGGCGCGGCGAAAAGGTCGGTCGCGCGTGGAATGGGAAGGCCCCGTCCGGGCGGCCGATGAGACGAAGAGTGCGGCGCTCCGCGGCGCGCGCCGGGTGTGACGGAGACGGCGAAAATGGCGAGAACCGACGAGGCGAAAGCCGAAGGCGAGGCGGCGGTCGCGGAAGTCGCGGATAGTCCCCTGCTCGATCTGACCGACGCCGCGGTCAAGCGGATGATCAAGATCGCCAAGAAGCGCGGCTGGGTCACCCAGGACGAGCTCAACGCGGTGCTGCCTTCGGAGGAGATCTCCTCCGACCAGATTGAGGACATGAACGCGATGCTCAGCGAGATGGGCATCAACGTCGTCGACAGCGAGGACGCCGAGGAGGCGGAGAAGGAAGCCGCCGCCGAGCCCCCCGAGGAAGAAGAGCCGGAAGCCGGCGAGCTGGTCGAGACCACGCGCCCGACCGCGGTGGCGACGCGCGGCTCCGAGCCGGTCGAGCGCACCGACGATCCGGTGCGCATGTACCTGCGCGAGATGGGCTCGGTCGAGCTCTTGTCGCGCGAGGGCGAGATCGCCATCGCCAAGCGCATCGAGGCGGGCCGCGAGGCGATGATCGCCGGCTTGTGCGAGAGCCCGCTGACCTTCCAGGCGATCATCATCTGGCGCGACGAGCTGAACGAAGGCAAGATCCTGCTGCGCGACATCATCGACCTCGAGGCGACCTACGCCGGCCCGGACGGCAAGAAGACGCCGAAGGTCGACATGACCGCGCCTGGCGCCGCCGAGGCGCTGGCGGCGCAGATCCGCGAGCGCGCCGCGCCCGCCACCGCGCCGCCGACGCCGCCGCTGGGCTTCGACGGCGAAGAAGTCCTGACCGCCCCCGAGCCCTTCGGCGACGACGACGACGATCTCGACAACACCGTGTCCTTGTCGGCGATGGAGGCGGAGCTGAAGCCGAAGGTGCTGGAGACCTTCGACCGCATCGCCGACGCCTATAAGAAGCTGCGCCGGCTGCAGGACCAGAACGTCGCCAACAAGCTGCAGAACGAGACGCTGTCGCCCGCCCAGGAGCGCAAGTACAAGGCGCTGAAGAAAGAGATCGTCGCCGACGTCAAGTCGCTGTCGCTGAACCAGAACCGCATCGACGCGCTGGTCGAGCAGCTCTACGACATCAACAAGCGGCTGATCGGCTTCGACGTCAAGCTGATGCGGCTCGCCGAATCGCACCGCGTCGCGCGCGAGGATTTCCTCAAGAACTACCAGAACTCCGAGCTCGACCCGAAGTGGCTGTTGCGCGTCTCCAAGCTCGGCACGCGCGGTTGGAAGGACTTCATCGCCAAGGACAAGCCGCAGATCAAGGAGATCCGCGGCGAGATCCAGTCGCTCGCCACCGAGACCGGCCTGGAGATCCAGGAGTTCCGCAAGCTGGTGCAGATGGTGCAGAAGGGCGAGCGCGAGGCGCGCCAGGCGAAGAAGGAGATGGTGGAGGCCAACCTGCGCCTCGTCATCTCCATCGCCAAGAAATACACCAACCGCGGCCTGCAGTTCCTCGACCTGATCCAGGAAGGCAACATCGGCCTGATGAAGGCGGTCGACAAGTTCGAGTACCGCCGCGGCTACAAGTTCTCGACCTACGCGA
>Ga0326727_10020707_pt1 | contig 13019 bp, 11 predicted proteins | sample MB2enrmetagenome_FD_207643 | JGI IMG/M metagenome (GOLD analysis project Ga0326727, IMG submission 207643) | Lab enriched peat soil microbial communities from McLean, Ithaca, NY, United States - MB29MY | ecosystem: Environmental > Terrestrial > Soil > Wetlands > Peat | place: USA: New York...
CGCAGCTGGTGCCCCTCGTCGTGGAGAAGCTGGGAACCAGCGCCCTCGCGAGGGGAGCTGATGAGGCGAAGATCGTCGTTGAAAAGCCCTTCGGCGAGAACCGCCCGTCGGCAGAGCGCTTGAACAAGATAATCACGGGGGTCTTTGACGAGAACCGGGTATACCGCATCGATCACTACCTCGCAAAGGAGCCCGTGGACAACATCATGCTCTTCCGCTTCTCCAACACGATCTTCGAAGAGGTCTGGAACAGGCGGTATGTGGACCACGTGCAGATCACCGTGGCCGAGGACATCGGGGTCGAGCACAGGGGGGCTTTCTACGAGGGGGCGGGCGTGGTGCGCGATATCGTGCAGAACCATCTCCTCCAGCTCCTTTCCCTCATGGCTATGGAGGCGCCCGTCGGATTTGTTCCCGACTTCGTCAGGGACGAGAAAGCGAGGGTGGTGAGGTCGATCAGACCAGTCACCGGGGATCATCTCGATCGCTTCATGGTGAGGGGTCAGTATGGTCCGGGGACTTCTCAGGGTGCGCCCTGCCCCGGCTACCGGGAGGAGCCGAACGTTTCCCCGGCTTCGACCACGGCCACTTTTTTCGCCGGGAAGTTCTATATCGACAACCTGCGGTGGGCAGGCGTGCCGTTCTACGTCAGGACGGGCAAGAGGCTGGCAAGGCGGGTCACCGAGATATGCATACAGTTCAAGCGTCTGCCGCTCCGGCTCTTCGGAAGGACGTGCGACGTGCTCGAGCCCAATGTGCTCTTCCTCACCATCCAGCCGGACGAAAGGATATCGTTGCGCTTCCTGGTCAAGTATCCCTATTCGGCGAACCAGATCTACACGGCGCGCATGGATTTCAGCTATAGGGAGGCCTTCGGGACCCCGGCTCACGACGCGTACGAGAGGATCCTCCTCGATGTGATGCGCGGCGACCTGACGCTCTTTGTCAGGGAGGATACCATTGAGGAGATGTGGGGCGTGGTCGACCCGATCACGGAGCGATGGGAGGCTATGCCTCCCCGGGATTTCCCCAACTACGGGGCCGGCACGTGGGGGCCAGCCGCTGCGGAGCGTCTCATGGCCGAAGAGGGCAGGTCGTGGCTCACCACCTGACGCGCGAGTACGGCGAGGGGCTCCTCCTCTCATCAACGGCGCGAGGACCGTATGCGTCCTTGCCACGGGGAGGGCCAAGGCAGAGATAGTGAGACGGGTGTCGAGGGGCGCGACCCAAAGCTACCCGCAGCCCTCGTGAAGCCCCGGGCAGGCCAGCTCTTCTTTCTCTGCGACAGGGAAGCGGCGTCGCAGCTCCGCTACGGGGAACAGCCCGAAGCTCAGGGGACGGGAAGGGGGCTTCCCCGGTCAGTGCTCCGGCGCGAGACGGCGCACCATGGCCCTCGCCGGGGCAGCTTCGCCGCCCTCGATGCGCAGCGGCAGGCAGATCCATTCATAGAGCCCGGGCCCGACAGGCGAAAGGTCGAGCCCTTCGATGATCGGTATCGATCCGCGGAGCAGCAGGGAGTGGGCCTCCAATCCGTGCTGCCCGAAGGCGTCGATGGAGAGATAGTCTATGCCCACGGCTCGCACGCGCGCCTCCACGAGATACGCGGCGGCGGACGGCGTAAGATAGACGTATTCAGGGCAAAAGCGGCCGAGGCGCCCGAGGGCGCTGTTCCGCGTCTTGAAGAGCACTATCTGGCCGCTCTCGATGGGATGGCTCTTCAGCTCCGCAGCGTCGATCGAAGACGCGCCTTCCGCGGCGATCACCCTCGCCGTGCCAATGAGGCGCTGGAGGGGGAGGCGGTCGATGGAGAGGCCCCCCTCGAAGAGGTGGAGGGGGGCATCGATGTGCGTGCCGGAGTGGAGACCCATGGAGATCCGGGAGACCGTGGCGACATCGCCCCGCGCCGTGTCCGACGTGCGGGTGATCCGGACCGGCGCATCGCCGGGATAGACCACCATCCCCGCCTTGAGCGGCACGGAGATATCGATCCATCCTTCATCGGCTGTCATGGGCACCCCCGTTCTCCCAGGATAGCACGTTCTCCCCGGGATGGGAAGGAAGAAGTACGGGTCCTGCGGCCCATCCCGCGGCGTGGAGCTGATTGACAAACCTTGGCCAGGGAACAATATTTAATTGAGGCTTTTTGGCGGGCTTTCGCGCCTCCGAGGAAGGCAATTGTGGAAAATGAAGTGGGACAGACAGCGCTTTGGCCGCTCGCCGTCTATTTTGGTGCCGCTTTACTCCTCGCGGGGGTGATGATTCTCTCTTCCTTCCTCCTCGGACAGCGCCACCGGGAGAGGGCGACGGGCCGGCCCTACGAGTCGGGCATCGAGCCCACGGGATCGGCGTGGATCCATTTTGACGTGAAATACTATCTCATTGCCATGTTCTTCGTGATGTTCGACGTGGAGACCATATTCATCTACGGATGGGCCGTGGCGCTCTATGATGCGGGATGGGTGGGGTTCGTGGAGATGGTCGTTTTCATCGGCCTCATGCTCACGGCCCTTGCCTACCTCTGGCGCATGGGTGCCCTCGACTGGGCCGCGTCGGGCGGGACGGAAAGGAGCAACCGGAAAATATGAGGTGGCGCGGAGGGGGGAGTCACAGGGACGTCCCGTGTGGGACGGGGTCTTCGGGCCGGGCCGGCCCGTCCGCGGGGGTTCCCGGCGTGCTTCTGGCGCGGCTCCAGAACCTCGTTGCCTGGGGCAGAAAAAACTCGCTGTGGCCGCTCAATTTCGGCACCTCCTGCTGCTACATCGAAATGGCGGCGAGCGTCACGCCCAGATACGACATTGCGCGCTTCGGCGCCGAGGTGCTCCGGGGAAGCCCCAGGCAGGCGGACGTGCTCATCGTCGCCGGAACGGTCTTTGTGAAGATCGCTCCCATCATCAGGCAGCTCTACGAGCAGATGATGGAGCCCCGGTGGGTGATATCGATGGGCTCCTGTGCCAATTCAGGGGGCATGTACGACATTTACAGCGTGGTCCAGGGGGTGGACAGCTTCCTGCCGGTCGACGTCTATGTGCCCGGGTGCCCGCCCAGGCCGGAGGCCCTCATGGAGGGGCTCATCATGCTCCAAAAGGTGGTCGCGGGTGAGAGGAGGCCCCTGAGCTGGGTGGCAGGGCCGAAAGGGGTCGAGCGCCCTGAGACGGTGCCCATGAGGGTCGCCAAGCGGGCAGTCAGACAGGCACAAGAGAAGCTGAGGCCCCCGGACGAGACGTGAGGTGCTTGGGCGCTGATTGCCCGGCCGGAAGGGGTTACATGGAAGAGGGGACGCCGTCCATAATCGAGGAGCTCCAGGGCCGGTTCGGAAAAGGCGCATTCGAGCTGCAGGAGACCTGCGACGGCATTCCGACCGTATGGGTGGGCGCGGATAGGGTGATCGAGGTGCTCCGTTACCTGAAAACGGGGATCCCTGACCCTTTCCGCATGCTCTACGACCTCTTCGCCATCGACGAGCGGGTCCGCACCCACAGGTCCGGCCAGCCCGAGAACGCTTTCACCATCGTCTACCAGCTCCTTTCCTATGGTCGCAACGCGGATATCCGGTTAAAAGTGGCGCTCTCCGAAGGGCGCCTCTCCGTGCCGAGCGCCGTGGCCGTATGGCCCTCTGCCAACTGGTACGAGCGGGAGGCTTGGGACATGTTCGGCATCGCCTTCGAGGGCCACCCGGACTTGAGGCGCATCCTCCTGCCGCCCCTGTGGGAGGGCCATCCCCTCCGGAAGGACCACCCGGCCAGGGCCACGGAGATGGGGAGGTTCAGCCTGCCCGAGGCAAAGGCGGAGGCGGAGCAGGAAGCCCTTGCGTTCAAGCCGGAGGAGTTCGGCATGACGCGCCGAGGGGAGGATACGGATTTCATGTTCCTCAACTTCGGGCCTCACCACCCGGGCAGCCACGGCATATTCCGCCTCATGTTGGAGATGGACGGTGAGGAGATCATGGACGCAGTGCCGGACATCGGCTACCACCACCGGGGCGCGGAGAAGATGGGGGAGCGGCAGTCCTGGCATACGTACATTCCTTACACGGACCGGGTCGACTACCTGGGCGGCGTCCTGAACGAGCTGCCCTATGTGCTCGCGGTGGAGCGCCTGGCGGGGATCGAGGTGCCGGAGCGGGCGAAGATGATCCGGGTGATGATGGCGGAGCTCTTTCGCATCGCGAGCCATCTTGTCTGGTACGGGACCTTCGCCCAGGACCTGGGGGCCCTTTCCCCGGTTTTCTACACGTTCTCCGACAGGGAAGCGGTCTTCTCCGTCATCGAGGCGATCTCGGGCTTCCGCATGCACCCTATATGGTTCCGCATCGGTGGGGTTGCGGCGGACCTCCCCAAAGGGTGGGATGGTCCGGTGCGGCGTTTTCTCGATTACCTGCCCGGCCGGCTGAAAGAATATGACCGTATGGTCATGGGCAATCGCATCCTCAAGGCCCGGACCAAGGGGGTGGGGGTCTTCACGCAGGATCAGGCCATTGAGTGGGGCTGGACGGGCCCGAACCTCCGGTCGTGCGGCCTGGAGTGGGATTTCCGCAAAAAGCGGCCTTACTCCGGATACGATCAATTCGAGTTCGATGTGCCCACGGCCGACCACGGCGACTGCTATGACCGCGCGCGGGTGCGTGTGGAAGAGATGCGGCAGAGCCTGCGCATCGTCGAGCAGTGCCTCAGGAACATGCCCGGAGGCCCCTACAAGTCGGACCGGACGCTCGCGACACCGCCCCTAAAGGAGCGGACCATGCACGACATAGAGACCCTCATCACCCATTTCCTCGGGGTGAGCTGGGGTCCGGTGATTCCGCCGGGCGAGGCGGCTGTGGGCATAGAGGCGGCAAAGGGCAACAACACGTATTATCTTGTGAGCGACGGGAATACCGTCTCCTACCGGACGCGCATACGGACGCCTTCGTTTGCGCACCTCCAGACCGTGCCGCTCCTGTGCAGGGGCCGCATGGTGGCCGACCTGGTGGTCATACTGGGAAGCCTGGACTACGTGATGGGAGACTGCGACAGGTGAGTGGGAGCCGCCCTTATCCCAGGGACCGTGGCCACAGGCGGTTCCATGAACGGAGGCTGGTCAGTGCTGACCGACGAGGAGAGGCGTGAGATCGAGGAGGAGATCAGGGACTGTCCTTCGAAGCGGGCGGCGTCGGTGGAGGCCCTGATGAAGGTGCAGAACCACCGGCGATGGGTCGGGGACGAGCAGATTGCCGAGGTCGCGGCCTTGCTCGACATGACCGTCGAGGAGCTCGACGCGGTGGCCACCTTCTATCCCTTCATTTTCAGGAAGCCCGTGGGGCGCCACGTCATCTGTGTCTGTGACAGCGTAAGCTGCTGGGTCATGGGGTATGAGGCGGTGCGGGAGAGCCTCGCGAGGCTTCTCGGGATCTCGTGGGGCGGCACTACCTCGGACGGCCGTTTCACCCTCCTGCCCGTCTCCTGCTTAGGCGCCTGCGACCGTGCGCCGGCCATCATGATAGACGGCGACCTTTACGGAGACCTGGTGCCCGAGCGGATAGAGGCGATCCTGGGTACGTACGGATAGAGGGTGACCGAGGTGGAGAAGCCCCTTACCGGCACGATGAGAAGCGATGGAAAGGCCCTCAGCCTCAAGGAATATGAGGAAACGGGGGGCTACGCGGCCCTCAGGAAGGCCCTTGCCTCCATGAGCCCCGCAGAGGTCGGGGAGGTAGTGAAGGCGTCCGGCCTGAGGGGCAGGGGCGGCGCCGGCTTCGTCACGGGCCTGAAGTGGAGCTTCGTACCCATGGGAGAGAAGGTCCCCCGCCCGAAGTTTCTCATCGCGAACTCGGATGAGATGGAGCCGGGGGCGTTCAAAGACCGGCTCCTCATGGAGCGCAATCCTCACCAGCTGATCGAGGGCATGTCGATCGCCTCCTACGCCATCGAGGCGGAGAGGGCATACATTTTTTTGCGATACGCTTATGCCGGCCCGGAAGAGAGCCTCACCAGGGCGATCGGAGAGGCGTACGAGGCCGGCTACCTGGGCCGAAATATCGCCGCGTCAAGATTCTCCCTCGATATGCGGCTCCACAGGAGCGCCGGCCGCTACATCTGCGGCGAAGAGACAGGCCTGCTCAACGCCCTGGAGGGCGGGCGCGGGACCCCCAGGGCAAAACCGCCGTTCCCGCAGGTGAGCGGATTATGGGGGAAGCCGACGGTGGTCAACAATACGGAGACCCTCGCAAACGTGCCCCACATCATAAAGAACGGGCCGGACTGGTTTAAGGGGCTCAGCAGATGCGCCGACGGGGGCACGAAGATCTATACGGTGAGCGGGCGGGTGAAGAGGCCGGGCTGCTTTGAGCTACCCATGGGCACGACCATGCGGGAGATTCTGGACGTGCATGCAGGGGGCATGAGGGAGGGCTTTGCCATGAGGGCGGTGATCCCGGGAGGGGGATCGACCGAGTTCGTGCTGCCCGAGCATTTCGATACGCCCATGACGTTCGAGGCCATGGAAAAACAGGCGGGGAGCCGCCTCGGCACGGGTACCATGATCGTCCTCGACGACAGGACCTGTCCCGTGGGCATGGTCCACAACCTGGAGCAATTCTTCGCCCGCGAATCCTGCGGCTGGTGCACGCCCTGCCGGGACGGCCTGCCCTGGGTAGCCCGCATACTGGGCGCCATCGAAGAGGGCAAAGGGCGCCGGGAGGACCTGGACGTGCTCAGGGAGCACACGGGGCTCCTGCGCATGGGGCACACGTACTGCGCCCACGCGCCGGGCGCCATGGAACCGCTTCAGAGCGCGCTCAAGTTCTTCGAGGACGATTTCGAGCGCCACCTCGAGGGCGGATGCCCGTACCGGGCTCGGCGGAGCTGAGAGGGGAGCGAAGGACAGGATCGCATGGCCACCATATACATAGACAGGAAGCCCTATGAGGCGAAGGAAGGGGAGAATCTGCTCCGGACCTGCCTCAGCCTGGGTTTCGACCTTCCCTATTTCTGCTGGCACCCGGCGATGCATTCGGTGGGCGCCTGTAGGCAGTGCGCCATAAAGCGGTTCAGGGACGAAAAGGATGGGCAGGGCAGGATCGTGATGGCCTGCATGACGCCCGTGGAAGAAGGCATGTACCTATCGATCGATGACCCCGAGGCCAGGCGGTTCCGTTCCGGGGTCATCGAGTGGCTCATGACCAATCACCCCCACGACTGCCCCGTATGCGACGAAGGGGGTGAGTGCCACCTGCAGGACATGACCGTCATGACCGGCCACGGATACCGCAGGTTCCGGTTCAAGAAGAGGACCCACTTCAATCAGGACCTGGGTCCTTTTCTGACCCACGAGATGAACCGGTGCATCGCGTGCTACCGCTGCACCAGGTTCTACAACGACTACGCCCGGGGGCGGGACTTCGGCGTCTTCGCCTTCCGCAACCACGTCTTTTTCGGCCGCGCCGAAAGCGGCACCCTTTTGAGCCCCTTCGCGGGCAACCTCGTGGAGGTCTGTCCCACGGGCGTCTTCGATGACAAGATTGAGGCAGGTCACTTCACGCGGAAGTGGGACCTCAGGAGCGCGCCCTCCGTCTGCGTCCATTGCAGCCTCGGCTGCAACACCATTCCCGGTGAGCGCTACGGCACGCTCAGGAGGATCAGGAACAGGTATAACGGCAGGGTAAACGGCTACTTCCTCTGTGACCGCGGCAGATACGGCTATGAGTTCGTCAACAGCGACAGGAGGATCGACGAGCCGCGCATGAGGCAGGACAGGGCGGCCTCGCTCACGCCCGTGGGCAAAATAGAGGCGATCGAGCATCTCTCGGAGGTCATCGCCTCTGCCCGCGGGGTGGTCGGCGTAGGCTCTCCCAGGGCATCCCTGGAGGCGAACTTCGCGCTGAGGACCCTTGTCGGGCCCGACCGGTTCTACTCGGGCGCATCCGCGCGGGAGCAGGGCCTCGTGGCGGCGGTCATCGACATCCTCGGGCGAGGGCCGGCCCTTATCCCATCTCTTGCCGACGTGGCGCAATGTGACGCGGTGCTCGTCCTCGGAGAGGACATCGCCAACACGGCGCCGCTGCTCTCTTTGAACGTGCTCCAGTCACTCCGGCAGAAGCCGCTCGCAGCGGCCGGGGCATTGGGGATCCCCTATTGGGACGACAGGGCCGTCCGGGTGGCGACGGCGCATGGGTCGGGACCGCTTTTTGTCCTGACCACGGGGGCGACATCCCTCGATGAGCACGCGTCCGCTGCGCGGCGCATGTCTCCCGAGGGCATAGCCCGCATCGGCTTCGGTGTGGCCCATCTGATCGACGGGGAGGCCCCCGGCGTGGAGGGTCTCTCCCCGGACGGGGCCTCTTTGGCGGGAGCCGTTGCCTCTGCCCTGGGAGAAGCGGAGCGACCGCTGGTCATATCGGGGGTGAGCTGCATGAGCGAGTCCGTGCTGCGGGCAGGAGCGAACGTGGCCCGGGCCCTGTGCCGCGCGGGAAAGACAGCCTATCTCTCCTTCGTGATGGCCGAGTGCAACAGCTTCGGCCTCGGGCTGATGGGGCCGAAGGACCTCGACGAGGTCCTGGACGGGCCCGGGGCGGTCGGGGCCGAGGTCGGGATCATCCTGGAAAACGACCTTTTCCGCCGGGCGGAGATGGACCGGGTGGACGACTTCCTCCGGGGCCTCCGCCACGTGGTGGTCATCGACCACCTCTTTCACCGGACCGCGCTCAAGGCCGACACGGTGCTGCCCGCAGCGACCTTTGCCGAAGCGGAGGGGACCCTCGTCAATAACGAAGGCAGGGCCCAGCGTTATTTCCAGGTATTTCCCGCAAGGGGCGGAGCCCGGGCGAGCTGGCAGTGGCTCCGGGATATAATGGCCTCCGGAGCCCGCGCCGAGGGGAAAGCATGGGACACCCTGGAGGGCCTCACGGCCTCCATGGCCCGCTCGGTCCCGTCCCTGGCGCGCGTAATTGACGCCGCGCCGCCGGCGGGATTCAGGATCGCGGGGATGAAGGTGGCCCGGGAGCACGCACGCTATAGCGGGAGGACCGCCATGGATGCGGACAGGAGCGTCCGGGAGCCGGAGCCGCCCAAAGATGCCGATTCGCCCTTCACGTTCTCCATGGAGGGCTACGGCGGGAGGCCGCCCTCAGCCCTGATACCGCGTTTCTGGGCTCCGGGCTGGAATTCCGTCCAGTCAGTCAACAAGTTTCAGGCCGAGGTGGGAGGCCCCCTGTGCGGGGGCGATCCGGGTGTGAGGCTGGTGGAGCCCTCTCGCGGCGATGGACTCGATTATTTCCGGGAGGTGCCGGGGCCCTTGGCGCGACGGGACAAGGAGCTCTTCATCGTGCCCTTCCACCATGTCTTCGGGTCGGAAGAGCTGAGCATGCTCACCCCGGGTGTGGCGAGCCGCGCCCCGGGGCCCTACCTCGCCTTGGGCGAGAAGGACATGGCGAGGCTCAAGGTGCGTGAGGGCGAGGCCGTCTCACTCTCCATCGACGGGCGGACCTGCCGTCTTCCGGTGAGGCTGGCCAAGGAGCTGCCCGATCGCATCGCAGCCGTGCCCGTGGGTCTACCCGAGTCCCCGGTATTTACCCTTCCCGCGTTCGGGAAGGTGGAAAGGGCGCTTCCATGAGCCAGGTGATCCTCTCCCTCCTGACGATCGGAGTGGTGCTGGCCGCCATGGTGACGGTCTCCGCGGGCCTCATATGGCTCGAGCGGAGGCTCCTCGGCCTCTGGCAGGACCGCTACGGGCCGAACAGGGTAGGTCCCTTCGGCCTGGCCCAGGTGCTCGCCGATATGATCAAGATCTTCTTCAAGGAGGACTGGATCCCGCCTTTCGCGGACAAGCCCGTGTTCGTCATCGCACCGGCGATCGTCATCGTCACGGCGCTCATGTCCTTCGCGGTGGTGCCCTTCACCCGCACCTTCATGGTGGTCAACCTTAACGTGGGCCTCCTCTTCTTCCTCGCCTTTTCATCCCTAGGCGTCTACAGCGTGGCCCTGGCGGGCTGGGCGTCCGACAGCAAATACGCCCTCCTCGGAGGTCTTCGCGGTGTTGCCCAGATGCTCAGCTACGAAGTCTTCATGGGTTTGTCCCTCATGGGGGTCGTGATGCTCGCCGGCTCCTTCAACCTCTCCGCCGTTGTCGAGGCCCAGGAGCACCTTTGGTTTTTCATCCCCCAATTCCTGGGGTTTCTCATCTTCCTCATCGCGGGGGTGGCGGAGACGAGGCGCCTTCCCTTCGACCTGCCGGAGGCCGAGAGCGAGCTCGTGGCCGGCTACCACACGGAGTACTCCTCCCTCAAGTTCGGCATGTTTTTCGTGGGCGAGTATATGGGGATCACCCTGGTGTCCGCCTTCATCACAATCTTCTTCTTCGGCGGATGGAGAGGCCCCTTTTTCCCCGGCATCGTCTGGTTTCTCATGAAGACCTTCGCCTTCATCGCTCTTTTCATTCTCTTCAGGGCGTCGCTCCCGAGACCGAGGTACGACCAGCTCATGGCCTTCGCCTGGAAGGTCCTGCTGCCCCTGGCCCTGATTAACCTGCTTGCAACGGGAGCCCTAATGCTCGCCTTTTTTCGGTGACCCAGGCCCATGTTGAGCATAGTAACCACACTCTGGACGGTTTTTCTCCACGCCTTCGCGAGGCGGCGGACAATACTCTATCCCGAGGTCAGGGAGGCCCTGCCGGCGAGGTGGAGGGGCAGGATCATTCTCTCTCGCGATCCGGACGGCAAAGAGCGCTGCGTCGCGTGCTACCTGTGCGCCGCGGCATGCCCCGTCGACTGCATCTCCCTCCAGGCCGCCGAGCGAGAAGACGGCCGCCGCTACCCCGCATTCTTCCGCATCAACTTTTCCCGGTGCATCTTCTGCGGCTTTTGTGAGGAGGCATGCCCGACCTACGCGATCCAGCTCACCCCCGATTGTGAGATGGCCGAATGGCAGAGGCAGAGCCTGGTATACGAGAAGGAGGACCTCTTGATCAGCGGTCCCGGCAAGTATCATGACTATAATTTCTATCGGGTATCGGGGGTGGCCGTCGAGGGCAAGGAGAAGGGGGAAGGCATGGACGAGGAGCCGCCCGTGGATGTGAAGAGCTTGCTCCCCTAAAGGAGGAGAGGGTTATGGTGATAGCGTTCTACCTGGCCTCGGCTGTAGCGATCGTGGCAACTTTCATGGTCATTACCCGGCTCAACGCCGTCCACGCCCTCCTCTACCTGGTCGTCTCCCTGCTGGCAGCGGCCCTTATCTTCCTGCTCCTGGGCGCGCCCTTTGCCGCAGCCCTAGAAGTGATCATCTATGGGGGCGCCATAATGGTCCTCTTCGTCTTTGTGGTGATGATGCTGAGCATGGGGCCGCGCGGGGCAGCGGAGGGGTGGGAGAGGCCCGTCCTTACCGCGTTGATCGGCCCGGCAATCCTCCTGGCCGTCCTTTTGGCGGAGCTCCTCTACGTCTTCGGCGGAGCCCCCTCGGTGCCCGTGCATGTGGTTGAGGTCACGCCGAGACAGGTGGGGGCGCGCCTCCTCGGTCCGTACCTGCTCGGGGTAGAGCTGGTCTCGATGCTCCTGCTGATCGGTCTGACGGGTGCCTTTCATCTGGCGTACCATCTCGGAAAGAGGGAGACGCAGAAAGGTGCGGGAGGGAGCAGATGAACCTTCAGGTCCCCCTGGAGCACGGCATGGCGCTGGCCGCGATCCTCCTTGTGCTCGGGCTCGCGGGGGTGCTCGTCCGCCGCGACGCCATCTTCATCCTCCTCTCCCTGGAGATCATGCTCAATGCGGCCGGCCTCGCCTTCATCGTGGCCGGGGCCCGCTGGGCCCAGGCCGACGGACAGGTGATGTACCTCTTCATCCTGGCCGTGGCAGCTGCCGAAGTGTCCATAGGTCTTGCACTGGTGCTTTGGCTCTATCACTGGCATAAGACCGTCGATATAGACAGGGCCCGGTCCCTGAGAGGCTGATATGCTCGCCCTGGTATGGCTCATCCCCGCCTTCCCCCTGGCAGGCTTTCTCTGCCTGGTGCTCTTTGGCAGGCGGCTCCCCGCGGCTGCGGTGACCGCGCTCGGCCCGGGCCCGGTGGGCCTCTCCATGGTCGTCTCCCTGCTGGTGACGGGCGCTTTTCTCCATGCGCCTCCCCCGGGCCCCGGCTATGCTCAAGCCGTGTGGACCTGGTTCGACGCAGGCGGCCTCGCGCCGAGCATCGGCTTCTACCTTGACGGGCTCTCCTGCCTCATGGTGGTGGTGGTCACGGTGGTCGCCTTTCTCATCCATCTCTACTCGACCCGCTTTATGGAGGGCGACCCGGGGTACGCGCGCTTCTTCGCCTACATGAACCTTTTCGTAGGCTCCATGCTCATCCTCGTGCTCGCCGACAACCTGCTCTTCCTCTATCTCGGATGGGAGGGGGTGGGTCTCTGCTCCTACCTCCTCATCGGCTTCTGGTACAAAGACCCCAAGAACGCAAGGGCGGCCATAAAGGCCTTCGTCGTGACCCGCCTTGGGGATACGTCGCTCTGCCTCGGTCTCTTCCTGCTCTTCGTGAGCCTCGGCACCCTGCAGATCCAGGAGCTCACCCGGAGAGCTGCCGAGGTGTGGGTGCCGGGCTCGCTCGCGGCAACGGCGGCCGCTGCCCTGCTCCTCGGCGGGGCAGTCGGGAAATCGGCCCAGCTGCCGCTCCAGACATGGCTTCCCGATGCCATGGCAGGTCCCACCCCGGTGAGCGCCCTCATCCATGCAGCCACCATGGTGACGGCCGGGGTCTACCTGATTGCGAGGATGAACGGGCTCTTCCTCCTCGCCCCCGACGTCCAGCTCGCAGTCGCCCTGATCGGCGCAGTGACGCTCCTGATCGCGGGGGCGAGCGCCCTCACCCAGAGGGACGTGAAGCGCGTCCTCGCCTACTCCACCATGAGCCAGGTGGGCTACATGTTCCTGGCCCTCGGTGTGGGCGCGTGGTGGGCCGCCATTTTTCACCTGGTCACCCATGCCTTCTTCAAGGCCCTCCTGTTCCTGAGTGCCGGGGTCGTGATCCAGGCCCTCGACGAAGAGCACGACATTTTCAAAATGG
>Ga0326727_10020709_pt1 | contig 13018 bp, 13 predicted proteins | sample MB2enrmetagenome_FD_207643 | JGI IMG/M metagenome (GOLD analysis project Ga0326727, IMG submission 207643) | Lab enriched peat soil microbial communities from McLean, Ithaca, NY, United States - MB29MY | ecosystem: Environmental > Terrestrial > Soil > Wetlands > Peat | place: USA: New York...
TTCAACTTTGCCGCGCGCATCTACTGGGGATTCGTCGGCAACCGGTACTCCCGTTGGACCGCGTTCTTCCCGCTCACGGTATCGCAGCGTCACGAGATCGCCGACGTGATCAAGGCTGACGTGCTGGAGACCAAGCTGCACGGGCCCATCTCCACCGGGCATAATGCGCTCGCCGGGCTCATCTACTTCTTCACCTTCCTGGCGTTCGTGTTCCAGACGATTACGGGGCTCGCGCTCTACTCCAACATGAGCACGACCCCGCTTGCACGGGTGTTCAACTGGATCGTGCCGTTGATGGGCGGCGAATTCGCCGTCCGCTTCTGGCACCATCTGTTCCTGTGGTTCTTCGTCTGCTTCATCATCGTCCACGTCTATCTCGCGTTTTACCATGATTACATCGAGGGCCGCGGCACCATCTCCTCCATCGTGGGAGGATGGAAGTTCGAACGGGAGAAGCGTGACAAGGAGAAATCGTGAACAGCGGCCCGCCCACACCCGGACCAAAGACGCTGGTGCTCGGGCTGGGCAACGTCCTGATGGGGGATGAGGGGGTCGGCGTCCACGTCGTCCGCGCGCTGGAGGGCCACCAGCTTCCTCCCGGCGTCGAATGCCTCGACGGCGGCACCGGAGGATTCATTCTTCTGGAGCCGATGCAGGACGCAGACCGCATTGTGATGATTGACGCGGCCGCCGATGGAAATCCGATCGGCACCGTCACTCGCACCGTGCCCCGCTTCTCGCGCGACTATCCGCCCACCCTCACCGCGCATGACGTGGGCATCAAGGACCTGCTCGATCTGTTCTACATGCTGGATGGCGGTCGCGAGGTAACACTCTACGCCATCACGATCGATCCGCAGCAGCCGATCACGATGAGCCTCTCTCCTGCAATTGCCAGCGCCGCGGACGTAGCCATTCACTCCATCCTGACGGAGTTGCGGTCACCGGAGTTGCCTGTGCGGGAACGAGCGGTCAGGCTCTCCACCCAAATCTCGACCCCGGCCCTACTGTAGGTAGTGGGTCAGCTTGATCGTTTCGCTAAGGGCACGGCTTTTAGTCGTGCCGTAACCACCTGCTCTTCCTCGGGGTTTTAGCCCCTGAGGCCAGGTCCGTTCAAACTGCCCCCCCCTGCCCAAACCTGACCGATACGCCATGCAGCCCATGGGGGTATCATCGCGTGCATGGCTGCAGTGGGGAAGTTCGAGAAGCTTTGGATAGCAGCACAGGAGTGGTGTCTGGAGCGGATGGGTCGTCTGCAGGCAAAATGCTCGCCTCCCACAGCCCCGCACCTGGTCACGGGCCTGCGCGGCGAAACCGCGGCGATGTTCGAGCTTCGCCGTCGCGGCGTTGTGGTGGTCGCGAGGCGCTGGACCAGCCCCAAAATGCGCGGCGATGTCGACCTGATCGGGTGGGATGGCGACTGCCTCTGCTTTATCGAGGTGAAGACGCGGACGGCGCGGGACATGAGTCCAGCCGAGGCTGGAGTCGACCAAATCAAGCGCCGGATGCTGCGCGGCCTCGCCAGAATCTATCTGCGGACGTTTCCCGAGCCGACTCGAAGGACCATCTCGGTGCGCTTCGATGTGGTCTCGGTGTATCTGCTCGGCTCGGCAACCGAGTTCGAGTTTTTTCAGGGCGCCTTCGGCTGGCGATAAAAGGGCTGATTTTTCCCAGCACAATGCATACCGGTTCGGTGTCTAATTTAATTTGACTTAGGCTTCTGAGGTGATATCGATGACGCTGCTGGACGCCCCGCAATTCGACGAACAAAAGGAGACCAAGCACCACCACATCCTGATCGGATCCGGCATCGCGGTTCTTGCCTTGGTGCTGCTGACCGTAGGTGGGTTTATGCTTGGGCACGGATGGCTCTTTACCAATCTGCCCGTGGAACACAGGGTCAGCGTCTTCCTGTCGACCCTGCAGGCGCAGGATTACCCCAAGGCTTACGGGATCTTCTATAACGATCCCAACTGGCAGCAGCATCCCGACAAGTACAAGGACTACCCGCTGCAGCGCTTCACAGAAGACTTCACCACCGAGAGCGCGTGGAAGGGCCCAGTCACCTCGTACCACATTGGATGTTCGAAGCGCGGCGACACCAGCACGGCGGTGGCCGCAACCGTGAATGGTTCAACCAATTTGACGTTGAACTATCAACATTCGGATGGGACCCTGGCTTTCTTCCCCTTTCAACTTACGTGCGGCCTGTGAACGAGTGTGACGCGGCTACGGCATCGCGACGGATGGCTTGTAGCTCCGGCAGAATATTGCCCACGGACGCGGGCGCGGCGTCAGGCGTGCCGAGAGCAAAGTAGGCCTCGCGGAAGAGCTTGAACATCCGGTCGTACCTGGCCGCCTCGACCCGGTCGGGCGTAAACGTCTTGAAGGCCGGGCAGAGAGCATTCTGCGCCTCTTCAATCGACTTGAAATCTCCCGCCGCCAGGAACGCGAAGATCACCGAACCCAGCGAGGTGACATCGCCCTCCGGCACCAGCACCGGCTTGCGCAGGACATTGGCGTAGATCTGGTTGAGCTTGGCATTCTTCTTCGGAATGCCTCCGCCGTTGATGACGCGGTGGATCGGCGCGCCGTGATGCTCCATGCGCTCGAAGATGATGCGGGTGTGCAGCGCGGAGCCCTCGACCGCGGCGTGCAGCTCGTCGGCAGCGGTGTGGTGCAGGTTCCAGCCGAAGGTGACGCCGCCCAGCGTGGGGTTCACCAGCACGGTGCGGTCGCCATTGTCCCAGGTCAGGCGCAGCAGGCCGGTCTGCCCCGCGTGCAGGTGCGCGCCTGCCTCCGACAGCGCCGCTACCGTGGTCCCGGCACGCGCCGCGATGGCGGCAAACACGTCGCCCACGGCGGACATTCCCGCCTCGATGCCGACGCGGTCGGGATAAACCGAGCCGGGGACCACGCCGCACACCCCAGGCACCAGCGTCTGCTTGTCGCTGAGCCCGATGATGCAGGTCGAGGTGCCAATCACGTTGACCACATCGCCGAGGCGAATGTTGGCGCCGATCGCGTCCCAGTGCGCATCGAACGCCCCAACCGGAATGGGGATGCCCGCGGACAGGCCCAGGGCTTCCGCCCACTTTGCCGACAGGTGCCCGGCAATCTTGTCCGAGGTGCCGTACCGGCCGCTGATCTTGTCGCGCACCCCGGCCAGCAGCGGATCAACCGATACGAGAAACTCATCCGGCGGCAGCCCGCCCCACTTCGGGTTCCACATCCATTTGTGGCCCATGGCGCAGACGCTGCGCGGAATCTGCTTTGGGTCGGTGATGCCGCACAGGGTCGCGGCGACCATGTCGCAGTGCTCCAGCGCGGTCACGAACTTCGGCCGCAGCTCGGGATTGTGGCGCAGCCAGTGCAGCAGCTTGGACCAGCCCCACTCCGACGAGTAGACGCCGCCGCACCAGTCGATTCCCTCGAAGCCGGTGCCGCCGCGGAAGGCCTGCGCCGCGCGGGTGATCTCCGCTGCTTCGCCGGCGGCGCGGTGATCGCACCAGAGATAGTATTCGCCCAGCGGGACCAGGCCTTCGCCGACCGGGATGACGCTGGAGCCGGTGGTGTCGAGCGCGATGGACTTGATCTGCTTGCCATCGATGGCGCTGACGCGCACCGCCTCGTGCGTGGCCTGGACCAGCGCGGCCATCTGATCGTCATGGCTCTGCGTCTTCAGGTGCGGGTCGGTGGCCGAGCTGTGCAGCGGATACTCGGCCACGGCGGAGCCGAGCTTGCCACGCTCCTTGTCGAAGATGGAGATGCGCACGCTCAGCGTGCCGAAGTCGACCCCTGCCACCATGCTCATGGATATCACTCCCACGCGGCGATCGAATGTTGCCGCCTCCGCATTTTAGCGCGGAGCAGATTTCTTCGCGGCAGACCACGGGATTCCATAGTGTGTCAGTTTGGGTGGTTTTGTTAAGGGCACGGCTTTAGGGCCTGGCCTGAGCGCACCCGAAGGATGCCGTTGGCCGCTTTTTCGTTAAGGGCACGGCTTCAGCCGTGTCGCAAGCCGCTGATCCGTTGAACGGGGCTTTAGCCCCTGAGGTCGGGTCTATTCGAACTGACCCACTACCGGGATTCTCGAACGATTGGACTGGGATGGGGCGCGGCGCCATTGAAAGTCCGCCAGCGCGGATCGCCATTGGCCCTAAACGTCGTTGGTCAGGTTGTTACCGATGGTGTTGAATCCATTGCCGATTTTTGTGCTAAGGCCGCGCATGCTGACCACGGCTCCCAGGCCCACCAACGCAGCCAGCAGGGCATATTCAATCAGGTCCTGGCCCGACTCATCGCGAAGCAGGTTCTTAATGGTTGCGCTGACAGCGGTCAACGCCCGCCGAAATTCGAGTTGGCCCACGAGATTCCCCGCTGCGATGGAAGTAACGATCTAGCGTTAGTCTCAACCGCCCGCGAAAGAAGTTCTATGGCACAAAATGGCCATTGCGGACGACGGATGGGTGATGTGGCCAACCACCCGCCCGCCAAACTAGCTGTAACGCAGCCAGCGCAGAATCTCCATGATATTCGGCCGCTTGCCGTACATCAGCACGCCAATCCGGTAGATCCGGCTGGTGACCCAGATGATGCCGTAGATAGACGCCGAGGTCAGGACAATCGACGCCGTAACCTCAAGCGGCGAGGGATGCCCGAGACACACGCGCAGATACATCAACAGCGGAGTAAACGGCGGGATCAGCGCAAGAATGCGCGCGAGCGTGCCATCCGGGGTCTCGAGCACGTCTTTCAGCATGATGAAGCAGAAGGCGAGCGGCAACACCAGAAACATATTGAGCTGCTGCAGCTCCTGCTCCGAGTTGGTCATGGCCCCCAGCGCGGCCGCGATCGAAGAATAGAACACGTAGCCCAGAATGAAGTAGACAAAGAAGTAGACCACCTGCGGACCGGTCAGGGTGATCTGCAGGCTGTGCCCTGCCAAACGGGTGACCATGGAGCTGCGTGCCAGCAGCATCCCGGCCGCCAGCCAGATCGCCACCTGCGTCAGGCCCACCGAGCCTACGCCGATGATCTTGCCGGCCATCATCTCCGCCGGGCGGATGGTGGCCAGCATCACCTCGAAGATGCGCGAGGTCTTCTCCTCGATGATCGACCGCGCCACATTCATCCCATACAGCATGATGACCATGTACATCAGGAAGAAGAGGACGGTGACGCTCACCTGGGCGGACTCGTGGTCTTCGTGACGCGGCAGGTGGGCGGCGACGATCTCGACCGGCTGCAGCATGGTGTCCGCATCGGCCGCGACGATGCCGCGATGGGCAAGCTGCTCGCGCAGCAGCACCCTGCTGAGTGCGCCGGCCAGAACGCTCCGCATGGCATCCTGATCGCTCGACCGCGGAGTAAAGGTAAACGTAGGCCGCGCCCCCGGGGTCCGCGCCGGTGCGATCCACAGGTAGCCATCCAGGTCGCCCGACGCAAGCTCCTGATCGACGATCGACCGCGTGTCCGGCCCGATATCCATCGCATCCACAATCAGGCGCGGGTGGCCGACGGCGCGCGCCTGGCTCCCCCGCATCAGGGGTTGCAGCTCGGCTTGCAGGTCGAGCGCAAGCTGAGTGTCGGACGAGACGATCGCAATGCGGGTGTCCGGCTTCGCCTTCGAGTTCAGGAAGGTGCTGCCGAAGATGAATCCCGCCATGATCGCCGGGATCATGATCGTGGTGATCAGGAACCCGCGGGTGCGGATCCGTTCGATGTACTCGCGGCGCGCAATCAGCCAGACATTATGCATTGAGCTCGCTCCGGGTGGGCTGCTCGAGTTCCGCCATGGAAAGTTCGCGTCCATTCCTCGACGGCGACGCCTCCCGCACCTTCTCGATGAAGATCTCTTCCAGCGTAGGCTCGGTCACCTCAAAGCGGTCGACGCGGGCGCGGCCGATAGCGGAGGCAAGCAGCGCCTGGGAATCTTGATCGAGCGTGGGCGAGGGGCGCAGCTTGATGTCCGCGTAGCCCGGGTAGAGTTTGTACTCCTCCACCGCGGGATGGCGCAGAAACCAGTCGTCGCCCGCAAAGGCGATGTGCACGCGGTTGCGCGGATAGCTCGCCTTGATCTCCCGCATCGACCCCGACAGCACCAGGCTGCCGCGATGGATCAGCGCGATGTTGTCGCACAGCTTCTCCACCTGGTCCATCCTGTGGGTGGAGAAGAGCACCGCCTTGCCCTGGCGGCGAAGTTCCACCAGCGTATCCATCAGCAGCACCGCATTCACCGGGTCGAGCCCCGTAAACGGCTCGTCCATGATGATCAGCTCGGGATCGTGCAGCAGCGAGGCGATAAACTGGATCTTCTGCTGCATCCCCTTGGAGAGGTCTTCAGTCTTCTTGGGGATGGCCTCGGCAATATCCAGCCGCTCGCACCACTGGTGCGAACGCCGCCGCGCCTCGGCGCCGCTGAGCCCGTGCAACTGGCCCAGGAAGACCAGCTGGTCCAGCACATTCATCTTCTTGTAGAGCCCGCGCTCCTCCGGCAGGTAACCCACCCGCGCCAACATGCGGCGGTCAAACGGCTTGTCGAACAGCGACACCGAGCCCGAGTCGGGAACGGTGATCCCGATCATCATGCGGATGGAGCTGGTCTTGCCCGAGCCATTGGGCCCCAGCAGACCGAACATCGTCCCCGGTTCAATGGTGAAGGAGAGGTCGTCGACCGCGACCTTGCTGTCGTACACCTTGCGGATATGGTTAAGCTGGACGATGGGCATGAGCGGTTCAAGAAGGAAAGAACCAGTCTAGCAGCGGCAAGATTGGGGTAGTCCATGCCATCAGTGGGGGTAGGTTCACTTTGACGCCCGGAGCATTCGCAGAGTTACCGAAAACCCCGTTTTGCGGGCGCTGACTGAAGGCGTGATGCGCGAACAGAGCAAAACGCAGAATTCTTCCTCCGCAGCAACTCACCAGGTGTACTATTCCCCCGAAGCTCTGAACGGGTCCATCATGCTCGTCAAGATCCGCCTCGTATTCCTGCTTCCGCTTGCCGCTCTTCTCGCCTGCGGTTCGAACGGCCCTCTCGTTTCTGCCGTCCCTACCTACACCTTCTCAGGCGACTGGGGCGCGACGTCCACGTTCGTCTCTCTAAGCATCCCAATCGCCGGATTCTTCGGTTCGCTCAGTGCCTCCGGTGGAACGGTAAGCGGCACTCTTGTGCCGATTACCAACGCCTCCTGCGGCGCAGCGTCAACCGGCATTGCGGTCTCCGGTTCCGTGGACGCGAGCGGCAATCTCACCGTCACCCTTCCCGTCGGCGGCGGTACCGCAAGCCTTAACGCTACGCTGGCCGCAAACCCTCAGACCCTCGTCGGGGGAAGCTACCAGATTGTCGGCGGCACCTGCGCCATGTCCGTGACTCCCATGACGATCGCCGAATATGCCCCGCTCGACGGCACCTACACCGGCACCTTCAACATACTCACAACACCCACATCGGGCACAGCCACAAATGTCACGGCAGTGCTCACCCAATCGATTACACCAAACGCCAATGGCATGTTCCCCGTCACCGGCACAGTTACGACCTCAGGAGCCTGCACCGCCAGCTTTACCCTCTCCAACTCAGTCGTATGGGGTGGATTTCTCACCGCATCCGACTCATCCGGATACTATGTTGTTGTCGGTAGCTTCAACCCGGCAGGCACAACCGCACAGCTTGCCGTCTTCGCAAACAAGAACGCGACCACCGGTTGCCCCTCTTGGGAGTTCGCGGGCGCCCTCACCCGGCAGTAACCGCTGCCTCATCCGGCGGATGGTTCACGGCTGCCCCACAACAACTATTGGCTCTGCACCGATTGCAATGTGGACGTCCAACGGCGCGGGGGGCATGGGGTTCGATCGTTGAACCGTCGCGAAGTCCGGTTTTCTGCAAGTTTGCAATCCGACTCAATTTGTCACCACGCGGTAGATTGTTTGACAGCCCCGGCAGGCGGCAAGCTACAATAGCTGAGGCGTAGTTTGGGCTTGAGCTTGGGCCTCAACCGCCAGCTTTTCAATCGCCGGCAATGCCAATCCTTTGAAAAGATGATGGGTTTTGAAGCCCCGTCGCAACAAGCGCACGCAGTAAGGCTGTCTCTCGCCCAATCGGGGACGCCAACCAGCGCTTGCCACATCACTCTCGCTCATCGCGATCAACCGTTGTACCGACCGACGGCAAAAGCCGGGTCGAAGGAGATCAACCATGCGTCACCGCAATGCAGGATTCAAACTGGGCCGCAACCCCAGCCACCGCCGCGCCGTCCTCCGCAACCTCGTCACCTCAATCGTTCTGATGGACCGCGTCGAGACCACCGTCACCAAGTGCAAAGCGACCCAGCCGCTGGTTGAAAAAATGATCACTCTGGGCAAGCGCGGCACCGTCCACGCGCGCCGCCAGGCGCTCGCCTACCTCATGACGCCGGAGTCGGTCGACCGGCTGTTCGCCGTGGTAGCCCCGCGCTACGCTGACCGCAACGGCGGCTACACCCGCATCACCCGCAGCGGCGCGCGCAAGGGCGATGCCGCCGAGATGGCTTACATTGAGCTGCTCGGCGCCGAGCAGGAGCTGGATGAGAAGCGCCAGAAGCGCGACGAAGCCCGCGCCAAGAAGCGTGAAGAGCTGGCCAAGCAGATGGAAGAGCAAGGCGGCGGCGAAGCGCCCCCAGCCGACGCCGCAGCCTAGACCCAGCGAAACACCGCAATCGAATTACAGCAGCCCGCCGCGCATGTGCATACCGGCGGGCTTTGCTGCCTCTGCGCAGAGTCCAAAAGCTCGGAAGTTCAGTTGGCCACCGGCGGCGTCCCCAGCAGCCGCGTCAGCAGAGGCTCCATGGCGTCGGCCCATATCTGGTAACCGGACTCGTCGGGATGCAGCTTGTCCGGACCCAGGCCCAGCCAACTATCGCCGACAGGAGGCATCTTCGCAGCCAGCTCCAAGTAGAAGACCGTACGGTCGTCGGCGAAGGGCCGGATCAGCGCATTCGCATCTGCCATCAATTGCGTGGCGCGCGCGTTGGGCAGAATCGACACCAGGATGATCTTCGCGGCAGGGTACATCGTCTCCAGCTTGGTCAGTACGGCGCGTACACCGGCGGCAATATCCGCGGCCGGATCGATGTTGTTATTGGTCCCGATCATCAGGACGATGACCTTGGGCGTGAGGTCTTTCACGTCCATGGTGTCGAGCCGGTACAGCAGGTGCTGGGTACGGTCGGCGCCCACGCCGAAGTTGAGCGCGTTGCGCGAGGCATAGTACTTGTCCCACACTGCGGCGCCGTGCTTGTAGCCGCCCCACGCCGGGCCGGTCCAGGCTTCGGTAATGGAGTCGCCCACAAAGAGGATGTCCACCGGATGGCCCTTAGCGGCGGCCACGCGGTCGCGACACTGCTGATAGTTCTGCGGGCGGGAGCGCTCATTTGAGTCGCTGGGGATAGTCGTCCGCGGGGCCGTGGATACCGCCGTCTGCTGTGCAACGGGCGCGGTCGGGTTGGGAGTTGCCGCCTGCACCGGTACATTCGCCGGGGGCGGCGCAGTTGCGGCGGGGCTCGAGGTCTGGGCCGCTCCGGGTGCAAACGGCAGCAGGAGCAACAGCGTAAGGCGGAGGAGATTCAGTCGATGTGAGCGCATGGTTGTGTTTGCCAGAGTAGCAGCGCCGGCAAGTTACGGTCTAATCGCGGACTTACGGTCCGAGTGCATAGGCGGTTCTCTCTCCGGCAGCCCTGCTTTCCGTGCACCCCTGCGACACCCGGACAACCCTTTTTAAATCAAAAGGATCAAACCCGGGAGAGGTATCACTTATGCATAGCATTACATTGTTTGCCCTGGCTGCCGCTGCGGCACTCGGCCTGGCAGCGACTCCCCCGGTGGCTCAGGCCCAGATCAGCATCAACATCGGCGTCGAGCCAACTTGCCCTTACGGGTACTACGACTACGCGCCCTACAACTGCAGTCCCAGTGGCTACTATGGCCCGCAATACTTTAATGGCGGGGCATTCATTGGGGTGGGGCCGTGGTTCCATGGCGCAAACGAGTTCCACGGCACGGTGAACAACCGCTACGACCCGCAGCACGGATACAAAGGCGCCCTGCCTCATGCCGGCGACAAGGCTGCCCCTCCGGCCAAAGCACGGGCCTTCAAGGGCAACGAAGAGCGCGACGGACGCGGGAACGTAACTGCCAAGGGCGGCAAGCGGTAGCTCGCCGGCTTGGGGCAAGCGGGGGATTGGGGCCCCCGCACCCCGGCAGGATTTCAAACTCCAAACCTAGCTGGTCACCACATGTAGGGAAAAGATCGCGCAACCCACAGCGATCAGGTCTTCCGCGACCGCGACCGGCCAGTCCGGACAGCCCAGGCTAGTCACCACGTCGCGCCGGATCATGAAGCCGGCGAACGCGCCCAGTGCCGCTCCGGCCACGCCCAGCAGCACCCCTTCAAGGCCAGGACCAGCCATTGCCGTGGCGCATATCGAGCCGGCCAGGCCGCCGAGGACGAGCCGCGCAAGCAGCGGACCCGGCGCGGTCCGGTTGGGTGTTCGCGGAAGCTTGTCGACGATGTATTCGCCAACCGCCAGCACGGTGAACACCGCAACCGACGCAACACTGGCGGTCCACCATGCCCAGGTGGCGCCCACCGGCAAATAACCCAGATAAGCAAACCAGCACAGGACCGCCATCCCGGTCAGCGATCGCAAGCCAGTCGCGACTCCGAGCAGTGGGATTGCCAACAGCCACGACATGATTGCTATCGCCATCGAGTCATCCATTGCCCGTTCTGCGTGGTGCGCCGCCCGGCGGTCGCGGGGAGCGAGCTCCGCGGCTAGCCGCGCTGCATCCGGCTTAGTGCGCGATGATACACGGGCAACGAATAACGAACAATGGGATTTATTTAAGCCCGCAGCCAGGCATACAACGGGAAACGCTCCGCCATCTCCAGCACCTCGCCGCGAATCTGCTGGAGCTTCCCTGGGTCGGCACGATGTTCGAGCGCCGCCACGATCCACTTTGCAATTGTCCGCATCTCCGGCTCCTTCATGCCGCGCGTCGTCAACGCCGGCGTGCCAATGCGGATTCCGCTCGGCTTCATCGGCGGGTTGGCGTCGTAGGGGATTGCATTCTTGTTCACCGTGATTCCCGCCTCACCCAGCGCGTGTTCGGCTTCGCTGCCCAGAATGCCCTTTTGGAAGACGTCCACCAGGATCAGGTGCGTATCCGTGCCGCCGGAGATGATGCGATATCCCTCCGCGGCCAACGCCTCGGCCAGCACTTGCGCGTTGGCCACGATCTGCCGCGCGTAGTCGGCAAACTCCGGCTGCAGCGCCTCCTTGAACGCCACCGCCTTGGCCGCGACGATATGCACCAGCGGCCCGCCCTGCTGTCCGGGAAAGACGCTGCGGTCGATCGAGGCCGCAAACTCCTGCCCGCACAGAATCATCCCCGCCCGCGGTCCGCGCAGCGTCTTATGGGTGGTGGTGGTCACCACATGGGCGTGCGCCACCGGAGACGGATGCACCCCGCCCGCGACCAGTCCGGCGAAGTGGGCCATATCGACCATCAGATAAGCGCCCACCTTGTCGGCAATCGCCCTCATGCGCGGGAAATCGAACTGCCGTGGATAGGCGCTTCCTCCGCCGACGATCACCTTCGGCCGCTCGCGCTCGGCGGTCGCTTCGAGCTGGTCATAGTCGATTGTCTCGGTATCGCGCCGCACCTGATATCCAACCACGCGATAGAGCTTGCCGGAGAAATTGAGCTTATGCCCGTGGGTCAGGTGCCCGCCGTGCGCCAGATCGAGACCCAGCATCGTGTCGCCAGGCGACATCAGCGTCATGTACGCCGCAGCATTGGCCTGCGAGCCGGAGTGGGGCTGCACGTTGACGTGTTCAGCGCCAAACAGCTGCTTGGCGCGGTCGCGCGCCAGGTTTTCAACCACATCCGCGAACTCGCAGCCGCCGTAGTAGCGCTTGCCGGGATAGCCCTCCGCATACTTATTGGTGAAGACCGTTCCCGCCGCCTCCAGCACCGCGCGGCTGACAAAGTTCTCCGAAGCGATCATCTCCAGCCCTTCATGCTGGCGGGTGATCTCGTTTCGAATCTGGCTGGCAATCTCTGGGTCCGCGGAGGCGAGGGGGGCACTCAAATCAATCGGCATAGTTCCATCTTAGAGCAGTCTCGGAGTTTCCTCCGAGTCCGCCCGCCTCAGCCTGCGTGGGGACACCCCTCGCTACCGCCTTCGGGCCTGGCGCTGACGCCGTCGGGGGATTGGGTTAACCAACCCAATGCGTCGAATCTTGAATTGTTGGGAGTGCAACAAACCTCCGGCAAAATCGAGGCAACGATGATTCATAGCATTCTGGTAGGCACGGTTTACACGGCAATGGTGCTGGCGCCCTGCGTCATTGCGCTGTTGACCGGCGTCGACGGCACCGAAAAAACGCGCTAGTTCCAGCGCCCCCTCCGCAGACTGTGGCGGGCCGGCAGCCTCGTCGATTCACGAACACTAATGCCCCCGCCTTGAGGCTGTCCTTTAGGAATTTACGAAGAGGCCTGGTTGCGACCATCTGGAGCACCACGCGAAGCCTGGAGCAAATTCCCTGCGGGTGTACAGGGGTGACGTTGCGCTCATGTCCGTTTTCCCCCAAGAAAGCGGTACTGCACAGAATCTTCGGGTCCACAGCAGCAGGGAATTGCTCTAATACGCGTCACGAAGTGACTTGAAGGCCTGGTACACGAACGATCCCAGGTACCAGCCGTCCAGATATTTATAGGGCGTCTCGCCGGTGGTGTAATGGCCGCAGGGCAGCACCTTGGAAACGTAATCGATGCCGCGGCGATTGAAGTTGTCCAGCACATCCAGCGAGAGGTGCAGCGGAAACGTCAGGTCGTACGTTGCATGAACCACCAGCGACCGCTTCGGGGTCCTGGCAAACCGCTCCATGTACGACATGGGGCTGATGCCCAGAAACATCTCCCGCACCTGGTCCTGGGTCAACCCCGCCTCGGCAAACCCGGCGCGCACATGGCGCGT
>Ga0326727_10020710_pt1 | contig 13018 bp, 12 predicted proteins | sample MB2enrmetagenome_FD_207643 | JGI IMG/M metagenome (GOLD analysis project Ga0326727, IMG submission 207643) | Lab enriched peat soil microbial communities from McLean, Ithaca, NY, United States - MB29MY | ecosystem: Environmental > Terrestrial > Soil > Wetlands > Peat | place: USA: New York...
GCTCACGCTTTACGCAAGTGCCGCAGTTGCACGCGCGCGCAACTCGTACTCCGAAGCTCATAGTCGTTGTACACGACGCCGGCTCGTTGCTCTGCTATTGGTGACGTGGCCTGAAAGGAAGTGGGCTCCACGGCGATACCGTTCGAAGCGGGATTAACGCATCTTATATCGGGCGTAGAAGCTCAGCGTGGATGGGGTGCTGTTCATATCTGGGCGGAATCGCGACAGGCACACGCGAATGATGAGACACAAGCCGTATAAATACTCATGAGCGAAACCTAGCACCCATGACGGACGTTTCACCCTTCTCCCAACAGGATAATGCGATCCTTGACCGAATCCTCGAATCACGGCGTTCAGTGAGGTCGTTCTCGCCAGATATTCCGCCAAAAGAGGATATCGTGAAAATCATACGGGCGGGACTGCTCGCTCCCTATGCGGCGCAGGCGGTTGCTGGGACGGACTTCCGTCGATTTTTTGTACTCCAAAAGGGGAGTCCGCAACTTGCGCACGTCGCGGCGCTTGGGAAGCGACAGGCGAAGCGCATGGCGGAACAGCTGCGCGACCAACTGGCGGCCGATCCATCCTTGGAAGACCAAGCCAAGGGGTTTGTAACAAGACTGCAGCGACTCGCAGCGATGGGTGTACCAGGCATCGGCACTGCCCCCTATTATATCGTCGTAGCAGAGCGGAGAGGCATCCCACCTGCCGAGCAGCAATCACTCGCTCACTGTCTGGAGAACATGTGGCTGAAGGCAACCGCTCTGGGCTTGGGATTTCAGCTCGTGTCAGTGACTGCTCAGCTGGGACAGGAGAGGGAGTTCTGTTCAGTACTAGGCATACCTCACGGCGAATTTGGAACCAACGGATGTGCGATCGGCTATCCAATGAAACGCCTCGCACCTGTCGAACGTCCTGATGCTCGCGAAGTAACCAAATGGATCGACTGACTCTGAACACTTCAGCTCCGTTCGCCTCGGTTCGTCGGTGTATGCATAATCTCACACTCGATAGTCGCCCAAGTTCTGATATTCCGGCCTGATACGATGGAGGAACCTGTTTTAGCTGAGATAGCTCAGTCGTCTAACCTCCACCTGATCACCAGAGGCCTGCGAACGTAACGCTAGCAATGGCACTTTTGCCTCCGTGACGTGCATCTAACGATTGACCGGGGGCCGCTCCTCCTAAATCCGTCACGACCAATGATGCTGTCAACAAGTCTGTATTACAGAAGACGAAAGAATCAGCCATTCACTTCGCCGGCGCAGCGCCATTGAAGGTCCCGATCACGCCAACGGCGTCGTGCACATCGTGTTAAGTCGCGTCAAGAAGGCCCACCCGAGACGATCTTTGCCGTCAAGCTCAAAGCTAATCTCATTGACGCTCTTAGCTTAAACGGGTTATCCGACGAAGATAGATATATAAATCAAACCTCATAGAAGGAAGTCAATACGTGTGTACGGTGTGGCTGCGAGAGGCACAACGAGTAAGACAAACCTTAGCGATTGTCCATGAAGATGGGTCGGTTCGGGCAGGAGCTCGTATGAAGGATGATGTCTGCATTCGCGACCTCGAAAAAGATTTTGGTAGCTTCAAAGCCGTAAACAAGCTATCGCTCCGGGTTAAGCATGGTGAAATCTACGGGTTGCTAGGCCCAAACGGCGCCGGAAAGACGACCGTCATCAAGATCCTCTGCGGGTTGTTACGGCCATCGTCAGGGGAAGCGTACGTGCTTGACACGAAGGTCCCCGATCCGCGCACTGCGTCGCGTATCGGCTACATGCCGCAGGAGTTGGCAATGTACCGGGGTTTGACCGTACACGAAAACCTCGCGTTTTATGGCGAGGTGTTTGGACTCAGCAAACAACAGATTGATACACGCGAACAAGGGCTTCTCAAGCTTATCGATCTGCAGGCTTCCAGAGACACGCTGGTCGATCAGTTGAGCGGCGGCATGCAGCACCGCACCTCGCTCGCCTGCGCTTTGCTGCACGAGCCGCCGCTCTTGTTTCTTGATGAGCCGACGGTAGGTGTCGATCCCGACCTGCGCGCCTCGTTCTGGCGCTACTTTGAAGGGCTGCGGGATTCGAGAATTACTATCCTGATCACTACCCACTACATGGACGAGGCGCGCCATTGTGATCGCATCGGCTTTATGCGCGAAGGGCGTCTCATCGCCGAGGGCTCTCCTCAGGAGCTTCTCGAATTGACGCAAACCGACTCGCTCGAGGACGCGTTTTTGTCTTACTCTCGAACTGGAGGACTCCAATGAAGGTCTCGCGCGTGTTTGCGGTGACGAAGCGCGCGTTGCGGGACATCAAGAACGATCGCCGCACTCGTGTCCTCATTTTTGTGGCCCCTCTACTCGTAATGATTCTCTTCGGCGTTGCATTTACGGGTGACGTCAAGGACGTGCGGGTGATCGTGGTTAACAATGACACAGCAGCGGCAAGCAGCTCACTGTCAGATAAGATCATCTCCAATTTCGACACCAGCGTTCTCAACGTCGCGTACTCGAATAATGAGAGCGATGCTATAGGCCAAGTGCAAAACGGGAGTGCATCTGCCGTTATCGTGTTTCCCTCGACCTTCACCCAATCAGTCGAGGCGCGGGCCTCGGGTCAAACGTCCATCCTGCAGGAGAACGCGACGGTTAGCATTCTCGCAGACAAGAGCAACGTTAACGTCGCTAACCCGATCATCGCGGCGGTCAACAACGCGGTGGCCCAAACTACGCAGGAGGAAGGCCATCAGCCACCGGTCGCAGTTGACTCGAGCAACGCCATTTACGGCGCGAATGCGCAGTTCATCGATACCTTTGTGCCAGGTATCGTCTCAGTGGCTGTGTGGCAGATTACGATGCTCCTCACGCTCATCGCGTTCGTCGGCGAACGGACGTCAGGAACGCTCTTTCGACTGCTTGCATCCCCGCTAAAGGAGAGCGAGCTGGTCGCTGGGTACGCTCTTGCGTTCGGCGCGATTGGCGCCGCCCAGTCGGCGGTGCTGCTCGCAGTTGGCGTGCTCCTGTTTAACATCACCATCGTTGGAAACGTTTTTCTCGCATTCGGGGTCGTCGCGCTGCTTGCGATCGTGGCGGAGGGGCTCGGCATACTGCTCTCGAGCTTCGCACGGCGGGAGGCTCAGGCAGTCCAGTTTTTGCCATTTGTTGTATTGCCTGCATTCCTCCTCTCTGGAGTTTTTTGGCCTATACAAGCAATTCCAAAGTGGTTGCAGCGCGTGTCGTACCTCCTTCCGACGACCTATGCGGTAGAGGCCGTGCGCTCTGTGACCTTGCGTGGATGGGGCATCGATAAGATATACCCCGACGTCGTCGCATTGCTTATCTTCGCCGGTGTCTTTCTCGTCCTGGCGACGATCTTGTTGCGGCGAAGAGAGTAAAGGATGAGCTGGCTTCATAACTGTTTCTTTTTGTAGGAGTCCTTTCCGATTATGCACTTTGCGTCCGACTCCTCGTTCTTTTGGTTCGTTTTGGTAGTTGTTAGTCCGGCTGAGCCGTCTGCTTGATGGACAAATAGAATTAGAGGACCGACCTACTGTGAACCGACGCCTTGATGTAATACGCATATTCCATTTGAGTGTGGTGTCTCACTACTCGCCGCTTCCCGGCCGCACGGTCAAACTGATGCATTCAAGGGTGCATAAATGAGCAACAAGCTGAGCGCAAGCGCGGTCAGCACAAAACCGAGGATGGCCCCCATGATCGCCTGCGCTACCGTATGCTTCTTGAGGTAGACCCTGCTCCAGATAACGGGCGGCAAGAGCAATCCGAGTAGTACGCCCCAATAACCGAAGACGAATATGAGAACAGTCGTTGGTCCTGCGATGCCCATCGCGTGTATGCTGATCTTCCAGTACAGATTGATAAAGAAAAGGCAGAGCGTTCCAGCAAAATAGCCAAACATCAGGACGGTCGTAAGCAGTGGCGCATGTGCGGCAACTAATGCGGCAGTCCCGATGAGGTATGATGTGCAGGCGAAGAGCAGCGGATGGCTCCTCTCTGTTCTCGCGGGAACGTCAAGGTCAAACTTCGTCTTCGTTCTCGTTTCCCAGATCAGCAACATGCTGAGGGGCACAATTGCCGCAAACAGCGTGGTGATACACGTAACAGCGACAAACGGAAATCCCCGCAACAAGAAATAGTTAATGAGTGAGAACATGAGCACGGCAATGACTGGAGGGATCGTCATGTCCGAGATGAAGGAAGCCCATTTACGTTTATTACTGTCTCCGTCCGTGACGCGACTGTTTTGCATCCGCCCCCCATAAACGCTGCAGTGGTATAACGCTTCTGTTTTTTAGCTCCGTTCTGCGCAGTGGAAGGGCCCCTATTCCTATTCAGCGCGCGGTCGCCGCTCTCGTTTTTGCTTTGGTCTCTCTCGCACCGGCGACGATACGTTCCGAAGGAGAGAGCAGGGCTTTTTCTGGCTTGTTCGGGGGTTCTATTTTTTTACGAAGCTAGTCTCCTGCCACGCGTCAACGACTTGGCGCAACGAATAAATCTTGAAAAGAATGAAAAGGCCCAGCATCGTGTCAGCAGAGCGAGGCTAGCATATTGTATATAGGTTGAAGAAGAACGCCCATGCGGTGAACGAATGGTTAAGCTCACCCAGTATAGCGCAACAAACCTTTTCGCCGAAGCTCACGTTGACCCGGAAAAGTGGAATCAACTGCCGCCCGACAATGAAGTGGCCCAGACGGTCGAAGCAATAGCGCAGCGCGGTGTAGCGGTAGTTCGCGCAAGAAATGGAAAAATTGCCCTCGAAATATTAAAAGGCCTGATTCCGCCAGAGGCAGAAGTGATGCACGGCTCGTCAACTACCTTGGTCGAGATTGGCTACGATGAATATGTGAATAGTGATGAATCACGATGGAACGATCTTCATCGCGCTATCGTTGCCGAAAATGACGAAGAAAAGAGACGTGCGCTAAGAAGGAAATCTGTGACGGCTGATTATTTCATCTCGGGAGCCAATGCCATCGCGCAGTCAGGCGAAATTATCGCGTGCGACAAGGTAGGGAGCCGTGTCGGAGCGTGGCCCTATGCGGCAGCTCACCTAATAATCGTGAGCGGCACTAACAAGATCGCCCCCACGCTTGACCACGCCTTACGCCGCGTCTGGGAGTATGCCTACCCTCTAGAAAATGCCCGCGCACAGAGGGCATATGGGGCCTCGAGTGAGATCGGAAAATGTGTCATTCTCGCGAATGAGGAAATTGAGGGCAGGGTGACCCTGATTCTCATCGACGAATCTTTAGGCTATTGAGCACGACCGGAAAATGCCCCCCCAACACGTGCCCCAAACCAACGCCGGATTTGACGATATTTCGTTGGCGAGTGGGTGTTGCAGCAACCATCCCTGTTGCAACCTAGTGGCGTTACCGTGGGTAGATCGACACTTGTCGGGTTTTTGGAGACTGGCACTTTGCCTCAAATTGCTGATGATATTTTTTGAGCGCGCGATTCAACGCGGGGAACACGATGGCTCACCGCAACAAGCATCATAAGGGGGACTTGCGCTCAGCGGAAACGCACGTGTGCCGTCCATCGTCGTGCGAAGATTTAGCGCAGGGTTGCTCGTTCCGGAAATCGGCCCAGGCCCGCTCTCCATGGCGGGTCCTGCAGTCGCATTGTCAGCAGCTCAGTGAAACTTCTTTTTGTTTCTTATCATGCTGTCAAAATAGTCCTCAAGATAAAATACCCGAAGATAGTCAGGCAGTGAATTCATGCGCATGTTCATGTCCTTGACCTGTAACTCCGTCGGCGGCTTTATGGTCTTTGCAAGTTCTGCGCGTATCGCATGGCGTGTTTCTGCACTCAAACCAGTACTCTCGATGTTTAGGTCTGCGGAGAGCCAAAAGACGAAACGACTAAACGGGTCCTCTGCGCACTCTTCGATTACTTTCCCAAGAACAAGAGTTGCCTTGCGAGTCCGCCCCCCCGCGTCCGCGTAGGGATATACGAGGGTTGCCACGAGTAAGTTATGGCTGAAAACAGTAGCGATCTTTTTCCATTTGATGACATAGTCAGCTGGGCCCCCCTTTCCCATTCCGGGGCCTTTTTCCGATAGTTGCGCACCTGCCTCGTCAGGTGTCATTATCTCACGCCTTTGGAATCAATCGCTTTCCACCGCACCGTGCTATATACAGATACCCACATACATTTAACTTCGTTCGCTGACGCGAGAAAACGAGCAAAGAGCTTATTGGCCTTCGAGAGCCGGATCTAAATAAGCAGCTGCTACATAGATAGCAGAATCGGGGCACTCGCGGTGCGTCAAAGAACGGTTGGCGTACTGCGGTTGTAAGCGTCGTCCGGTCAGTAAGATAAAGACAACAAAGCGTCGGGGCGAACAAAGAAACTTGAGCAAAAGAAGAGGTACGCAGTTATGAATGTGATAGATGCGCTGCACGCCCGCTCGACTGTGCGTGCTTACAAGCCTGATCCAGTGGGCAAGGACACGATTCTGAAGATTCTGAAAGCTGCAACCCGTGCGCCTTCATGGGCTAATACCCAGCCGTGGGAGATTTTTGTCGCGGGGGGAGAGGCGCTCGAGAGGCTGCGCATGGCGTACGTGGTACGCTCTCAGGAACGCGTGCCATCTAATCCGGATCTGCCGGCACCGCAGACGTGGCCGCCTGTCATCCGACAACGTATGGCCGAATTGATGTCAGCAAGGGCTCGACTGATACTCAGAGACAGAGAATGCGACGACGCCACTTTTCGACAAAGCTTGTTCGAATCCAACTATCGGTTTTTTGACGCGCCGACCGTGGTGTTTCTTTGCTTGGATCGCAACCTTTCGTCCTGGTCACTATTTGATATGGGGCTGCTGGCACAGAGCGTCATGCTGGCTGCACAAGAATATCATGTGGATTCGGCACCCGCTTTCCTTTTCGTATCGTACCCTGATCTTGTTCGCGCAGAATTAAACATTCCAGAAGATCTATCAATTCTCATCGGACTGGCACTTGGGTACGCCGATACGAACCACCCGCAGAACCAGTACCGAAGCGCTCGGCGGCCGATTCAGGACGTCGTTCACTGTAAGGGCCTCTAGTTGTAGAGGACAAGGAGTGCTATCAATCGATAGTGCCGCGAGAATCTTTGCAAGCATTTGAGCTTTGAGCAAGAGAGCTTCAAAGCGGTTTTTGTTGATCTCTTAACCATCGAGCGTAGTCAACTCCCTGAGCTGTGAGGCTCAAAGATGCTATCTTTCCGCCGAGAATGGGCTGCGCTTTTAAGTATCCCGACAGGTCTAAATCCATCGCGTAGCGGTACACTTCTCGTTCACTGAAGCCGTTCGCCTTAGCAAGCGCGTACAGCTCACCGCGTTCGATAAGCCTGGAGGGGTCTTCTTCCACGTCTTTTGACAGACAGAGGATGAAATCATTTTCGCGTTCCGACGAATCCACGATAAACCCAACAATCAGAGTATTTCTAGGACGGCTTATCTTCGTTTCGCGTCGCTCAGTTGTCATGGCTGATGACGTCCGTCTTGATCACGTTTTCAAAATCAGGCTTTCTGTCTTTCGCCTGCGACCGCAATTTTTCCTTTATTCGGGAACAAGGGTTATTAAGCTTCAGTGGCACAATTACTTATGATGTCGGAAGCGCACCGTGTGCTATCCTTAAGGAGTCGGCAAAACAGCTCACAAGAGTCAGAACCGCTTTACTCGGCCCTCAATACGGTGAACGTCTTGTTAGGCAATGTCCTCGTTCGGAAGGCCATTCATAGCCTCTGTGTCGACGACAAGCAGGCGATCTACGAGGCTTTGAGCTACTACAGTGGCCAAAGCGACCCCCATCTCTTAAAGAAGCTCAAGCTGCTGCCGATCTGTGCGTTCGTCGAACTAGGAAGAGTGTCCTTCCACGTGGACAAGTCCAAGATGCAAGAATATTTCAGTCAGCAGGTGACGCGACGCGGTCTATCGAATATCGTTAAGAGCATAGCGGAGTACGGCATCAGCAAGCCCCTCAAACTTCAGGCGCCCTTTTTGGTCGTTTGGAACTACACGGATGCGTGCAATCTGCGCTGCAAGCACTGCTACCAAAGTGCAGGCAAAATGTTAAAGGATGAGCTCAGCCTCGACGAGCGGCTCCACATCGTCGATCAGCTCGCTGACAACGACGTCGTCGCTATTGCGTTCTCTGGGGGCGAGGCGCTCCTGCGGGATGACTTCTGGGAAGTCGCTCGTTATGCCTCGAGCAAGGGACTGTATCTCTCGTTAGCGACCAATGGTACGCTGCTTACGAAAGACGTCGTCCGCCGGCTTGCGGAAGTTGGGGTTGAGTACTTCGAGATAAGTCTTGACTCAGTTGACCCGGCAAAACACGACGCGTTTCGGGGTGTTACAGGCGCTTGGGAACGCACGGTAGCTGGGATCAAAAACGTCGTGGCCCAAGATGGCGCGTACTCGTGCATCGCCAATACTGTTACGAATGAGAATTACCGCGAACTGGATGACCTCGTCGCCTTCAGCAGGAAGCTTGGCGTTAACAGGACCTTGATCTTCAATTTTATCCCTGTTGGGCGGGGTTCCGATATCATCGACATGGATTTGCCCCCTGAAGCGCGCGAGCACGTTTTGCAGCAGATGTACGGGTACTTGAGTGGGCAAGACGAAAGCTTTGAAATTCTGACAACGGCCCCACAATTCTCACGCGTGTGCATGATGAACTCAAAAAATGGGATTATCTCACTCGCACACGTCGGGGCAGCGGGTTTCAGCGATAAGGTGGGGTTACTCGCTGAGTACATCGGGGGATGTGGGGCCGGCCGCATGTACTGCGCCATTCAGCCCAACGGAATCGTGACACCGTGCGTGTTTATGCCGATACCTGTCGGCGACTTGCGATCAGAATCGTTTATCGACATCTGGAAGAATGCCGAGGTCATGCAGTCGCTGAGGGAACGAAACGACCTAAAAGAGCACTGCGGGTCGTGCGATTACAAGAACGTTTGTGGCGGTTGCCGCGCCCGCGCGTATGCGTATTTCAACGACATCAAAGCCCCAGACATTGGATGCATTAACAACCTGGCCGCGTACAACGCGCTAAAGGATAAATCGCGTGTACCAAGAGTCGCGGTCGAGACTAAAGAGGCAGCCGAATCAAGCTTTTGAACGATCCACCAGACCGAGGCATACTACCGGTCTTCTGAGTGCGGGTCAACCGCCGTGCCGAGAATGGGCGTTGATTTCATCTTGAGAGTGCCTTTGAACACTTTGTACATTACCATGGCGAACAGAAGCTTGTCTCGGCTTAATTGCTTGAAGAGATAGTTTGGCCTCAGGTAGAACTCTTTGAATGCTTCTCTTTGATTGTCCTGAAGCTCTCTGAGCGTGAGATCAATGGATTCAATGACCGGCGTGAGCAGCGTGAAGTGCGTCCAATCTTTTATTCTAATGAGGCCCATCTTGCTCGCGAGTTCATAGAACTTGGTGCCAGGGTACGGTGTAGCGAGCGAGAAGAGTGCGTAGTCAGGGTTAACCCATTTTGCGAAGCCAATTGTCTCATCGATAGTAGTTTTGTTCTCGCCGGGCATTCCTAGAGTCATTGAAGCGATCGTATGCATGCCGATGTCTTTTGCGGTTTTGAAGGCTCGCTTGGCCTGTGCTACTTTGGTGCCCTTCTGGACATTGTCCAGGATCTTCTGATTCCCGCTCTCAACGCCAAAAAGCAGCGTTCGACAACCTGCCTTCCACATCTGCGAGAGCAACTCTTTATTGAACCGGTCGACTCGTGCTGTGCATCCCCACACAACGTCAATTCCGCGGCTGATTATCCCTTTACAGAAGCTTTGCACCCACTTGGGAAACAGGGTGAAGGTATCGTCCATGAAGCCGATCATTCTGACCTTGTAGTCATCTACTACCTGTTCCATCTCGTCTGCAGCGTTCTCTGGCGATCTGAAACGGACTCGCCGCCCGTGCATCGCACTTGATGCGCAGAATGAACAGCCCATCGGGCATCCTCTGCTGCAGATCATGGTGGCTAAAACCTGTTTTCGTCCAAAGAGCATGTATTCGCTCATTGGAAGTAGGTGACGGGCGGGGAACGGCAGGGCATCGAGATCTTCGATAGGCCTTCGTTTGGGCGTTTCAACGATGCGGTCGCCGTCGCGGTAATTGATGCCATCGATGTTGCGCAGGGGCTTCTCATTCTCTATGGCGTCGACGAGCTCGAGGGTAGCGTATTCCCCCTCATTCCTGACCACGACATCGACGAAGTCGTTTTCACGCAAGACCTGCTCTGGCATGAAGGTGGCGTGATATCCCCCCATTGTGACCGTGCACTCAGGGTAGAGCTCTTTGGTAATTTTGCCCACTGTGAGGGCTTGCTTGATCGTCGGCGTCGTCGTCTGCACCCCGAGCAGATCGACGTGCTTGTTTGCAAGCTCTTGCCTGTAGCCCAGGAAATCCATATCCAGCGCCGGCGCGTCTAAAATGGTGACCTTGACGTCGTTCTCTTCCAGTACGGCGCCGATGTACGCGAGACCTAGGGGGGGCGCAGTGAGACCTAACACATCCTTATACTTGGATGTGATGTCGGGAGGGTTAACAAGGAGGACTTCCATCGCGATCTCTCAATAGGTAAGGGTGCCGAAAATATAAGGTTAACCGCGGTGAGCTGGCTGGCATACCGCGTCGCATTCGGCATACGCGTGAAACGCCGCGTCATCAAGTCTCGCTGACGGCTTCTTTCTTTGTGAGTCGTTGTTCGAGCAGCGCCAAGTGCTCACGTTTGCCGTTTTTCAGAGCGCTTAACTCTCGCTTCGAGAGCGCTCTGAAATAGCACGCGTCGATGCACGCCATACTTTCATACCCTTTGCACCTGTCGCACTTGTATGCTGTTCGTGTGGTTTTGCGCTTTCGCGTGCGTTCAGTCTCAGCACTCGTCGCTCTTCTGTCAAACAGCATGTGCAAAACGCTTCGCTCGCGCGTCTCAGGCGTCGGCGCAGTGGGGCTCTCTTCGATGAAGATCGCATTGAACGGACAACTGTTCGCGCACCGGCCGCAGCCGATGCATTTGTCTTCATCGATGGATATGACGTCGTTCTCCCGCGCAATAGCCTTCGGCTTACACACCTCGATACACGCCGGGTTTTCACATTGCTTGCATACGATAGGGAGCGCTTCGTCATCGAATATGAGCCCCCTCGACTGTAGCACGTCTTTCACTTTCAGGCGCGCTTTTCCGCCGTGCCGTTCCGCGCACGCCATTTCGCACACGCCGCAGTTTTCGCATCTTTTCAGATTGACGGTCACTACCTCAGTCATAGAGTCACTCTGCTCTTCGCGCGGCGTTCAATAGCCGACAACAGCATGGAGCCCTTCTTTCAATAAGTATTTGTAGGCGCCTATCGCAGCCTTTGCGCCCTCCCCAGCTGCGACGATGATTTGTTTTTCGGGAACGGTGGTGACGTCGCCCGCTGCGTATATGCCGGGAACACTCGTCGAACAGTCGTAGCCGACGACTATCTCTCCATTCTCGTTGAGCGTGACGAGATCCCTCACAACGTCCGAATTCGGAATCAGGCCGATTTCGATGAATATACCCGTGACCGGAAATGACACCAGTGAGTTGTCAGAGAGGTTCTTGAAGACCGCTGCATTAACCGCGTCGTCTCCTTTCACCTCAATGAGCTCATACCCAACAAGTAGGTCTATGTTTGCTGCCTCGCGAATTTTCTCCAAATATACCTCATCAGCCTTCCAAGGGCTTCGATTGATGAGATACACTTTGCGCGCAATGCGTGTTAGCTCGTATGCGGCGGTAAAGGCGGAGTTCCCGCCGCCGAGTACCGCGACGTCCGTATCCATAAAAAGTGGCGCGTCGCACGTAGCGCAATAACTAACGCCGCGACCAATGAATCTCTCCACACCTTTGGCATTGAGCGTTCGTGATCTTTTTCCCGTAGCAATAATAATCGTTTTTGAGCGATACTCGTCGTCTGTCTCGGTGCGCGCTACAAATGCGTCGCTTTCTTTCTCTATGCTTTTTACTTGCGCAAATGTTCGTGGCACGTTGTACTTTTCGACCTGCTTTTCAAAGCGATCCATCAAATCCGGGCCCGATATGAACTGATAGCCCATATAGTTTTCCACATTGAGGCTGTAAAGAACCTGGCCGCCGATATTCTGGGTAATCAGCAGTACATTCAACATCTTTCGAGTCGCGTAGACTGCCGCGGTCAACCCTGCTGGGCCGCCGCCGACGATTATCAGGTCATATAATGCAGCGCTCTCTTTCATGGCGGGTTTGGAAATGAGATTTGCGCCAAAGTGTTTAAGAATATTGCTTGTTACCGGCGGTCATCAGGGACTGAAATGAGCTGGTGGCTGCATTGAGAAAAAGTGGCGGGTGCCGTTCGCACGTCTTATCTACTCGTTGGTAGGACCACTTTCGTTATCTGCAGATGGCGTTTGGCGGGGATCTTCAGCTTGAGGCGTCGATTCCCGACTCTCGCGTGCTACGCTGCTGGAAGTCTGTCGCCCATTTGGTCTTGGCCGACGTTTTATTTCGCGCTCGCTCATCGTATCTCGAGAAAGCCTGTCCGTCACTACCGTGTCCCAAACCTTGCTCATCGTGATCGCGGAAACCGGACAAATCATCGCGCACTCACTACAAAATACACAGTGTCCGACGAAGATGCGCACACTTTTCTCAGAGGCACTTGTGCGAAGTGCGATGGCTCCGGCAGGGCAGACTTTCCCACAGCGTCCACACAAGATACATTTTTCGGGATCAATAATCGGCGTGCCACGGTAGGCTGCCGGGACTTCGACCTCAGACGCGCTCCGCACGGTTGCCGTCTTGCCGGCTAAGCCGACTGTAAAGGAACGTATTAAATCTTTGATAAATCCGGAAGCCATTCTAGAGCCCCGCCCATCCGAACAGGAAGTGCATGTACCTAACGCCTGCAACGTACAAGATGAGGTCCGTGACTGCGAGTAGGGTAGGAATCGTCCAATAATACCTGAGCACGCGGGTAAC
>Ga0326727_10020712_pt1 | contig 13017 bp, 11 predicted proteins | sample MB2enrmetagenome_FD_207643 | JGI IMG/M metagenome (GOLD analysis project Ga0326727, IMG submission 207643) | Lab enriched peat soil microbial communities from McLean, Ithaca, NY, United States - MB29MY | ecosystem: Environmental > Terrestrial > Soil > Wetlands > Peat | place: USA: New York...
GGTCCTTGTCCGTCATGACCGCGATCAGGCGGATTTCTTCTTTTCGTCGACTTCCTCGAACTCGGCGTCGACCACCTTGTCGTCCTTGGCGCCCGCCGAGCCGCCCTGGCCGCCGGCGCCGGGGCCAGCGTCACCACCGCCGCCGCCGGGGCTGGCCGCCTGAGCCTTGTACATCGCCTCGCCGATCTTCATCGCCACCTGGCTGAGCCGCTCGGTGGTCGATTTCAGCGTCTCGGCGTCGCTGCCCTCCATCGCCGATTTCACCGCCGCCATGGCGGACTCGGCCTCGCTGCGATCGGTGGGCGCGATCTTGTCGCCATGCTCCTTCAGGTTCTTCTCCATCTGGTGCACCAGCGAGTCGGCGTGGTTCTTGGCCTCGACGAACTCGCGCCGCTTCTTGTCGGCCTCCGCGTTCGCCTCCGCCTCGCGCACCATGCGCTGGATGTCCGCCTCGGAGAGGCCGCCCGACGCCTGGATGCGGATCTGCTGTTCCTTGCCGGTGGCCTTGTCCCGCGCCTGCACCGAGACGATGCCGTTGGCGTCGATGTCGAAGGTGACTTCGATCTGCGGCACGCCGCGCGGGGCCGGCGGGATGCCGGTCAGGTCGAAGTTGCCGAGCAGCTTGTTGTCGCCCGCCATCTCGCGCTCGCCCTGGTAGACCTTGATGGTCACCGCGGTCTGGCCGTCGTCGGCGGTGGAGAACACCTGGCTCTTCTTGGTGGGGATGGTGGTGTTGCGGTCGATCAGCCGGGTGAACACGCCGCCCAGCGTCTCGATGCCGAGCGAGAGCGGCGTCACGTCGAGCAGCAGGACGTCCTTCACGTCGCCCTTCAGCACCGCACCCTGGATCGCCGCGCCGACCGCCACCACCTCGTCGGGGTTGACGTTGCGCGCCGGCTCGCGGCCGAAGAAATTCTTCACCGTCTCGATGACCTTGGGCATGCGGGTCATGCCGCCGACCAGGATCACCTCGTCGATCTCGCTGGCCTTGACCCCGGCGTCGCGCAGCGCGGCGCGGCACGGGTCGAGCGTCTTGGCAATCAGGTCGTCGACCAGGCTCTCGAGCTTCGCCCGGGTGAGCTTCATCACCAGGTGCTTCGGCCCGGAGGCGTCGGCGGTGATGAACGGCAGGTTGATCTCGGTCTCCTTGGAGGAGGACAGCTCCATCTTGGCCTTCTCGGCGGCCTCCTTCAGCCGCTGCAGGGCCAGCTTGTCGCGCCTGAGGTCGATGCCCTGCTCGCGCCGGAACTCGTCGGCCAGGTAGTCGATGACGCGGGCGTCGAAGTCCTCGCCGCCGAGGAAGGTGTCGCCATTGGTGCTCTTCACCTCGAACACGCCGTCGCCCAGCTCCAGCACCGAGATGTCGAAGGTGCCGCCGCCGAGGTCGTAGACGGCGATGGTGCCGGATTTCTTCTTGTCCATGCCGTAGGCGAGCGCTGCCGCGGTCGGTTCGTTGATGATGCGCAGCACTTCCAGCCCGGCGATCCGTCCGGCGTCCTTGGTGGCCTGACGTTGCGAGTCGTTGAAGTAGGCCGGCACGGTGACCACGGCCTGGGCGACCGGCTCGCCGAGATAGGCCTCCGCCGTCTCCTTCATCTTGCCCAGGATGTAGGCGCTGATCTGGCTCGGCGAATAGCGCTCGCCGCGCGCCTCCACCCAGGCGTCGCCGTTGTCGGCGCGCATGATCCGATACGGCACCATCGAAATGTCCTTGGCCACCATCGGGTCCTCGAAGCGCCGGCCGATCAGGCGCTTGACCGCGAACACGGTGTTGGTCGGATTGGTCACCGCCTGGCGCTTCGCCGACTGGCCGACCAGCCGCTCGCCATTGTCGGCGAAGGCGACGATGCTCGGAGTGGTGCGGCCGCCCTCGCTGTTCTCGATCACGCGGACATCCTTGCCCTCCATGATCGCAACGCAGGAATTGGTGGTGCCCAGGTCGATGCCGATGACCTTGCTCATATAAATCAGCTCCTTCTCAGCGGATCGCGGCGGCCCGAAGCACCGCACGGATCCCCGTGGTGATGGCCGGCATGTATTCACCGCCTCGGCCGGGGACAAGGGCGGCAGTCGCGATATCTTGCAGCGCGGTATTCATTGTGACGATCGAGGGGGAGCGGCCGGACGGGGCGAACTCAGGCGGCCGGGTCGGAAGCTGGCGCTTTCGACACCACCACCATGGCCGGCCGCAGCAGCCGGCCGTTCAGCGTCCACGCCGGAGTCCAGGCCTGGATCACCGTGCCCGGCGGGTGCTCAGCGCTTTCCTGCTCCGCCATCGCCTGGTGCAGGTTGGGGTCGAAGAGGGCGCCGGTCGGATCCTCCCGGCGGATGCCGTTGCGCTCCAGCAGCGCCAGGAAGTTGCGCTCCACGCCGGCGAAGCCGTCGCGCAGCTTGCCGACGATCTCCGGCTCATCGTCCCGGGGAGGCGGGATGCTGTCCAGGCCCCGCTTGAGGTTTTCGGCCGCCTCCACCACGTCGCGGGCGAATTTCTGCACCGCGTACTGGCGGGTTTCCTCCACCTCGCGGCGGGTCCGCGCCCGCAGGTTGGCCAGCTCCGCCTCGGCCCGCATCCAGCGGTCGCGCAGGTCGGCCACTTCCGCGGCCAGCGCCACGATGCGGGCGGCGGCATCCTCCGCCTCGGGGGAAAGGGACGAGCCTTCCGGAACGGCCTCGTCCGTCGCCACGGCGGCGGGCTGGTCATCGGGAAGGCGGGTTTCGGAACAAGGGTCGTGGGTGCTCATGGCCGCATGAGTTAGTCAGCCCGTATCGCTTGGGCAAGCGAAAGAGCATGCACGGCGCGCATTCCCCGGGAGATGGGCAGCGGGCGGGGCTGGCAGGGGGATGCGCTGTTGCAGCCATGCCAGCGCCACGGCGGCCGCCTCCTCCAGCGGCGAGAGGAGCGGCGGAAGATCCGGCGGCGCCGCTTCCATGGCGGCCTCGAGCGCGCGGGCGCCGGCGGCCAGCGCGGTAAGCCCGAGGGTGGCGGCGCTGCCGGCCAGCGCGTGCGCCTCCCGGCCCAGCGGGTTGGCGGCGCCCCGGGCGGCCAGCGTGCGCATGCGCTCCATCCGGGCCGGGGAGTCGGCCAGGAAGGCGGCGACGATCTCCGCGGCCGAGCCGGCGCCGAGCGCGGCCTCCAGCGCCTCCAGGACGGAGGGATCGACCGTCGTGGTCCCACCAAGCCGCCGCTTCACGAAATCCCCTCTGCCCACGCTGCCTGCTGTAATCGCTCGGCGATCCCGGTGTGGCTGACCGGCGGCCCGAACAGGTATCCCTGCCCCACCATGCAGCCCAGCCGGTCCAACAGCTCGGCGACCGGCTCGGTCTCGATGCCTTCGGCGACCACCTGCAGCCCCAGCTCCCAGGCCAGCGAGATCAGCGCGCGGATGATCTTCGCCGCCTCCGGGTCTTGCATGCAGCTGCGCACGAACCGCTGGTCGATCTTCAGCTCGCTGAACGGCAGCCGCAACAGCGACAGCAGCGAGGAGTGGCCGGTGCCGAAATCGTCGATCGACAGCCGGATGCCGCGGATGCGCAGCCGGGTCAGGATATCCGCGGCCGCCACGTAGTCTTCCATCACCGCGCCTTCGGTCACTTCCAGCACCAGCGCCGAGGCCGGCAGCCTGGTCTCGGCCAGCATGGCGGAGACGCGTTCCGGCAGCGACAGGTCGGTCAGGCTGACCGGAGAGAGATTGATGGCGATGGTGAGATCCGGCCGCAGGCTGCGCCAGGGCCGGAACTGGGTGAGCGCCTCGGCGATCAGCCGATCGGTCAGCCGGTCGATCAGGGCGGCCCGCTCGGCCAGCGGGATGAACTGGTCGGGCAGCACCACGCCGAGGCGGGGGCTCTGCCAGCGCATCAGCGCCTCCACCCCCACCAGTCGGCGCTCCCGCAGGGTCACCTTGGGCTGGAACAGGCAGGAGATCTGGTCGGCGTCGATGCCGGCTTCGAGCTCCGCCGGGTCGATGTCGGCCTCGCGCCCCTCCGGCTTGCTGTGCCCCCGCTCGGGCAGCGCCCTGAGCAGGGCCACCAGCGGTTCGACCAGGAGCGGCTTGCCCAGCGTGCCGGCCACCGTGAGCCCGAGCGCCCCGGCCAGCCGGGCCGCCGCCTGGCGCACCCGCTCGTCGAACCCGGAGACGAACACCAGCACCGCCTGCGAGCCGGCCTCGCGCAGATGGCGCAGCAATTCGATGCCGTCGTGCTCGCGCAGCGCGAGGTCGAGCACCACGACGTCGTAGTCCACCGCCTTGACCCGGGCCACCGCCTCGGTCAGCGTCGCCACGCCGTCGGTCGCGATGCCAAGCGTCTCGGCCGCGCGCGCCACGATCAGCCGCGGCACCGCTTCGTCATCGACCACCAACAGCCTGACGGCCGGTCCGCCCTCCGGTGCCAGCGCCACCTTCGCCACTCCCCGCCATCGGGCATCGAGGCTCCGTCAATTGTGTAATCAACCGGTAAACCGGTGGACCAGCGCGCCTGCGCGTGCAGGCCTCACAGGCTGAACCGCTTGCCGACCGCGAAGGGCACCACCCTGGGTTCGCCGAACGCAGCAACCAGGGCATGCAGCGCGCGCCAGCCCGTGCAGTGGCCGGGGATGATCAGGTCGAGGTCGAACGCGGCGAGGCCGCGCACCGTCTCGGGGATGGCCGCTTCGGTGGCGCCCGCCAGGTGCAGTCCCCCCATCACCGCGTGCAGCTTCATGCCAGGGAAGCTCGCGCGCGCCTGCTGCAGCACGTTGACGATGCCGGCATGGGAGCAGGCGCTGAACACTACCAGCCCCTTGCCCCTGAGATGGAGGGCGAGGAACCGCTCGTCCATCACGAACGGATCCGGCTGCCATCCCGCGCCGTCGTCGCGCACCTGGTTGGCCACGCCGATCTCGTACGGAGTCAGGCGTGGGATCTCGCCGCTGACATAATAGAGGTCATCGAGGCAGGTCAGGGGTTCGGTGGTGACGATCGGCTCGGCGCCGAATTCGCTCCATTCCTGCGGCGTCGGAACCCGCTCCGACGGCAGCACGCCGCCATCGGGCTGGCGCTGGCCGCGGCGGCCGAACATGGCCGGGTGCAGGTAGAGCGGCACCGCGCGCCCGCCATTGGCAGCGGTGATCAGGCCGAGTGCCCGCGGCAGGCCGCCGGCATGGTCCCAGTGGCCGTGCGACAGCATGGCCGCCTCGATGGCGCCGAACGCGACACCCAGGCAGACCCCGTTGTGCTCGAACACCGGGCCGATGAGGCCCCCGTCGAACAGGAAGCCGTGCGTGGCGCGGGGGGTGTGGGCGGTGATCAACAGCGCCAGGCCGTGGGTGGCGCAGCACAGCGCGGCGCCGCTCAGCCGCATGCCGCGGCGCTGCAGCCGGGTCCATTCGCGGGTGACGAAGCCGGGAGTGGAGGACAGGCTGTCGGAGACGTTGTCGGCCAGCACGTCGATGTCGATTCGCTCGGCCGGTTGCAGGATGGTCATGGCGCGGCTCCCGTGCGGGGGGAGCCGGCAGCCTCCGTCGGACGCCGGCAAGGGTCAACCGCGGGGATGCCCCCGCCCGGGCGCGCCTACACCGCCAGACCGCCGTGCCACCAGTGCTCGAACGGATTGGAGTGGATGATGCCCTCGATGGTCTCCTGGCTCACCCGCGGCAGGGCGGTGCCTTCGACCTGATGATTGATGGCCCTGAGGCCCGCCAGCGACTCCTCGGGCGTGGTGTAGGGGAAATCGGTGCCCCAGAAGATCTTGCTGCGGTCGTGAATGGTATATTCCTGAGCGGTGATCAGGATGTTGTAGAATTGCCAGGGACGGTAGTAGAGCGCCGACACCTCGCAGTAGACGTTGGGCTGCTTACGGGCGACGATGATGCATTCGCCCCACCAGGGGTGCCCCATGTGCGCCATGACGATCTTCAGCTCGGGATGGCGAGCCGCGACCTCGTCCACGTAGATCGGCCGGCCCAGGTCCGCCGGCGCGTTGCGGGCATAGGTGGTGCCCATGTGCAGGGTGAGCGGAAGGTTGTGCCGCACGCAATAGGCGTAGATCGCCTGCATCCGCGGATCGAGCAAGGACACGCCGCTGTAGATCGGGCCGGACTTGACGCCCTTCAGATGCAGATCCTCGATGGCGTGCCGCAACAGCTCCATGGCGTCGGCGCGGCGGGGATCGACGGTGGCGAAACCGACGAACTTGTCGGGATATTTCGCCACCGCCCGGGCGGTCACCTCGTCGTCGCCGTCGATGCCGGCGGAATCGGCGTAACGCAGCGAGAACAGGATGGCCTTATCGACCGCGCCCATCGCCTGGTAGACCCGGTCCGGGTTGGCCAGCAGTTGGAACGAGCCTGGCCGGGCGTTGACGCTGACCTCCCGCTGCAATTGCAGGATCTGGTGATCCTCGTAGACGTTGACGTGGCAATCGACGATCATACTGGGCCTCCGATTGATCGGCGCCGCTACAGGACGCCGTATTTCTCGTAGACGTCCCTGAGCAGCAGGCCGCGCCTGAGATCGCCGAGCGTGCTGCGTTCGGCTGTGCGCTTGGCCAGCGCGGCGGCCATGACCTCGGCCTCGACCGCCTGCGGCACCACCACCACGCCATCGGCATCGCCCATGACCAGATCGCCGGGCGCAACGCGCACGCCAGCGCATTCGACGGGTACGTCGATCGCCATCAGCCTGCCCCTTCCCTTGCTGTCCAGCGGCGCGATGCCGCCATGGAACACCGGGAACCGCATGGCGATAATGCCGCTTATGTCGCGCACGTAGCCGTCGGTCAGGGCGCCCGCCGCCCCGCGTGCCTCGGCGGCGGTGCTGAGCAGCTCACCCCAGGGCGCGATGCGGCCGCTCGCGCCGCAGGTCAGCACGGCAATCTCGCCGGGGCGGAGGCTGTCGATCAGCGCGATTTCGAGTTCGTAGGGATTCTCGTCCGCCCGCACGCCATAGACGTCCATGAACACGCCGGTGCGGGCGCGGCCGAGCATCTTCAGGCTGGCGTCGAGCGGACGGATGCGTGCCGGCAACGCCTGGTGCGTCAGGCCGACGGAGTCCAGGCTGTCGGACAGCAGGGCCACGAACAGCTTCTGCCGAAGGTCTTCCAGGTCGCTCATCGCCGGGCCTCATTGCCTTTTGCGACGAGCCTGGACCCGCGGGACAGGCAGGGTCAATGGCAAGCGCCCCGCCGGATGGATGCATCGGCGGGGCGGTGCCGGGCAACGGCGCCGCCCGGAGCCGGCCGGGGCGCGGTTCCGGGCGGGTTGCCCCCGTCTACATGACGGGGTGCGTAGGGGTCGGCGTGATGGTCGGTGCCGGCGTCTGCGAGTTGAGCGCCAGCATGAATGACCCTTGCGACGGCACGCTGAGGTCCGGCGCCGTCGCCGGCACGCCGCCGGAGGACAGCGAGTTCAGCGCCGTCGCGCCGAAGTAGTCGCTGACGAGCGTCGGGTCACTCTGGAGCGCGGCGATCGCCTGGTTGATCGTGCTCTGCAGCGCCGCGACGTTGTTGCCCGAGCCTGCGGTGGCGCCGGTGGCACCCGCGGTGGCGCCGGTCGCGCCGGTGGCACCCGCGGTCGCCCCGCTCGCCCCGCTTGTGCCGGTGGCACCCGCGGTCGCCCCGGTCGCCCCGGTGGCACCGGCGGTCGCGCCAGTCGCCCTGGTGGCGCCGATGCCGCCGGTCGCTCCAGCCGCCGAAAGCTCCGCGATGCCGAGGCTGACGGCTTGCGCGAGCTGCTGGCCGATGGTGGGCAGCAGCGACTGGGCGAACGCCGTGACGGCGGCACTGCCGGCGGTGGCGCCGGTGGCACCCGCCGTCGCGCCGGTCCCGCCGCTCGCGCCGGTGGCACCCGCGGTCGCGCCGCTCGCACCGCTGGCGCCGGTGGCACTCGCGGTCGCGCCAGTTGCGCCGCTCACCCCGGCTTCCGTTTCGAACAACATGAAGGTCTGCAGCTGGCCGAGGATCTGATCGGTCACATAGGCCTGGTCGAATGCCGTGCCGGTCAGCCCCTGCAGTGCCGCGACGCCGGTCGCGCCGCTCGCGCCGGTCGCGCCCGCGGTGGCCCCGGTGCTGCCGGTGGCGCCGATCGACGATGGCAGCGTCACGCCCAGACCACTGGCCAAGTCGTTGAGGTCATTCTGCACCAGAGTCTGATCGGCGATTATCCAGTTGGCGTATTCGGTGACAGTCGCCGACTGCGCCTTGCTCACCGCCAGTTGGGCCTCCTGGATTTCGGTCTGGTTCGCCGACGCCGCCGCCTGAAGGAAACTCGTGTCCTGCGCGCTGGCGCCGGTTGCGCCTGTTGTCCCAGCGGTCGCACCGGTGGTGCCGGTTGCACCCGTCGCCCCCGCGGTCGCACCGGTGGTGCCGCTCGCACCCGTCGCCCCCGCGGTCGCACCGGTGGTGCCGGTCGCACCCGTGGTCCCGCCGGTAGCCCCTGGGAAAATGCTCAGCAGCGACGGCGGGTCGCTGGCGGCGGTCGCGCCGGTCGCTCCGGTGCCAGCAGCGCTTGCCGTCGCACCCGTAGCACCCGTCGCACCTGCGGTTGCGCCGGTCGCGCCCGCGGTGGCGCCGGTCGCCCCCGCGGTGGCCCCGGTGGTGCCGGTTGCCCCGGCGGTGGCTCCGGTGGCGCCGCTCAGGGTATTGGCTTCCTTCAGTTGTGCCTGCAGCAAGGGCAACGCCTGCTGGGCCAGGGACTTCAGCGCCGCGTTCGTGCCGGATTGCTCTTCCTGGGTGAAGAGCGTGACGGCCTGCTGAAGCTCCGTGGTGTCCGCGCTCAGGTAGGAGCTGTCGAAGCTCGATGCGGCGGCAATCTGGAACGGCCCGCCGGCGGAGGAAGCGGGCGTCAACGTCACCCCTTCGGAGGAGGCGACGGCGGCGAGGGCCTGCAGCACCGACGTGCTGTCGGTTGCGCTCCATCGGCCGAGTTCGCTGACGCCGGCCGACCCGTTCTGCTGCGCGAGAATTCCCCCCTGCAGCAAACGGTAGCTATCTTGGAAAGCCTGCAGCAGGAACTGCTGGTCCGAACTGCTGGTCGTCGTGCTCGTGCTTCCGGACATGGGATGCCTTTTTTCGCTGTGTTTGTCTTCGCGGCACGCCACGCGTACAGCAATGCTCGACAACAGCCGTGCCATGGCGCGCCGTGGGAGCTAAATGCAAAACAACAGAAAGAAGTTCGTCGCGAGCTCGAATCTTCCGTTCAAGCTTTATTATGGATCAGCTTTGACTTTATGTTATGGCTGTGCTGGAATCCCGAGTGTACCTCGGATTATGACATGAATATTGCAGTGCTATGCCTCCAAAAATCACAACAATAATGAGGTCATGCCAGGCGGCAGGGCCGCGGCCACGCGTTCAGCCGCCGCTGCAAAAGCGGCGGCTGCGGGCCTTGCGGTCGGCTACCAACGGAGAGGCGGCTCCTGGTGCCGTCGACCCTATCCCGGCTCGACCCTTCCCGGACCGGCTCCCAGGCCCCAGAACCGGGCGATCTCGGTGCCGGCATCGATGCCGGCCGACAACACGAACGGCTCGGTCGAGGCGTGTGCCACCGGAAAGCCGTGCGCCATGCCCTCGATGGTCCAGACCTCGACGCCATCCCGCCAGACCCTCCGGCGCACCCCCGCCCGCGGCGACAGATCGAGCGTCGGCGCTCCGCCAAGCCCGTGCAGCGTCGCCCACTGGGCCAGCAGGTTGTTCGCGTTGGCCGGATCCACCACGCGGTCGGCGAGGCCGTGCCAGATCGAAATGCGCGGCCAGCGTCCGCCATAGCCCGGCGGCGCCAACGCCCGCGCACGCTCGGCCCAGTCTTCGGCAGTAAGGTGCACGCCGGCATCGGCCATGCGTGCAACCGCACTGTGCGCGTTGCTGGCACTGCCCACCGGCAGGGCCGCCACCACGGCACCCGCCGCGAACACGTCCGGGTAAGCGGCCAGCATGGCCGCCGCCATCGCGCCTCCGGCCGACAGCCCGGCGATGAAGACCCGCCGGCGGTCGCATTTGCAGCGATCCGCGGCGTGGTCGACCATCTGCCGGATCGAGGTGGCTTCGCCGCTGTCGCGCGCGATGTTCTGCCGCTCGAACCAGTTGAAGCAACGGCTCCGGTTGTTGCGGGCGCTCTGCTCGGGCAGCACCAGCGGCGCGCCCAGCCGGTCGGCGAGAGCGGTCCAGCCGGCGGCAGCGGCGAAGCCCGCCGCGTCCTGGCCGCAGCCATGCAGCACCACCAACAGCGGGCCGCCCGGAGCGGGCGCCCGGGGCGGCAGATACAGCTTCATGCCCAGCCCGGCCGGATTGCCACCGAATTCGGCCACCTTTTCGAGGTGGCCGGCGGCGGCACGGGCGAGCACCAGGCCGATACGCTCAAGCGCACGGTGCACGCTTCCGGGCAGGTGGGCATAGAGGCTCTCAAACATGCGGATTCGATCAGTTGGCGTCAGGCGGCGCGACCGCAACGTCGTTGGCGAACGCAAACCCGGCCATCCATGCCCTCCATTCCCCCATCCCGGACACCGATTCCAGCAGACCTCGCCGGGGTGTGTGCCTGCGTGCCTGAGCCCACGGTGAAATGCGAATGATTATTATTGCGCGTTGTCGCATGTTCCGATGGAATGCGCATGACAACCCATAGGCAGTCGCAAATGAAACCAATCGGGGACACCGCCGTTGCCGTGTTCGATGCCGCCGGCACTTCGCTCAGTGGTGACGCTTTCCGGCTCGACGAGTTCCTGCCGCACGAATTGTCGGTCACGGCGGGCCGCTCTTCACGCCTGCTCGCCCGGCGCTTCGAAGCGGCATTCGGGCTGAGCATCGCGGAGTGGCGCGTGCTCGCCGTGGTGGGGCGGTTCGACATCATCACGCCGAGCGCGGTCGCCGAGCACACCGACATGGACAAGGTCAAGGTCAGCCGCGCCACTGCCTGCCTGGTGGCCGCCGACCTGCTGGAGCAAGGCCCGGCGCCCCACGACGGCCGCGCCCGCCTGCTGCGGCTGACCCGCAAGGGCCGCCTGGTGCACGACGGCATCATGCCGCTGGCGCGATCCGTGGAGAGCCAGCTTGCCGCCGGGCTGAGCGAGGAGGAGTGGCGTATGCTGCGCAAATGCCTGCGCCGCCTGCAGGAGCACATGCGCTCGCTGGAGGCGGGCCCGTCTGCCCAGGCGTCACCGAGGCGGCTGCAGGGCGGTCCGTACGCGGTAAAAACCTGATGCCGGCGATCACGCCGGGGTGTGATCACATGCGGGTGGCAGTTGCGTACGAAGCAGGACGCGTGGCCTCCGGGCAGGTCACAATGGCCGTGTGTATCATTCGATTCGGCGCCTGACCCGTTGCCTGTCCGTGCTGGTTGGCGTGCTCGGCCTTGCCGGCTGCGCGACCACGCCGGCAGCGTCCCGGCAGGCCGCGTGCCCCCTGGTGCGGCAGACCGAGCTGCCGATCACCATGCTGCGCAATTTCCTGCTGGTGCCGGCAGCCCTGGACGGCGACAAAGTGATGATGGTGGTGGACACCGGCGCCGAAGCCAGCACGGTCACCCCGCAGACCGTGGAAACCCTCGGGCTGGCGTGGACGCCGTCCTCCATCAGGCTGCTCGGCGTCAGCGGCGAGGTTGCCGGCGGCGGCGTCGCCCGGCTCAAGGGGATGAAACTGGGTGGCCTGGAGCAGGGCAGCCGCGCGCTGGACGTGAGCCGGCTGCCGCTGCTGGGCGGTCCCGATCGGCCGGTGGCCGGGCTGTTGGGAGCCGACGTGCTGGGCCGCTATGATGTCGAGCTCGACCTGCCCCGCCAGGTGATGACGCTCTACGCGGTGCCGCCCTGCCCGGGCTTCGTGCCGCCCGGCTACAGCCCCGGGGACGGCCATGACCTGCAGCGTCTCGCCGGCGGGCTGCTGTTTGTTTCCGCGGAAATCGACGGGCGCGGCGTCCGCGCGCTGCTCGATACCGGTGCCCGCTCCAGCCTCATCACCCGGCACGTCGCCGCCGGCCTCGGCGTTACCGAGGACGATCTCGCGCATGATCCGCTGGTGCCCGGCCGCGGCATCGGCACCGACGCGGTGAGCTTCCGGCGCCACCGCTTCGACGAGGTGCGGGTGGGCGACGTCGCCGTGCGGGATATGACCCTGAACGTGGCCGCGCTGCCGATCGCCGGAGTGGACATGCTGCTGGGCGCCGACTGGCTGGCTGGCCGCCGGGTGTGGATCAGCCGCGCGGCAGGGCGGCTGTTCCAGCGCTGAAGGCCAGGGGGCAGAGCCCCCTGGCCTTCAGCGCCGGCTGGTATAGAACGCTGCCGTCATGGACGAGGCCGATTTCCATCGCGTCCTGTTTCGCCCGGGAACGCTGATCGATGTCGGCGCCCATGCGGGGGCGATGACACTGGCGCTCGCCGACCTGCCCTGGCGGCACATCCTGGCCTTCGAGCCGCTGCCGGCAGCCTTCGCCCGGCTCGGGCAGGCCGTGCGTGCGCGCTGGGGCGACATGCCGCCGTATCTCCTGCTGCGGAGGGAAGCGCTCGGCGCCGCCGCCGGCCGGGCCACCCTGGAGGTGCCGGTGGTGGGCGGCCAGCCGCAGGAGCAATGGGCGTCCATCGCCAAGGACACCGAAGCGCTGCGCGCCGCCGACCCGCGCATCGAGGGCGTGCAACGCACCGAGGTTCCCGTCCTGCCGCTCGATGCCCTGGAGCTGGCCGACGTGACCGCCATCAAGGTGGACGTTGAGGGCGCTGAGGAGGAAGTGCTGCGCGGCGCCGCCGCCACGCTCGTCCGCTGCCGGCCCGTGCTTTCGGTGGAGATCGAGGAGCGCCACCGGCCCGGCAGCCTGCGCCGCGTGCCGGCGCTGATGGCGCGCATCGGCTATGAGGGCTGGTGGGAATTCTATGGCGAGTGGCGGCCGATCGAGGCGTTCGACCCAGGGCTCATGCAGCGCGCCTCGCCCTCGCCGGCCTGCTTTGAGGTCTCGGACCCGTACGTGTTCTGCTTCTACTTCGTCCCGCCCCACCGCCGGGGAGAACTGTCCGCCCTGGCGCGGTTGCCAGGGGGCGCTGCCCCCTGGACCCCCGCCAGGGG
>Ga0326727_10020714_pt1 | contig 13016 bp, 4 predicted proteins | sample MB2enrmetagenome_FD_207643 | JGI IMG/M metagenome (GOLD analysis project Ga0326727, IMG submission 207643) | Lab enriched peat soil microbial communities from McLean, Ithaca, NY, United States - MB29MY | ecosystem: Environmental > Terrestrial > Soil > Wetlands > Peat | place: USA: New York...
TCTTCCGCTTGCCAGTCGCGGGTTGCCCGAACAACCGTGACCGCGCACCGGGCCTGTAGCTCAGGTGGCTAGAGCGCACCCCTGATAAGGGTGAGGTCGGTAGTTCAACTCTACCCAGGCCCACCAAAGACCTAGGCGCAATGCCATTCACATGTACATTCTCCGCAGCGCGTCAACCGGCAGGTTTTATGTGGGCCATGCGGAAAACCTGACCAAGAGGATTCTGGAGCACAATAGCAACCGAGCGCCTTCGACAAAGAATCGGGGGCCGCGGGGACTTGTTTATTCCGAGGAATTCTCCACTCGATCGGAAGCGAGTCAGCGCGAGCGAGAGATCAAAGGGATGAAGAGCCACGCTTGGATCGAGCAGGTGGCTAGAGCGTCCCGATAAATCGGGAAGGTCGGTAGTTCAACTCTACCCAGGCCCACCAAGATTCACCCGCTCGGATCGAGCGGCGTGCTAAAGCGTCCTGGCAAACTTGAAACGAATTGCTTTTTGAGTGCCAAAAGCCCCCTACTCAGCGAGAAATATGGCCGAGAATCCGCTTATAGCGGGGCATTCGAGGCTGGAATCGCATTGAGCTAACCGGTATAATTAGCGGTCCTCGAACGAGCTTGGCAATGAAAAAGAAAATCCTCTTGATCGAAGACGAGCGGGGGCTTGCGGTGACTCTCCAAGACCGCTTGCAGTGCGAAGGCTACAGCGCAGAAGTCGCTCCGGATGGGGAAGCGGGCCTCGAGCGAGCGACGCGTGATTACTTCGACTTGATCATCTTAGACGTGATGGCTCCTGGGAAAAGTGGCCTCGAGGTTTGCCGGGAACTCCGTCAGCAAAGCATTACAGTACCCATTTTGATGCTCAGCGCGCGCAGCCAGACGACCGATAAAGTTCTGGGTCTGAAGATCGGGGCAGACGATTACGTTACGAAACCCTTCGACATGCTGGAACTGCTGGCCCGAATCGAAGCCCATTTGCGCCGCGCTCTGAGTGCAACCGGGAAGCCGGGTGCAATCTACCAATTCGGCCCCATCCGAGTGGATTTCCGCCGCGCCGAGGTTTTTCGACACGGATCGCCAGTGGCTCTCTCGGCGCGGGAGTTTCAATTGATCAGATATTTCATCGAGCACCGGGGAGCAACGTTGCCTCGAAAGGAGCTTCTGAAGGAAGTGTGGGGGTACGTGGGAGTGCCTTCTACGCGAACCGTGGATGTCCACGTCTTCACTCTGCGACAAAAGCTGGAGATTGATCCTAGGAATCCGCAATTCATTCAGACTATAATGGGGCTTGGCTACAAGTTTGTCGGATGAGTTCCTTACGCCCGCTGGTCTTCCAAGGCGTTGTCCCATTCTTTATGCTTTCGAACCGGGGAGAGGAGTTAGCGGCGGGAGGCGTGAAGGTGAGCCGAAACATATGAAATAGGTGTAAGGAAACATTTACATCCAGTTAACGAGAGCAGGAAAACCACTGTCGTCTTATAACATTCCAACAGGACTACGCTGCTTTTGAAACTAGTAGTTTGCGTGCAGTTACGCAATAAACCCCTGTAACTGGACCACGGGTTAGGCTAAAATCGTGGGGTTATTCTGGAGGGGGAAGCGCCATAGAGAGGGTTCAGGGCAGAGAAAGAGGACTCGCCGATTTTTTTGTTGCGCCGCTTGCAGCGGGGTTAAGGCCCCGCCCTTCCGACGCGCTCGGAAGGTTGAGGGCCTGTACCCCCTGGCGTTTCTCATCTGTCTCCGGTAGGCTGGAGGATTGGCTTGGAGCGCGGGTGTTTCGCCCGCGGCCGGACGCGGCTGGGGTGGCCATGCTCCGTCCGCTATGTTTCCTGCGCACGACAGACCGCCGAGTGGCAGCAACGGGCAAAGGCAGGGCGAGCGAGGATGCCAAAGGCCCAAGGAAGAGGATACGACGACATAACTAGCTTATCTTAGCCCCAATATGCCCTTGGCAATGGGGCGCACCGTACCGTGAGAGGATACTGGAGGAATCATTGACACGAGCGAACTCAGGGTTCATCAGGTTGATGCAAACGAGTACCCTCCTGGTTTGCATTGTTTTCGGATGCGCAGGCGCGTCCGCCCAAGTCGATTCAGGAACCGTCGCTGGCATAGTTAGAAACCCGGCGGGGGACGGAGCACACGGCGCCAAAGTCTTTCTTAAGAATGAAGGGACTTCCATTTCGAAATCCACTTACACACGGGGAGACGGCACGTACGTTTTCACGCCGGTCAAGATCGGCACTTATTCCGTATCGGTGGAGCTGCAAGGATTTGTTCCCGCCTTTCAGACCGGCGTTGTGGTAGGCATTCAGCAGCAGGCTGTCGTCAACTTCAATCTAGTTGCCTCCCAAGCCGCCTCGGGAGCCACCGTTTCCTCAGGATCGACGGCGTCTTACGCTTACGTGCCATCGGACAAGATACTGACTGGTGAGGCGCTCCAGACTCTGCCAGTATTCAGCCGCAACTTCACCTTTTTGTCACAGGTGGTTGCCGGCACAGGCCCCGGCGTAGCAACGTCCACCGGCCTGGCGAGCACGGGGAGTTTCGCGGCCAACGGGGTTGAGTCTTACCAAAACAATTATCTCCTCGACGGAGCCGACAACAACGACCGCTTCCCCGACTTCATTCCAGGCACAGCGTACGAGGTCCTTCCGGCAATGGACGCGATTGAAGAATTCAGGGTTCAAAGCCCCCCTTACAGCGCGGCCATCGGAGGAGGGGGCGGCACGGCTGTGAACGTGGCGACAAAATCGGGCACGAACGAGTTTCATGGAAGCGCCTGGGACTACTTCGGTAATGACGCCATGAATGCCGGCGATTTCTTCGACAACGCCGTGGCTCTCAAAAGGGCGGAATTGCGCAAGAACCAATTTGGCGCAACTCTCGGTGGTCCCCTGAGCATCCTGAATTTCTACAATGGCAAGAACAAGACGTTCTTTTTTGCGGACTACCAGGGAACGAAGATTCGCCAGGGGATTCCTACCGTCGCGACAGTCCCCACAGTCACTGAGCGCGGCAGCGGATATACGGATTTCTCAGACTTGATTACCGGGCAGCCGAAATGCAACTCTGGACCCGACCTGCTGGGGCGCCCCCCCTGGAACTGTGGCACGATTCTTGACCCGGCAACCACCCGCCAGTTGGCCACCGGCCAGCCTGATCCGATTACAGGTTTGACCGCAAGCGCCACGGGCTACGTCCGGGATCCTTTTCCGGGCAACCTGATCCCCGCCAAGAGAGTTGACCCGGTGGCGGCGGGGCTGCTTAATCTTTATCCGATCCCCACCATCCCGGGTATCTACAACAATTACACGACGAACTCATACAGCCGAGGCGACGCCAGCCAGTTTGACGCTCGGATCGATCACCACATGAGTGATCGTAACCAGGTCTTTGCTCGTTTTAGCTACCTGAACAACCCCTATTTGCAGTCGGGTCCATTCCCGGCAGAGGTGGGTGGTTCGCCGGACTACGCGGATGGCGGAGGATACACGCAAAGCTATACGGCACTGAATGGCGTCTTTAGCGAAACCCACGTCATCTCCACGACGCTAATCAATGAGTTCCGGTTGGCGGCCGATTGGATGCATGCGGAGAGGGTGCAAGCCTACGCCAATGACCTCATCGATATCCCTGGACGGTATGGGATTACGGGAATTCCACAAGTAACGGGCAACGGCGGCCTGTCTACCATCAACGTTGGGATTTACTCTCAACTGGGAAGCAGTCCTAATCTGTACGCGAATGACAACAACACGACCATTCAGCTGAGCGACAGCTTCTCCAAGATCCATGGGCCTCATCACACAATAAAGGGTGGGGTTGAGGGCCTGGAGATCAGGTCTGTGACCATTCAGCCTCCTCATTCCCGCGGGGAGTTCGATTTCTCAGGGAACTTCACCTCCATCCCGAACGTCCTCGATGCCAGCACGGGCGCCGCCCAGTTTGTTCTGATCCCTGAGAAGACTGCGATTCCTGCGCCTTATTCTGCCATCGGGCAGAATTACGTGGGCGGGCCAAACCAGATTCTTGCCTCCAACATCGTCAACATCGACAACCGGCGCAATTACGTCGCAGCCTACTTGCAAGACGATTGGAAGAAGAGCCCAAAGTTGACCGTCACCCTGGGCGCAAGGTGGGAGTACTCCCAGCCTTGGAAGGAAAGGTATAGCGCCGAGGCTAACTTTATCCCGGGGCCCACAGGGAGTGCTCAGTATGTGATTCCTTCCGGGCGCGGATTCGATACCCTCCCTTGCGGCCCTAACTACCCCACGACCTGCTCCCTATCTTATTTCAATACACTCTCCACCGACTTTACCCAATGGCTCACGCGCGACGCAATTACTCTCGACTATGCAAGCCGAGGGAAACTCGTCGAGACCCTGAAAACTAATGTCGCTCCCCGCATCGCGATTGCTTATCAAGCCACGCCCAAGGCTGTGGTTCGCCTCGGGTATGGGATGTTCTATGGTGGGCTGGAGAACGAGGGAGTCCAGGCGAACCTTGGCGGTAGCTATCCCTTCGAGGTCAATTACAAGTACACCAGCCTCGATGATGGTACGCCCATCAAGTATGGCAACACGGGGGCACTTTACGCGACTTTGGAACAGGGCCTTGCGCCAATACCGCTCACAGCTCCAACGGCTACGGCGAGCGAACTGGAATTGCGAGGTATCCAATCCAATTTTAAGAACCCTTACACGCAGACCGTTGACCTCACTGCGCAATATCAACGGACGAGCAATGACCTTATTGAGGTCTCTTTGGTGGGGTCGACGGGCACCCATCTTCTGATCAATCCAGGATTGAATGAAGTCAGCCAGATGCTCCCCACCTTCCAACAACACCAACAATATCAGCCTTTCCCGAACTTTGCTTACGGTTCAAGCTACCTGGCGACGACAGGGAGCAGCAAATACACTTCCGGTCAATTGCAGTATCGGCGAAACCTTGGGCACGGACTAAGTTTCCTCGCCAATTATACGTATGCGCGGAACCGGACGGATGCTCTGGACTTTTTCAACAGCGCAAGCCCGCAAACTTACCGCGCACCTTATATCCCGTCTTTCGGTCTCACGGGTGATTATCAACAAGCGGATTTCAATGTTCGGAACGCCGTACACTTCAGCGGTGGGTATGACTTTCCTTTTGGGCCGGGGAGACAATTCCTCGCGAGTAAAGGCGACATCATGGGGAAGGTCCTCGGCAACTGGACTATTAACTGGATCCTGACAGTTGATAGTGGTCAGCCGATAACCATCCCCTGTACCATTACGACCGCTTCCGGCGCCGGCTGCGATGCTCTGCTTGCACAGGGGGCAAATCCCAACGCCGGGCCGCACAATGTCAATCAGTTCTGGAATCCTGCGGCTTTCTATAATCCCGCGGTAGCCACATCGACGGGGCAGAGCAACCTTTCGCCTTTGGGAGGTGCTCCCACCCAGGTTTACGGCCCAGAGCTTCGCAGGCTCGACGCGGCCCTCCGAAGGAGCTTCCAGATTACAGAGAAAGTCCGGGTGGACTTCCGTGCTGAAGTCTACAATGCGATGAACCATCCGTACTTCGCGCCACCGTCGAACCTGAACTTCCTGAACACAACGAACTTCGGCCAGATCAGTTCGACTCGTGATAACCCGAATGACGCACGCGAGATCCAGTTTGGTATAAGATTTAGCTTCTGATTTTGACGATATGTAAGGCAGGCTTCTTGCCGCGGCCGACATCAAAGCGACGCCGGAGAGGAACGGGCCGTGACTTATGAGAAAGAAGCCCTGGGGTCATATAACCTCTCAGGAAAAACAGGGACGCGGAGATCAGGAATATTCTCCTTTGCTCCGCCGCCAGAATTAGGAAGGTGGACATGTTGAGTATCTTTTTCTTATGGCTTTCCGTTCTCCTCAGTGTTTTGAATCCTGTAGGCCGCAAACCAGCCGGGATGCCTTCCCCTACGCGAGACTCCTCGATGTCTAAAGCACGCGCTTTGAAATCATATCGCGCGTTGCCGATGAGTTTTGAGATGAACCAGGGGCAAACGGACCGCACCATCCGGTTTCTGGCGCGCGGCCAGGGCTACGCCATTTTCCTGAAGCCGAGCGAAGCGCTGCTGGCGTTGCAACCGGCGGGCCAAGAAACTCGGGTCCCCGAAAAGGCGGGAATGCCGCCTAGACCAGCCTATCGCGCGCTGAAAATGAGAATCGAGGGAGCGAATCCCTCTGCGCCCGCAACCGGTCTTCACCGCCTCGCCGGGGTCAGTAACTATTTTATTGGCAATGACCCCAGCCGCTGGCGCACCCATATTCCGACTTATGAGAAGGTGCAATTTGAGAATGTTCGCCCCGGCGTAAATCTTGTTTACTACGGGAATCAAAAGCAACTGGAATACGATTTCGTCCTCTCGCCGGGCGTCAGGCCTGAGTCCTTGAGGCTGAGTTTCGAGGGCAGCGACGCCACCGTGGATGAGCAGGGTGATTTGGTCTTCACCTCGACGGATGGCAAGATAACTTTTCGCCGGCCGCTTGCCTACCAGTGTTACAAATCTGACCCCGGAAGGAAACATTCCCTTTCCGCATCCTATGTTCTCAAAGGGCACAACCGGGTGGGCTTTGTTGTCCCCGATTATGACCCGCGCGAGCCGCTGGTTATTGATCCGGTTCTGAATTACTCGACCTACCTCGGCGGCAATGGAGGTGACGCAGGAAATGCTATTGCCTTGGATTACCTGTTCGACGCCTTTGTTACGGGCAGCACGGCATCAAGCAATTTTCCCACCAGTGGCACCGGCGTCACCTCGCCGCCTTATCAAAAGACTTACGGGGGCGACACGGACGCCTTTGTGACCATGGTGAGATATGACGGCGAGGCAATAATTTACTCCACCTATTTGGGCGGGAATAATTTTGACGTAGGCAATGGGATTGCCGTGGACAGTTCAGGGGATGCCTATATCACAGGCAATACTTCCTCCGCGAATTTCCCAATTAGTTCCAACAACGTCTTTCAGCCCACATTTGGCGGCAACACAGACGCTTTTGTGGCCGAATTGGATCCCAGTGGCTCTCACTTGCTGTATTCGTCGTACCTCGGCGGAGGCGATGTTGATTACGGGCTGGGCATTGCTGTGGACCAATTTGGCAATGCCTATGTGACAGGCTACACGCAATCCACCAATTTTCCCACCGCCAATCCGATTCAGTCCGGTAACGCTGGCAATGGGGATGCCTTTGTGACCGAAGTCGATCCCAGTTTGTCGGGCACCTCACAATTGATTTATTCCACTTATCTGGGGGGGAGTGGCATGGACTCGGGCCAGGGGATCGCAGTGGACCTGGGCGGCAACGCCTATGTGGTCGGTTATACTTATTCCACAAACTTTCCGACTTACAATGCCTACCAGGGCAAAAATGCGGGCGGAGTCGATGCGTTTATCACTAAGTTGAATAAAGGTGGGTCTGCCCTTGTGTTCTCGACCTACCTGGGTGGAAGCGGGGACGACAGAGGCTGGGCGATCGCGGTAGACAGCGACCTCAACATTTACGTCGCCGGTAGCACGCGGACACCGTGTCTTCCCGCCTCGACGACCACAACCATGTGCAATCCAACTGACACTTTTCCTACTACTCCTGGCGCCTATCAGCCCCTCAACACTTCCGAGTCCCCGGGATATTCCGATGTGTTCGTCACCAAGCTCAACTATATAGGCAACGCCTTGGTTTATTCCACTCTGTTGGGCGGAGCCTTGACGGATTCGCCGGCGGGAATAGCGGTTGACAGTTCGGGGGATGCCTACGTTACCGGATACACCGAATCGAATAACTTTCCCACCGCCAATGCCGTGCAGGCAAGCTATACCGGAGGCACCTGCGGGGCCAACCCCTGTCCGGACGCCTTCATAACCGAAGTGAATCCCAATGGAACGGCGCTGGTGTACTCCACATACCTGGGGGGAAGCCTTGCAAACTGGGGTAATGGTATTGCTCTGGACACCAACACACCCCCCAACGCGTACGTCGTGGGGACCACGACCGCTTCCGATTTTCCTGCGATCGCGCTCGCTTATCAAACCGGGCCGGGGAACACAACGGGGCTTGGGCAAGCTTTCGTCTCAGAGCTTTCGCAGGCCGATGCTGCGGGTGTTGCCCTGACCCCGCAAAAACTGGAATTTGGAAATGTAAACCTTTACACGCCCAGTCATGTGACCTCCCAAAACGTTCCTGCCACGGTGACGCTCATGAACGCCGGCACGGTGCCGCTTCAGGTGACAAGCATTACCACCACCGGCGATTTTTCTGAGACTGACAATTGCGAGGGAACCGTCCCGGCCGGCGGAGGACTTTGCACCATCAACGTCACCTTCACTCCCACGGTGCTGGTGGCTGAGACCGAGCAGCTAGCCATCAACGACAATGCCACGGGAAGTCCGCATTTGGTCAGTCTTACCGGCACCGGCATCAATCAGTATACGACGGTGCTGTTTACGCCCCCCAGTCTGGTGTTCCCCGCTCAAATTCTAAACACCACCAGCTCACCGCAGGTTGTGAACATGACGAATAACGGTACCAGTAATGTCCCCCTGACAATTACCGCCATCACGGCGACCGGCGACTTCGCAGAAACCAACAACTGCCCCACGACCCCCTTTACACTCGCCGTCGGCGCAAGTTGCACTTTCAGTGTAACTTTCACCCCCACTGCCACGGGCACCCGTACTGGAACTATCACCATAACTGACAACGTAGCTAGCGGGGCATCGAGCATTTCGTTGACGGGGGTTGGAAACCCTGTCTTTAGCCTGAGTTCTCCTACGCTTTCCCAACATCTCTTGATTGGGATGACCAATACCCCCTTTACCATAACCCTTTCGGCCCCCAACTCCTTCACAGACACCATCGCCCTCTCCTGCGCGGGCGCGACGTGTTCTTTCAACCCAACGACGATCGCCGTGAATCAGCCTCCGCCCAGCACGCTACTACCGAGCAGCACCATGACCGTCTTGGGACTATCGCCTTCAACGACCAACCCCTTCACCTTCACCGTCACTGGAACTGACACCACCACCAACATCGGGACGGCCACGCTAACTTTGACGATATTTTTTGAGGACTTTACCATCTCTGCCGCACCAGCCGTTCAAGCCGTAACCTCCGGGGCGTCGACAATCTATACGACGACCGTGTCGCCCATCAATGGCTTTAACCAACCCGTGGCGCTGAGTTGTCCTAGCAGCAGTTTGCCGCAGGGAGTGACCTGTCTCGCCAGCCCTGCGTCAGTGACGCCCAACGGTGGAGCGTTTAGCTCCCAGTTAACGGTGAGCACGACGGCGCAATCCACGACAGTGTCCGGCCTGGTTCCGCGCGCCCGCCCGCGCATACCCCCAGGACCAATGACCATGCTTGTATTGTGGGGGATGTGCAATCTGATGGCGCTTGGCGTCTTGCTGGTCCGTCGCAAGATGGGGCGCCGTGGGACGGGGAGGCGCAAAGGACTCATTTACGCCCAGGTGGCTCTTGCCACGCTCGTTCTTGCCTCAGCGTTCTGGATGAGTTGTGACACTTCTATTTACACCAACGTCATCCAGCCCTCTTCGGTCAACGGAACCCCGACAGGTAACTACGTGATACCTATCCAGGGAGCGTATACCGGGACAACTTCGATTCTTAACGGGACTACTACGACGGTCACCCGTATAACTACTGTCAACCTTACTGTGCAATGACAACTGTGAGCACGTATCAGCCAGCCCGACGGACTTGAACGAGTGCCATTACGGAGAGGGCGCAGGGGGTTGGTACTGCAAGGTTCTCGGAAACGAAACGGCGGCAGCGAGCGGGTCGCGTAGGCCTGCCTGGCCGTCTTCCGAGTGCGCATTGAATCTTCGTTTCTTCGAAACAGCTAATTTCGAGGTCGCCATCCAGGCTCTAAAGCCGCCTTCAACAAACGGCCATCGAGCGGGGGTTTTTCCGAAACCCGCTAAAAGTTGAACATCACCTGAAAGTCAATGCGGCGGTTGGCTGCGGATGAGGAGAAAAATCCTCCCACCAGCGAATTCGACCGGCCAAAATAGTTCGTACCGAGAGCGCCATAAGGCGGCGAGAGGTTCACGTTGTTGAAGATATTCCGCGCGTTGGCGCTAATGGTGAGACTGTAACGCGCGTTGGTGCTTCCCGGGCCCGGGCCGAATAAACCTCCGGCACCTCCTCCACCGCCTAGCCCGCGGCCACCGAGGCCGGGACCGTAGCCCCCACCCCCACCGCGTCCCCCTCCGCCGGGTCCGCCGCCGGGTCCGCCACCTTGTGCGCGGGAGGAGCCAGGACTCTCAGGCTTTTTTCCGAAGCCAAACGTCTTGGCGACTCGCAGGTTCGCCGTGAATTGGCCGGGGCCGGTACCGTAGTTAGGTCCAATTATCTTGTCGTTGGGGCCGGGGGCGGCATTGAAGGTGCCCCATCGAGTGTTGAAAATATTGCTTCCCGACTCGCCGGAGCTGGCGAGAGCAGGACGATCATTGAAATTGGCAGTCCCATAGAGATCCACAGTGGGCAACAAGGTGATGTTGAAGGGTGCGCTGGAGTTTAGGACGATAAAGGGGCTGACGGCAAAGCCGTGAGGTAGGTTCCAGTTGCCGCCCGCGAAGACGCGGTGGCGGATGTCGAATGCCGCCCGCCCGTAATCCTGCGCTATATCGTAGGGGTTCATCGGGGAACTCGTATCGCCGTTAGCGTAGCCGAGCGTGTAAGAGCCAAATAACATCAGCTTCGTTCCCATGCGCAAGTTGAAGTTCGTGATCACCTGATTCTGATTAAATATGCCGGCGGACTCGTACTGGTAGATCTGTCCAACGTTAGTCACGTTGCCATAGTTTTGGTACGGGCGCTCGCCGACCGAGGGATCCCCGAAGGGATACGTTCCAGGCAGCGGTGCATTGATGTCGCGGATCAAAATCTGATGAACCCCGTGCGAATTAAGATAAGTGACGGACACGGTGGCATTCTTGTTCAATTGCCGCTCGAGGCCCGCGCCCCCCTGAAGCGTATAGGGCGTTCGCAGGTGGGGATCAAGCGGATAAACGTTCGAGCCAGACTGGCAGCTTACCGGTGCGTTCAGAGCCGGAATGCCGGTCGGAAGATTGGGGAAGAAGTCGGGGTTGTCGAATGTAAAGCTCTGCTGGACACAGCCATTCATGCGCTGGGCCATAAGCAGCGAACCCTGCGGAAAGCGGTCATAGAAAACGCCAAAGCCGACGCGCAGGACGGTCTTGGGTGACTTTCCGCCGCCCAGTCCCCAAGCCAAACTCACCCGCGGGGCGAAGTCGGCGTGGTCATGAATGCCGGTCTGCGTCTCGAAGCGCAAGCCCAAGCTGAGCGTCATATTGGGTCGGGCCCGCCAGTCGTCTTCGCCGTAAAGCCCCAGGTCAGCGTAATTGATGCTCGCTGCGGGCATGCCGCGGCTGATCGAAAACACGTTGGGCCCGCCGCCCGCCGCCCGGATCTGGGCATCTGTCAAGCCGGCTTGCACGCCTTGCAGCGTGATTTGATAGGCGGCAAGCGAAGGAAACGCAAACGAGCCGTTAAAGCCACTTGTGGAGCTCGTGGACTGCTCATTGTCCCGAATGCGCCCTCCGAACCTCACGAAGTTCTTGCCCAGTGTGATCGACGTGTAGTTCTGGAACTCGTAGTGATTTTCGGTGTCCGTGCTTATTCCCGCTGTGTTGCCGCCGCCTGTAAACGCCCCCGCCGCCGAAATTTGGCAGGGTTGCGCCAGCAACAGACATCCGATAGCCGGGCCAATAAGAGTGTTGCTGCCATTGATCACCAAATTTACGGGCGCCGAGTAGCTGGTGTCATGCAGGTACTGGAAACGAGCTTGGTTCACTGCCCTTTCGCTGATGACCTGCGTATCGCTCACCTGGATCGTGTGTTCAGAACTGTTGGAGTTTTGGGCCTGCGAAGGCAAAGAAAACTGACCAATTCCGTCGTCGGTGTCGTTGTTCTTATAATACTGGTAGCGCATCGTTATGACGTTTTTCGAACTAAGTTGATAGTCGACGCGTGGACCGAGGTTCATGCGCGTTCGGGGGTTGAGCACGGCCACGTTGAATGGGACCTGAGTCAACTCAGAACCGGGAACCGTCGATTCAGGACCGGGAACATAGGCGCTTACGACGTTCGAGTCGTTGAGGTCGCGGCGGAATATGCTGAAGAAAAAAGCCGCCTTCTTGCTGATGGGACCGCCAACGTTCCCGTTGTAGAACTCCGAATGGTAGGTCGGCTCCTCGGACGCGAAAGGGTTCCGCGTGTTGAAGGCGGTTGTATTCCCGTTCACGAAGCCCTGGCCGTGGTACTGGCTCATTCCCGGTTTAGTGGTGATCTCGATGCGGCCATAGCCGAGCCTGTCGTATTCTGCGGAGAAGGGATTCTGGTTGATCCGGATCTCGAGAATCGAGGACTTGGGGGGAAGCTGGCCGCCGGTAAACCCGTCAATGTAGATCTGGCCTCCATTTGGCCCCGCTGACGGCCCTGCCAGCGCCTGAAGCTCGGACTGCAATTCATCGGGGTCATCAGATAGCGACTCGAGCTCCTTTCCCGAGATGACGAGCGCACTGGCGTTGTTCTCGGGATTGACGCTGACGGTTGGCGCCTCACCTGAGACCGTGATCTTCTGCACTTCCTCCTCGATCTGAAGCGAGATGCTGAGCTTTTGGACTTGGCCCGCGGTGATCTCAACCTCGTGCTGCTCATACAAGGCGAAACCTTTTGCGATGGCCTTCACCGTGTACTTCCCGGGAGCCAATGCATTGAATTCGTAAACTCCGTCCCGGTTCCCTTGTACGGCTTGGGTCTGTCCCGTCGCGGAGGTCACCAGGACGGTCGCTTGCGTCACCGCCCCGCCTGAAGGGTCATTCACTTGGCAGCGCAATGTCCCGGAAGAGGTTTGCGCGGACAAGGGGCTTGCCAGAATTGGCGCCAAGAAAAGCACCAGAGAGATAGAAGCGGACTTCCCAAATAGCCGAGATTTCATTGACT
>Ga0326727_10020715_pt1 | contig 13016 bp, 15 predicted proteins | sample MB2enrmetagenome_FD_207643 | JGI IMG/M metagenome (GOLD analysis project Ga0326727, IMG submission 207643) | Lab enriched peat soil microbial communities from McLean, Ithaca, NY, United States - MB29MY | ecosystem: Environmental > Terrestrial > Soil > Wetlands > Peat | place: USA: New York...
ACGCGACGGGGAGCCGACGGCTCCTGCCTTGGGTCGGCTGGCTCACCTACCTGCCCGCCGACCTCGCCGCCAAGGTTGCGATCCCGCCCGACATCGGCGTCGAGCGGCTCGACGACGGCGGGATCATCGCCACGCTCAGCGAGGAGCCGTTCACCATCGACGACCCCGTCCATATGGCGCGCGCGCGGGCGATGGAGGCGGCGATCCGGCCCGTGCAAGCGTGAGGGCGCGACCTCTTCTCGCTGGCGGCGGCGCGGCGCCGTCTAAAAGTGTTCATAGACGATGACGATCTCGCAGCCGAGGATCGGCGCAAGCCGCGCGGCGATCTCCCGCTCGCCGGCGCGCAGCTCGCCGATCCAGCGGGCGTGTCGCGCCAGCCAATCGCCCTCGGCGGCGCGGATCCAGCCCGGGTTGCGCGCCATCTCGTCGACGGCGCGTCGCGACGGCAGCGTCTCCTGGAACTTCCATTCCGGGTTCATGATTCGGACGCCGAAGCGGGCGAAGGCGAACCGGGGCTCGCCGGTCAGCTCGTGCAACGAGACTTGAGAGCGGCAGCACGCCATCGCCCGCGGCGCGAGGCGGAAGGCGCCGGCGCTGTCGCAATCCGAATTCAGCCAGTCGACGATCGCCTGTTCGCTCAGCTCCGCGCCGCAACGCGGGCAGCGCGCCGCCAGACCTCCGCTGGGCGAAAAGAACAACCTGACCGCTTCGCCGTCTCGAACCGCGATCTCGCCCGATGAGGCGAGCTCGCCGCGCAGGTAAGCCACGGCCTGCTCGAAGCGCGCCGGCTCGGGGCGGAACCAGGGATCGGCGCTGACGAAGTCGGTCCAATTGTCGCTCAACGCGGCGCCCTCCCTCTCAACGGCGCGGGTCGCGCACCCTCCGCCAACGCCGCGCCGCTGTCGAGAGGCGACGGCGTCGCAACGTAGAACCATCGGAGCCGCCATGGACGAACTCGCCGCCCGCGCCCGCGTCGTCGCCGCGGCGCGCCAATGGATCGGCACGCCCTATCACCACATGGCCGACCTCAAGGGGGTTGGCTGCGACTGCGCGATGCTCTTGGTGCGCGTCTATTGCGACCTCGGCCTTGTGGATCCGTTCGACCCGCGCCCGTACACGCGCGACTGGCATCTGCACCGCGGCGAGGAGCGCTACCTGAAGCTTCTGCTCGCCCGTGCGCGCGACGTCGCCGCGCCCGAGCCGGCCGACGTGATGCTGTTGCGCTACGGCCGCTGCTTCTCGCACGGCGCGATCGTCACGCGGCGCGAGCCGCTGACCATTGTCCACGCCTTCGCGCCGGCGCGCTGCGTCGTTGAGGAGGAGCTCGTCCACAACGTCGAGCTTTTCGAGCGCGCGCGCGAAGCGCGCTTCGCCAGCTATTGGGGCCGCTGAGATGGGCTGGTTCCGCCAGAAGAAGGCCACGGGCGTCACGCCCGACTACACCGGCCTGCAGCTCCAGACCTCGGTCAGCACGCTGCCGGTCCCGATCATCTGGGGCCAAACCAAGGCCTCCGCCAACGTCATCTGGTACGCGAACTTTCAGACGCACAGCGAGGGCGGCGGCGGCAAGGGCGGCATATTCGGCGGCGGGTCGTCGGGCGCGAACTACAGCGCCGACCTGATCATGGCGCTCAGCGAAGGGCCGATCTCCCGCATCGGGCAGATTTGGCGCGACCAGTCGACCTACACGCTCTCCGGCCTCGGCCTCAGCTTCTTCAACGGCGCGACGCCTCAGACGACCTGGGGCTACCTCGCCGCCAAGTATCCCGCCGAGGCGCTGCCCTACCAAGGCACGGCCTTCGTCTGCGCCGCGAGCTACGCGCTTGGCTCGAACGCGGAGATCGGCAACCACAACTTCGAGATCGTCGGCCTACTCGCCGGAACTGGGATCAACGGCGTCGACGCCGACCCGGCGCAGGCGATCAGCGATTTCCTCACCAACCCGCAATACGGGGCGGGCTTCGATCCCGCCAGCATCGACGCCTCGACCTTGTTCGGCGCGTCGGGCGACTCCTCGCTGCAGACCTATTGCCGCGCGCTGGGGATCGCCTTCAGTCCGGCGCTCACCGACCACGAGCAGGGCTCGAGCGCGCTCGCGCGCTGGCTTCAGATCGTCAACTGCGCCGCGGTGTGGAGCGGCGGCGCGCTGAAGTTCATCCCCTATGGCGACGCCGCGATCTCGGCGAGCGACCAGGCGTCGACCACCGTGCCGACGATCGTGCCGACGCCGACCCCGGCGGGCGTGGGGACGACTCCGCCGCCATCGATCGCAGTGTGCGCGAGCGGCGAGTTCGTCGCCGACGGCGGAGTCAAGTACGCCTTCACTGGGGCCGCGCTGACCTACGTCGGCGCGAGCGCGCCGTCGGTCGCTGGGACTTATGGAATCTCGCCCGCCGGGACGTACCTCTTCGCCCCCGGCGACGAGGGGCAAGCGGTAGAGATCTCCTACACCTACGCGACCGGCTACAGTTTCGTCCCCAACCTGACGCCGATCTACAATCTCACCGATCTCGATTTCGTCGACGAGAAGGGAAACAAGGACCCCGTCCAGGTCAGCCGCGTCGATCCGTTCTCGCTGCCGAGCATCCAACGCATCGAGTGCCTGTCGCGCGACAACGAATACGCCACTATTCCCGTCGAGGCGCGCGACCAGTCGCAGATCGAGCTTTACGGCCCGCGCGTCGGGACGACGATCCAGGCGCACGAGGTCTGCGACGAGATCAACGTCGGCCCGGTCGTCGCGCAGACGATCCTGCAGCGCCAGCTCTACGTCCGCGCCCATTTCAGCTTCAAGCTGAGCTGGGAATATTGCCTGCTCGACCCGATGGACGTGGTGACGCTCACCGACGCCAACCTCGGCCTCAGCGATTATCCGGTTCGCATCACCGCGATCGAGGAGGACGACAAGGGGCTGCTCTCGGTCACCGCCGAGGAGCTGACTGTCGGCGTCTCGACGCCGGCGCTCTATCCCAACGCCTCGACGACGAGCAGCGTCCCCAACCGCGGCGCCACCCCCGATTTGGTCAATGCGCCGCTGATCTACGAGCCGCCGCCGGATCTGACCGGCGGGACGCCGCAGCTGTGGCTCGGCGCCTCCGGCGGCGCGAACGGCGCCGTCGACCCCAACTGGGGCGGCGCCAACGTGTGGGCGTCGCTCGACGGCGTGAGTTATCCTTCGCAAATCGCGACGATTACGCAGCCGCTGCGGCAGGGATTCCTCACCGCCGCGCTGCCGGCGGCGAGCGGATGGGACGCGACCGATACGCTTTCGGTCAAGCTCGCCGAGAGCGGAGGGGCGCTTTCCGGCGCGACCGAGACCGCCGCGCAGAGCGGCGCGACGCTGAGCCTGGTCGACTCGGAGCTGCTCGCCTACGAGAGCGCGACGTTGACCGGAACCAACGCCTACGCCCTGACGGGATTGCAGCGCGGCATGGACGGCAGCGCGGCCGCCGTCCATTCGAGCGGCGCGTCGTTCGCGCGGCTCGATTCGGCGGTGGTCAAGGTAGATCTGCCCGAGGCCTATTTCGGTCAGACGATCTATCTCAAATTTCAGGGATTCAACGTCTTCGGCGGCGGTCTGCAGAGCCTCGCCAATTGCGTGGCCTATTCCTGCGCGATCACCGGCGCCGGCGCCCTCGGCCCGGTCGCGCAGGCGCTCGCCGTCGGAACGGCGCTCGACTACGGACAGGCGAGCCAGGCCGTCTCCGAGTCCGACGACTTCGGCTTCGCCAGCGATCCTTACGCCACGATCATCGATCTGGGGACCCTTTCGACATGAGCGTTCAAGTCAAGCGGCGCCGCGACACGGCCGCCAATCTCGCCTCGTTCACCGGCGCGCAGGCCGAGCTTCTCGTCGACACGACCAACAATCGCGTTCAGGTGCACGACGGCGTGACGCCGGGCGGCTGGCCGGCGGCCAAGCTCGCCGAGGTCGTCACCAATACGCGCGTCGCCGTCGCGGACGCCAACTATACGGCGCTCGCGACCGATCGGCTGGTCGCCTACACGGCGCTGACGGCGGCGCGCACGGTGACGCTGCCGGCGGCGGCGTCGTTTCCCGCTGGAGCGACGCTGACGGTCGTCGACGAAAGCGGCGCCTGCTCGGCGACAAAGACGATCACCGTCAGCCGCGCCGGGTCGGATACGATCGACGGCGCGGCGAGCTTCGTCATCGACGCCGCCTACGCCGGCTTGGAGATCGAGAGCAACGGTTCGAGCGCCTGGACGATCCTGGCGCCGAAGCCGAACCTGCAAGCCTCGCTCGTCGGAATCGGCACGCCGCCCGACCCCAACAATCCACTGTCGGTCTACGGAGCCGCGGCGCTGTTCAACGGACCGGCGAACTGCAATCTCACGATCAACAAGGGGGGCTCGGTCGGCGCTTCCGCCGACACCGCATCGCTGATCTTCGAGGACGGTTTCTCTGGCCGCGCCCAGATGGGCCTCAACGGGTCGGACAATTTCAGCTTCAAGGTGTCGGCCAACGGCTCGAGCTGGACGACGGCGATCGCCATCGACGCCGCGACCGGCGCGCCGACCTTCGCTAACCTGCGCACCGCCGTCGCCAACGCCTTCTACACGGCGCTCGTCACCGACCGGCTGATCGCTTACACAAGCCTTTCGGCGGCGCAGACCGTGACGCTTCCCGCCGCGTCCGCGTATCCCCCCGGCCAGCAGCTCGTCATCGCCGATGAGTCGGGCGCCTGCTCGGCGACAGACACGATTACGGTGTCGCGCGCGGGTTCAGATACGATCGACGGCGCGACCAGCGCCGTCATCGCGACTGCCTATGGCTATCTTGCGCTGGAGAGCAACGGATCGAACGCCTGGACGATCGTCGATCTCGGCGGCGCCTTCGTCGGCGATTCGGGCAGCGGCGGCTACGCCGGCATGGTCCCTGCGCCGCCGGCCAGTTCGGCGGCCTACAGCGAGGTTCTCGGCGCCGGCGGTTCCTTCGTCGGCCAAATGGCCGGCTTCCGCAACCGGCTGTTGAACGGCGCGATGGCGGTCGACCAGCGCGGGGTCTCGTCGAGCGCGGCGAGCGTCACTGGCTATATCTCAGGGAACACGCTGACGGTGACGGCGGTCGCGTCAGGGGCGCTCGTTGTCGGCCAGGCGCTCGGCGCCGCCGGCATGGCGGCCGGGACCTATATCACCGCGCTTGGCACGGGAACCGGCGGGACCGGGACCTACACTGTCAATAATTCACAGACCCTCTTCTCCTCGGGATCGCCGGGCGCGATCACCGGCGCGGGGCAAGAGTTCGTCGCCGGCGCGGCGTTAGCCTATACCGTCGATCGCTTCTACGGCTACTGCACAGGCGCCAACGTCGCCGGCCAGCGCATCTCCGGTTCGGCGCCGGACCAGTATCTCTATCGGTTCGCCGGCGCGGCTTCGGCGACGGCGATCGGGTTCGCCCAGCGCGTCGAGACCGCCAATAGTTTTGACCTCGCGGGCCAGACCGCGACGCTCTCCGTCGAGCTGGCGAACTCGCTGCTGACCACCGTCGGCTGGGCCGCCTATTACGCCAACTCGGCCGACACGTTCGGCACGCTGGCGAGCCCGACCAAGACGCTGATCGCCAGCGGGTCGTGGACGGTCAGCCCGACGTTGGCGAAATACAGCGCGCAGATCGCTATCCCCTCGGCGGCGACGACCGGCATAGAAATCGTGCTTTCCGTCGGCGCGCAGACCAGCGGGACATGGACGATCGGCGAAATACAGCTTGAACTCGGCCAAGTCGCGACGCCATTCGAGCGGCGCCCGATCGGCGCCGAGACGTTGCTCTGCGCCCGTTACTGTCAAAAGTTCGGCGGCTCTGCGGCCGGCGACGTGATGCTGCAGGGTTACACAACCGGTGGCTTCAATGTCGCTTCCACTTTCGGCATTATGCCGATGCGCGCCGCGCCGACAGCTACAATGGTGGGCTCATGGTCCATAGGAAACGTAAACGGAACAACCCTGTACACATCGCCTACGACAATGGTTTTTGAGGCGCAGGCGAGCGCAACAGGGGTGTTAGCGATCTATACCGCTAACAGATCGACATATCTAATGTTGATTGCGGAGCTATGAGGACATGACCTATACGCTGACATCCGGCTCTTCTGTCATTCGCGACGCCGACCGCGCATTCATCCCCGCCGACCCGCGCAACGTCGATTGGCGGCAGTATCAGGCGTGGCTCGCCGCCGGAGGATCGCCAAATCCCGCGCCGGCGCCGGCCGCCCCCGTCCCAACCGCGCTATTGTGGCAACTTGAGGCGATCTGCAATGCGCCCCCATCCTCGCTCGGTTTCGCGCCGCCGACCTGGGCGCAGGTTCAAGCGGCGGTGCTGGCGCAGAACAATGCGGCGCTGAGCGCGTTCTTCAATGTCGGGACAAACCCGATTCCTGCTAATTCGAAGACGTTGCTCGCCCTCGCCGCCGCCCTACCGGCACCGCTGACGCCAGCGCAGGCAAGCGCGCTCGTCGCCGCTGCCGCGGAAATCTCTATCCCCTGAGAACCCACCATGCCGCGACAGTCTTCGCCGCCCGCGAGCGGCCACGGGAACTTTCGGCTCGCGCTGGCGCCGCTCGCCGCGCTGACGTTCATGGCCGTCATCGCGCTCGTCGGGGAGCCCACGGCCCGCGGCGAAGAGACGCGCGCCTGTCTGCTGCTCGAAGGGCGCCTCGTCGGCGCGGCGGAGATCGACGACGTCGCTAAGACTTGGGACGCCGCGATCGAGCTTTACTCCGGCGCCGAGGCGTTGCGTATCGTCGCGGCGCTCGGCTCGCCCTACCTGCCCGACGACGTCGAGGGCGCCGCGCTGATCGTCTTCGCGGCCGAGGGCAAAGAGCGGATCTTCCTGATGCAGGGCGATTGCGTCCGCGCCGCGACCATCGTGTCGCTTGACGATTGGGACGCGGCGCGGCGCGAGGCGCTCGGCGACCCGGCGTAAGGGCGCGACAGGCCGCGCCGGCGTCCTTTGTCGCGCTGTGGCCGCTGGGGTGGGGCCCGCCGCGGGCGGCGAGGCGGCTCAGCGGGCGGATTTGGGCCGCGGCGCCGGCGCGAGGCCGATACGTAAGCCGTCCGACGCTTCTCGCCGTCAAGAGATCGACGGCGCGCTGTGGCCGCGCCTCGTTTCCGGCGCGCCCGGAGGTCTCCGCCATGGCCGCCCATCTCCCCGACCTTCTGCTGGCGCTGCTCGTCGCCTGGCTGATCGTTCAACTCATGCTGAGGATGTAAGCCATGACGCTTGTCCTGCCGAAGCTCTTCTCGACGCCGTCGCCCAACTATTCCTCGCGCGGCGGCCGCAAGATCACGCGCATCGTCGTCCATGACTGCGAAGGCTCCTACGAGGGCTCGATCGCGTGGTTCATGCAGACGCGCTCGCGCGTGTCGGCGCACTACGTGCTCTCGGAAGACGGCGCGCGCGCGACGCGCATGGTCGCCGAGGCCAACAAGGCCTGGCACGCCTGCGACGCCAATCCGTGGTCGATCGGCGTCGAGGCGGCGGGCTATCAGGCCAAGGGCTACGGCGCGCCGGAGTGGCGGGCGCTCGCCAACATCACGGCCTTCCTGTTGCGCAAATACGGCCTGCCGTGCGCCTGGACAAAGGACTCGGTCGGCGGGGCCGGCTTCTGCTCGCACTACGATCTCGGCGCCTTCGGCGGCAACCACGACGACCCGACCACCGACGCCGCCGTGTGGGCCGCCTTCGTCACGCGCGTGCAGGACGCCTATGGCGAGGACATGCCGGCGAGCTGGTCGCCCGGCGGCGACGCGCCCTCGCCCGCCGCGCCGGCCGGCTTCACGCCGAGCGGCGACGCACGCTGCGACCGCGCCGTCGGCTCGCTCGAATGGGCGCAGATCGAGCTCAACGCGCTCGGCTTCGCCACGCCGCCGCTGATCGTCGACGGGATTGAGGGCGACGCGACGCGGGCGGCGGCGCGGCGGTTCCAGATCAAGGCCGGCTTCGTCGGCGACGACGTCGACGGGATCGTCGGGCCGAAGACGATCGCGGCGCTGGAAGCGGCGGCATAGCGGCGCGCAGAAATCTCGCCGCATTTTGGCGCTCGCGCCGCAACCTGTTCCGGCGAGGTCCGTTTCGCCGCCTCGTTGGCGGCAAGCAGTTTCGACTCTCTTCGCCGTCGACCTCTTGGCGAGCCTCTTGTTCCGAGGCGGAAGGGCCGTCAAGGGGCTTCGCGCGCCGTAGGCGGCGCGCGCCATAGCCCATCGAAGACGGGCGTTCTTCCGAACGCCCTATCGGCGCGCCCTTCACGGCCCTTCCGCCTCGGAAATTCTCGCAGCCAAGAGGTCGACGGCGCTCTGCCGCCGCCGCCTTGCGGCCCAACGCCCGAAAAGGAAGCCTCATGTCCGACCCCTCCATGGCGGTCTCGGCGGCGCCGATCGTCGCCGTCGTCGCGCCCTACGTCGTGCAAATCGCCATCATCCTCATCCCGTTCGTCTTCGCCTGGCTGGCGCACGAGGCGCGCCGCTACGCAGGCGTGCAGATCCAGCAAGCCGCGCTCGACAAGATCGACGCCTGGGCCGAGGCCGAGGCGGGCGCCCTCGTCGCCGCCGCGGCGGACAATCTGGCGACGCGCGAGATCAACGTCGGCTCGCCGATCGTCGCCGTCATCGCCTCGCGCATGGCGAAGGCGCTGCCCGAGGACCTCGCCGCCGCGGGCCTCTCCGCCGCCGACGTCGCGACGATCATCGCCGGCAAGATCGGCAAGCTGCAGGCGAGCATGACCTCGGTCGCGCCCGCGGCCGCCGCGCCCGCGAAGGCGGCCTGACATGGCGCGCTGGCCAATTATCCGGCACGTCCGCTATTTCGTCGGAATGGTCCGGGTCAACCGCCACTACGACATGTGGCTGCGCCTCGGCTGCCTCCCCGTCCACGCTGACCGCGACTATGCGGTTCTCGCCAAGATCTGGAAAGGCGAGGCGTGACGAAAGCCGCCGCGCCGGCGGCTCCCGGCGCCCAATGTCGATTTTCACGACCTCAATCGTGGGCGGAAAAATCGATGCCCCTCACGCATAAGGAAATCTTGATATGAACAAACTCGCTCTCACCGCGGGCGCGCTAGCGCTCGCGCTCGCCCTCGCCGGCTGCGCCAACGCCATCAACGCCGTCACCAGCGACATCAACGCGACCGCGGCCGCGCTGTCGTCGCCCCAGGCGACGCAGGCCGCGGCCAACCTCAAGTCCGCCGCCGCCAGCGTCGCCTGCGACGTCACCAGCGTCGCCGCGGACTGGCAGGCGCTCAACGCCGCGATCGCCGCTGGCAAGGTCAGCGTTCGCGACGCCAACACCGTCTACGTGGTTTCCGCGATCGCCTGCGCCAGCTTGGGCGGGACCGTGGCGGGCGACTCGTCCGGCTCGTAGGGAGCCAGCGCGCGCTTTGCGAGGCGCGGCCGCCGGCCGCGCCCTCTCTCAAGGAGAACCGCCATGGCGTTCGAGATCACCGTCGCCGAGGTCGAGGCCGGCCTCAAGGCGTGGGCCGCCTTCCCCATCGACCACCTCAACAAGGTCTACGCCGAGCATTTCGCCAGCCTCGCCGACGACGAGAAGACGGTCGAGGACGTCGCCCAATTGCTCGCTTCTGTCGGCGTCCCCTACGCCGCCGAGGTCGGCTCGATCGTCAAGCTGGCGGGCTTCCTGCAAGCGATCTCGTCGCCCGCGCAGCCAGGCGATCCGGGAACCTATCCGAGCGCGGTCGAGCGGTCCTATCTCGGCCAGCGCGACAACGACGCTGCATGAGGACGCGTCGATGGAATGGACGCCGCACGACTGGATCAGCCTCGTCGCGCTGTTGACCGGCTGCGGCGCGCTCACGACCTCGCTCGCCGTCGCCTTCCGCGGGACGTGGGGCGCGGCGAGCTGGAAGGCCAAGACTGACGCGACGCTCGCCGAGCACGCGCGCGAGATCGAGCGGCTGAAGAACCTCGAGGAGCGCGTCGCCACCAAGGACGACATCGACCGCGCGCTCGCGCCGCTGCGCGAGCTGCTCGGCGACGTCAAGCTGGCGACCGGCGAATTGCGCGCGCGGCTCGATCGCTTGTTCGACCGCCGCGCCGCGGAGTAGCGGACCGAGGCGGCCTCGTCACGGCGTCGCTGTCTTCTGCGCCCTGAGTTCGGCGGGAACGCGCACGACGCGGCCGTCCTTCAGCGTGACGACGCGGATCGTCGCTTCGGCGATGATCTCCTCGCCGCGGACGATGCGCTGGGCGAACTCGACCACCGCGCCGCGCACCGCTGCCGGGCCGGTCTCGACGCGCAGCAGATCGTCGATGAACGCCCCCGCGAGATATTCGATCTTAACGCCGCGCACGGCGAAGACGATCCCGCGCTCGCTCGCCAGCGCGCCGATGTTGAAGCCGCGCGCGCGCAGCCATTCGGTGCGCCCGCGCTCGAAGAAGCGCACGTAGGCGGCGTGATAGACGCGGCCGGAAGCGTCGGTGTCCTCGTAGTAAACGCGCACGTCGAGCATGCTGGTGGTCGGGTCTGTCGTCATCGGTCCTGCGTTGGGCTCATGTCGACGCTGCGGCGTCGGCTGGTCGACGCGAAACTAGCGCGCGCGCCGCCCGGCCGAAAGGGGAGCGTTGCTTTGACGCTGTCGCCGCGCGATGTTATGCGCCGCGCCATGCGCATCGTCTTCATGGGCGGGCCCGCGTTCGCGACGCCGATCCTGGCGGCGATCGTGGCGCAGGGGCACGAGGTCGTCGCCGTCTACACCCGGCCGCCGAAGCCGGCGGGCCGGCGCGGGCTCGAGCTGGTCAAGACGCCCGTCCACCGCCTCGCCGAGGCGCGCGCGCTGCCCGTCGTCGCCGCCGCCAGCTTGCGCACGGAGGAGGCGCAGGCGGCGTTTCGCGCGCTCGCCGCCGACCTCGCGGTGGTCGCCGCCTACGGCCTCATCCTGCCGCCGTCCGTGCTCGCGGCGCCGAGGCTCGGCTGCGTCAACGTTCACGCTTCGCTCTTGCCGCGATGGCGCGGCGCCGCGCCGGCCCAGCGGGCGATCATCGCTGGCGACGCCGAGACCGGCGTGGCGCTGATGCGGATGGAGGAGGGCCTCGACACCGGCCCGGTGGCGCGCGAGATCCGAACGCCGATCCGCCCCGACGCCACCGCCGGCGACCTAACCGAAACCCTCGCCGCGCTCGGCGCCAGGCTGATCGCCGAAGCGTTGCCGGAGCTCGCGGCGGGACGGCTGGCCTTCCGCCCTCAAGCCGACGAGGGCGTGACCTATGCGCGCAAGATCGACAAGAGCGAGGCGCCGATCTCTTGGGCCGACGACGCGACGCGCGTGCGCAATCACATCCACGGCCTGTCGCCCTCCCCCGGCGCTTACGGGGAAATCGAGTTCGGCGGCAGGATGGAGCGGGTCAAGATTCTGCGCGCGGCGGTCGTCGACCGTTCCGGCCCGCCCGGCGCGGTGCTTGACGCCGACATGACGGTCGCCTGCGGCGTCGGCGCGATCCGCGTCGTCGAAGCGCAGCGCGCCGGCCGGACCGCGATGTCCGGCGCCGAGCTGATGCGCGGCGCGAAGATCGCCGTCGGCGCGCGCTTCACGCTCGCGCCGACGCCTCCAGCCGCGCGCTGAGCTGGCGTTTCAGCTCGTCCTTCGCCCCTTCGGAAGCGCGCAGGATCTGGCCGATGCGGTGAAAGTCGAGCACGGCGAACTGCTCGACCGCCGGCCTGACGAGGACGTCGGGCGGGCGCAGCTTGATCTTCTGGGCGGTGATTGAACGCTGCATGATCTGCGTCGCGCCGAACATCGATTCGAACGGCGTCGGCAGGCGGCGCTCGCGCGAGCGCCCGCCGACCGTCACGTCGACCGCGACGACGGCGTCGGCGCGGTCGAACAGCAGGTCGTAGGGCAAGGGATTGACCGCGCCGCCGTCGATGAGGAAGCGCCCCTCCATCTCCACCGGCTTGATCAGGCCCGGGATCGCCATCGACCCCGCCACCGCCGGCCCCAGCGCTCCCTTGGCGAGAACCACCTCGCGCCGGCCGTAGAAGTCGGTGGCGACGACCTGCAGCGGAATCGACAGCTCCTCGAAGAAGTCGGGCACCGCCTCCGGCCAGAACAGGTCGAGGCAGATCTCGCCATCGAGCAGCACCGGGTTGCCGCGGCCGCGCAAGACGAGGTCGGTGAAACGGCCGACGCGCGCCTTGAGCAGCTTGGCCATCACGTCGACGCGGTTGCGCAGGACGCCCTGCGCATAGGCGCGGATCTCGCGCCCCTTCATTCCGGCGGCGTAGGCGGCGCCGATCACCGCGCCCATCGAGGCGCCGGAGATCGCCGTCGGCGCGATTCCCAGCTCGTCGAGCGCTTCGAGCGCCGCGATATGGCCAAGGCCGCGCGCGCCGCCGCCGCTGAGCGCGAGGGCGACCGAAGGCCGCGACGCCGTCCTGCCGGATTGGCGCGCCGCCGTCATGTCGCGTCAGCTCCCTGTTCGTCGCGCAATCGCGCGCCAGCCGATGTCGCGGCGGCAAAAGCCGCCCGGCCAGTCGATGCGGTCGACCGCCGCATAGGCCCGCGCCTGCGCCTCCTTGACGTCGCGGCCGAGCGCCGTGACCGCCAGCACGCGGCCGCCATCGGCGATGAGCGCGTCGCCCTGGCGGCGGGTCGCCGCCTGCAAGATCGTCACCCCGGACAGCTCCGCCGCCGCTTCGAGGCCGCGGATCGGCGTCCCCTTCTCCGCCTTCCCCGGATAGCCGCGCGCCGCCATCACCACCGTCAGCGCCGTCTCGTCCAAGAATCTCGGCGCGCGGTCGGGAAGCGCGCCCCTGGCGCAGCCGAGCATGAACTCCATGAGGTCGTCGTCGAGCCGCGCGAGAATCGCCTCCGTCTCCGGATCGCCGAAGCGCACGTTGAACTCGACCACCTTGGGGCCGTCGGCGCCGATCATCAGGCCGACGAACAATACGCCGCGGAACGGCGCGCCGCGCTTGCTCATGCCGGCGACGGTCGGCTCGACGATCTCGCGCATCACCCGTTCGCTTAAAGCCGGCGTCATGATCGGCG
>Ga0326727_10020717_pt1 | contig 13014 bp, 15 predicted proteins | sample MB2enrmetagenome_FD_207643 | JGI IMG/M metagenome (GOLD analysis project Ga0326727, IMG submission 207643) | Lab enriched peat soil microbial communities from McLean, Ithaca, NY, United States - MB29MY | ecosystem: Environmental > Terrestrial > Soil > Wetlands > Peat | place: USA: New York...
GTTTTGACGAGGCTGAGTATCTTACTCATACCAACAGCCGCCGCGTTATAAGCTTTCGCGTCCCAGGATGAGAGAGTCCGCTTGGCGTTGTTGCTGACGTAAGGATTTGGGTCAGAGCAGAGGTTGGTCAGTCCTGTCTTGGACGGAGCCGGGATAGCTTCCTGGACGGAGGCATCCCCCGGCGCCGTTGGCGTCGCCGGCTCAGCGGCAGTTTGGCTGGTTGACGGTGCGGGCGCTTCAGGCTCGGCGGCTTTTCGCCTACAGCCTGAAACGAGGACCAGGAGGGCAATACTGGCCAGTAAAAGAGTTCTCATAATGCCGGTCGTGCGCTCGGCGCGAGGAGGAAGTTACCACCAGAACTGCGGCTGGTCTCCCTGATCGGTTCTCAAAAGCATTCCAGCCCACTTGACCCATGAGACATGGCCATCGAGGTAGCACACATTGCCGCCGGCGGGCAGCGCTCCGTTGAGATGAGCCGTGCGGTGGGGGTTGACCCAACCACCCCAAATCTCCGTGAATGAGCCTCCTCTCCCATACCTTCCATCCGCAATGACGAGGGCGTTTTCTGAGATGGTTGCGTCCGCCACCAGCCCTGACGCCGTCAGATGGGTGCTCGTTCCCACCGTCAATCGGTCCTGGGCGTAGCGGGGGTCCACTAACCCTATGTTCTTCAAGTAGTAGCCGTATCCCGTAACGGCGTATTGATAGGTCTGGATCCAGTAGGTCCAAAGCGTGTCATTATCCGGGTCCGGGTTCGAAGGGCAGTACATCTTGTGCCGCGTCATGCCGTTTTGGAGCAGGTTGGTCAAGGTCGTCTGCGGCACATCCCAGGGCCAGTTGCTGGCTCCCTGGCCCTTCGGCAACAGGTCCCGGTTGTCATGGGCGTAAATCATCAGGCCGATGCCGATCTGGTGCAGGTTGCTGCAACACCTGGCGCGGTTGCCCCGTTCCCTCGCCTTAGCCAAAGCGGGCAGAAGCAGCGCCGCGAGGATCGCAATGATGGCGATAACAACCAACAGTTCGATCAACGTGAAGCCCTGCGCAGGGCTCATGTCTTTTGTTTTCATGTCTCAGCGGGTCATTCCTGCACCCGATAGAACATCCGCGGTCCCGTCGGCGAGACCGGGTACGGTGAACTGTTCGCATTCACGGTCCACGGTCCGGTCACGTTGGTCGCTTGCAGCAGCGTGCCATAGGGCCACGATAGCTGCAGGGTCAAGCCCGACCTCTTATAAGTCAATGTGACCGGCTCCGGGCTGTCCAAGGTCGCCGCCGTGATGCCGACGTTGCCACCCATGTAGTCCAAAACATCATACACTGTCACCGTGAGAGTCTGGCCCGCCGAACTGGCGGCGTAGTATATTGTCGCCACACCGTAAGCAGTGTTTCCGGCCGGGTCATCCACACTATCGTTGATAAAGGTAGGTGCGCTGCTATCGCTGAGCGCGGCCATGACGCGGGTTCGGCAGCCCCAGCCCATATAGTACAACTTGAGCACTCTCCTGGTTTTGTCCGCCAGGACGGTGCATTGGAAACCGCTGCCCAGGCTGCCCACATACACATAGTCGGCCGTAGCATATCCGGTTGTGGCGGCGGAGGGGGTGGGTGTGCCATCGGTCCACGACAATCCGTAGGGTTGATCGCCGTAGTTAGTGATTGAATAAAGGCCTAAAGCCCCCGCGTCCTCATGGAGATTGGTGCGGGTTTGTCGATGCGAATGTTGGCGTGGTGATTGAATGTTTGTGGGGATTTCGGCGTCTGACCCCGCAACATTCGCCATCCTTTTCCGCCATGCGCCATCCCTTTGAAGCCGAGCCCGATCTTCAGATAACGCCCATCGAAAAGATTCGCCTGCCCCTCCGGAGCCGGGACGAGTTGCCGCCGATCTTGGCCGGGCTGCAGTGGCTGTGGATGCATCCTGCGCTGCGGGCCGAGATTCTCGGTTTGCTGGAAGCCGCCGTGCTGGCGGGCAAACAGGCCACCGGCCGCACCGGCATGGACCTCTGGCAAATTCTGGTGCTGGGCGTTGTGCGCCTGGGTCGAGTTATCCAAGGTCGGGCCATAGCTGACCGGGCCGTACACCGTCCAGTTGCTGATCAGGCCTACCGGGACGCCATCCACCGCCTTTTCATTGAAATCAAGCAGGTTGGTCAGACCCCAGTCGGCCCAGTCAAGCGTGCCTTCGGCGGTGAGGTCAATCACTGTCAAGGAGGAGATGTTTGTCTCGACTGAACCTTGCAGGGTTCCCGTGGGTGGCAGAACAGTCAGGAATGCCACACTGCTCGTCGCCGAGCCTTAACCGTTGGTGACCACGACATAAATGTGGCGGCTTCAAGCGTGACGTTGGCATAATTTGTATCGAAGGCATTGACGTTGGTCATGGTTATGGTGACGGTCAAGGTCTGGCCGGCCGAACCGGCAGCGAAGATTATCGTATAAACACCATTGAAATTATTACCCGTTTGATCATCCACCGTCTGATCATCATAGGGGGGGCGCTATTGTCGCTGAGGGCGGCATTAAAGTTGGCCAAAGCCGAGTAGCTCCCGGCATACACCTTGAGAATCTGGGGCCGCGTGGAGGCCGGAACCGTGATTTGGAAACCGTCCCCTACTCCAGTATAGGAACTTCCGGTGTTGGGGAAATAACTCCCGCCGTTCCCCAATCCGTCGCCGGTTAACGTGGGCGTGCCATCGCTCCAGGTGAACAAGGGCGACCCAGCGGTGTCCCATTGCGCCGCGCCGGTCGCGGCGTCCGGGCCAACCAGCGTGTAGGTGCTGATGAGAGGAGTCACGCCGGCCTTGTGATTGTAAGCGGCTGGATCGTCAGCAATAAAGTTCCCCCCACCCCAGCGGGCCCAGTCGAGCGTGCCCGCCGCAGTCAGGTCCGTTGTTGCCGGCGTTAGCGCGACCGAGGCGCTCAAAGTGCCGGCATTGGCCTGGCGGGTGAATAGACATGCGCTGGCCAGGCAGGCGAGCAGCATGCCGGCGGTTCTGTTTATCTTCACACGACTCCTGTTGTTCTTCGTGGGTCTGTTCTTCATTGGATGGTTGTGGTTGTTTGTTTCCTGGATTCTGACGCAGGGGGTTTCGGTGGTGCAGCAGTATCGCTGCGAGTGGTTTGCGGCGGGAAGGTGATAAGAGACAGCCCGTAACTCACCTCGTGCAGCAGCCAGTGCCCGGATTCTTGTTGAGGCATTCGGATTCGACGGCTTGCCTTGGGGCAGCGGCTTCATAGTGCCTGCCGCTGTAAACGGTTGCACAAAACACCGCAAGCATCATGCATCATTCGGAGCCAGTCTTTCTGCTTCCAGCCCATCGCCTCCCGCAGACGGATACCAATCCCGCGTCCGGTTGCACACCTTGCAGACCGAGAGCATGACAGGGACTTCGACCAGCACGCCGACCACTGTGGCCAGGGCGGCCGGGGAGTCCGCGCCGAACAGCGTGATCGAGACCGCGACGGCCAGCTCGAAGAAGTTGCTGGCCCCAATGAGGGCGCCTGGTGCGGCCACGTTTTGCTGCACCCGCAGCCAGCGCATGACCAGATAGGTCAGGCCCGAGTTAAAATAGACCTGGAGAATGATCGGCACGGCAATTAGCAGCACCGCCACCCAGCGGCTTGTCAGGTTCCTGGACTGGAAGGCGAAGATCAGCACCAGCGTCAGCAGCAGCGCCCCGATCATGATTGGGTGGAACTTCGGCAAGAACTTCTGCTCGAACCACTCTTTGCCGTGGGACTTCAGCAGCATGGAGCGCGTCAGCCAGCCGGCGGTCAGCGGGACCACGATGAACACTACGACCGAGGTGATGAGCACCCGGGCCGGCACCACGACGTGCGCGACTCCGCAGAGAAACATCACGATGGGAGCAAAGGCCACCAGCATGATCAGGTCATTGACTGCCACCTGGACCAGGGTATAAGCCGGGTCCCCGTCGGTCAGATAGGACCACACGAAAACCATCGCCGTGCAGGGGGCGGCGGCCAGGATAATGAGTCCGGCGGTGTAGCCGCGGGCGGTCGCGGGATCAATCCACGCGGCGAATACATGCTGCATGAACACCCAGGCGAGCAACGCCATGCCAAAGGGCTTGACCAGCCAATTGACAAAGAGCGTAACCATCAGCCCCTTGGGCCGGCGCGCGATGCCGCCGATGGCGCTGAAGTCCACCTTGAGCATCATCGGGTAAATCATCAGCCAAAGCAGAACCCCGATCGGCACATTCACCTGCGAGCCTTGGCCGAACTGCAGTCCGCTCAGCGCGGCGGTCACCCCCGGCAGCGCCTTGCCCAACGCCACCCCTGCCACCATGCAAAGGAATACCCACACCGTCAGGTAACGCTCGAAGAACGCCAGACGCTTCGGCGTCTCAACCAGGCTCGCAGACTGCACGGAACCTCTATCGTTCATGCTGGACGGCCCCACTCCGGGGCAACTCGTTTTCCGCTATGCGACTGGCTGGGCGCAACATTCGCCGCGGCCCGGCGACGGGTTGTGTGCCGAGTTCAATGGGGGTTTCCTGGCCGTGATTTCCAGGCTGGTGATGTAATCCTCCGGCCCACTCCCTGCCGGCAGATGCTCCACGATCTTCTGGTACAGCGGGTCGTTCCAGGCCGTCATAGCCTCCACATATCCTTCCTTCGGTTTGAGCCGGATGTCCGTCAGCCCGGCTTCGCGGGCCATGCGTTCGGTTTCGCTCACCAGCACCGCGCCGGCCACGCAACCGACCAGGGCCTCGACCATCTCCCGGACCTCCTGGGGCAGCGGCTTGAACAGCGCGAGGTCGGACACCGCCACCCGGCCCCCCGGCTTGAGCACCCGCGCCAACTCTCGCCACACCTGCGGCTTTTCCGGCGACAGGTTGATCACGCAGTTCGAGATCACTACGTCCACGCTGTTGTCCGCCACAGGCAGGTGCTCGATCTCGCCGAGGCGGAATTCCACGTTGTCCAGCCCTGACCGCTCGCGATAGGCGGCGATATTCTTGCGCGCCTTGCCTAGCATGTCCGGGGTCATGTCCACGCCGATGGCCCGGCCCGCCGGGCCGACCTTCCGCCCCGCAATGAAGACGTCGAAGCCGCCGCCGCTACCCAGGTCCAGCACCACCTCGCCCGGTTTGAGCGACGCGAGCGCCGTCGGGTTCCCGCACGAAAGGCCCATGTTGGCGCCGTCCGGCAGCGCCGCCAGTTCCTCCACGCTGTAGCCCACGTATTGTGCCAGCTTGGTCGAGTCCTCGGCGTTCGAGCCGCAACAGCTCACACCGGCACAGCACGAGGTGTCCTTCTGCGCAATCTTCCCGTAACCCTCCCGGACGGCGGCACGCACGGCCTCCGCTTCGTTCGTTGTTCTGTTCGTATCCATATAAACTCGCTACTTGCTCGCACCGGCCGACTCTGGGCCCGGCGAATTCAGCAAGTCGGTCAACGTCTCAACCACAGTCTGAACGCACGGCGCGCAGGTCTTATGGAGGAAGTCGTGCGCCTTGAAATACTGCTGCCCTTCCGGAGTTCTGAGGTCGCAGCCTTCCAGCAGCACGCGGCAGAGGCAGGAGCCGTGCCGCTTCTCGAACCGAGCCATTAGTTCCAGCGTCTTCTCGTACGTCTGCTCCGTGGCCGAGCGGTCCTGTTGGCCGCCGCGTCCGTACTTGAGGCCCAGCACCAGAATGCCACCCGTGAGCGCCCCGCAGACCTCTCCCCGCCGCGCCATCCCCGCGCCCAAACCCGTGGCCACTTTGAGCGCCGTCTCACCATCTAACCCCAAGTCGGGCCCAAACGCATACAAGACCGACTGGGCACAGTTGTATCCTGCCAGAAACTTCTGCATCGCCGTGTCAAGCTTCGCATTCATGTGCTTATCCTTCGCTGGTTCGGAATTCGGAGTTCGGCCTTCCTTCGGCCTTCGGTTTTCGGGTTTCGGGTTTCAACGCCTCCGGCAGCGTCTCCACGAACCGCCTGATCTCATCCCGCACCCGGCGGTAAACCGCCAGCTTCTCCTCGCCCTCGGACAGATGCTTCGTCAGCCTGGGCGGGTCTTCAAAGCCGACATGCACCACTTTGGTCTTGGCGGGAAGCACCGGGCAGTTTTCATCCGCGTGGCCGCAAACCGTCACCACGTAATCGAACTCCGCCGGCCCGACCTCCGCCAGCGTCTTCGAGGACTGCCGCGAGATGTCCACCCCGGCCTCGGCCATGACTCGCACCGCATCGGGGTTCAGACCGTGCCTCTCGATGCCGGCGGAATAGGCCTCGAAGCGATCGCCTTTCAGCGCCCGCGCCCAACCCTCGGCCATCTGGCTGCGGCAGGAATTGCCGGTGCAAAGGAAAAGGACCTTCATCTTCGACATAGGCGCTTGCATAGCTCTGCCGGGTCCAAGGCGAGAACCTTCTTAAGGTCGGCGGCGTCCCGGGCAAGTTGCCGATCCTCGGCCAGGGCCTTGGCCACCCAACGGATGGCTGCGCGGGCGGGCGGCGGCGCCTCTTTCCCGGCCAGCGAGTAATAAATCCACCGCCCCTCCTTCCGGGCATCGAGCAGGCCGGCCTGGTAGAGAATGGAGAGGTGCTTGGAGGTCGTGGACAGCGCCAGCCCGAACAGTTCGGTGATCTGGCACACACACAGCTCGCCGCCCCGCAAGGCCAGCAACATGCGCACCCGGTTTTCGTCCGCCAGCGCCCGGGCGACCGCCATGAACTCACGCAGCTTCATACATCATGTTTCGACAAACAACGAAGCATAGTATCCCGCTGCCGGAGAATGTCAAGGGGCGGCATGCGGCCCATTCCCGCTGACAGGCCCGTATCCTCCCCGTAGTCTCGCCGTAGCACCTCTTATCCCCGATAAGAGGTGCTACGGTGAGACTCGGGTGCAGCCCGCGTGCCGATCCTGAGTCACTTCGCCACAAGATGAGTTTAAGCAAAATGAGGATAACTGTGGTAGTTTCCCTCCATCATTGAGCTGCTTCCCAAAGAAAGGCATTGAATGAAAGATTTGTGGAGATTACTGGGTGCATTCGGATTGGTGGCCATGTGGAGCGTGGCAGCCGGCGCGGCAGAGTCCGGCAGGGCGGCGGCCCCCAGCGAGAAGCCCAATCCGGCACGGGTGGCGGTCAAGGCCGGCAAACTGCTCGATGTTCGAACCGGGAGCGTGGCCAGCAACGTCTTCATCGTCATCGAGGCTGACCGCTTCGCCTCGGTCGGCTCCGGGGCGCCTCCGGGGGTAAGGGTGATAGACCTTTCGGACTATACTGTGCTGCCGGGACTGGTGGATTGTCACGCGCACGTTTTGGGGAACCCAAAGGACGAGTCGCCCACGTCGGGGTTGCGCATGTCCTCACCCCAGTCCGCGCTGTGGGGCGTCCATAATTTGCAGATTTGGCTCAGCCACGGTTTCACTTCGTTGCGCGACGCGGGCGAGGATGATTTGGCCTACGGGCAGTTGGCGCTGCGCGATAGCGTCCAGCGCGGCTTAATCACCGGGCCGCTAATCGTCTCCGCCGGCCACTTCATCAGCGTCACGGGTGGCCATGGGGACGCCGATGTGCTGGCGCCGGACCAGGCGCTGCCCCGCCGACCGAATCTGGCGGATACCGTGGACGAAGTCAGCCGCGCCGTGCGCGCCGACATCAAGTACGGGGCCGATTGGATCAAGCTGATGGCGACCGGTGGCGTGCTGGATCCCACCAGTGATTATCGCGTGCAAGAGTTGAGCGAGGAGCAAATGGCGCGCGCGGTCGAGGTCGCCCATCGCGCCGGCAAGCGCGTCATGGCGCACGCCGAGGGCACCGTGGGGATCAAGGCCGCCGTGCGGGCGGGGGTGGACTCGATCGAACACGGCACTGTGCTGGACGAGGAAGGCGCGGCGTTGATGGCGGCGCGAGGCACCTGGCTGGTGCCCACACTCTTTACTTTCCAGCACGGCGCGGAGATCGGCACGTCCCACGGGGCGGACGAGGCGAGCGCTAAGAAGGAAAGGAAGATTCTTAGGCTTCAACAGCCGGCATTCGCTCTCGCGCTGAAACACCACCTGAAGATTGCTTACGGCGTGGACGACGACCCGGACTTTGTGTCGAAAGAGTTCGGTGCCTTGGTGCGCGGTGGTATGACTCCGCTTGAGGCCATCCAGGCCGCGACGATTCGAGCGGCTGAGCTATTGGACAAGACCAACGACATTGGCGAAGTGGCGCCGGGCAAGTTTGCCGACCTCACCGCCGTGAAGGGCGACCCGCTGCGCGACATCACCGTCATGGAGCAGGTGGTGTTCGTGATGAAGGACGGAGCGGTTATCAAGCACGACTGAGTGGCCGTAAAGCGGTCGGAGCGGCAGCCTCACTTGCAAAGATATTTGTCCAACCACTCCCCCCACCGCCGATAGACATCGCGTGAGCGGTACGGGTCACCGGGGAAATGGCCGGCCACTGGGTAGGCGACCATCGAGACGGGCACGCCTGATTCCTTGAGGACGTGATAGAGTTTGTAGGATTGCGTGGGCGGCACCCGGAAGTCGCCCGTGGTACACATGATCAGCGTCGGGGTCTTCGCGCTGGCCAAGTAGGTCATTGGGGATTGGGCGCGATACAACTTCTCACCGTCCGGCGTCCACGGAGTTGCGTCATTGGGAAAACCATAGCGACCCTGGACGTTGCCATCCGACAGGCAATACTCGTCGGTCAAATCCGTGACGGCTGCGCCGGCGATGGCGGTTTTCCAAAAGGTATGGTGTCCGATGAGCCAGGTTGTCATGTATCCGCCGTAAGACCAGCCGCTGACCGCAATCCGGGTTTCATCCACGATGCCCTTGGCCTTGATTGATTCCAGGCCGCTCATCACATCGCGGTCTGGACCGTCCCCGGCATCGTTGAAGATGGCGTGCTGGTAGGTGTTGCCGAGATTATCGCTGCCGCGATAGTTGGGCGAAAACACCAGGTAACCATGCGCGGCCAGCAACTGCGGCAGCGGGGAGAAACTGGTGGTGGAGGCGGCCTGCGGCCCGCCGTGAATCAGCAGCACCAGCGGGAGCTTCGTCCCCGGCTCGTACTCGGGCGGATAGACCAGGATTCCATCCTCGGAAAAGCCGTCCGGTCCACTCCACTGGACCGTTTCGACCCGCCCCAGTTTCAGGGCAGCGACTTCTGCATTGAAATCCGTCAGCCGCCGTGGAGACGCATCCGTCGAAGGCATGTAATATAGCTCATCAGGCCGGTCGGGTTCGCCGCCGACAAAGGCGATGCTGCCATCTTTGCTGACGCTAACCTCGACCCAAAAGGCCCATTTGGGATTCACGCGTCCCAGGTTCAGCCGCTGAGCGCTCCCCGCCAACGGGACGCGCCACAGCGCCACCGCAGTGCCGTCGTGGCCACCTGTAAGCACGGATTCCGCGTCCGGCATCCAGATGGATTGAAACAGGCAGCGGTCAAGCCCCTTGGTCAAGTTCGTTCCCGGCCCGCCGCTGGCCGGGGCCACAAAAAGGTCGTTCACGTTGTAAGGGTCGCGATCACGATTGCACCAATACATCACCTTCGTGCCGTCCGGCGAGAATGACGGGAAGGACTCCAGTAAAGACCCGCCCGTCAGCGGCTGGACCGCGCCAGTGGCAAGGTCAATGATTTGGACGGCGCATTTGTCCGAATCGCCCGTGTGCGGCGTGGCCTGGCGGACGAAAGCGATGCGTTTGCCGTCCGGCGACCAGGACAGAGGCGACGCGGGTGGGCTGGGCGGCAGCACCCAGGGCAGCGACCATGAGCCGGAGGTTTGTCGCCGCGCCTTGCCGCCCTCGGACGACACCAGCCACAGGTGGACTGGCATCGGCGCTTCCTTCGTGAACATATCGTCGTTGCCTACCTCGAATGCGTCCTCGCCCTTCTCGATTTCCTTCTTGTTAGGCGCCTCGTCGGCTGCGGTGAAGGCAATCTCCTTGCCGTCACGCCGCCAGGAGAACTGTTGCACCGAAGTCGGAGATTTCGTGATTTGTTGCGCCTCGCCGCCATTCATGGGCAGCACAAAAATCTGGTCCGCCGCGTCCTTGCCGGTTCCGTGGGGTGCCAGGAACGCGAGCCGATCACCCGTTGGCGACCAGCGGGGATACCCCACCTTTTTGCGTTCCTGCGTCAGGGGCCGGTGTTCTCCCGACGCCACGTCCACCAGAACGAGTTGCCTCGCCCATTGATTCGTATCGGCTTCCGCCCGTTGGAGGACGACCACGATGGACCGCCCGTCCGGCGCAAGCTGCGGGTCGGACAACCGCACCATGCGATTCAGATGTTCGAGTGAAAAATGGTTGGTGGACGACGCTATCGGATGGGTCACGTCAGCGGCTGAAGCCGGAACCTGCGACCAAAGCGCACCAACGGCCAGCACGAGCCTGGCTTCGACGACGAAGAGACGGGCTGAGATTCTCATGGGACGGCCTCAAAGTAGCAGCTTTGTGCCCAAACGGCAACTGAGCCTCACCCTTGGGGCGCGCGCTGAGGTCTGCCTCGGTCGTCCAGGCCATCCGTTTCAGACCCTCCACCACCCGCCGCTCGGCCTGCGCGGCCTCCGCCCCCTGCACCGCCTCCCCAAAAGCGTTTCCAGGACCAGGTGAAAGTGGTTGCGCAATGGGGGCCGGCGCCATCAATTGTCGCTCCACTGGTAAGCGTATTCCGCCGGCGGATCATAATTGCAGGCAACACCCATAGGCCCACGCGCCCCGTTCCAACACATCTTACTGCGCTCACCGAAACGCTGTTAGGATGTGACCGGCACCCCCCACCTGCAGCCCATCACCTCTATTTGAAAAGAAGTTTGCGTTCAGCTCGTCGGGGCCCACGTCGCGAACGCTGCCATACCCCATGTCGAGGATCGCGGCTACCAAGGCGCTCGGTTCGAAATAGCCGCGAAACGGTTCACCCGCTGCCCCAACCCGCGCGGCCAGCGCCTCGAATCCAGCACGTTGCCGCGTCCCCAACGTCTCCGGCGGAATGACGTAATCGAACACGACTCCTCCTCCGTTCGCCGCCAGCGGCGCGATTGCCCTTAGGGCCGAAAGGACATTTGTGGACTCGAGGTACGGCGTCACCCCGAGCCAAGAGAAGAAGCTCGGCTCGTGGGTGTGCAGGCCGGCCGCATGGAGGACTGCCGGTAACCGCTCCATCGCAAAGTCCGCCGCCACAAACGTCACGGCCTCCGGGACGGGGATCTGCGCCTGCCCAAGGCGCTGCCGCTTCCAACCCTGTGTAGCCGGATGGTCCACCTCAAACACTCGCAGACTTGGATACGGATTCCGGTAGGCAAAGGTGTCCAGGCCGGCTCCCAGCACCACATACTGTCGAACCCCGGCCCCGACAGCTCGCTTTAGCGCGTCCTCCGCCAGCCGACTTCGCACGGCCAGAAATGCACGCAGCCGTCGGGCGAGCGGTCCGCCCTCCAACCGCCCTGGATCCGCGCGCATCGCGGCAGCTTGGGCCTCTCCCAAGATCGTCAGGGCGAGCGGATCGTCAAAGATGCGCGGCACGTCCAGCAGTTGGTGGGCTGCACGCCGTATCGCGGTACGCTCGGCTGTCAGACTCGCTCGACTCTCAATCATGCTATTGCTGCCGAACGACCCGGCTCAGGCAGGCCGGGGCAATGATAACCGATTGCCGACCGAGAGCGAATCCCGGCCTTGCCTGCAGCCGAATGGTTCGGCTTTCGTTGGTAAATGCTCATCCAGGTACTAATTCGACATCAGGCGAAAGTATTGAGCTGGTCCAGAGATATTGTTCGTGTAAGGACTGACCGCCCCCAAAATATTCGTGTACGCACCGCTTGGTGCCGGAGCCGCTTGCAATGTGCAAGACAAGTTTGTCCAAGTCAGGATCACCGCGGAGTCGCTTAACCGAATGTCAATGGTAACTGGCTCGAAATTAGCCTGCCACCCGCTGCTCTCGGTTATTGTCCTGACCCCGGGACTATCATCAATCACGACCACAGGCTGCATGATGAAATCCAACGACGGCTGTTTGGTGTACGTCGGAACAGGCGACGCAACAACTGATACCACCGTATTAGTCTTCCCATTCGTATCAGTGACGAGTGTGATAAAAGTAAAGACATTCACAGGCTGCCAACTGTTGAACGCGAAACCGGCATCTGGAATGGCTACCATGTTGTAGGTTTGACCGACTTCCAACAACTCGCCATTTGTAAGCGGAGAAACACTGCCGCCGCCATTGATGAACAAGGACAGCGGTGCCATAGTGCCTTGAGCATAAGTCTGGTTAGGGCTGCTTGCTGCTATCAGCGTGATCAGGGTGAGTAATTGGAAGCTGATCATGAGCCTCGTAGTGTTGCCGAACGGACCGGCTCAGGCAGGGCGCGCCCGAGACATCCGAATTGGAACAGAGACGCAATCGCGACGTTGCCTGAAGCCGGATAGGCGAACGAAGCCGCTGCGCGGGGCGGACGATTTAGGGCGTAAGGGAGCGCCCGGAGTTCCAGACTGCGGGCTATGACAAATATCCATTCCCATCCAACTCCCTTACGCCAGAAGTTCATTGAGTATCTCACGCTCAACCGCAAGGCCGAGCGCACGGTTCATACGTATGTCAGTTTCATCTACTCGCTGGCCAAGCATGGCCGGCGCTCCCCCGACCTGCTCGAGCCTGAGGACATTCGACAATGGCTTTATTACCTGATTGCCGAGCGCAAGCAAGCCGCTTCCACCGTCAATCTGGCCATCAACGCCGTGCGTTCTTTCTACGGCGGCCTGCTCCAGCGCGACATCGAGCCGCTCCTGCGCCAGATCAAGCGTCCCCGGCGCCCCGCCTTGGCCCCGCGGCTCTACAGCATGGCCGAAGTCGAAAAGCTCCTGACCTCCCGACGCAGGGCGGCGCCACCTGGGGGAATCCAACCCCCTCCTCCTACTTCTCCTCTAACGTCCTCGGCCCGCCGCAGCCGCTTCGTCCAACCAGCGAGGTAAGCAGCGCGCCCGGGTTAAGTCTCGCGACATTCCCAACCGCTCCGCCGGGCGCGCTGCCTGCCTCGCATCTTTGTTAGGGCGTT
>Ga0326727_10020718_pt1 | contig 13013 bp, 11 predicted proteins | sample MB2enrmetagenome_FD_207643 | JGI IMG/M metagenome (GOLD analysis project Ga0326727, IMG submission 207643) | Lab enriched peat soil microbial communities from McLean, Ithaca, NY, United States - MB29MY | ecosystem: Environmental > Terrestrial > Soil > Wetlands > Peat | place: USA: New York...
TACCCTTACGGCACCCGAAGAGTTATCGCGTTGCGCGGAAACGCCGCCCAGGTTGCGCTGGCCGAGTGGCTGTTTCATCAGTTGGGTGCGCCGGCCAGTGAGCAGATTCGCCCAAAATGATCCGGTGAGCAGTTCATAGCTCGCGGCTTGAAATCGCACGCGGTGCGTGGCGTTTGAGAAATCGGGCGCACGGCGCCTTGACCTGCCTGCTCGGGCGCGGGAAGAAGCCGGACCAGTGGGTTCGGCGCGGACGTGGGCGTCCGCCCCACGTTTGGTCTTGAACCGCGAGATTCCCGCAGTTTGGGGGTTTCGTAGCCTGTCACCGAATTGAGAATTCATGGGGCTGTCATCCTTCTGAAATCGTTATGGAGTGATTCTGGAGGGTGGCGGAAAGCCGTAAGATCGCGCTCATCTATATCGATGCCGGCGGAGGGCACCGGGCGGCGGCCACGGCGTTGTGTGAGGTCATTCGGGAGCAGCGGCGTCCGTGGCAGGTGGAGATGTTCTCGATCCAGGACCTGCTGAATTCCATCGACTTGATCCGGAAGTGCACGAGCATTCCCTTTCAGGAAGTCTATAACATCATGCTCCGGCGCGGTTGGACGCTGGGCACGGCGCAGACGATTCCACTGATGCACTTACTCATCCGGCTGTCCCACGGCTCGCAGGTTCGGGTTCTGGAGCGCCATTGGGCGCAATACCGGCCGGACCTGGTGGTGTCTCTGATTCCGCATTACAATCGCGCGCTCAAAACGGCGCTGGACCGCGCGTGGCCGCGCAGCCCGTTTGTGACCGTGCTCACGGACATTGCCGATTACCCGCCGCACTTCTGGATTGAGCGCCAGGAGCAATACGTCATCTGCGGGTCGAACCGCGCGGCGGGACAAGCGCGGCAGCTTGGAATTCCCGATGATCGCGTGCTGCGCACCTCCGGCATGATCCTCAATCCGAAGTTCTACGCGCCGGTGACGGGCGATCGCCACAGCGGGCGGACGCGGTTGGGCCTGGAACCCGACCGGCCAACCGGGCTGGTGCTGTTTGGAGGCGAGGGTTCGCGCGAGATGCTGAGGATTGCCAAAGCCCTCAACCGGCCCGATAGCGGGGTGCAACTGATTCTGCTGTGCGGCAAGAACGACGCAATCGCCGGCGAGTTACGGGCCATGAAGAAGCGGATTCCCATGTTGGTGGTGGGGTTCACTCGGGAAGTTCCGTCTTACATGGATTTGGCCGATTTCTTCATCGGCAAACCGGGGCCCGGCTCGATCAGCGAAGCGCTGGCGATGCGGTTGCCGGTCATCGTAGAGCGCAACGCCTGGACCATGGCCCATGAGCGCTACAACGCGGAATGGATCGAGGAACAGGGCGTCGGAGTGGTGGTCCGCAACTTCTCCGCTGAAATTTGCGATGCCGTCCGGACGTTGCTGGCGCCCGATAACTATGGACGATTCCGGCAGCGTGCCGCCGCAATTCGCACCTCCGCGGTCTACGAGATCCCCGACCTGCTCGAGCGCATTCTGGTTAGTGGGGAGCGCTACGGCGTAGCACGTATCCCAGCGTGAAATAGAGGAGCACTCCCATGGGGACGGAGATGCATAACCACCCGGTCACGGCGTTCCAGACAGCACCGCCGAATCCGGCGCGGTATCCGAACATCCACGATCCGGTTCGCGTGAACGGAACCAGTAGCGCAACTTGCACGGGAGTCGCGATCAGGTTCACCAACTGAAGGGCCGGCAGGTTCAGGCGGAGCGCGATGGCGGCCAGGCCGCACAGAATGGTGGGACAGCCATAGACGGGAAAGGCGCCAAGCACCAATCCGACGGCGACGATCAGGGCGATCTGGTGCGGAGGAAGTCCTTCGGTAGCGGCAGCCAGCTTCGAGGCGATCTTTCTCACGTCAGCACCTCCCTAACGACCCAAGGCATGCGGTGTTTCCAGAGGATCGAAAGCGGCGTGGCGACGCCATCCGCGGCGCGGTAGAAGATGCGGTCGGTCCAACGCTCGCGGCCGGGATACTCGGGGTAGCGCCGAAGTACGTCCCAGACGGATTCCAACATGCGGGCCGGCATGGACTCCCGGTAGTGCGGCATGAAGAGCACCACGCTGTGACCGGAACGGACCTCGCCGGCAAACTCGGCGAACGACGTGGCGTTGGTCAGGTTGAGGCAGGCCGCCGGTTCGCAGGCATGCCTGTCGCCGCCGGATATGACCGGCCGCGACCATTGCCGCGCGAGATCCAAAACGGCCCGGTTCTCGCTCCAGCGCCGCGTCCCATTCAGCTCGAAGGCGTGAAACAGGTGGTTGCACTCCCGCAGAACCCGGTCGAGCGCACGCGTGTGATCGGCTTGTTCCACGCCTTCCTCCAGCCAGAACGGGTGGTTCAGAACGATCAGGACGCCTGGAATCCGGCCCAGCTCGCCCAGAATCGCCGGCAGCCAGCTTCCGACCGGCGCCGCGGTATGAGCGGTCATCAAGGACATCCACGCACGCGCCGAACCCGGCGGCAGGTTGTGAATCCCCAAGTGCAGGATCGATCGCTCGTAGGGCACGGTCCATTCAACGGAAATCGGCTCGCCTTCGAGCGCGAGGCCGGCGTCGATATTGTCGTGGTCGGTGAGCGAGACCAGCGGGCGCAAGCCCAGATTCGCGATCTGCTTCCGCTCCAGGCGCAAAGCGGAAGCGGGCGTCAGCGGCGGTGTCCAGTAGGCGCGCGCGAAATCGACCGCCGGCAGCGGACCGCGCTGGTATCCGCGGACGATCTGCGAAACGCCGGGAACATTGTGCAGGTATCGCGGCAGGAACGACAGGCATTCCTCGGAATGCATGGTGTGGCCGTGAAGGCAGACCGCCGTGGCGAATCCGCCGACCGCGCCTGGTTGGTCCCAGAACAGCGACACTCTTGAGTGGTCCATAATCCGCAGCTTAGGGCGGCGGTGGTTACAGTACGATCTCAAACGTGCGCTGTTTCTGCAAAACATTTCGTGGAGGAAATGCTTTGCTGAAGCCGAGCACGCGGCCGCCGGCTCTCAGGTATTGACGGATGAGCACCGGGACCCCTTTGCCGTCGTCTTCAATGTCCGCGATGGAGAGCGAAAGGTCCTCGATATCGGCCGCCGCGGCGGCGAATCGCTTGATCTGCCGGTTGCGCGGCGTGCGGTCACGGAATCTTCTTCGCGGGGCCACGAGCCCCGCCAGTTCGTGCGACGCCCGATGGGCCAGGTACGCCGCCATCAGGCTGCGCGACGCGGCGCGGTAATCCGGGCTGATGCTCACGGCGCCAAACAGGACCGGCGCCTCCGGCCTCCTCGCGACCGCTCGCGTGATCCCCTTCCAGAGGAGCCACAGCGCGGCGTAGTTCTTCTGATACTCCGGCGCCACGAAAGACCGCCCCAGCTCGACGGCGGGACCGATGCGCTCGAAGAACTGCCAATAGTGCTGGTCGAACCGATCGAGGTCGGCGTGCTTCCCCGTGCCTTCCCCTACCTTCCGGAAAGCCAACTCGCGGCAGCGGCCGATTTCCGCCAGCATCCGGGGAATTCGCGAAGCGGGCGCCAGGTACACGGAGTAGTTTCGGTCGCCCGCCAGTTCGCATTCCGCCGGGAGGGCAGCTACCTCCCCCGAAAGGAGCCGCTCGGCTCCCAGCGGTGCGATCGTCCGGACCCGCGGCGAGGAAAATGGCGAGGAGGGCGCGGGCTCGGATCGATTCGATAGAAAGAATGTTCGCGATCGCATGTAGGCGGTCGCCTGTTCGGCATTTCGGTACCCCGCCAGCATGGCGTGACGGATGGGCGAGCCGATCCGCAGGCGGACGGTCCGGCCCCGCATTCCGCCGAACTCCCGCGCCAGCGCCATGGTTCGCAGTCTGGGGTGCAAGATCCCCGCAAGCTGGAAGGGAATGCTGTTGGCGCCTTCGAAAAACGCCGGGACCACGGCGCAGCGGGCGCGCAATGCCAGCCGGGCGGCACTGGTTTTCCATCGCGGATCGGTGACGGAAAGCTCCTTCCAGTCCAGGTGCGCCACTTCGCCGGCGGGGAACACCGAGAGGAGGCCGCCGCCGGCCAGCCAGTCCACAGCGGCCCGCAGCGGCGCCCGGTTCTCGATCTGTGCCGTGGGAGTTTGAAACGGGTTTACCAGGATCATCTGTTCGCGCAATTCCGGTATCCCGCCGAGCATGGAATTGGCGAGGATCTTCAAATCCCGCCGGACGCGGTCCAGCATGGCTATAAGAATCAGGCCTTCGACGATCCCATACGGATGGTTGGCGACAATGATGGCCGGGCCCCGAGCCGGAATTCGCTGGAGGTCGCCGCTGTCCACCCGGAAGCGGATATCGAGCGACTCGAGCAGGCGCTCCGCGAACGGCGCCCCGGTTCCACTTTGCCGGGCGTTCTCGAAACTGTCCATCACCTCGGTCGGAATGAGGAGCTTGTGCCAGGCGGGCGCCAGCGGCTCCGCCCAGGAGCGCAACGTCCGGGGGAGAATCGGTGGCATGGACAACGGGATCTGCGGCGCGGCGGTGTGCACGGTCTGAGGTTCGCACGGGCTTGGTTACGGCTCTGTGAAGGAGTGATGAAATCGCGGCACCAGCCGCGACTGGGGCTTGATCTTGAATACGTAGCTCTTGACGGCCACGAGGGTGGATTCGCCCTCCGATCCGCAAACGGCTCCCCTCACATACATCTGGAGCGGCGTCCTCTCCATCAATTTGGCGGGCCAGTCGATGAATAATTCCACCTGCGATCCGACCGCCAACGGGTGCTGCGCAACAAAAATGGCCATGTGGCGTCCGATAGCGACGGTCAGGCCGGTGCCCGCAGCGACTACGTGCCCGCTCCTACGCGATTGATAGCGCAAGGGCAATGAGATAGGGCGCGGTTGCTTCATTTTCGCGGCACCAGCCGCTCGGGCTGCCGGTTCGGGAGCCCGACCGTCACCCAATCCACGCCTGCCTCGCGAGCGCCGGCATCCGGCCGTGAGGGGTCGGGCGATTCGGTGAGGACGGTTCGGACTCGACGCGTGCACAGATCGCACCTGCAGATTTGTTCCTGGTTGTCGCATGCATAAGGGCGCATGTGGCCTAGCATGGCTGACGAACATCTCGGTACGATGACGAGTCTGTAAAGAATTAGTGCCCAAACCAGCCCGGCCCAATTCTGAGATGGTGGCTGACGGAATCCGGCACCACCAGGTAGAGCAGAAAGCCCACGGTGGCGTGCGCCAGCCCCAGAATGTACAGATTCCGGTACCGCCGGTAGAGGAGCGTAGAGCAGTAACCCGCGGGAAAGGCCGCCAGCATCAGAAACCAGTTGGGGGTGTGAACGCCGCAGAAGAGCGCCGCCGCCATCAGGGACGCCGCCCGGCGTCCCAGCACGGCCTGGAACCGGTTCAGAGAATAACCGTTGAGGACGTACTGCTGAAACACTCCCCACGGCACGTACGCGGCCAATGAGGCCAGCGCGGTCCCGACCCCGATGGGCCGCAAGGTATGCAGCAGGACGCCCGACGCCAGCATGAGCAACGACAGGAATGCCAGCAGCGGCCCGATATCCCGCCAGCACTCGCCCATGTTGCGCGTGCGGAAGCCCAGGCTATAGGCGCTTTCCCGGCGGACCAGGTGCGAGAGCAGCATCAGTCCGAGGATGGCTACCCACGCGGCGCCGTGGGTATAGCGCCAGTTCCAGATGTACGCCAGGATCATGGCGTAAACCAGCAGCGGCTCCAGAATGGCGAGCTTTCGAACCGTGGTTCCCTCCACACCGGCAAGGGACTGAGACGCGGCGAGGCCCGCGGCGGTTGCCGAAGTAGCCGTGAAGAAATCGCCCGCAAGCGGGCGATGGGCAAGCTAAAGCATGCCCCACCAGTGTCCGAACTCGAACGCCTGCGTCTCAAAAAGGGACACCGGCCCCGCCGCTTTCCACGACCCCCTGCTGCCATGGCCAGCGGCGATGGGAAAGCCGGATCGGCCCTCGGATTGCTCCCTCCGGCGCGTGTACCCGTACCGCTGGTCTTCCCTGGCGCTGGTTGCCTGCCACGCCTTGGCCCAATCGTCCCACATCGCCGTGCTGCCTCCCCCGCCGCGGGCGCTGGGCTTTCTGACGCGGCCCTATCGGCAGAGGATCGTCCCCCCGATCAATCTGGCCAATTCCAGCCGCCTGGCTTCCCTGATTCGCGCCGGTAATCTGTATTTGACGGCACAGGACGTGATTGCGTTGGCGCTTGAAAACAACATCGATATCGAAACTCAACGGTATGGCCCGCTGCTGTTTCGCGAGGACCTTCGCCGCGCGCAGGTGGGCGGCAATCTGAGGGTTCCCAGCACTGCCATCGCCGCCGGGCCGCAGAGTGTGAGCCTGGCCGGCATCAACGTGGGCAACACCAGCCTCTCCTCGGGCACCGGCGTCAGCTCGAGCGGGGGAATCACCGTGTCGTTCGGGTCCGCCATCCCCAATTTAGATCCCTTTGTCTCGATGTCGGCCAGCCTGGGCCACTACACCTCTCCGGAGAGCAACATCATTGTGGACCAGACCAACTACCTGGTGGAGGGAACGCGATCGTTCAGCGTCGGTTATAGCCAGCAGTTCCTGCCGGGGACGGGTGTCTCCGCCTCGTACGGCGCCTCGCGGAACAATAGCAACAGTCCCAGCAACCTGCTGAACCCGGTCGATTACGGCAGTTTGAGCGTGAGCGTGACGCAGAACCTGCTGCAGGGCTTCGGCTCCTCGGTGAACAGCCGCTACATCCGCATTGCCGGAAACAATGTCAAGGTGTCCGATCTGCAACTCAAGTTTCAGGTGATCACCACGGTTGCCGCCGTCCTGAATCTGTATTGGGACCTGGTAACCTTCGACGAAGACCTGCGTCTCAAACGGCAGGCGCTGGAGGCGGCCCAAAAACTGTACGAGGACAGCAAGAAGGAGGTCGCTATTGGCGCCAAGGCGGCCATCGAAGCGACCCGCGCCCAGGCCGAGATTCCAGCCCGCGAGCAGGATGTGCTGCTGGCGCAGACCAATATCCTGCAACAGGAAATCGTCCTCGAAAACGCCTTGAGCAAACACGGAATTGAAGACCCCGCGCTGGCGGATGTGCACATCGTTCCGCTGGACCATATCGAAGTGCCGCCGACGCTGGATCTCCCTCCGACCAAGGAACTGGTGGCACAGGCGCTGGCGCAGCGCGCGGACCTACAGCAAAACCGGCTCAACATCGCCAGTCAGGCCCTGGTGCTCAAGGGAGATCGAAGTGAGCTGAAACCCCAGTTGACGGCCTTCGCCACATTTACCAATCACGCGCAGGCCGGAGTTCCCAATCCCCTCAACGTAGGGTACGAATATGGCACTCCCGACCCGTTTTATCTTGGCGGTTACGGCACGGCCGTGGGCCAACTTTTCCGCCGCAACTTTCCGGACTACTCCGCCGGTGTTTCCGTGACGTTCGCGCTCCGCAATCGCGCGGCGCAGGCCGACTACGTAACCGACCAGTTGCAGCTTCGGCAATTGCAACTCGGGATCGAAAAGAGCGTCAACCAGGTGGGCGTGGACGTCCGCAATGCCGTGATCGGCCTCCAGCAGGCGCAGGTCCGCTACCAAACCGCCGTCAAGACCAGAGAACTGGCCGAGGAAACCCTCACGGCGGAGCAGCGAAAGTACCAGCTTGGCAGCTCCTCCAACGCGCTGGTGATCCAAGCCCAGCGCGACGTGGTAAACGCGGAAAGCGAAGAGGTGCAGTCCATGGCGAACTACACCCATGCCCATATCGCCTTCGAGCAGGCGCTGGGAATCACGCTGGAGAGGAACGGCATCACCATGACGGAAGCCGCCGCGGGGACGGTCCAACGCCAGTCTGCGCTGCCAGACCCTGGTCCGGGGGTGAAATAGGAGCCGCCTATGAGGGACACGCGTCTGCGACTATTCCTGGCCGGCTCTCTTCTCGGCGCCGTGCTGATTTCCGGCCTCGACGGGCAGCAACTTTCGCCCATCGCCCCAGTCAAACCCGGCGGCATGCCCTTCATCCGGTCCTATCGGACGGACACCGTGCCGCCGCTTCGCGTGTCCGATTCATCGCGCCTGCATGGGATGATTCGGGCCGGGAACCTTTATCTGACGGCGCCGGATGCCATCGCCATCGCCATCGAAAACAACCTGGACCTGGAGGTGGAACGGTACCGGATCCTCGCGTCCGGATGGGACTTGCAGCGTCTCGAATCGGGTGGGGCGCTGCGTGGTGTACAAAGCGGGAGCGGCGCCAGTGTCACGCTGGCCTCCGGGCAAGGCGTGGCCGGCAGCCGGAGTGGCGGCGGTGGGGCGGCGGCCCAAGCCGGGGCTGCCAACATCCAGCAAATCGGCCCCGTTACGCCGCAACTCGACCCGGTTTTCACCACCTATACGGTTCTGGGGCACCAGACCTATCCTCTGGACCAACTTGTGCAATCCGGCACCAACGAACTGGTCTACACTACCCGGTCTTACTACGGCCAGGTGTCGCAAGGCCTGTTGAGCGGCGGCACGGTGCGCATGACGTACAACGGGGCATACCTGAATGAATCGGCGCCCACCGACGTTCTGAATCCGACTTCCTCGGCGAGCCTCGGGGTGGTCATTGGTCACAATCTGCTGAAGGGTTTTGGCGAGCGCGTCAATGGCCGCTTCATCCGGGCGGCGAGACGGCGCGCGGCCAGCTCGGATCGCGGATTCCAGATGCACCTGATGGCGGTGGTGGCCAACGTCCTCGACCGGTACTGGGACCTTTCGGTGGCGTCCGACGATGTGAAATACAAGCGGCGCAATCGCGACATCGCCCGGGAGTTCGATGAAGCCACGCGGAAGGAAATCGCCGTGGGCGCGATCCCGGCGGTCGACCAGATCCGCGCCAAATCGGCCCTGGCGCTTCAGGAACAGGCGCTGGCGGTGGCCCTGAACGCCGCCGAGCAACGGGAAAACGCTCTCAAGGACGCCCTGAGCTGGCACGGGCAGGCCGACCCCGCGTTGGCCGCCGCGCACATTATCGCGGTCGATCCGCTGGCGGTTCCCGAGACCGACGATTTGCCCCCTCTGCGCGAGCTTCTGGCAACCGCCATGAACCGGAGGCCGGATGTAGCCGACGCCAAAATGAGGGCGGAACTGGCGGAAATGCAGGCGTCCAGCATTTCCAACGGTTTGCTTCCCAGCTTGCAGGTCTACGCCGCCAGCACCAACGCCGGCCAGACCGGCCAGGCCGTTCCGGGGGCCAACCCGGACCCGTATTTTGTGGGCGGCGCCGGTGCGGCCCTGGGACAGGTGTTCCGCCGCAACTTTCCCAATGAGCGCGTGGGCGTGCGCTTCTCGGCCCCTTTGGAAAATACCCAAGCCCAGGCGGATCATGCCATGGACCAGTTGACACACCGGCAAACCCAATTGAATGCGCAGAAGACCTTCAATCAGCTTGCGGTGGAGGTTTCCAGCCAGGTGATGGCTCTCGATCAGGCGCGCGCCCAATATCAGGCGGCCGTCGCACACAGAACCATCGTGGAGAAATTACTCCAGGGAGAAGAGAGAAGATTTCAGATGGGGGCCTCCACCATCGCCACCGTGGTGGGAGCGAGGCGCGATCTGGCGACGGCTCAATCCAGTGAGCTGGCGGCGGCCGCCGCTTACAAGCACAATCGAATCGCGCTCGACCAGGGCCTCGGGCTGACCCTGGAGGCGAACCACATTTCCGTCGAGGATGCCATCTCCCTCGCGGCGCCCTAAAAAAGGGGACAGACGCATTTTCCTGGATGGAAAATGCGTCTGTCCCCTTTTCAGAAGAAGAAATGCTTGGTCCAATCCACCATGGCGTGCAGAGCCGCCGAGGACAGCACCGTCGATGCTCGTTGGAAGACCATGCCGTAGGCCATGCCCGCAATAGTCGCCAGGATCATGTAGCGCCAGTTCGGCAACGGCTGCGGTCCGTTATCCAGGTGCGCGCAGCCGAAGATCAGACTGGCCGCCAGCAGCGTGCGCCAGCTCGCGCCGAAGCGCTGCATGATGAGGTTCTGGATGAGCGCGCGGAACAGGATCTCTTCCGGCAGCGCCGTCCCCGCCAGGATGATCCCGAAAGCTCCGGCCATCCGGCCACCGGTGGCCGCGGCCCCGGGCCAGTGCGGCATGGGAATGAACCCGAGGGCGATCCCAACAACCATTAACACCGGCGCCGTGATGGCGAAAGCCGCCATCGGCAGCCCGAAATCGGACCCCCGCCGCGGCAGGCTGTATTTCATCCCTGAGAATGAGCGGTACCCGGTGAACAGCACCAAGCCCAGGAGAATCGCGATCCCATACGCCACGCTGTGCAGGAACCCTTGCGCCGGACGCGGAACCAGGCGGGCGCCGGCGGCGAATTCGAGCGGCAACCAGAGCAGCAGAATGGCCACGCAATCGAGCGCCGCCGGCCGCGGGATGAACCCGGCGGGGCGCCCTCTGGGCCCAATCCACGCGCAGACCACCGGCGCGGCTGTGTACCCTAAGACGAGCGCCGCCAGTGAAAGACTGAACGCGCCCGCCAGTGCGGCCGCGCCGCTAAAGATCGCGGTAAGAACAAACGGAACGACCCAGATGGCCGCGGGGCGGGCATGTAACGCATGCCGCACACGATTCTGCACCGTGGGCAGGAGGAATGCCAGGACGGCTGCCAGCAGCAGCGCCATGACCAGAGTTTGCACCTACTTGACTACGATTCCCCGCTCGTCCAGCAGTTCGCCCGTCTGGGTGAGCAGGTTCAGCAGATTCATTCGAACGCCGACCTGGTTGGTGACCACCGCCGATTCCGCCTGCACCAGCACGGTCTGCGCGTTGATCACGTTTTGGTTGGTTTCGGTGCCGAGCTGAAACTTGGTGTTTTCGGCGTCCAGGTTCTTCTGCGCGAAATCCATGGCGGTTTTGGCCAGCTTCAACTGTTCTTTGGCGCCCTCCAGTTTGGAAACGGCAGTCAGGATGTTCAGCCGGATGGCCTGCCCCTGGTTGCGCACGGTGAGCATGTCGGTTTTCTTCTGGACGATGGCGGTGGCCATGGCCGCCGAGGCGGCGCGATTCTTGATGGGAAGGTTCAGGGTGAGGCCCGCATAGTAGGTGGGATAGCCGAATCCGAACATCTGGTCCAGAGCATCGGCGATGCCGCCCGGAATCACAGTCGATACAGTGCCGGCCCCGGTGATTGTCGAAAAGCCGGGGTTGTACATGCCGCCGGTACCATTGGATTGGTAATACAGGGAAAAGGAGAGGTTCGGAAGCAGGCCGTTCTTGGCGGAGTGTATCCCGAGGTCGTCCACATCCAGCTTCTGCAAGGCCTGTCTGATGGCCGGATGGTTCACCAGCGCCTTGGCCACCGCCTGCTCGGCATCCACGGCGATGGAATCGGCAGGCCCCAGGTCCACCGGCTCGGTCAGGGAGATGGGGAGCTTGCGGATCTCCGGATCGAGGTCGGCGCCCACCTGGTGACGCAGCGCATCCTCGGCCTGGTCCAGGGCGAATTTCGCCTGCGATACACTTAATTCGGCGGTCGCCAGCGACTGCTCGGGGTTATAAATATCGAGTGGCGAGAGCGCTCCGAGTTCCAGTTCTTTCTGCATGTACTTCAGAAACTCGGCGGCATTGTTCTGGCCGCTTTCCGCCACCCTCACGTTTTCACGCGCCGATATCACGTTCCAATACGCGCTCTCGGCGATGTTTACGAAGGTCAAGAGCTGCTGCCGCATGGCGTATTCCGATATGCGGTAATTGCTCTGCGCCGTCATCAGCGGAATCCGGTTCACATACGAGCCGCGGTTCTGGATCAACGGCTGGGTGACGCTGAACCGCATGTTGGCCGTGAGCGCCGGGTTGTAGTTGTTGTAAGAGTTGGTCTGGGAGCTCTTGGCCCCGGAAAAACTGGCCGTATAGCTCAACCCCTCCGGCAGCGTCTGGCTGTACTGGAGGTTATAAGGCTGGGTGAGCGATTTCGTCAGGGACGCGGCATTCTGAGCGGTGGTGGCATTGGTAGGCACGGTGGTGGACCGGGTGGTGGTAAAGCTGGCGAGGGCCTTGGGATCCCAGACGCCGAACGCCGCCAGAATATTGTTCCTGGGAATCTCCAGGCTGATCAATTGGAGCTGGATGTCCGTGTTGTTGGCCATCGCCAGCTCCAGGAAGTGCTTCAGGGAAAGCTCCAGCTTGCCGCCGACGACGAAGTCCTTCAGCCGCACCGGATCTTTCAATTCGACCTTGGTCTGGGTCTTCTGAAACGTCTCGCGAAAGTAAGCCGGCTTGGGGAACGACGACGTCTGCGCCAACGCGCCCGCCGTCAGGAGGATGCCTATAAATATAGTTCGGGACAGCATAGTTCTACTCGTAACGAATAGCCTCGATGGGATCCAATTTGGCGGCCTGAACGGCCGGATAAATTCCAAACAACAGCCCGATAAATACCGACACGCCGAAAGCAATGGCAATGGAAGAGCCGGTCACTACGGTCGACCAGCCCGCGGCGGACGCAATCACCTGCGACAATGTGAATCCGAAGGCGATGCCGATCAGACCGCCGGCAATCGAGATCAGGACGGCCTCGGTGAGGAACTGGCGCACGATGTCGCTCTGGCGGGCGCCAATGGCGCGGCGGATGCCGATTTCGCGCGTCCGCTCGAGCACCGTCGCCAGCATGATGTTCATGATGCCGATGCCGCCCACCAGCAGCGAAATGCCGGCGATGCAGATCATGACAATGCTGAAAATGAACTGCGTTCGCCGCCGCTCCTCGAGCAGCCCCGCGGGCACCACCACGGTGAAATCGCCCGCGTCCTTGTGGGTCGCCTCGAGAATGGCGCGCACCACGTTGGAGGTTTCGATGGAATCGACGCCCGTTCCCACCTTCATATAAATGCCGTCGATTTCGTCCTTGAGATAGCTGGTATTGTCCTCGAACCGGCGCATCACCGTGTTCAGCGGCGCAATCACCATGTTGTTGCGGTTCACCGACTGCACGCCTTCCACTTCCGCGTCGCTGCCGGCCTGGGGCGTCAGCACCCC
>Ga0326727_10020719_pt1 | contig 13013 bp, 14 predicted proteins | sample MB2enrmetagenome_FD_207643 | JGI IMG/M metagenome (GOLD analysis project Ga0326727, IMG submission 207643) | Lab enriched peat soil microbial communities from McLean, Ithaca, NY, United States - MB29MY | ecosystem: Environmental > Terrestrial > Soil > Wetlands > Peat | place: USA: New York...
GCCGGCGCGCGCTAGCGCGGAGGTCGCCGCGAAGTGCTGCGAGTCGCCTAGGAGGCGCCCGTTACGTACCGAAATGCAGCGCATGGCAAGGCGAGTTCACGCGTTGACCGGTACGCTCGCCCGCAGGCCGTGGACGCGCGCCGAACGGCGCGTGGTGCTCAACGGATTTTTCGGCCGGCTGATGATCGCGGTGGAACCGGCCGTGTGCGCGGCGGTCTTCGGCCTCCTGGTCTTCGGCCTGATTCGCGCCAACCGCGCCGACGCGCCGGCCATCGTGCTGGCGCCGATCTTCGGACTCGGCGTGGTTGCGTTCGTGATCTACGCGATCGGCTTGATGGTCGGCCCGACCCGCGCGCTGCTCGAAACGTTCGGCCCGATCTTCGTCGTCGACGGCTACGTGCGATACCGCCGCCCAGACCTGCACTCCGACCCGTGTTCCAACGGCTACGTCGCCGTGCTCAACGAGGAGCAGCAGATGCTCTGCGAGTGGGAAACGACCGGCAAGCGCCCGTCGCGCGAACGCACCGAACCGGCGCTCGTGCAGTTCGCGCGCTACGGCGGCATCATCGCGATCGACGGCAGGCGTACCGCGCTGCTGCCCGAGCACTTCCCAGCGCTCGGGATCGGCGCGGAGCCGCCGAGCTTCACGAGCTGAGGTGCTCGCGCTCGTTGCGCTCGGCGTAACGCTCGCGGCGCTGCCCGCGCCCAGGACCGCGCCGGTGCCGCGCGCGATGCTCGGGACGTGGAGCGACGGCGCCTGCGGAAAGCCCGGAACCCGCTTGGTGATCGGCCCCAAAGTGGCTCGCCTGGCGGGCGGTCGCCCCATGCCGATCGTCTACTATTCCGACGACGACGGCGCGGGACACGGCGCGATCCACTGGCGCGGGGAAGGCAACGTCGACAACTTCGTCTACCTGCCCGCGAGCCGACGCATCGTGCACAACACGCAGGGCTATCACATGCCGGGACAGATCCTCTACCAACGCTGCTCGGCGAAAACCAGTTAAGGGCGGATCGCGGGCAGGTTCCAGTGCTGCCACACGGCGACCAGGCGCAAGACGAAGCAGGTCATGAACCCCGCGACCGTCACCGCGGCCGGCGCCGCGCCGGTCTTGCGCCCCGCGACCAAGACCGCGGCGCCCGCGAGCGCGGCGGTTCCGTAGATGTCGGTGCGCAGGATGTTGGGCACGTGCGCCAGCAGCACGTCGCGCACCACGCCGCCGCCCACCGCGGTGATGCCGCCGAGCAGCACCGCGCTGAAGGCCGGAATGCCGTAGTCGAGCGCTTTGCCCGCGCCGGCGACTGCAAAGAGCGAGAGCCCCGCGGCGTCGAGTCCTACGACCAGTTCCCGGGGGACGTGCGGCACGTATTCGTAAAAGACGAACGTGACCGCGCCGGCCGCCAGCGCCGTCGCCGAGTAGAGCCAGTCGGCGATCGCGCGCGGCGGCACCGAACCGATCAGCACGTCGCGAATCATGCCGCCCACGAGCGAGCTGGAAAACGAGAGGACCAGCACGCCGAGCACGTCGAGGCCGCTCGCGATCGCGACCGCGGCGCCCTCCGCCGCGAAGACGGCCGTCCCGCTCAAATCGAGCGCGCGTAGCGTCGCTCGCGCGCGGGCGGAAGCGTCTACTGCGCGAGCGGGACGTGCATCGACTGGAACCACGGCCAGATGTGGCCCACCATGCTCGAACCCGCGGTCATGGCCATGATCGAGATGACGATCAGAATTCCGGTAAAGAGCGCCAAGCGCACGCCCACCGGAATGCCCGAGGAAACGGGGACTTCGGCGGTAGCCGGATCGATCGGACGCGTATCGCCGTGCATCGTTACGCTCAGCCTCCCAAAACGCCGAAGACGGCGAGCAACACCAGAACGCAGCCGAAGGCCATCAAGCCCAGCAGCAGTTTGGTGACCGCGTTGTCGATGCCGGTGGAGTTCCAGTCGTTCTTCAACTGCACGGTGGTGGTCACGCCCACCACCAGCGCCCCGATGAAGGCCAAGCCGCGTTCGATCAAAGCTGCTGACATCGTTAGCGCCTCACCACAGATAGAACAGGAAGAAGAGCGCGACCCAAATGACGTCGACGAAGTGCCAATACAACGTCCCCGCGGTCAATCCGAAGTACTTCGACTCGGTGTAGACTCCCGAGCGCGCTTGCAAGCCGAGCACGCAGAGGAAGATCACCCCGATGAAAACGTGGAAGCCGTGCATCCCGGTCAGCGTGAAGAACGTCGCGCCCATGGTGCTGCCCGCCCACGAGATCGCCAGACTGCCGTACTCGTAGGCCTGGCCGCCGAGGAAGCCGATGCCCAACACGATGGTCGCGATCAACCAGCGGAAGAAACCCTGCCGGTTCTGATGCTTCCAACTCTCCATGGCGAAGTGCATCGTGGCGCCCGAACCGAACAGCACGACCGAATTGAAGGCCGCGAAGTTGACGTCGAAGCGCGGCAGTTGCCGCCCGCCCTCTACGATCGGCGGCCAGTTGGGCACCGAGTTGCGCAAATAACAATAGGCGAAGATGAACATCGAGAACAGGATGACGTCGCTGACCAGGAACAGCAGAAACCCGAGCAACCGGTTCTCGCGCTGTTCGTGGTAGGCGTGGTCGACGTTCTCGTAGCGCGCGCGAACGTCGTCGGCGCTGTCGTGCCCGGGCTGCGCGACGGTCGTTGCGGCCACCGCGTTAGACTCCCACCGCGGTGCGCGGCGGAGCCAGCGTCATCGGCACCGGAATCGCGTCCTGTTCGTTGTCGAGGTTGCGGTACGGCAGCGGCTGGTCGAAGTTGTAGGGCAGTCCGAGGACCGTCGGAATCTTCTTGAAGTTGTAGTAGGGCGGGGGCGAACTGATCGTCCACTCGAGCGTGCGCGCGCCCCACGGGTTGATGCCCGACGGCTTGCCCCACTTGAGGCTGTAGATCACGTTGAAGATGAGCAGCCCGGTGGCGGCCACCATGCCCAGCGACATGATCGATTCGAAGATGTTCCAGAACTGCGCCATCGGAAAGATCTTGGCGAACTCGACGTAGGTCGCGTAGCGCCGCGGCATGCCGAACAAGCCGAGGAAGTGCATCGGGAAGAACGTGCCGTTGAGCCCGATGAAAAACAACCAGAAGCCGAGCTTGCCCATGCGCTCGTCGAGCAGCCGGCCCGTCGCCTTCGGGAACCAGAAGAACACCGCGGCCAGGAAGCCCATCACCGCGCCGCCGCCGACCACGTAGTGGAAGTGCGCCACCACGAAGTACGTACCGTGCTCGTGCAAGTCGGCGGGCACTGCGGCCAAGAAGACGCCGGTGATGCCGCCGAAGGTGAACGTCACCAGAAAGCCCATGGCGTAGAGCATCGCCGTGCTGAAGTGGAGCCTGCCGCCCCACACCGTCGCCAGCCACGAGAATATCTTCACGCCCGTCGGGATGCCGATGAGCATCGTCATGATCATGAAGGGCAACTGCAGCCAGGGCGCCATGCCGCTGGTGAACATGTGGTGCGCCCACACCGCGAAGCCGAGGATGGCGATGGCCATCGACGAGAACGCGATCAGGCGGTAGCCGAAGATCGGCTTGCGCGCGAACACCGGCAGCACTTCGGAGATCACGCCGAAGGCCGGCAGAATCATGATGTAGACGGCGGGGTGCGAGTAGAACCAGAACATGTGCTGCCACAGAATCGGGCTGCCGCCGCGCGCCGGGTCGTAGAAAGGCACGCCGAACACGCGCTCGAGGAAGAGCGCCAGCAGCGCGCCGGAGAGCGCGACGGTGGCGACCATGTTGATCAGCGCGGTGGCGAAGGTCGCCCAGGTGAACAGCGGCATGCGCGTCCAGGTCATGCCCGGCGCGCGCATCTTGGCCACGGTCACCATGAAGTTGAGGCCGGTCAGCGTGGAACTGATGCCGATCAGGAAGATGGCCACGCACCACAGCGTCGTGCCCGGCGGGCCTTGCAGCGAGATCGGCGGATACTCGGTCCAGCCCGCATCGGGCGCGCCGACCAGGAACGAGGCGAACAAGATCGCGCCAGCCACCGGGAAGATCCAGAAGCTCAACATGTTGAGCCAGGGGAAGGCCACGTCGCGCGCGCCGATCTGCAGCGGCATGATGAAGTTGCCCAAGGCGCCGGTCACCAGCGGAATGATGACCATCCACACCATCGCCGTGCCGTGCATCGAGTACACGCCGTTGTACGCCGCGTTGCTCATGATCGCGCCTTCGGGCTTGAGCAACTGCGCGCGGATCAATTCGGCGAGCAGCCCCGCGATGGCGAAGAAGACCATGCCCGTGATGAAGTACTGGAACGCGATCACCTTGTGATCGATCGAGAAGATATACTTCCGGATGAAGCCTTCCGGCTCCGGATGAATGTGATCCTCGACGTCGTGGTGGATCGCCCCTGAGGAAACTGCCACTACTCGTTGCCCCTTACTTCAAACTCGCCAGATAGGCCGTCACGTCGGCGACGTCCTTGGAGCTCAAACCGTTCTGCTGCGCGCTCGGCATCGCGCCCAGCGGACCGTTGTAACCGTTTTCGATGATGTGCGCGACGTTGGCCTTGGTCGGATCGTCGCCGTCGACCAACTTGGCGTGAGCCTTGTCCACGAACACCTTGCCCAGCCCCGGGCCGACCTTTTTCTCGTCGAAGCCGCCGAGGCTGTGGCAGGCCGCGCACTTCTGCGTGAAGAGCGTCCGGCCCGCGCCCGCGTCGCTCTGAGCCAGGTCGACGGCGGTGGTGCTGCCGCTCGCGCCGGCTTGCGCCTTGGCCTTCTGCCCGTCGAGCCAGGCCTGGAACTTGTCCGGCGGATCGACGACCAGGCGGGCCTGCATCTCGCTGTGGTTGAGGCCGCAGAACTCGGTGCACTCGATCAGATACGTACCGGCCACTTGCGGCGTGAAGTTCAGGTTCTGCACCAGTCCCGGGACGGTGTCGGCCTTGAGCCGGAACTCGGGCACCCAAAACGAGTGGATCACGTCGGCCGAACTGACCAGCACGCGCACCGGGCGGCCCAGCGGCAGATGCATTTCGTTGTAGACCGAGCCTTGCAGACCCGGGTAGCGGAACTCGTAGTTGAATTGGTGGCCGATCACCTCGACGGCGAAGCCCGGCGCGCCCGTGCCGTACTGCACGAGGTACCACACCCGCGTGCTCATCACGGCCAGCGCGATCACCAGCAGCGTGGGCAGCAGCGTCCACCAGAACTCGAGCGTCGGCGCGTCGTGAATCTGCGGGCCGACCGTGTTGGCCGGCTCGTCGCGGCGCCGCCGGAACACGATCGAGAAGTAGATGACGTAGCCCGTGACATAGGTCAGGATCGCGTTGCCGAAGATCGACATGAACCGGAAGAGGAAGTCGATGTCGGCGCCGCGGTCGGTGACGTTGAGCGACGACTTCGGCAACAGATAGTCGAGCGGCGTTACCGCGATCCAGATGGCCGACGCGATGTTCCAGAACGTCATCACGGCGGTGACGGTCCAGAAGTACGGGCCCATACTGAATTTCCGCGGTGCGGACACCTGTGCCAAGGACACTCCTCCGGGACGTGGCGACGCGGCGCGCGTCTCGTCCCCCAGCCTGTGGGTTATGCCGCGACCGTGATCATCCCCCGCCCTGCCAACCGACATGGTACGCGCCAACGAAGAAAGGTAGCCACGACTTAAGTACGCCGCTCGCTCGGAGCACCGGCACCAGGAACGACCTCTGCGAAACGGCGCGTCAGCGCGTCGACGTTGGTAATCGCAGTTCCGACGACGATCGCCGCCGCCCCGGCCGCGAAGGCGGCGCGAGCGGCCTCGGCCGTCGCTATGCCGCCTTCGCAGACGACGAAAGCATGCCGGGCGGCCAGGCTCGCGACCAGGTCGAGCGCCGGCAACGCGCGGCCGGCGGTGGCCGCGGTGTAGCCCGCGAGCGTCGTCGCCACGACGTCGGCTCCGGCGGCAGCCGCCCCGTCGGCCTCAACCGCGCAATCGGCCATGGCCAGCAAGCCCAAGCGCCGGATTTCGGCGACGAGCGCGGCCGGAGTCGCGCCGCCGGCGCGCCGCCGGTCGGTCGCGTCGAAAGCGACGACGTCGGCTCCCGCCTCGGCGACCGCGCGGACTTCGTCGAACGTCGAGGTGATGTAGGGTTCGAAGCCGGGATGGGCGCGCTTGACGATGCCGACGATCGGCACGTCGACGGCGGCGCGCACCGCCCGAATGCGCGCCGCGCCCTCGATGCGCACGCCCGCAGCGCCGTTGGCCACCACGCAGCGCGCCAGCAGCGCGATCGTCTCCGGCTGGCCGAGGACCGACGTCGGCTCGGCCTGCACCGAAACGATCAGGCCGCCCCGCAGCGTCTCGAGAATGCCGCTCATCGGTTATTGCTCGGCGCCGCTGAGCGTCGCGACGCGCACGCCCGCGGCGCGATAGGCCAGCAGCAGCGCGCCGAAGACGGGCGCGTAGCGCGGCGCGACGAGCGTTGCCCCGCGTTCGTATTCGCGCACGTTCCACTTCCAGCGTTCGAGGATGCCCGCGTTGCGGAAGACGCCGCCGCTGGCCGCGATGCGCACGTTGCGCGCCGCGCCCAGCCCGCGTTGCGCCAGGTGCGCCAGCCGCGCCAGCGCCGCCGCAGCGGCGCGACGGACCTCGTCGCCGACGCGATCGCCCGCATCGGCCGCAGCCAGCACGACGGGCGCGGCGCCGGCCAGCGCGCTGCGCGAGATTTCGCCGTGCGCCGCGGCGTGCTGCAGCGCGCGCAGCGAATCGAGCCCGAAGTGTTCGAGCAAGGCGGAGGCGATTTCGGGCGGATGGCCCGCGTCCTCGTCGTGCATCGCACGCGCGAAGGCTTCGCGCACGATCCAAAACGCGCTGCCCTCATCGCCGAACAAATAGCCCCAGCCGCCCGCGCGGACGCGCGCGCCCCCGGGGCCGATGCCCAACGCCACGCTGCCGGTTCCCGCGATCACCACGATGCCCGGGCCGCCCTCGAGCGCCCCCGCGTGCGCGGTCTCGGCGTCGTGGACGATGGCGAAGCGCTCGCACGCGGTGCGCAGGCCCGGCGGCGTCGCGTGACCTTCGTCGTAACCGCTGACGCCGGCCACCACCGAGGTCAGGCGCGTGTCTGCCGGCAAGCCCGCCGCGCGCAGCGCGCCCTGCAGCACCTCGTCGAGCACCTCGGCGCGATGCGCCGAGTCGCGCGGACGGCCGACCAGATCGGCGGCCGGACCGCTCGCTCGACCCAGCACGTGTCCCGCGCCGTCGGCGACGACGCACGCGGTCGAACTCTGGCCGCCGTCGATGCCGGCGTAATAGGGGCCTTCGAAAAGACTGGGGTTCAGCGTCGTCGGCCCGGGCGCAACAGCGCGGCGAAAAGCGCGGGGTCGTCGCCGCATCGCTCGCGCGCGAACGCGTGCGCGGCGGCTTCGCCGGCCGCCGGATGCGCGTGGTGATGTAATTCGTGCCAGAGCGCGCAGGCGACGAAGCGGCGCGCGAAGGCCTCGCCGCGCAACGCGCGCAGCCGTTCGATCGCGCTCGCGTCGACCGCGATCGTCTTACGCGCGCGGTCGTACTCGGCCAGCAGCGGCGTCGGACCCCAGACGCCGAGCGGCGCGACGCGCACGCGCAAACCCGCGGCGGCAGCGGCCGAGAACGCAGCGTCGAGCGCGCTCACGCCGGGCTCGCCGCGGCGCGACGCAGATCGACGCCGTCGGCGCTCAATCGCGCGCGCAACTCGGACGCCGGCACGTCGCGCGGTTGCACGCCGAGTTCGACCGCGAGCGCCGCCGCGGTGCCCGCGGCTTGACCCAGCGTCATCACCGTCGGGGTGAGTCGCGTCGAGGCGAGCGCTTCGTGCGTCGTCGAGATGCAGCGGCCGGCGACCAGCAAGCCGTCGACGCCGCGCGGCACGAGCGTCCGGTACGGAATTTCGTACGAGGCGCCGGGCGGCAGACGATGCGTCGTCGTTCCGCTGCCGGCGGGATTGTGGATGTCGATCGGATAGGCGCTGCGCGCCACCGCGTCGTCGAACGTGCGCGCTTCGAGCACGTCGTCGCGGGTCAGCACGTAGTCGCCCACGATGCGCCGCGACTCGCGGATGCCGATCTGCGCGGCGGTCGCGGCCAACCGGCAGCGCTCGAAGCCGGGAACGCGCGCGCGAAAGAACGCGACGAGTTGCGTGACCTGAGCGCGGGCGGCAACCTCGGCGCGCGTCAAATCGTCGGGATCGAGCGGATCGATGCCCACGACGCGGGTCATGTTGACCGTCACCTCGTCGGGGTAAGGCGTCGCGAAGAACGACACCAGCTCGCGCGGCACGTCGACTTCGCCGCTCGCGCGCGCGTCCGACCACAGTTGGTAGAGTCCGGCCACCGCGCTCAGCGTTTCCGCGTTGCGTTCCGACGGCGCGAGGCTCGAACGCATTTGTTCGGGATGCTCGCGAACGTACGCGGCCGTGCGGGCCAAATCGACGTGGCTCAGCCGAAACATGAGGCTCGCGGGCTGCACGCGCCCGCGCTCGTCGCCCTGCGCCATCTCGACGCCCGCCGCTGCCGCGACGAAGGCGTCGGCCGTGGCGTCGATCACGATCGTCGCGCGCTCCTCGCGAAGTCCGGCCACGGTGGCGAAGCGCGCGCCGCCGACCGCGCCGCGTTCGTCGAACAGCGCGTCGAGGACGTAGGCGTGCAGCAGCAGATCGACGCCCGCCTCGCCCATCATCTCGAAGAGCAGCGCCTTGTGCGCTTCGGGATCGAACGGCGTGACGGTCGCAACGTAATCCGAGGCGTCGTGAACGTGGCCCGGCGAGGCGCCGCGCGCAACCAAGCGCTCGACGATCTCTTGCGCGATGCCTCCGACGATGCGCTCGCGACCGTCGTGAAAGGTCATCCACGGTCCCACCATCGCGGCCGTCGCCGTCCCGCCGAGAAAGCCGTATCGCTCGACGAGCAGCGTTCGCGCGCCGCGACGCGCCGCGGCGAGTGCCGCCGCGCAACCCGCATTTCCCCCGCCGACCACCAGGACGTCGTGCACGCGAAGGCGTTCGTCGCTCGGCGGGCCAAAGCCCGCGCATGTTCGCCAAGACCGCGGCCTTCTACGATCGCGTCTACGCGGCGCTCGGCAAGGACTACGACCGAGAGGCGGACGTCCTCGCAGCGCTGATCCGCGAACGAGCGCCGCGCGCGGCGACGCTGCTCGATGCAGGCTGCGGCACCGGCGCGCACGTAGCGCGCTTCGAACGCGACGGCTTCGCCTGCCGCGGCTTCGATCTCGACCCGAACATGGTGAAGCTGGCGCGCGCGCGCTGCCCCGAGATGGAGATCGAGCCGGGCGACGTCGCGACGTATGCCTCGACCGAACGATTCGACGTCGTCACCTGTCTGTTCGGCGCGATCGCCTACGTTCGCACGCCCGAACGACTCGCACCGGCAATCGCGAATTTGGCCGCGCTGCTCGCGCCGGGGGGCCAGTTGCTGGTCGAAGCGTTCCTCGCCCCGGCGGATTTCGTCGCGGGCAGACCGCACGCGGTGTTCGTCGACGAACCCGACCTCAAGCTCGCGCGCATGAACGTCTCGAAACGGCTCGGCGCCATCGCCATCATCGATTTTCACTATATGCTGGCGACCGGGCCCGGCGGCGTGGAGCGCGAGTTCGAACGGCACGAGGTGGGCCTGTTCGAGGTCGCACAGTACCGGGCGGCTTTCGAAGCGGCCGGCCTGGAATGGGAAGCGCTCGCCGAGCCGGCCTTTCCCCGCGGACTGTTCCGCGGCTGCAAGCCTACGCCGTGAGGCGGGTGCCGGAGGCTTTGTATCGAACGTACGTTCGATGCAAGCCGCGAAGACTCGCTACGTCGAGATCGCCTGCAAGTCGGTGCTCAACCGCGTGCGCGGGATGCCCTTCGAGTGGTCGATCAACCCGTATCGCGGCTGCGCGCACCGCTGCGTCTTCTGCTACGCGCGCCGCACGCACACGTTTTACGATCTCGACGGACGAGACGACTGGGGCTCGACCATCTTCGTCAAGCTCAATGCCGCCGAAGTGGTACGTCGCGAACTCGCCTCGCCTTCGTGGTCCGGTTGCGAGGTCGCGATCGGGACGGCGACCGACCCCTACCAAGCTGCGGAGGCGCGGTACGGCATCACCCGAGCGATTCTGATCGAACTCGCGCGCGCGCGCACGCCCGCGCACCTGATCACCCGCTCGCCCTCGATCGTGCGCGACGTCGACGTGCTGCAGCGCTTGGCGCGCGCCGGCGGGATCAGCGTCTGCTTCAGCCTGCCCACCCTCGACGCGGATCTGGCCCGCGCCGTCGAACCGACGGTCGCGCCGCCGGCGCAACGGCTGGCGGCGCTACGCCGGCTGGCCTCGGCGGGCATTCGCACCGGCGTCGCGATCGCTCCGGTGCTGCCCTACTTGAGCGACGGCGTCGAGCAACTGCGCGCGGTCTACGCGGCCGCAGCGCAGGCCGGCGCGAGCTTTGCTTGGACGAGCGTGCTCAACCTCGGCGAGGTCGCGCGCGACTCTTACGCGGCGTTCTTGCGCGAAGCGCATCCCGAACTCGGCGAACGCTACGCGGCGCTCTATCGCGGCCGCTATGCGAGCGCAGCCTACGCGCGCGAGGTCGAGGCGCGGGCGCGCGTCGCGCGGCGCGGCATCGCGTTCGAGCCGCCCGAAGGGATCGTCGCCCAACCCGCGCGCCTGCAACTCTCGCTGCTCTGACGCGCCTCGCGGCACGCGCCTAAATGTAGCGTTTCGTGGCCGGCCACCAGGCCGCGAAATCGTGGCGGCGGTCGCGGCAGACGTAGATCGGCAAATCGTTTTGATCGGGGAGCACGTAGGCGTTGTGAAACGTGCCCACGCGTTCGATGCTGCGCCACTCGGTTGCGAGCAGCGAGCGGTCGACGCCCACGGCGATCACCACGTCGCCCGAGTACCCGCGCGTTCCGTAGAGATAGTAATTGTTGTGGCCGCTCAGCGCCGCGGGCAGACCGTACTTGGGTCCGAAGAAATCGAGCGCCGAGGCCTGACCGTAATTGTGCGTCATCAGCGCCGCGACGCGCCGGTCGGCGGGCGGCAGCGCTTCGTAGGCGACGGCCATCGCCTCGGTCAACTCGTTCCAACCGAACATGTCGGCGAACTGTTGCGGCACCACCCCCGAAGGATGCTTCTCCATCTTGATGCCGCGCACGTCGAAGACCCGTTCGTAGGAAAGGAACGCCGGCATCGGCAGCAACGGGAAGGCCTCCGGTGCGATGGCCAGTCCCGAGACGACGATCAGGCACGAGTAGGCCACGGCCAGGACGCGCCTCGGTTGCAGCAGGCGCTCGAAGACCACGCCGCCGGCGGCCATCAGCACGGGGTAGATCGGCGCGAGATAGTAGACCTTCGCCTTGAGACCGATGTAGAGCAGCGAGAGCAGCACGTAGGTCAAACCGAACCAGCGCCCGCGTCGCCCGTCGGGCGAGAAGAGCAGAAACCACAACCCCGCGATCCACAGCGGCGCCGTCAGCGGGTTCATCATCAGAATCTGCTGCACGTAGAACGTCAGCGGCGGGACGACGACGTTTTTGGCGATCTCGGCGTTGTGGAGAACCTCGATCTGAGGCCAGCCGTGTTGCGCCTGCCACACCAGGTTGGGCAACGATAGACCGAGCGCGATCGCGACGGCCGCCCAGAACCCCGGCCGCGCGAAGGCGCGCCGCTGCGAGGTCAGCAGCACCGAAACGCAGGCGCAGCCGAGGAAGAAAAACATCGAATACTTGTTGAGAAAGCCCAGACCGGCGACGATGCCCAGCGCGATCCAAAGAGCGGGACGATTCTCCTGGGCGGCTCGCACGAAGAAGTAGGCCGCGCTCATCCACAGCAGCGGCTCGAATGCGTTCATCGTCATCAGATTGCCGACGGCCAGATAGAACGGCGCGAGGGCGAGCGCGATCATGGCCAAGCCCTGGGCGAGCAAACCGCCACCGATGCGCCGCGCGATGCGGCCCACGATCGCCACGGTCGCAGCCGCCGCCAACGCGGGCAGCAGGCGAATTCCCCACAGCGAATCGCCGAAGAGCGCCAGCGTAATCTTGGCGACCACCGCAATCAACGGCGGTTGATCGACGTACCCCCAGGCCAAGTGGCGGGCGCACGATATGAAGTAGAGTTCGTCGCGCTGGTAGCCGTAGCGTCCCGCGGCGAGAAGATGAAAGACAAACGTCGCAAGGGCGGCGGATGCGACCAATAGCAAGGAAGCGTCGAGCGTGAAGGATTCGCTGCGCGCCTTTTGGGATTGACCGGCATGACCGACGGCTCGGAAGCTCACAAGGTTCTCTTCTGCCAAACTTTCATCGAAACGCACCGGGTTTTCGAACCCGCGGCCCTGCCCTGGCCGACACTCGACGCGACTTCCATCGACCGATTGCGTTCCATTCCCTTTTGGGACGTCGCACTACGCGCCGAACGGAATGCCGGCGTCATGGTTTCGCGCTTCGCGGAAACCCTCGGGGACCCGCTGATTCGGCGCGCCATGGCCATGCAGGGCGTCGAGGAGACGCGCCACGGGCGCTTGCTCGAAACGATGCTGAGCGTGTACGGAATCCCGGTCGCGCCTGAGGGCAGCGGCACGATCGACGTCTCCGAGCGGGCGTTCATCGATTTCGGCTACGAAGAGTGCATCGATTCGTTCCTGGGTTTCGGGATCTTCGGTTTGGCCCGGCAAATTCAAATCTTCGTTCCGGAATTGACGGACATCTTTGAATACGTACTCCTCGAAGAGGCGCGCCACATAACCTTCTTCGTCAATTGGATCGCCTACGAACGCGCTTGCCGCAAAATGGTTCCGCCGGTGGTAGCCGCCGCCACGGCGCTCGGCTACTTGCGTGCCGTGCGCCGCATCGTCACCACCTTTCAACCGAGCGCTCAGGGCAACCGGGTCAAGGGCGTCGGCTTCGCGGCCGAGGGCGCGTTCGAGATCTTCAACGGCATCACGTGGCGTGCGTTCCTGCACTCGTGCGTCGACGAAAGCGACCGCTATCTTTCGGTGATGGATCCGCGCCTGCTCCGCCC